>Ga0326728_10015834_pt1 | contig 15559 bp, 10 predicted proteins | sample MB3enrmetagenome_FD_207602 | JGI IMG/M metagenome (GOLD analysis project Ga0326728, IMG submission 207602) | Lab enriched peat soil microbial communities from McLean, Ithaca, NY, United States - MB31MN | ecosystem: Environmental > Terrestrial > Soil > Wetlands > Peat | place: USA: New York...
CCAGATAGCATACCTGAAATGGTATTGCTACCTGAAAAACGCCTGATTTTTCAACACTTTTTGACCTTTATGCCCGCAGTACTGTTTCGGTTAAAAAACGCCCGCCGCAAAAACGGCGGGCGTTTTCATAATAACGTTACAATATGAACAAAATAAATTTGTGCATTTTAGCCTGCGCCGCGCTGCTGAGCAGCGCCGCCGCGCGCGCGGATGTAAATCCGGAAGTATCGCAGACGCTGGGGGACGGCAATTACTCCGCCACAAAAGCCTTCGTGCAGGTTTCGGACGAGGACAGCGGATTTTTCATCGCGCCACAGTACAGCGTGTCCAAAAGCTCGTCGCAGCCGACCATGTCCGTCTATTCGCTAAAGGGCGGGATGAATCTGGACCGGTGGAATTTCGACATCGAAGGCGGCATTACGCCAAAAGCGGACGGATATTCCAATAAATATGTGACCGGCAATCTGGGCGTAGTGGTGGCCACCGTGCCGGAGACGGACGACGCTTACGGCTTTCTGTTCCAGCTTGGCGCCACCGCCACGCATACCGCCAACGCAGACGAGTACGACGCCGCGCACCAGAAACGCTCCAGCGAGCTGGACCTCGCCCAGAACGAATACGGCCCGACGGCGACAATTAAACTGCTGGATTTCAAGCTGGAAACCACTTTCACAAAAACCGCATACGACAAGAACGTGGACAAAACGACGCGCAAAATCCAGCATATAATGATACTGGGCGTGCAGGCGGCGACATCGGGCCTTCCGTCGCAGAGCATTATTGATAGGAACCTAAATAATGCCCTATGCGACTGGTTCGATTTTGCAGCGAAACAAGGAGCGATGAATACAGCATACTTCCCGTATGATGTGTTCAGCGCGACGCGGTTACAGCGCAAAAGCGGCCAGCCCCTTCGGGGAGGCCCGCCCTCGGGACTTGTGCGTCGTTGCGTCTGTTCACCGTGCGGGCATCACGCTTTCACAGCCGCGCCTAGCGCAAGTCCCGATTTCGGGCCTTCGCATAGGGCATTATTTAGGTTCCTATCAATAACGGCAAGCTGACATGGGAGGGTTTTGACGATTTGACGCCTTATGCGTCCTATACCGCCACGCAGTTCAAGCTAAGCCAGCCCACGTCAAAGGCATGGGAAGGCGGGCTGACATGGGACATCGACGATGTATATCTGCGCGGCTCATACACCCGCTATGACGCAGGCGCAGAGCCGCAGGGCGGCGGCATAATCAACTATTATTCGCTCGCGCTGGGCGCTGATTTTTAACCGCGCAAAAACATCTTTCAAAAAAAATGCCTTTGAACGCCGAGTGCAAAGGCATTTTCATAATCACCCGAGGAACTTGCTTTCAGACGAAAAAACCGCCGGGCGGCGCTGGCCGTCCCGGCGGTTCAAGCAAACTTTAAGCCCCCTAGGCTTTAAATTTCTGTGCGGCTAGCAGGGTTATGCCCTTGTTGTTCAACCGTACGGCTATCGTATGGTTGCCGGTATTGATATTGTGCATGTCATACCACCAATAACCCGCGGAATTGCGGCAGGGCTGCCAGACGCCGTCGTCTATGCAGATTTCCACATTCTCGCAGGGCGTGGCGGTTATGCGCACGGAATAATGCTGGCGGCATACCGTCTCGTTGGCCTTGGGATGGTCTATGGTTATGCGGTTTGAGTTCGTCGGCGTTATCGTCGTCTTTGTCGACGTCGCCGGCTGCTGCGCGGGGGTGGTGCGGTTGGACGTGGCGGTCCGGGTTTTGGTCGCGGGCTTCTTTAAGGTTTTCAACATACTGCGGGCTCCTTTTCGGCGTCGATGACGCGGCGCCATTTACGGTATCACACTGCGGGCGGGCTGCGGCTCGCGCACGGCAGACGCTGCGGCCTGCTTCGGCGCGGCGGGATCGCAGTTTATAAGCGCGTCGATGTTTATGGTACCCGCCCAAATTAAATTATACATAAACACAGCCAAAACGGCTAAAATATTTTTATTCATAACGCTCGGCGGCTGGCAACAACGCCGCCTCTCTTTCCTTAATATCGCGGCGCGACATGTCGCGTCGCTTTCCATCGCTTTCCTGTCTCAAGTTTTTTTCCATTAGCATCTGCCGGTTAAGATTTATAATTATAACGCTCGGCCCTTGAAACAGCTCGGGCAGCTCGCTTTCCCTTATATCGCGGACGGGCAAGTGCATGCCCGGTCGCTTTCCATAACCTTATCCTATTCATCTTTCTTTTCCTCGTTGCAACGCACGCCGGAGTCAGAAGGAAAGATATGGAAAGCGTCGCGATATTAAGGATGTGACTGGATTTGCACGACGTGCGAATCCGGTCACATGTAACCGAAATGCTATGGCCGCCGTCGGTATGCGGATATAACCTACGGGCATGAGCACTGCATTCGCGCGGACCGGCACGCTGACAGCCGGACTCTTTATAATTGCGTTTTGCGCCGGACGGGTTTTGGCGCAGACCGCGCAGTCTGTAATAACCACCGTCCCTGTGATTAACGGCGCGGCGCAACTGGACCCGCACTCGCTCCTTAGAAGCGCACAACCGCAGGTTTCAGGTTCAGTCCGGCAAAGCCCGCTGCCTGCGGCGGACAACGCGCTGCCACAGCCGTCCAAGCGGGCCATAATACATGCGGGCGGACAGATAAAGCACGGGCTCAAGAACGGACTGCGCAAGCTCACCGACAAAGAAACCGCTTTTGTAAACGCAGGGACAATTAAAATAACCCATGTGCTTCCCAACGCCAAAGCCCTGGCGCGCAGCGCCGCATTGCCGGGAGCAGCCTCAACCAGCCTTCCCTCATCGGTAAAGAATATCGAATACCTGCCTGTCATAGGCGATCAGGGCGATCAGGGAAGCTGCGCCGCGTTTTCAAGCTGCTACTATTACAAAAGCTACCAGCAGGCGCAGGTGGGAGGCTGGACCCGGGCGGACCCTGATGTAAATCCTGAACGCATAGCCAGCCCGGCCTTCTGCTACCATCTGGCAAACGGCGGCGGCGACTACGGCAGCGACCCGGGCCTCATCATGCAGCTTGTCGCCAGCATCGGAGAGGCGAACTGGAAGGACATGCCCTATGACGATACCGACGCCATCACCTGGCCCGCGCAGAATGTATGGAAGGACGCGGCGAGCTGGCGCGCGCAAAGCGCGGGGACCATAGACCTTACCACTTCCGCCGGAATCACGAACCTCAAGCAGCATCTGGCCAACGGCGATATAGCTGTGATAGCGATGAGCGTCACCGACAGCCTCTACACCACCTATCCCTGCCCCGGCTCCTGCCCCGGCGTGAACAACAACGTTATATACGGCCAGACCGCCAACGTCTACGGCGGCCACGCGATAACCGTCATCGGCTATAACGATAACATGACCTACACGGACTCCAGCGGCACCGTGCATTCCGGAGCCTTTGAGCTGGTAAACTCCTGGGGCGCGGACTGGGGCGTGGCCGACCTGACCGCCGGCACCAGCGGGTTCTTCTGGCTGTCCTACGACTTCATGCAGAACGACACCTGGGGCACCGCGTGGACCATGGTGGCCCGCTCCACCTATACACCCACGGTGTACGGGGTGTTCGGCCTCAACCATCCGGAGCGCGGCAACCTCAACGTTGGATTTTCGGGCACCTCGGCCTCCGGTTCCCAGTGGAGTTTCACCGCGCTGCCCAATCTCGGCGGCGACGTGGCGGTGAACCAGACCATAGTGGCCGACCTTTCGGACTACAACCCGGACCTGACAAAAAACATACTCCTTAACGTATACGATTACAGCTCGTCCGCGGACACCGGCAACATAACCTTCCTCGGCGTGCAGCAGGCCGGAGGGGCGCTGCGCAGCTCGCCCAACGTGCCAAAGGCCACTATTGCGGACGGCAGCGTCACCGTAACGCTGCCGCCCAACAGCTCCGCCGTGACCTATCTTGCCCCGGCGGTGGCGACCACCGGCTACACCTCGCTTTCCTTCAACTGGACGGCGGTGCCCGGCGCAAGCTACGTGGCGGTTCTGGCGGCCGATTCCGCGTATACAACCATAGTGTCTTCCGGCGCGACTGCCGCGGCCTCGGCCCAGTATTCCTCGCTGCTCGCCGGGAAGCAGTATTACTTCGAGGTCAAGCTTTCCACCGAGGCCGACGCCGCCTTCCCGCTCAACCGCATTACCACGGCTACGGACGCATGGCTGGCCGCCGCTTCTATGGCCAACCCGCGCGGTTATCTTACCACCACCACGCTGCAAAACGGGCTGGTGCTGGCGGCGGGGGGATACAAGCCGGGCGTGGCCTCGCAAAAGACGGCGGAGCTGTACTCGCCGTTCACCGGCACCTGGTCGCCCACCGGCAGCATGAACACCGAGCGCTCTTTCAGCGTGGCCACGCTGCTGCAAAACGGCAAGGTGCTGCTGGCGGGCGGCGACAGCAACAGCGGCATTACCGCCACGGCGGAGATTTATGACCCGTCCAGCGGGACATGGAGTTCGGCGGGTTCCATGTCCGTGCAGCGATTCTACCATGCCGCCACGCTTATGGCGAACGGCAAGGTGCTGGTCACCGGAGGCATAAACAACAACAGCGCGCTGCTTTCCTCGGCCGATATTTACGATCCCGCCACCGGCAAATGGAGCGCCGCCGCCCCGCTGCCCACGGCGCGCTGCATGCACATGTCGGTGCTGCTGCAAAACGGCAAGGTGCTTGTGGCGGGCGGCTGGGTGCCATACGGCTCGAACCAGATGACGGTCACCTACGACACCGAGATTTATGACCCGGCCACCAACACGTGGACCGCCGGCGCCAGCCTGGCCGGTTACGCCACCGGCCCCGAAGCGACGTTTTTAAAGAGCGGCAAACTGCTTATGGCGGGCAGCGGCTACAAGAACGTGCAGATATACGACCCTTCCGCGAATTCATGGTCTTTCGGCTGCGCGCTCAGCGATTCGCGCGTCTACCCTGCCATGTACACGCTGCCGGACGGCACGGTGCTTATCGCGGCAGGGGGATATTCATCAAGCGATATTTATAACCAGAACACAGGCACCTGCACGCCCACCAGCCAGCTTGCGCTCGCGCGGGAGATGCACGGCTCGGCGCAACTGCCGGACGGCAGCGTTATGGTAACCGGCGGCTACGCGCCGCAGGGCTACACCGCTTCCGCCGAGATCTACAGGCCTGCCGGGATAACCAGCTCCACCGCGCTGTCGCCAAAACTTGCGGCGTCAGGGCAGCGCGCGCTTTCCGCCTCGTGGAACGCAGTTCCCGGCGCAAGCTATGCGGCGGTGCTGGCGTCCGATTCCGGTTACACAAACATCGTTTCCTCCGCGACGGCATCTACAGGCACGGCCTCCTACGGCGGGCTTTCGGCGGGTACCGGCTATTACTTTGAAGTAAAGCTCTCCACCGAGACCGATTTCGCATATACCCTCAACCGCGTCTCCGCCGTCACGGCGGCGCCCGCCACCGCGCTGTCGCCGAGCGTCTCGTCCGCATCGGCCTCCTCGCTGTCGTTTGCGTGGACCGCAGCAGGCGGCGCGGCAACCGCCGTGCTGGCCAAAGACGCCGCTTATTCAAACATAGTCTCTTCCGCCGCGCTTTCGTCCGGCTCGACTTCATACAACGGTCTTTCCGCCGGAACCGGCTATTATTTTGAAGTAAAGCTCTCCACCGAAACCGACGCGGCATATTTGCCAAACCGCATCTCCGGCAGGACGGCAGGCGCAACCGCGCTGTCGCCGCGCGCGACATTCGTCTCCTCGTCTTCGGTTACGCTGGCATGGAACGCCGCAACCGCAGCCGCCACGGCGGTGCTGGCAAAGGATGCGGCATTCAGCATAATCGTCTCCTCCGGCGGCGCGACGGGCGGCGGTATCAATTTCCCCTGGCTGACGGCCGCAACCGGCTACTATTTCGAGGTGAAGCTTTCCACCGAGACCGACGCCTCCTATGCGCTAAACCGCATCCCGCTGCTGACCGTACCCGCTGCACCGACATCGCTGTCCGGTACGCCGCAATCCTCCTCCGCGATACTCTGGAGCTGGACGGCGGTGGCCGGCGCTTCGGGCTATTACGTCGTCTCGTCCAGCGGCGCGGCGATGGTCGCGCTGTCGTCTGGAACTCTGTCGTGGCTGGAATCAGGGCTGAACCCCGGCAGCAGATACGGCATCGGCATAGAGGCGTATAATGCCTCCGGGGCGGGCGGCAGCGTAAGCGCTTCCACCTGCACTCTGCCCGCCGCGCCGTACTCGGTTGCAGGCTCAGCGCTTTCACGCACGAGCATCGCGGTGCAGATAGGTTCCTATGATCCGTCCGGCACGACCTACATAGTCGAATACTCGTCCAACACCTCGGCAGGCTGGCAGAGCGTTTCGAGCACTTCGACTTCCTGCCAACTCAATGGACTCGCCAAAGGCGGCTCGTATGCGCTGCAAGTGGCGGCTATCAACGCAAACGGCGCGCAAAGCGCATTCACGCAGGGCAACAGCGTAACGCTGCCCGGCAACCCGGTGGTGGCCTCGATAGCGGGCGTCACGTCCGGCACCGGCATACAGCTCAGCGTAGTGGGCAGTTCGTTCATGACCGGAGACGGCGCCCGCCTTGAAAAATCCGGGCAGAGCGACCGCATCGCGGCTTCCTCCGCCACGGTATCGTACGGCGGCATGGCGCTGTCCGTCTTTGTGGACCTGTCCGGCCTGGCCACCGGTTACTGGAACGTGGTTGTGTTCGGCACGGACGGCAGCGCCTCCGCATCTTCCTCCAACGCCGTGGTGCCGGTCAGCCCGCTGGTCATCGGTTCCGGCATAACGCAGATAGTGACCGACAACAACGTTCCCTCCACCACGGTCTCGATACCCGATTCCGGCGACACGGTGACGATATCCTCCGGCAGCGTTGCAAACGGTTTCGTGGCGGTCTCCACCGCGCCGTCCACCGCGCCGATAGTGGCGTCGGCGTCCGTCATAGCGTCAGCCACCGGCGCGCTGGCGCAGGGCTACGAAGTGGTCAGCATGCGCGAGTACGCGGCCTATTCCAACTGGAACTCCGTCTCCACCCTCGCGCAGCCCATAACGGTGACGATAAACTATCCCGCCGGGACCGTGGACTCCGCAGGCCTTGCGGCGCGGCAGTTCCGCCTGGTGGCGCTCAACTCCTCCACCGGCAAATGGGAACCGGTCTCCTCCTCCGCCTACAGCGTCAACACCACGGCAAACACGGTGACCGCTACCACGGCCGACATGACGGTTTACGGGCTGCAAATGCTTTCCGCGCTGTCCACGCTGGATCAGGTAAAGGTCTATCCGATACCGTGGCTGCGCGGCAGCGGCGGCAAGTTCGATTCGGCCGCCGTCCCCGGCTGCGGCAGCGGGCTGATTTTCGACAACCTTACGGCGCAGGCTACGGTAAAAATATTCGGGATACAGGGCCAGCTGGTGCGCACGCTGAGCGAAGCATCCTCAAGCGGATGCATCGCCTGGGACGGGAAGAACGACGCGGGACGCAACGTCGCCAGCGGTATCTACCTTGCCGAGATAAAGAGCAGTTCCGGCATGAAGATAATCAAGCTGGCGCTGGAGCGGTGACCTTATGACTGCAAAATGCGAAACCCTCATCATCTGCTGCGCCGGTCTGCTGGCCGGTCTGGGCGAAGCCTGCGCGCAGGATTTCGGCTCCGCCTCGGCGCGCGGCACCTCCGGCGCGCAGTTCCTGGAACTGCCGGTCAACGCCCGAGCGATAGCGATGGGCTCCGCCTACGCCGCCATTGCCGACGACGCCTCCGCCCTCACCTATAATCCCGCCGCGCTCAGCCAGGTAAGCGAAGGCAGCGTGGTGCTCATGCACGCTATGTATTTGCAGAACATGTCCTACGATTACGCCGCCATCGCCACCGCGCACGACGGCTGGACCTTCGGCGCGCAGGCGCAGATGATGAACTACGGCAGCTTTTCCGAGGTGGACAACACAGGCGCATCCACCGGCGGCACATTCTCGCCTTCGGATATCGCGTTCGGTTTCGGTTTCAGCCGCAACATCGGCCCGCTGTCCATCGGCGGCGGAGCGAAATACATATCGTCGAAGATATACGATTCCGCCACCACCTATGCCTTTGACGCCGGGCTGCTGCTGCGTCTGGGCGGCGGGCTGCGCCTTGGGCTTTCCGCGCTCGACATGGGCAGCGGCATGACGTATATTTCGCAGCAGGACCCGCTGCCCACAACGCTGCACGCGGGGCTGGGTTATGTCGGGGAACATATTGTGCTTACCGCCGAGGCCGTCGCTCCGCGCGACGGGGATATGTACTTCGCTGGCGGGGGGGAATACAGGACCTTCCTGACGGAGACGATAGGCGTCGCGCTGCGCGCGGGCTATAACGGACAAACCTCGGCCAGCGGCCTCGGCGGCAACACCGGCCTCAACGCCGGAGGGGGAATATCGTTCGGCAATCTGGGCGTAGACTATGCGTGGAGCCCGTTCGCCGATTTGGGCACGGCGCACAGGTTCTCGATAGATTATAGCTGGTAAGCAGACAGAGCCTATTTATATTCATAACGCCCGGTCGTTGGAAGGATTGTCCAAACTACCGGGCAATCCTTCTATCCCTTATATCGCGGCGCGACATGTCGCGTCGCTTTCCATTTCCTTATCCCAATCTTTTTTTGCCACCCGCAAAAAGCGGGAATAATAAAAATCCCTAACGCTCGTCGGCTGGAAACAGCGCCTCCTCGCTTTCCCTTATATCGCGGCGCGACATATCGCGTCGCTTTCCATTTCCTTATCCCAATCTTTTTTTTGCCACCCGCAAAAAGCGGGAATAATAAAAATCCCTAACGCTCGTAGGCTGGAGACAGCGCCTCCTCGCTTTCCCTTATATCGCGGCGCGACATGTCGCGCCGCTTTCCATAACCTTATCCTATTCACTTTTTCTTTCCTCATTGCAACGCACGCCGGAGTCAGCAGGGAAAGATATGGCAAGCGGCTGAAACTTCAGCCGCGGCGCACTTTATTCCCTGCGAACTCTGCTGTTCGCGGGAACACGAACAGAACTGAGACAAAACAAAGGTATTGATTTGCAAAAATACGCCTGTTTTATATATAGTTTCGATATCCGAGGATGTAAATTAAAATTATTGCCTCCAGTTCGCGCTGGGGATATGTGTGTCATTATCCGGACAAGGAGCCTTTATGCGCGAACAAAATAAAACCGCCGTTGATTCCTTAATTAAAAAATTATGTTCCGGCATGCCGCTGTGCGCGGCGCTGGCCCTTTCCGCGGTTAACTCCGCGGCTTCCCCGGCCCAGGACAATCCGCTTACCGCGCGGCTGCAAAAAATGCATCAGTTTGCCGCGCGCCGCGCGGGCAGCGGTTTCTCGACCTATTTCGCCTCGCTGGTGCTGGGGCAGCCGGATTTCACTTCCTCTTCGGTGATTTCCTCCGCCACGCTGTCTGGGCCGACCTCCGTGACGATGGGCTGCGGCAGGGTTTATGCGGCCGATATGAGAAACAACCGCGTGCTGTGGTGGAATTCCACGTCCTCCTATTATACCGGGCGCGGCGCCGACGGCGTCATAGGCCAGCCCGATTTTACAAGCGATTCCGCCAATCGCGACAACGGCGGGGCTCCGGCCGCCGACTCGCTTTATAACCCTTACGGCGTGGTGGTGGACACCACCACCTGCGCGATCTGGGTGTCGGACCTGGGCAACCTGCGCGTACTGCGCTTCCCCGAACCGTCCGCCGGAACGGACGCGACGGCCGACGTGGTGCTTGGACAGCCAAATTTCACGACCCACATCTCCGGCTGCACGCAGAACGAAATTACCAACCCGCATCACATCGCGCTGGACCCGACAACGGGCAATGTCTGGGTGACGGATTATTACAACAACCGCCTGCTGGAATACAGCTCCGCCACCATATCGGGTTTCAGCGACGGCACCGCGCTGAACGCGGACCTGGCGCTGGGACATACAAGCTTTACCTCATCCAACCGCGATTACTTTCAGTATCCATCCGGAGTGACGGCAGACACTTCCGGCAACCTCTGGGTGACGGACAGCGACAATAACCGCATACTGGAATACTATGCCGCCACGCTGGCGGCGCAGTCCGGCGGCACCGCCGTGAATCTTTCAGCCGACGCGACTCTTGCCACCGCGCTTACGTTTAATCAGCCGGAGAATGTCGCCGTCAGCGCGGACGGCACGGCGCTCTGGGTGGCGGACTGGGGCGACAATCGCGTAATAAAATACACGGCGCCCTTTACTTCCACGCACGACACGCCGCTGGTGCTTGGACAGCAGGACACCACCACAGTATCCACCGCCGCGATCGGTGCCGCCACTCTTTTTCAGCCGTCAGATGTGACGCTGGACTCTTCCGGCAATGTCTGGGTGGCGGACAAGTCAAACAACCGCGTTCTGGAATATGTTTCGCCGTCCGCTACCGGCGCGTCCGCTTCCGTGGCGCTGGGGCAGACTTCCATGACCAATTTTAATCATTGGATTGTCACGGCCGCCAGCCTTTACCAGCCGCAGGACGCGGTGGAGGGCGGAGGCCGGGTCTATGCGGCCGACGCCTACAACAACCGCGTGCTATGGTGGAATTCCTCCACGGCCTATACAAACGGCCGCGCGGCGGACGGAGTGATAGGGCAGGCTAATTTCACCGATTTCATAGACAACAGGAACCTGTCCGCGCCCGCGGCCGATACGCTCTATTTTCCGAGCGGCGTCGCGGTGGACGCCTCCAGCAACGTCTGGGTGAATGACGAGGGCAACAGCCGCGTGCTGCGCTTTGCCGCGCCCTCGGCGGGGACGGACGCCGTCGCCAACCTTGTGCTGGGGCAGGCGGATTTCGTTTCCTCCGGCTACGGCACAACCAGAAGTACTTTTTATTATCCTTATGGCATCCGGGCGGACGCTTCAGGCAATGTCTGGGTGGCCGACAACGGCAACAACCGCGTGCTGGAATTCAGTTCGGCCACCATAGCGGGTTATACTTCCGGCACCGCGACGGCGGCGGACAAGGTGTTCGGTCAGGCTGATTTCACTACCGGTTCTTCGGGCAGCACGGCGACTTCTCTTTACTATCCCTCCGGCATCTCCATAGACAAATACGGCGGCCTCTGGGTGACCGATTACGGCAACAGCCGCGTGGTCAGGTACAGCTCCGCGACCATAGCTGGCTGGCAGTCCGGCACGGCTTCCAGCGCGGACCTCGTTCTCGGGCAGGCGGGTTTCACCGCCAATTCCTCCGCCACTTCGCAAAACGGGCTGTATTATCCCAACGGAGTGGGCGCCGACTCCTCCGGCAATCTCTGGGTGGCGGATCAGGGCAACAACCGCGTGGTGGAATACAGCTCCGCCGCCATAGCGGGCTGGACTTCCACCGTGGCGTCCAGCGCCACGCTGGTGCTGGGCCAGCCGGATTTTGTTTCCGGCGGCTACGGCGTTTCCTCGAGCACGTTTTACGAACCTGCCGGCGTGTTCGTTGCATCCTCCGGCAATATATGGATACCGGACACCGGCAACAACCGCGTGCTGGAATACATAATATCCTCCGGCTATAGCGCGGCCGGGTCCATAAGTATCGGCACCGGCACGCTGTCCGGCGTCACGCTAACGCTGACCGGTACGGCATCGGCGACGCTGACCAGCGGTTCGGACGGCACGTTCAGCTTTACCGGACTGGCCAACGGCACATACAACATAACCCCGTCCAAAAGTGGTTATACGTTCAGCCCCGCCAGCGTCACCGTAACCATAACCAACGGCAATGTCTCCTCGCTGAGTTTCACCGCGACACACACCGTCTCTTCAAACCTGCCCGCGCTCTACGTAAAAGGCGGCCCAAATGGTTACGCCCAGCCTACGCGCGGTTATCCGGCGAAAATAGAAATAAGCGATCCGGCGCAGTCCGGCCTCGTCACCGTCAAAATATACACGGTGCGCGACGCGCGGCTCGTGCGCACGCTGACCGCCGGCGCCACGGCGGGCGCGGCGCTGGAAATAGTCTGGGACGGCCACGCGGGCGACGGCGAAATGGCCGGTTCCGGCGTCTATGTCGCGCTCATCAACGGTGCGGGCTACGATAACGAAAAGATAAAAATCGGGGTGCTTAAATGAGAAAAATACTGTTTGCCGCTTCGCTGCTCGCGGCGCTGCCCGCGTCGGGTTTTTGCGGCGCGACTTCGTTCGGCAATATTCTCCAGACCGAACCCTCGGTGCGCGCCAACGGCATGGGCGACGCCTATACCGCCGCCGACGGCGACCTGTTCGGCGCGTACTACAATCCGGCGCAGAGCGTGTCCACCCCGACGGCGGGCGCGACTTTCCAGCGCGGATACACGGAAGATTCCACCGGCGTGATCGGCGTGGCAAAACCAGACGCCGCGTTCGGCCTCAATGTGGCGGCGTCGCTGATGTATTACAACGCGGGCGACATAAACCTCTATACCGACCAGGGCGCGGAGCAGACCGTCTCTTCGGAAAAGGATTATGTCGGGCTGCTTAACGCGTCAAAGCGTTTTGGCGTCTACTCGTTCGGCGCGAATATAAAATACGCTCACACTTCGCTGTTCGAGGCGGTGAGCGACAACACGCTGGCGTTTGATTTCGGCGCGAAGGCGGACCTGAAATTCTTCAGCCTCGGCGCGGCGGTGCAAAACATCGGCGCGGCGATGAAGCTGGGCGACGAAACCGAATATGTCCCGGTCACATGGCGCGCGGGCGCGTATCGCGGGTTTGATTTCAATAAAGCCGTGGTGAACGTGGCCTGCGATTTCGTAAAAACCGCCGACCAGCCCGGCGCGGTGAACGTCGGCGGCGAGCTGGTGTATCACGGGATGCTGGCGGTGCGCACCGGCTACGAATTCCGCAATTCCGTAGAGGACGCAAACGAGCTGCGCTTCGGCTTCGGGCTGACGCTAAAAAACCTGTCGCTGGATTACGCGCTGGTTCCCTACAACGGCCTTGGCGCGACGAACCGGTTTGCGGTGACGTACAAATTCGGCGCGCGGGACAATGCCTCGCCCGAAACGGAACAGGCGGCCATGCCGCAGGCAACGCCCGCGCCGGTCGCACAACCGGCGGCGGCAACGCCTGTCGCAACGCCACCTGCGACACCTGCGACACCCGCCGCAATACCTGCGCCGGCGGCAGCATCAGCCGCAAACACAACGTCGACGCCAGCCACCTCCGCCGCTACAGCGGCCCCTGTTTCAACCGGCACGACGCCGGCCGCAGCGCCTGCCTCCGCCGCGCCGGACACATCGGCAACCTCGTCGGCGACTACAGCGACAACAGCCAAATAAACGAATCGTCATTTCATGAAAATATCTCAATGTGCTGCACGCACATCAATGCCGCGCCGGCGGGGGCATGGCGCTGGTTTTTGGCGGGCGGGTTTGCCGGTTCGCGCGAATATTTAATTTTTCATTAGGTATATCGCCTCAAAAGTGCTATTGTGTGGTAGCTTAAAAAAACGGAGGTGCGCAATGCCCGTAAAGAAGACTGCAAAAAAAGCGGTTAAGAAAGCGGTGAAAAAAGTCGCCAAAAAAGCCGCTCCCAAAGCCAAGAAGAAAGCGGCAAAAGGCAAGAAAAAATAAGCGGCACCCCATGTCCCGCAAAACTTTCCGCAGGGCGGAAAGATGCGGCTCGGATATTAAAAACCCCGTCTCAAAAAGACGGGGTTTATTTTATCGGGCTTTTGTTTGCCGAGAAACTCAGGAGATGCGCAATTTGACGGAGGATTTTGCGGACGCGGCGGACGGGGCGGACGCGCGCAACTCTGACGCCATCTCCTTTGCCAGCGTATCCATCACCTTGAAAGCCATGACCAGTTCGCGCAGCGTGCCGGCCTGCCCGGTCAGCTCCTCGCCCGCGGCGGCCAGCTCCTCGCTGGCGGAGGCGTTGGATTCGGTTATCGAGGAGTTCTCCTCCATCGCGGCGGCCTGTTCCTGCGTAGCGCCGGATATGGACTGAAGCTGGGCCGCCACCTTGCTTATGCTCTCCACCATCAGCTTTAGATTCTCGCCGGTGGAACGGGTCAGCGTAACGCCGCTTTCCACCTGCCGCATGCTCTCCTTTATCGTGCCGCTTATTTCCTTGGCGGACTGGGCGCTGCGCTCGGCCAGCTTCCTGACCTCGTCGGCGACCACCGCAAAGCCCTTGCCGTGCTCTCCGGCGCGGGCGGCTTCTATCGCGGCGTTAAGCGCCAGCAGGTTCGTCTGGTCGGCGATATCCGTGATTATCGCCACGGCGTCGGCAATCTGCTTGGAGCTTTTGTCTATGGCGCTTATCGCCTCTATGGTGGAGTCCATGTTGGAACCGGCCTTTTCCGCCGTCTGCGCCGCCGATTGCGCCAGTTCGTTGGCCTGCGAAGCGTTGCCCGCGTTGTTTTGCACCGACGAGGAAAGCTCCTCGAAACTGGCCGACTGCTGCTGCGCCCCGTCCGAAATCTGCTGCGACGCAGACGATATCTGTTCGGTCGCGCCCACCAGATTGTCCGCCGCGTCGCGCACCTGTATTATCATTTTGCCTATCTTGTGGTTAAGCTGGTCCACGGCGCGGGCCAGCTCGCCTATCTCGTCCTGCTGCACCATGAAATGCGGCGGGACCGGCACCGAAAAATCTCCGCCGGCCACCACGCCCAGGTGGGTTATCGCCTGCGTCATCGGGACCATAACCTCGTTTAGCAGCATGGAACCCACCACCCAAAGCACAACGAAGCTGGCCAGCATTACCAGTACCAGCAGTATCAGCGCAGTGTGCGTGGCTGACGCGGCGCGCGCCTCAAGCTCGGCATTATAAGAGGATATGGCGGCTTCCAGCCGCTCGCTGATTGAGGCCTCCTCCTTTGCGCTGGCCACGGTATCCGGCGAGGAGATGAACGCCGCGGCGGCGTCCTTTTTGCCGTCGAGCACAAGGTTTATCGTTTTCTCGCAGATTTCGTTGCCCCTGGCGGTGGAAACCAGATGCTCCCGCACCAGACTCTTCAATTCCTGCGAAGTGGTGTGCGAGGCGATGTTGTTGAGAGCATCCAGCTCTTTGGCGCGAAAGTCCTGAAACGCGGCATAACCCTTTTCCGCGACAGCCTTGTCCGGCGACATCAGCACATTGCGCAGCGTGATGCGGCGCATGTTCATGGCCGTGTCGGCGTCATTGAGATATTTACCCACCATCACGCCTTCGTTAAAAATGGAATCGCTGACGGAGGACAATTGCAGCGTGGCCGTTATCCCTATGGCCGAAATGACAAGGACCAGCAAGGCTATGACGCCTACCGCCCCCCTGAATTTGCGTTTCATTCCCACATTCTCGAACATGACATGACCTCCGCGTGCGATGATGACAGGCAATATAGTGATTATAACCGACGCCAGATATTTTTACAATCGTACTAATGCAAAGTGATTGGTATCTGTAATGTTATATGCTATTGATAGGAACCTAAATAATGCCCTATGCGAAGGCCCGAAATCGGGACTTGCGCTAGGCGCGGCTGTGAAAGCGTGATGCCCGCACGGTGAACAGACGCAACGACGCACAAGTCCCGAGGG
>Ga0326728_10015836_pt1 | contig 15558 bp, 16 predicted proteins | sample MB3enrmetagenome_FD_207602 | JGI IMG/M metagenome (GOLD analysis project Ga0326728, IMG submission 207602) | Lab enriched peat soil microbial communities from McLean, Ithaca, NY, United States - MB31MN | ecosystem: Environmental > Terrestrial > Soil > Wetlands > Peat | place: USA: New York...
AAGATATCTCTGGGCCACGCATCATATATATCCACATGTCTCATAGAATGTCTAGACTTTTCAACATGAATCGGTACTTATTTTTGCTGAATGCTCTAGTTTTTCCCCGTCAATGAATACAATATTGTTACGAACCGCGTGGCTCTCGATCTTCTCGCATATCTTCTCGATGGCGTTGTCAGTGAATTTCCCCGAAATAATGACCGCCAGTTTTGAAATACGTTGCTGTTGCTTAGTATAGAGGTCGTAAAACGGCATCTTAAGAGCATTGTCGACCTGTGCGAGGATGACGTCAATCTCGGCGTTAGCTCCACCCGCAACATCTCCAAACTTCACCTGAGCACCCCAGAATTCAAGGTCTTGAAATTCGGTGATCCGTGCGAAAGTTATGTCACGACCGAATTCGCCTTTACCGTGGTTGTATTTCACGTTTTGGAAACCGAGCTTCCGCAAAATCGGCAGAACCGTGCGGAGGGTAAATTCCTTCTCGCTTTCCGCTTCTTTTGGAGCCCAGAGTTCGACTCCGAGCCGTATTTCCGCCGCGCCCTCTATTTCCTGTACTATCTGCACCGCTAACTCTACAGCCGTCGATATCTTCACAACGTCGAGCTCCGCCGCGTACAAAAGGCGGATCCAGGCACCATCGTCTTCGTATCCCTCAAGCAAGATGTCTCCCACCTGTGTAGCGCGCTCCTCGACAATATCCCTCTTGGTATCCATGTATGCCTTGAAGCCGACGGCTCCATCCCAGTACTTACGCGTGCCGGAATCCTCGAATTCGATTCGCAAACGGTCGTCTCCGATTTTTCTTAGCCGAATGGGGATAGTATCCATAATAATAGTTGAGTCCTCCACCCGGTCGCATACCTCGAACGAAACCGTCTCCGGCAGTTGGTTGACGGGGGTGTCCCCGATCAGGCCTTTGGGGAGATACCATATCTCCCCATCGTCTGAATGCAAAGGCTCTCCATCGACCCGGATGGACCGGATTTCACCAAACTCGTCCCCATCGACCTCGACCATTGATCAACCTCATTTCAAATACCCCTCGGTTTTCATCAGCTTTGACGATCACCATGAAGCTGCTTCCTCAGTCCGTTGGGTACAACGACATTGCCATCCGGGCTGAGGAGCTTAAAATCTTCGATAATCGCCCGGTCCGCAGAAGCTAAAGCACCTGCCAAAGCTGCAAATATTGCGTAGTATGTGTCAATAAGTGAATGTTCGGCTCGGGTCCAAAAAGGTGCTCCCAGATTCGGAGGAATCGCGCCTTCGTACTTCAGGAACAAACGCAGAGCCGCGAGTAACCGAGCCTGCACCCAGCGAAAAAATGCCCATTTCCCGTTGATTTGACCTGCGCGGGGCCAACCAGAGGGAAAATTCTGTTCCTCAAGAAATGAATTGTAGATTTCTTTAACGAAGTTGGAGTCGCAAGCGACCTTCTTTCTGGCAACCTCGGTGGCGCACGGCCATTCATCGCCTTGAATCCCATCAAACTCTGGAAAAAAATCGCGGACCATCATGCACGTTTCCGGGAACTCTCTTGCCTCATTTTGGATCTGGGCGATCATAGCGTCCCTCTCTTCCCGGACCTCTCCGAGAAACTCGAAAGCTCCGTCTCTCAACCGAGGGTTGAACTGATACCTTTCCGGAAGGCACCTCTCCGAGAGCGGTGTACAAGGCTTCCCGTTATCAATCTCGTAACGAAGCAATTCACCTATTCCTGGAAGACGAGCGACAGGATTGGCTGAATCGGGAAGCTTAGTAAAGCAACGCATACGGCTGAGGTCGTCGGTGCTTATCAGTTCAAGAAACAGCACGTCGGGCATTATCGGGAAATAGTTGTTGTAAAGTCCCAATACTTCTCGGCGGGACGCCCCATCCAAAAAGCTCTTGTCGATGATCAGCTCGATCTTTTCACCCTCGGCTCCAGCCATTAGACTTTCCGGCCGGGCAGAAACTCGTCCTTATCTTTCACTTCTTTCTTCGTGTCATCCTCAATGGGAAGGATGGAAGATAGTTCACCTTCGATGTCTATCCGATATTTTACACAAAGCTGCCCTATATGGATTCCGAGGATTGCCCTCATTTCCCCGAGGGCAGCAAAGATGTCCTCAAAACCGTATCGTGGATGGCGGCCACGCTTCTTCTTTTCAGCCTCATCCATGAATTTCCGACATGCAGCTCTCATCGCCCTCAAGTGTGGCGCGATATCCGAGGCCCGATCCACTGAGACTATGGTTTCAGTCAGCCTTTTTCTAATCTCCAGCACTGATTCTATGACCCAGTGAGGTGTTTCCAGATCAAAGGGATTGTACAATGCCCTCCGATCCTCAAAGAACAGAACGAGTCTTCTAACGACCTCTCTGTCACTTTCCGGGGGTGTCCACGACACCCCGAATACCGGTGTTGAGATGCCGGTCAAACTTTTGGCTATCTTTTTGAAGGTGATTCTCATGCTTTGGCTCCTCGTGGTGAAATAGCAGCTTTATCCGCCCGTCCGCCATCACTGTCTGTCAAAGAGGGGCCCGGGGGCTGTACGGACAAGAGGGGTGTTGTTCTCTTCTTTCGCTCACGCGCCCCTTGATTCCTTCCCGTCCAGTTACTGATTACCATTCGTATTCCGCCCATGCAAGAGAAATTTGAACGTTATCGAGTAGGAGGAAGAAAGTCAGGGCGTGGGAGACGTGAAAAAGTCGCGTCAGGGAGCGGGTCCGGGAGCTGTCCTTTGTTTGTGTTTATGCCCCAGGATAATACATGCACTCTTCTGTACCTGCCGGATTGCATCAGCGAAAGGGGCTGATGCAATCCGGCACGGATGGACGACGGCGTGGAGGAAATGCTCCATATGTGGATGGGATGTGAGCCCTGTCGGCCGTAGGCGTACTTCACCGTACGTCGGAGGGCACAGGGCGAGCAGACCGCCGCAGAGGGACATTTCTCGGAACGCCGCCGTCCGATCCGAATTAGACCGCCCTACATCGTGAGCGACTTGAGGTATTGCCGGAAGTTTTCGACTCCCCCCCCCAGCTCCTTCACTGCCCGCGTGCCTATGATCGCCCCGTCCGCTGCTTCGTACGCTATCTCCAGGTCCCCTCTCTCCTGGATCCCGAAGCCGATATAGACATCGACGCCCTTGCCCCTGACTGCGGCGATCTTCTCCCTCGTCTCCTGGTCGAGGTCGAAGGCGCCCCCTGTGGTGCCCCTCTTGGATACGAAATAGATAAAGCCCCGCGCGCCTTTGACCGCCCGCTCCATGTCCACGCCGCGGCTTTCCGGGGTGAGGAATCTGATGAGGTTTACGGGGAAGCCATTGAAGCCTTTCCTGAACGCCGGGATCTCCCTCAAGGGGAGGTCCGCGAGGATGAGGCCTGCCACCGGCCCGAGCCTCTTGGCGAAGGTGCCCATGCCGAGGCTGTAGGCGATGTTCGAATAGGTCATGACGTACGTCTTTCCGAAGAACCGAGCGCGGGCCTGGCTAAGGGCCTCGACGAATGCGTCCACCCCGCCCGTACGGAGCACCTCGTTCGCGGCCTTTTCGAGCACGTCTCCGTCGGCAACGGGGTCTGAAAAGGCAAAACCGACCTCGAGAAAATCCACCCCGAAATCTTGACAGGCCTGGACCGCCCCGAGGAAAACCTCCCTGGAAGGGTAGTCTGCAACAAGATAGATTCCCAGCTTACCCATGGACGTTACCTCCTGATCTGACGATCTCCATGTCCTTGTCTCCCCGACCGGACAGATTGATGATTATTGTTTTGCCGGCAAACCTCTCCTTCTCCCTCACGAGAAAGCCCAGGGCGTGGGCGCTTTCCAGGGCAGGGAGGATGCCTTCGGCGCGCGCAAGGAGGCCGAATGCGTCGAGGGCCTCCCAATCGTAGCAGACCCCGTAGAGGGCCCGCCCCTTCTCCTTCAAGAGGCTGTGCTCGGGTCCAACCCCCGGATAGTCGAGGCCCGCGGACACGGAATGGACGTCCGCCACCTGGGCCCCTTCATCCTGCAACAGATAGCTGACAGCCCCATGGAGGATGCCCGGCCTTCCCTTGGCGAGGGTGGCGGCGTGATGGCCCGGCCCAAGATCGGTTCCCCCTGCCTCGATGCCGATGAGGCCGACGGACTCATCGCGCAGGAAGCCCCTGAAGATCCCCATGGCGTTGGAGCCGCCGCCCACGCAGGCGATCACGTGGTCGGGGAGCCTTCCTTCCGCCTTCATGATCTGCCTTCTCGCCTCTTGACCGATGATCGACTGGAAATCGGCGACAATCGCCGGGAACGGATGCGGTCCGACGACGCTCCCCATGAGGTAATGGGTGGTCCGGACGTTTTTCACCCAGTCCCTGAATGCCTCGTTGATCGCGCTCTTGAGCGTTCCGCTTCCCTTGTCAACGGGTACGACCCTCGCGCCCAGCATATTCATGCGCTCCACGTTCATGGCCTGCCTTTCGACATCGGTCCTCCCCATGTAGACATCGCACTCCATATTGAGGAGACTGCATACCGTTGCCGTGGCAACGCCGTGCTGGCCTGCCCCGGTCTCTGCGATGATCCGGCTCTTGCCCATGAACCGGGCGAGCATGATCTGGCCGAGGGTGTTGTTGATCTTGTGGGCGCCTGTGTGGAGGAGGTCCTCCCTCTTCAGAAAGAGCCTGCACGAGAGGCGATCGCTCAGGTTCCTGGCAAGGTAGAGCGGGGTCGGCCTGCCCGCGAAATCGGCGAGGAGGCAGGAGAGCTCTTTCTGATAGGCCTTGTTTTTCCTGAATGCCCGATATGCCTCCTCGAGCTCGTCGAGGGCAGGCATCAATGTCTCGGGAACGAACTGGCCACCGAATGGTCCATAGTATCTTTTCATGAATCCAAGCTCCTTACGGTTTTGACGAAGCGCTCCATACTGGCACGGTCCTTTTTCCCTGGATAGGCCTCGAGGGAAGAGACGAGGTCCACGCCGAACGGCTTGAGGCGAAGCACGTCCGCCACGTTATGCTCGTTGATCCCGCCGGCTATGAAGGCCCTGTCGAGAAAGGACCCTCCCGCAACTAGCCTTAAGGGGAAGGCCTGTCCCGAGCCGCCGATGGCGTTAGTGTTGCTATCGAAGAGCATGAGGCCTTCCCGGGGAAGGCATGAAGGCAGGGCTCCGGCCACGCGAAAGACCCTGATCGTCTCACGCACGGTCGATTCCCTGTAGACCTGCGCATAATCGAGACCGCAGTAATCGACGATCCGGCGGATCTCTTCGTCACTCTCGTCGACGAAGACGCCGATCGTTTTTACCGATGGGCCGATGCCCTCTGTGATCTTCCTCACGTCGTGCGGTGTGACAAAGCGCAAGCTGAGCCTGTAGAAGACAAAGCCGATGAAGTCGATTCCCAGCTCTTGCGCTTTTAGGCAGTCGTCCAGGTTCGTCATGCCGCAGACCTTGATCTTAACCATTGAGCAGCTCCTCGAATGTGGCCGCCGGCTCTTTCGATCTCATGAGCGCCTCTCCTACGAGAAAGCCGTTGGCGCCTGCCTTGCCCATGCGCTCTATGTCGTGCCTCGATCTAATGCCGCTTTCCGCTATCCTCACAGGGGCTGTCACGCAAGAGAGCGTCTGTGCGGCCCTGTCCAGGTCGATCTCGAGGGTGTCGAGGTCTCTGGCGTTGACGCCGACCATGTCCGGATCAAGCCCCGCGATCCCGTCCAGCTCCCCTCTTTCGTGTATCTCCACGAGGCAGGAGAGGCCGAGGTCCCTCGCGTGGCGGTAAAGCAGCCCCAATTGGGCCCTGGTGAGGATACGGGCGATGAGGAGCACGAGGTCGGCCCCTGCCGCGTAGGCCCGGTCTATCTGCTTCCGGTCGATCACGAAATCCTTGCACAGCAGGGGGAGATCCGTGCTGACCGCCACATGGTCGAGGAATTCGTAGCTGCCCCCGAAGAAGGCGGAGTCCGTGAGCACGCTTATGGCCCGCGCATACCGGCTGTAGGCGGCAATCCGCGCCTCGTCTATCTCCCCGATGAACCCGGCGGACGGCGACTTACGCTTCAGCTCGGCTATGATGTTGACGGGTCCATCGAGGGCGAGCTTTCTCACCGGCCTTTTTCTCGGGCCGAAAGAGGAGCGTGTGAGCCCTCCCACCTCGAGCTTCTTCGCCTGGATGATCTTTTCGATCATGAGGCCAGCTCCGTGAGCCTCTCGTATGCTCTCCCGGTCCGGATCGCTTCCCTCGCAAGGAGAAAGGCCGGTACGAGGCGCTCTTCCACGTTCGCGGCCATAAGCGCAAATGCGGCGTTGATGGCCACCACGTTCACAAGCTCCGGGTGGCCGCCGAGGAGGGTCTCCTTCATGAGCCTCGCGTTCACTGCGGGCTCGTCTCCCTTCATCGCTCCGGCATCCGCATAGATGCCGAAGTCTTTAGGGTCGAATTCGAACCGCCTCACCGAAGTCCCCTGCTTGTGAACGCAAGATGTCGCATCCGACAGGCTGATCTCGTCCAGGCCGTCGCGGCTGGCCACGAGCATGACATTGGGAATACCGAGTATCTCGAGGGCCTCCAGGTACGTGGGCATCGCATCCTGCCTGAAGATGCCGATCAGCTGGCTGTCCGGCCGCGCCGGGTTGCACAGGGGACCGAGGAGGTTGAAGATGGTCCTCTTCCCGATCCTCTTTCTCGCCCCGGTCACATGCTTCATGGCGGGAAAGAACTTCTGGGCAAAGAGAAAGACGAAGTTCTTCTCCTTCAGGAACTTGGACGCCCCTTCCGCGTCGAGGTCGATGGGGACGTTCAGGGCCTCCAGCACGTCTGCCGACCCTGAGCGGGAGCTGACCGCCCTGTTCCCGTGCTTGGCAACCGGCACAAAGAGGCTGCAGACTATTGCCGCGGTAGTGGAGATGTTGAAGCTCCCGCTTCCGTCGCCGCCCGTGCCGCATGTGTCGAGAAGCCTGTCACACGTGTGAGGAAGCGGGATGGCCCGTTCGAGGAGCGCGCCCGCTGCGGCTGCTATCTCCTGGGCTGTCTCGCCCTTCTCTGCGAGGAGGACGAGCGTCTCCTCGATGTCCTCCTCTTTCATCCGGCCGTCCAGCATTTCATCGAAGAGAAGCCGTGCCTCGTGGAGCGTGAGGTCCTCTCTGCCTTTAAGCCTTTCCGCGAATTCCATCGCATACCTCCAAGAAGTTTCTGATGAACCTCATCCCGTCAGGGGTGGCATAGGATTCGGGATGAAACTGAAGCCCGAAGATGGCGTGGCTCCGGTGCTCTATGGCCATGGCCTCTCCGTCGCTCCGGGAGACGGCGCACACCCTTAAGTCCCTGTCGTCGCACTCGACGACAAGGGAGTGATACCTCACCGCCCGGAATTCACGGCTGATGCCGTTGAACAGGGCGCCTCCGGCGTGCTCCATGGTGTCCACCTTGCCGTGCATGACGCTTCTGGCCCGCCTTACGGGCTTGCCGAAGTAGTGGCCGATCGCCTGCATGCCGAGGCAGATGCCGAGTATGGGGACCCTTTCCCTGAAATAGTCGACTACCTCCAGGCTCAAAAGGGAGGTGGCCGGGTGGGAAGGCCCGGGCGAGATGACGATGCCCCTTGGCCCGAGGTCTTTCAGCTTTTCGATGCTTTCCGTGTTTCTGAAGACCCTGACCTCGGCGTGTCTCGCCAGGTAGTCGTAGACATTGAAGGTGAAGGAGTCGTAGTTGTCGATGAGCGCTATCATGCGAGACCTCCTGCTTTCATGAGGACGAGGAGCTTATTCATCACCTCGTCGTGTTCCCTTTCGGGCACGCTGTCGTAGACGATGCCCGCGCCCGCCTGCAGACGGGCCTTGCGGCCTTCAAATATGGCAGTCCTGATCGTTATGGCCATGTCAAGTGAGCCGTCGAAGCCGATGTACCCGACGCAGCCGGCGTAGGGGCCCCTCCGGTGCTCCTCCATCTCATCGATGACCTCTATGGCCCTTACCTTCGGCGCACCGCTCACCGTGCCCGCGGGAAACGTCTCTCTGAGGGCTTCGAACACGTGAACGCCGTCCCGCAGCGTCCCGGTCACCTCAGTGACCAGGTGGACCACATGGGAATAGACTTCGGGCTGCATGAAGCTTTTGACATCGACGCTCCCTACCTCGCAGATCCTCGACAGGTCGTTTCTCGCCAGATCGACGAGCATCAGGTGCTCCGCCTTCTCTTTCTCGTCCTTTGTCAAAGCATCGATGATCTCATCCACGTTGTCGCCGGGTGAGCGCTTTTTGGTACCGGCGATGGGCTTCAGCGTGGCGATCCGGCCCCGGATCTGCAAATGGATCTCCGGGCTCGATCCCACGAGGCAGTCCTCGCCGTCCTTCAGAACGTACATGTAGGGGGAGGGATTGATCTTCCGCAGGTTCCTGTAAAACTCGAAAGGATCGATCTGCTCGGCCTCCAGGAAATCGGACAAGACGATCTGTATGGCCTCGCCGTCGGCGATCATGTCCCTGGCCCTTCCGACCTTGTCGATGAAGAGGCCCCTTGGGATCCTTCTCGATACCTGTGGCTTTTGCTCCTCGGCAGCGGAAGGCACGAGGCCATTTATGAGAGCCTCGGTCCGGTCAAGGTCGCGCGAGATCTCATGGTAGACGTCTCCGGGATCGTCGTCCCCCATGAGCCTCGACACGGCGACATAGAGCTTGTTCGTATAGTTGTCGTAGACGCAGAACTTCTCTATCAGGTAGAGCACGCCCAGCACCCCTTCCGCCCTGGAGAGTGGCTTCTTCAGAATTGCGCACGCACCCACGAACTCGAAATTGAGAAAGCCCACGTACCCGCCGCAGAAGTCACCGAACTCGCGATGGGCAGGCATGCTGTTCTGCTGGAGCAGGGCGCCGAGCCCGGAGAGGGGGCACCGGCGCTCTCCGTTCACGTAGACGCCGTCGTCCCTCACCACGAGCTTTTCAATTATGTCGAAGGCGAGAAATGAGAACCTGCTGTATGTCTTGTTCTGCTTCGCGCTTTCGAGAAGGATGGCCCTCTCGAAGGGCAGGAACTTCGCCAGCAGGGAGACGGGTGTGTCCATGTCGCCGTCCATCTCCTTGTAGACAACGACCCTCTCGAATTCCCGGGACATTTCTTTGAACTCCTTCAAAGACGGATACATAAAACCTCCTTCAGATGAGCCCTTCCGTCGGGTGAAAAAAAGCCGCTTTAAGAACCCAGGTTCCTAAAGCGGCTTCGAACAAAAAAGGCCGCCTAAGCCCGGGGGAGTGGCTACCCCCAGATGCCCAGACGGCCGAATCTATAGGGATAGCCTATTTAGCTACCCCACCACCACATATTCGACATTGTATTGGCGCTCTGCTGCGACATTCCCATGATGGTAGTCTTATAGCACAAGCTCCGTGGGAGTGTCAAGAGGTTTTGTCTTTGCCATGGATTGACGGTTTCGTGACCATGGACTTTGTGCGCGGCGGGGCGCGGCCGGAGGGCGGGGCCTCCCTTCCGACGGCCAGGAGCCTTGTTACGTCCTGCCTCAACAACGCGGTCTGCCTCCCAAAAACGGCCTCGTGCTCCTTCTCAAGCTCGCGACATCGGGCCAGCAGGACCGCGACGCGGGGGCGGTCCTTGCGAACATCGGCTTCCAGGGCGTCTTTCAGGGCGTCACGCATCGCTGCCTCGATCCTGCCTATCTCCTCGTTCCCGAAGAGCCGCTCCGAGAGAAGGAGGAGGCCCTCCACGGCCAAGGCATTGAGCTCTTCCATAGGCCGTGCCAGCGTGCCCTGGACTTCCACGAGACCGAGATGGTCGAGGATGAGAAAGACATAGGCCGTGAGGCAGAGGAACTCCTTGCAGGCAGGGAGGGCGGGCTCATCTCCAAGGTCGTGGATGGCGCATCTTCCCTCGTCCAGGAAGGCGCACGCCTTTGCGTCAGCGGTGATCCACGCCGGCTCCCGGAAGTCGATCGTCTTGGGCAGGCCTTTGAGCCGGTCCGTGCCGAGGGGCTTGCCAATGCGCCTCGGATAGAAGACGAAACGCTTCCCTGCCTCTTTTACCACAAAATGGGGCGGGATGAGCCGGAGGCGCTTCTCCTCCGGGCCGAAAGGCAGTCTGCCCAGGAGACCCTCTTCGCTTAAGCCCCTCTCCCTGGAGTGCCGCCGTATCGCCTGCAGCTTCCACGGGCCTATGCACAAGCCGTGGAGCACCGGCTCCCCGCTGAAATGGCAGCAGTAAGCGGGACAGGGTAGGATGCATGATCTCTCGGCAACAGCAGCTGCCCTCAAGTCTGTCGAATTGCGGGCTCTCTCAATGACCTCCTTCAGCTCCTCGCTTTCCGGCCGCGGGCTGTCGTACCCTTCGTGTGATGCGGAAGGGCTGAATGCAGTGCGCAGGGCTTCTATTGCCGTCCTGATGCGCCCTATCCTGCGAAAGTCGGCGTCGAGACCGACTGCGCGGGCCTCATCCTCTTGGCCCTTAAGAGTATCGCCCAACAGGTGCCGGATGGCAGCCCTGCGCTCATAGTATTCCGCGCACGAGGGGGCAAGCTGGATGGCCCTGGTGATCTCTCTTAAGCCGAGGGCAAGTTTTCCCTTCGCCAGGTAGGAGAGACTCAAGTGATACCGCGTGTAGGCATGCTCTTCGAGGGTCAGCGCCTTTCTCAAGAAGCGGATCGCCTGATCGAACCTGCCTTCTTCATAGGAGGCAGCACCCCTGCTGTGGAAGTGCTTCTCCGCGAGGCCGCGGGCCAGCCTCTCTCCCGCGTCGGCATTGTCAGGCAGCCGGAGTCGCACCCCCCTGCCTCGCGACAAAACCCGCAACCTGAATGCCTGTGCTGGAAGGCGTGCCTGCTATTTGGGCGAGATAGACGTTGCCGAGCCTTTTTATGTGGTCGTTCACGTTGTCGAAATAGGTGTAGTGTATCTGCTCCTCGTCTATGATCGTCTGAAAAAGGTTGAGCGTCGTATTGTCACCGCATTCCCGGCATACCTGAATGTATTGATTGTAGAAGTCTATCGCCGTGTCTTCGAGGTTCGTGGCAAAAGGAAAAATCTCTTCCACTGCCTGTCCCTTTTGGACCGCCTCCGAAAGATCGCTCGTGGGCTGCCCCCCCAGATCCTCGATCCGGTCGGCGAGCATCTCCGCGTGGCGCATCTCGTCGATGGCCACGAGCTTCATCTTCATGGCCATATCCCCATAGTCCATGTTGTCCAGATCGTAATGTTGAACCATATACTGGTGGATCGCATGGAGCTCCATGGACCGTGCGCCGTTCAGCGCATCTATCACCCTTTTCTTTCTCTCTTCCCTGCTGGCATCAGCCATGACGTATCCTCCTTGCCCGAACATGCTTCAGTTTATGTCTTTAAGAAACCGACCTTCCCGCGCGCTGATCAGATAGAGCCTTCCCGCATCCACCTCGTTAAAGATAATCTAATTCTCCGACATTTGCACGCCCCAAAACAGCCCGACCGTTACCCTCATCGCCCTTTTTCGAGCGAAGTCTTGCGCCCCTGCTTCCCTTTCCTTATACTTGAGAGGTCATGAGCCGGTTTCAGGCGCTTCGCCCCACAAAAGACGACCTCCTTGCCGCGCGAGGCCGGCCCGTGCCGGACATCATAGCCCCTGGTCTCAAGGTCCTTTTCTGCGGCATCAATCCGGGCCTCTATTCCGGGGCGGTGGGCCATCATTTTGCGCGGCCGGGGAACAGGTTCTGGAAGGCCCTCTTCGGCGCAGGGTTTACTGACCGCCTGCTTACGCCCTATGACGAGGAATTGCTCCTCCGCAACGGGTGCGGCATCACGAATATCGTCAATTTCGCCACTGCCCAGGCCCAGGAGCTATCAATGCAGGAGCTGCGGAAGGGGGCAATCGGGCTTCGGAAGAAGGTGCTTCGGTATTCTCCCGGAGTGCTTGCGGTACTCGGGATCGACGCGTACAGGAAGGCTTTCGATAGACCCGGGGCCATTGTGGGGCGGCAAGCCGAGGCCATAGACAAGTCCCGTTTGTGGGTACTGCCCAACCCGAGCGGGATCAATGCGAGTTACCGGATGGAGGATCTGGTGCGGTTATTCTCCCAATTGAAAGAGGACCTCTAAAGGCCTTTCTTAGCCGATCGGCTCATGTTATTCCGATCGCGCACGCAGGCCCTTCGACCATAGGGAACACGTCACACAATCCGGGGCGAATGGGGATGAGCCCATGAAGGAAAACGGGGCCCTGAAGATCACGAACCTGACGAAAGAATACGGGGCAGTGCGGGCCGTGGACAACATCTCCTTCCACGTGAACGCAGGAGAGGTTGTCGGTCTCCTTGGTCCCAACGGTGCGGGAAAGACGACCACCATCAACATGGTCCTCGGGATCCTCGAGCCCACAGGCGGGTCGATCCGGGTTTTGGATTTAGAGCTTGCAGGCCACAGGTCGGAAGTGAGCAGGGAGGTTAACTTCGCCGCAGTCTACGCCCACATGCCTGCCAACCTCACGGTCATGCAGAACTTGCGCGTCTTCGGCATGCTCTACGAAGTGAAGGCGCTCAAGGAAAGAATCGAATCCCTTCTGCGGGAGTTCGACCTGGAAGAATTTGCCGGGACGAAGGCCGGCCTCCTCTCGTCGGGCGAGCTGAGCCGCCTCAATTTGGCCAAGGCCGTCATCAATCGCCCTCGCCTGCTCCTTCTCGACGAGCCTACGGCCTCTTTGGACCCCAACATCTCATCGTTGATCAGGGAGAGGATAAAGGAGTACGCCAAGAGAACGGAGGCGGGAATACTCTGGACTTCCCACAATATGAGCGAGATAGAGGCGGTCTGCGACCGGGTGCTTTTTCTGTCCCACGGCCGGATACTTTTGGAAGGCGATCCGCGGAGCCTCGCAGCCGATTACGGCAAGAAAGACCTTGAAGACCTCTTCATAGCGGTCGCCAGGGAACCTCTTCGCCTTATGGAATAGCCATGAGCCTTACGAGAGTCTCAGCGATTTTCATGCGCCAGATCTTCCTGTTCAGGGGCAACCCAGTCCGCCTGGTGAGCATCTTCCTGTGGCTCGTCATAGATGTGATCCAGTGGGGCTTCATCAGCAAGTATCTCGGCTCTTTCGGCCAGGCCACATTCAACTTCGTCACCGTCATTCTTGGGGCGATAATCCTTTGGGAATTCATGGCGCGGGTGCAGCAGGGAATAATGATGGCATTCCTCGAAGACATCTGGACCCAGAATTTCATCAATTTCTTCGCCTCTCCCCTGAAGATCAGAGAGTACCTCTGCGGCCTGGTGATGACGAGCGTGACAACAAGCCTGGCCGCCTTTCTCATCATGGTTGCCATCGCCGGCGCGGCATTCGGCTATGACGTGCTCAAGATCGGCCTTTTTCTCCTCCCTTCCATGGTCATCCTCCTGATCTTCGGCATCGGCATGGGCATATTTGTCTCGGGCGTGGTTTTTCGGCTCGGCCCGTCGGCCGAGTGGCTCGGCTGGCCCATCCCACTGGTCCTTTCTCTTTTCGCCGGCGTCTATTATCCGATCTCCGCCCTGCCGGGGCCGCTAAGGGCCTTCGCCAAGCTGGTGCCGCCCTCCTACGTGTTCCAGAGTCTTCGCACCGTGCTGGCGTCGGGCTCTTTTCCTCTCCACCTCGCCCCGGACCTGCTCGTGGGGGCTCTCCTCTCCATGCTCTATCTCGTCGGCGCCTCGTATTTCTTTTCCGCCATCTACAGAAGAAACCTCAAGAGCGGGAGCATAGCAAGGTTCAACGCCGAAGCGCTCTAGCGGTCGTATCGAGCTGTAATGTCGTCTGTATTTCGTTCGGGCGAACAGAAATTTGAATCGTTCAGAACTCAGGAAAGGTTCAAGAGTACGAGAGTCCTTTTCCCCTACCGGCAGGCGGTCCCGTCCTTACCTCGTGCGTGCTCGCCGCAGTTATAGGGGCTTAAGCGCCCCCTTAAGGCAGCATAAGCCGCCGGAGCCCCCCCGCTCAAACTCGCTTCGCTCGTTGCATCGCTCCTCATTTAAGTCCCTCACTTCCCCTATCCCCCACGCAAAGCTTGCGGGGGCATTCGTTAAACGTGTCCGGATTCGTCGCGAGCTAATCTATCCCGTCCTCGGACTATGCACGACGAGATAAGGACGGGACCGCTTATGGACATGCCCTATCAATCCCACACTGCCGCGAAGCCCACATAAAGACAACCCTGTCTTTTCAAAATCCAGAGGCGGCCGTCCGGTCAGGTGAGCCGATCCAGTAGCCCGTGAGGTCCGGCCTTTGCGTCCCTTCCTTTTTATGAGGGGGAGGCTCCGCAGGGCTTTGCCTGTGGAGAGGGCGACGCGAGCCCCAATAATTGCCGCCGGAATTGGCGACCATTGGTTCAATTCCGGCGGCTAATGGACGGACCTGCATCTAGACATAACACTGGAGTCCAGCAGGTGAGAGGGCAGGTGCTAGGCTTGAAAACGGTAGAGGGAGGAGGGCCGGCTTTTTTCCCGGAAGAGCCTCTCGGTCTTCATGAGACTCTCGCCGTTCGTAACGGCGTGCTTCTTCATCGCCTCGCGGGCAGCTTCCGAGTTGCCGGAAAGCACCGCGTCCATGATCGGGCCGTGTTCGTCCGTGGGGTGGTCGTACGCGACGTCTGCGGCCTCGACGATCCTTCGCGTCAGGTCGATGGTCGAGCGCACCAGGCCTTCAAGGAACCGGTTGCCGCACATCTCTGCGAGGATGAAATGGAACTCCGCGCTCATGACCGAGGAGCTCAGGCGCTGGGCATAGTCGGCGGTGACCCTCTGCGCAGCCAGACGGGCAACCTCCGGCTCGACGAGGATCCGAACGTGGTTGATCTCCGAGATGGAGATCTTCTCGGCCATGAAGAGGTCGAGGAAGGCGCTCGCAATGCGCTCGAAGCTCAATGAAGTGACAAAGGCACCGCCTGTGGCGCCTTGACGGGTGACGATGAAACCCGCGTTCTCGAGGACCCGCAGGGCTTCACGCGTGGCGGCCCGGCTTACCTGAAACTGCTCTGAAAGCTCCCGCTCCGTGGGAAGCCTCTCGCCCGGCTTGAAGTGGCCGAACATAATCGATTCTTTTAGTTGTTGGGCAACTTCTTCGGAGATGCGCAGGGGCTTGATGGGTTTGAAGCTGTGCTTCATGGGCTCCTTCTGAACGCTCTATATTATGAGGGCGGGTCCATTTTGTCAAGGGCTATTTCGACTGCGCGCTCACTGCGGCAATGAAAAGAAAGGGAAAGGGTCATGAGAAAAAGGCATCCCTGACAACGTCTCACCCCTGAGCGCCTTCCGCCCTACCTCAACCGGTTGAGAGGGCTAAAAGGCAAGGCAAGCAAGGACCTCCGGAGCGCTCATTTAGCGTTTCAGGCAGATTTCTAGAACATGATCACGTTGCGCAGCGATTCCCCCTCTTCCGCATCGGCCATGGCTTCATTGATTTGGTCCAGGGAGAACTTCTTGCTGATGAGCTCATCCAACTTGTACCGACCCGCCTGGTAGAGCTCGACGATACGGGGAATGTCTACCCGTATCCTGCAAGCCCCCATGGCAGAGCCCGTCATCGACTTTCCCCCCATGAACTCCACCACGTCCCACTGGGACATCATCTCGCCCGTGCCGTGGCCGATGACGATCTC
>Ga0326728_10015837_pt1 | contig 15557 bp, 10 predicted proteins | sample MB3enrmetagenome_FD_207602 | JGI IMG/M metagenome (GOLD analysis project Ga0326728, IMG submission 207602) | Lab enriched peat soil microbial communities from McLean, Ithaca, NY, United States - MB31MN | ecosystem: Environmental > Terrestrial > Soil > Wetlands > Peat | place: USA: New York...
CAAAAGCAGAAAGCGGGTTGTGTGCTGGCGGGGCTTTGCCCCGCTGGAACGGGGCAAAGCCCCGTTACCACACAAGAACGAACTCCGTTACGCGGCCCCAAACCTCACCGACACCAGTTTCGACACGCCGGGCTCTTGCATGGTCACGCCGTAGAGCACGGGCGCAATGCTCATGGTCCGCTTGCTGTGCGTGATCAGGATGAACTGGGTCTGCACGCTCATCTCGCGCACTAGATCGGTGAAGCGGGCAATGTTGGCTTCGTCCAGCGGAGCATCGACTTCGTCGAGAATGCAGAATGGGCTTGGCGTGTACTGGAAAATTCCGACCAGCAGCGCCAGCGCGGTGAGCGCCTTTTCGCCGCCGGAGAGCAACAACACGTTCTGCAGCTTCTTTCCCGGAGGCGATGCCACTACGTCAATGCCGCTCTCCGCGCTGTTTTCCAGGTCGGTGAGCCGCATGAAGCCGTGTCCGCCCCCGAACAGCTTGCGGAACGTGCCCTGGAAGTTTTCGTTGATCTTGGCAAACGCTTCTTCAAATTTCTGCCGCGAGACTTGATCGATTTCGCGAATGGTAGCCGCGGTATTTTCGATCGCCTCGATTAGGTCTTTTCTCTGCGTTGCGAGGAATTGGTGGCGCTCCGCCGTTTCTTTATACTCTTCGAGAGCCATCATGTTGACCGGCCCCATGGCGTCGAGGCGGGCGCGCATTTCCCGATGAGCCTGATCTTCGGCGGCAAGCTCCTCGCCGATAACCATCGGAATCGGCTTGTCGGACACAGCCTCGGCCATCAGAACCGAACGCTCCATCCCCAGTTCGTTTAGGCAAGTGTCTGCCAGGTGTTGCAGGTCGGATTGCAGCTTGGCAGCCGTCGCCGATAGTTCACCGCGGCGGTCGCGAGCAACATCGAGTTGCTGACGCGTGCTGCGCAGAAGTTCGTCAATCTCCGTTAGGCGCGCCCGCACTTGCTCGGACTCCAGTTGCAGCAAGCCTTCGCGAGCTTCTCCGGCATTGCGCTCGGCTTCGAACTGCACGATTTGCTGGGCCAGTTGCACGTTCTCGTTTTGCCGTTGCGCGATTTCGGCGCTCGCCGATTCCATTTGCGTTTGCAGCGCGCCAGCCCGCTCCCGCATCTCGGTAACCAGCGTTTCGATGCGCTGCAGCAGCGTCGTAGCCGAACGGTGGCGCTCTTCAAGCGTGGCCACGCGAGCGGCCCGCTGCGATGTAGCTTCAGCGGCAGCGTCGCGCTGGCTACGGAGAGCGGCGAGACGGTCTTGCCCGGCGGCAAGCTGCATTTCGAATTGAGCGCGCGCATCCTCAATCGCGGCCAGCTCCGCCTGTCGCGAGCCGATCAAGCTTTCCTGCTCCTGCCGTTCCGCCGCCAGCCGTTGCAGTTCGCGTTCGCTGATCGTCATCCGTTCGCGCACTCGCGACATCTCCGCGTCCAACTGTTTGAGCAGGTGTCCGGAAGTCATCGCCTGTTTCTCGGCTTCGCGCTTTTCATTTTCCAGGCGATCGAGAAGGGAAGTGTATTCCTTGATTTCGCGCCCCAAGGTAAGCGCGAGGATTTCCTTCTCGCGCAAAGCTCGCTCCAGCTCTTCCAGCAGGCGCAGCACATCGCGCAGTTCACGCTTCATCGAAAGCGGTCCCTCGCTGCGCTGCCTGCCGCCCGTGACGGTCACGTTATGGAAGCATTCCCCTGTCTGAGAGAGAAAAAACGCGTCGGGACTGGAGAGTGCAAGTTCGCGCGCCGCCGCGGGATCGGGCACGATATATCCATTGCCCAGTTTCGGCAGAATCACTTCGAGCGACTTGCCGAATCCGTTCAGCACTCGAATCGAGTTCTTCAGCGGGAGGACCGTGTCGTTGAGCGGAGCGTAGTGATGGCTTTCATCGGCGACAAACGAGAACTTCGCTTGCGAGTCCTCCGGATGCACCAGGAACGTCGCGCGGCCGTTGACGTCGGAGCTCAGCAGGCGCAGGCCTTCATCGGCCGCGTCCCACGACTTGACCACCACAAAGTTCAATTCGTCGCGCAGAAAGTCTTCGACCACGCGCTCATAGCGGGGTTCGACTTCGAGGAAATCGGCGAGCACTCCCGCGGGAGTGTTCCCTCCCTGCATTGCGCCCGATTGAAACAAGCGCCGCACCGATTCGGTGGAATAACCGTGCTCGGCGATCACCGCTTCGAGCGATCCCTTCTTGCCCAGCGCGGTGGCATATTCGGAGCGAATGGAATCGAGGTGCTTCTTGGTGTCGCTCTCGGCGGAACGTTTGGTATCGAGCGCCTCACGCAGGTTTGAGATCTCAGCAGCCAGCCCGCTGGCGCGCTCGGAAACGCTTTCGAATTCCAGAGCAATCTGGCCGCGTTGTCCACCGAAGGATTCCGCTTGCGATGAAGCAGTTGCGATCTCGGAGCGCAGACGATGCTCCTCACGCCCGATGCCCGCTAGCCGCTCCTCGGATTGCGTGAGCTGATTGCGGAGATCGGAAGCTCCGCCGACGGCCTCAAGAATAGCCAAGCGATGCGATTCCTGCTCCTCTTCCAGCATCGCAAGATTGGCGGCGGCGCCGGAAGCTTCCTGCTGGCTGAGCGTAAGCTCCTGCTGGGCCGCTGCCAGATCGGCCGCCGCTGAGTCCAGCACCTGCCGGTGACCATCGCGTTCTACCTCCAGCGCGGTGAGCCGGTTCTGGGCTTGCGCCAGTTCCACTTCCGCGGACGCTGTGCGCACCATCAGTTCCGCGCAACGCTCTTCGTTGGTCCGGATGCGCGCCTTCCCGCGATCGCCTTCAATCGCGATCTGGTTGAGCCGGTCGCGGTTTTGCCGCGTCTCGGTCTCGATCGCATATCCGCGTTGTGTGCGCTCGGAATGCTCGGCTTCCGATTGCTGCACGCTCTCGGATTGCTGGCGAATTTCCTCGCCCAGCTGATGGATTTGGGCATCGAGAGTCACGCTTTCCTGATCCATCTGGGTGAACTTGCTGGCCAGCACCACCCGCAGCTTGGCGCGCATCTCATCGCGCAGCCTGGCGTAGCGCTCGGCCTTGTTGGCCTGGCGCTTGAGCGAGTTCATCTGCCGCGTGACTTCTTCGAAAATGTCGTTCAAGCGGTTCAGATTCGTCTTGGCGTCTTCCAGCCGCGCCTCCGCGAGACGCTTCCTGGTCTTGAATTTCGTAATCCCCGCCGCCTCTTCAATAATGGCGCGCCGGTCCGTCGGACGGCTGCTCAGTATCTGACCGATGCGTCCCTGCTCGATGAGCGCGTATGACTCCGGCCCCAGGCCCGTGCCCATGAACAATTCCTGGATGTCGCGCAAACGGCATAGTTTTCCGTTCAGCAGGTATTCGCTGTCGCCGCTGCGGAACAAGCGGCGCGTCACCGAAATTTCTCCGGCATGGTGCTGCTGCTGATTGAATTTGCGTCGGCGGATTTTCAGAACTACCACCGGTCCTGCCACAGCCACTGCGGCATTAGCAGAAGCTTCGCTCGCCGACGCTTCGGCAGCCGGAGCCTGGGCTGCGGCCTCGCCTTCCACCTCTTCTGTCTTTCCCGGCTGAGCTTCCTCCACGGCCCGTTCTGTTTCGGCGGCGGCCTGGGCGCGGGTTTCCGCTTCATCCCAATTTTCTTCGGGAAGGTCGTCTTGAATTTCGATCTCGGTGGGCGCGTTCGTGTCCGGCCCAGCGTAAATTTCAGGATCGATCAAAGTCAGGGATACTTCGGCCATCCCGGTGGGGTTGCGGTCGCGCGTGCCGGAAAAGATCACATCTTCCATGCGCGAACCGCGCAATGTCTTGGCCGACTGCTCACCGAGCACCCAGGAGATCGCGTCGGCGATGTTCGACTTGCCGCAGCCGTTCGGCCCGATGATAGCGGCAATGCCTTCGCCATGGAACTTCAGTTCGGTGCGATCGCAGAACGACTTGAATCCCAGGATTTGCAGCTTTTTGAGTTTGAGCAAATTGACTCCCTTCGTAGGCGGACACGGTGGTCCGCGGACTCGGTTCGCGCTGGCTGGTGTGCGCTGCAAATCGCGGGGAACCGGCTATTGACTACCCAGGTTCCTCGCCGTCGCATCATAGGATGCCGTCCCCCCATGAACCAGGAGCGCTATCCCTGCTTTTGACCAACTCTAACGGCGAATACGGGACGGGTCAAGTAATAAAACACCACATATAGTGGGCCCTATCCACACACCGCCTTTAGTTGCACACACACTGCAGCTATTTCGCGCAAGTCGCTGGTGAGGAATGAGGAAAGCGGAAGAAGGCGAGAGCGTCTTCACTCTACCGCCGGACCGGAGGAGATTCAAGGGCCGAGAGTGCCGGAGCGAGGTTTATTTCTTGCGCTCGACCAGGTAGCGAGCGAGGTTCTTTAATGTCGACGCAGCCTTGCCATATCCGTCCAGTTCCGCGCATCCCTGATCGACCAGCGCATCGGCCTTGCGGCTCGATTCCTTGATTCCGAATAGCGCGGGATAGGTCGTCTTCTCTGCCGCCGCGTCCTTGCCCGCGGTCTTTCCCAGTTGCTCGGAGGTCTGGGTCAGGTCGAGCACATCATCCACGATCTGGAAGGCGAGACCGATCGACTGCCCATAGGTCCGAAGGCGGGCCACGTCGGCGACGGTTGCCGCAGCGTAGGTTCCTCCACTGACCACGCTGGCGGTGATAAGCGCAGCAGTCTTCGAACGGTGAATGTATTCGAGAGTGGCAAGATCGGGCTTCTTGTGTTCGGCTTCGAGGTCAACCACCTGGCCGCCGATCATGCCGTCTATGGTACCCGTGGCATGAGCGATTTCCCGGATGATCGCAATGCGAGCCTCGATCGGACAGATGAGCTGGGCCAATACTTCATAGGCCTGTGTCTGCAGGGCGTCTCCGGCAAGGATGGCGATCGCCTCGCCGAAAGCCTTGTGGCAAGTGGGGCGCCCGCGCCTCAGGTCGTCGTTATCGAGCGCAGGCAGATCGTCATGGATCAGGGAATACGTGTGGAGCATCTCAAGCGCCGCGCCCACCTGCTCGATGCCCGCGGGCAATCCAGTTGCGGCGCCAGCGTTTCGCGAACCGCCGTTCCGCGAACCAGCGCCCGACGCCGCGATCATGCGCCCCGCTTCCATGCACAGGATCGGACGAAGGCGCTTCCCGCCGGCAAACACGCTGTGGCGCATCGCCTGGTGAATAGAGGATGGATATTGCGTGGCCGGGGGCAAGAGTTGCTCGAGGGCGACGTCGGCGATTTTGCGCCCCTGCTCCAGAACTGATTTCAGCATGACATCGCAGTATAACAAGCAGCGATCTGAAGGTCCCAGGTCTCAGGTGTCAAGTCTCAGGAAAAACAAAATCCACAAAACGTTTCCTGACCCCGACACCCAAGACCTGACACCTGACACCTGCTCGATCAGGCGGCCACGTGGTGCGTCAGCCCGCGCATCAACGAACTCACCACGTCCTGGTGGCGCGGTTCACAGATATCGGACGCGCCCAGATTCAGTGCCTCGGTCCACAGTTTGTCATCCGCCAGCCGGTGGGTTCCCACGATGCAAAGGCTGGGAAATTCCCGATGCAAACGCTCGACTTCGCACGGGCCCGAAGTTTCCAGATCCAGCACCACCGCCTCGGCCTGATGCCGGGCAACCGCGGGACGGACTTCCTGGTACGTACGTGCCAAATGAACCGAATCAAAATGCTGGGATAGACTGACCGCCAGACTTTGTGCAGTTCTGGGGTCATCCTGATAAAGGACTACACAGAGTGGTTCCATACTACCCCCTGACGTCACCGCGATTTCGCGGCGGCCTTGGCTGCGACAGCAACTTGCTAGCACAGGCGTTATCAGTTTCCGAGTCGCGACAGCGTTACTTGCGCAACGCTTTCTCGGCCGGGGGCTCGAACGGTTCAGTTTGCAGCTTCCCGTTCTGTTTTAACAGAATCTCAACTTTACCTTCCGCTTCTTCCAACTGCTTCCTGCAGCTTGCGGAAAGTTGCATGCCTTCTTCAAATAGCGTCAGGGACTTCTCCAGAGGAACCTCCCCTTTTTCCAGTTCCTGAACAATCTTCTCCAGACGCTCGAGGCATTCCTCAAACTTCACCAATCCAATTGCTCCTACACTCTATTGTAATGCCGCTTTCGGTGGGAAATGTCCAGCAAAATGTTCTGAATCTTGTAAATTTCTTGGGAAGTATTTCAAAAGTGAACATTTCGAAACTAAACAGAAGCCGGCCGCTTCGATCCGAGTGCCTCCAGAACATCGACCGCCGAGCTATATCGGCCCTGGGGAGCGCTGATCTGAGCACCCTGCACCCGCTCGCGCACCGCCGTCAGCATTTCGCGAGCTATCGCTACGCCTTCCGCGCGAGCTGCCTCCGGACTTGCGGCCCTGCTCATCCGGTTCAGGATTTCATCCGGCACCGAGACTCGCAGCTCGTTCTTCATGAACTCGGCGTTGCGCACGCTTACCAGCGGCCAGATTCCGGCCACCACCGGAATGCGGCAGTGTTCGATCCGCTTCAGGAAATTATCGAGCAGGCTGAGGTCGAATACCGGCTGGGTCACCACGTATTCCGCACCCGCTTGCACCTTGTATTCGAAGCGCTTGATCTCCTCGTCCAGGTTGGGCAGGCCCGGGTTTGCACCCACTCCAATGACGAAGCTGGTTCCGGCTCCGATCGGGTTGCCGCCCAGGTCGAGTCCCCGGTTCAGGTTGTGGACGATATTCACCAGTCCGATTGCATCCACGTCAAACACCGCCGTGGCATCGGGATAGTTCCCCATCTTCGGGGGATCTCCCGTGATGCAGATAAGGTTGCGAATTCCGGTAGCCGCCGCCCCCAACAGGTCGGACTGAATGCCGAGTACGTTTCGATCGCGACAAGTGTAGTGCAGGATGGCTTCAATGCCCACCGCCTGCTGCATCAGCAACGACAGCGCCTGATTGCTCATGCGCGCCGAGGCCCGTGGGCTGTCCGGGATGTTGATCGCGTCCACGCCCACCGATTTGACGAACTTCGCGCCCTCAACTTCTTTTCGAATGTCGATTCCTTTGGGCGGCACGATCTCGACCATGGTGACAAATTCCCCGGCCGCAATCTTCGCGCCCAGTTTGGAGCGCTCGGCTAGGGGAACGGTCGCCGGAGCCGAAGGCGCCGCGCCGGAATGAATCGCTTCTGTGACCGCAGTCTTGCCACGCGCCTCGCGCACCCGCAAAGCCGATTTCATGGCGCGAATATGATCAGGCGTGGTTCCGCAGCATCCGCCAATCAGTTGCACCCCGGCGGCCACGAATTTTCGCGTGTAGCTCGCCATGTATTCCGGCGAGCACAGATAGATATTCCGTCCTTCGACCGAACGCGGCATGCCGGCGTTGGGCTGCGCGGCCAGCGGCAGGGAAGTCGCCGCTCGTACGCGCTCGATCGCATCCAGCATCGCGACCGGCCCCACGCTGCAGTTGATGCCGAGTACGTCTACGTTCCATTCCGTCAACCGGGCGGCGAAAGCCTCAGGGTCGGAGCCATCAAGGCAGTTCCCGTCTTCGTCAATCGTGACCTGGGCGACGATGGGAACCTTCGCATTCACATCCCGGCACGCCAGCACGGCCTGGTGCAATTCTTCGACGTAGCCGAAGGTTTCCAGCATCAGCAAATCCACGCCGCCATCGACGAGGGCTGCAATCTGTTCGCGAAACGCCGTCCGGGCCTCTTCAAACGAAGTCTTGCCCAGCGGTTCAATGCGAACCCCCAGTGGACCAACCGATCCCGCCACCCAAACGTCGAAACTTTTGGCCGCTTCCCGAGCCACGTGAGCGCCCGCCACATTGATGTCGCGCACCCGATCCGCCAGGCTGTGCCGCGCCAGGCGAAAGCTATTGGCGCCGAAAGTGTTGGTTTCGATAATCTCCGCGCCGGCCTGCAGATAATCGTGGTGCACGCCGCGGATCAACTCCGGCTGCGACAAGTTCAGCTCGTCATAGCAGCGGTTGATGAAGATGCCCTTGGCATAGAGAAGCGTCCCCATGGCTCCATCGCAGAGCACAGGCGACTGCTTCAGGCGTTCGATAAGGTTCTGCGCCATTTCTTTGAGAATACAAGAAGTGAGGAGCTCTCCGCATCCGGGGCGAAGGTTTCAAGGTTTCAGAGTTGCAAGGTTTCAAAGTAGAACTTGTGCGCATGAACTTTGAAACTCTGAAACCTTGAAACCCTGAAACTTGGCATTTCTTCCTTTGCTATAATCCTTGTTCTTGCATCCAAGTGATTATCCGGCATGAGGTTGGAGTCCCAGGTTTGAAAAGAGCCCTGATTCTTCTGATATTCCTGCTCCCCGCGAGTCTGATGTGGCTGAGTTGCGGAAGCAGCGCTCCCTCGAGCAGTACGCAAACCAGCGGCCTCAAGTACCGCGCCTTCCTTACCAATAACGTAAGCTCGGGAAGCGGATCCGCCGGCATCTTCATCGTCGATGCGATCAACGATGTGCGCCCCGTCATCTCCCCGATTTCCGTCGGCAATACTCCCGGAATGATGGTGGTCACGCCCAACCGCGCCCAGACCGTGGTTTTCAGCGGGAATGGCACGCAGTTTTCCGACAACCAGCTCAGCCTCGTCAACAACGCCACTGAATCGGTTGCCAATAAGCTGACCTTGCCCGGCATGACCGAGAGCTTCGTGGTTTCTCCGGACAGCTCCAGCGTCTATGCTGCCGTCCCAACTGCGCCTGTGGTGGGTCAGTCTCCGGGAATCATGGACGTCGTCGCGCTTAATAGCGGTAGTGTCACGGGAGAGGTCGAGATTCCTTCGGTCCACTATCTCTCGATCGATAATAGTGGCAACCGGATTCTTGGGTTCAGTGATAACTCCGATTCGGTGGCCGTGATCACGCCGTCGCAAATCGGGATTGGCAATGCGGTCACTCTCGTAGGCGGCTTCGACCGGCCGGTTTGGGCTTTCTTCAGCAGCGACGACAGCACTGCCTATGTACTGAACTGTGGTGCCGAGTGCGGCGGAAAACAGGCCAGCGTTCAGCAACTCAATCTGGCCGATAATACGCTCGGCTCCAAAGTCGCGGTCTGCACTTCTGATGCAAACCCGCAGTGTGCCGGCAGTGTAGCTCTGGTAAATGGTTCGACCATGTATGTAGCGGGCACGCCGTATTCTGGAGGAGCGCCGTCGCAGCCCTGTACGGGCCAGACGACTGCAGCAACCACGTGCGGACTGCTCAGCATCGTTGATCTGTCAACTATGACGGCAACGAACTCCGGGATCGTCATCACCGACGGATACCACAATCGAATCGCGCTAGGAGCCAACGGACAGCTCTTCATCGGCGCGCGCACCTGCACCGAGATCTCGACTGCCACCGAAACCCGAGGCTGCCTTTCCATCTACAACACCCTGCCGGCCACGACTGTCGGAAGCGTTCCCCCCGGTGGCGTTCTAATTCCTCCTGCGAATGGAGACGTGACCGGCATCCAGCCCATTGCCAAGCGCACGGTAGTCTACGTAGTCCAGAACTTTTCACTCAACGTCTACGACGCCACCATCGATGCCTTGGAGTACAACCCGAACGATCCGAATAACCCCGGTCAGATCAATAACATGATCGGCCAGTTCATCGACGTCAAGACGGTCGACTTCTAGAGCGCGCTGTCCCGCGAACGATGAACGATGAACGGCGAACAGCCTACCGCGGCTCCAGAGTCATCTCATGTGCCCGGTGTCGCTCGACCGCAGCCGGTGAGAACGGAAACGCGAAGGTCGACCCGCCATACCAAGCCGCCCACTGGTCCATATAGTACGGACTCAGGAATACTCCGCTCTCTCCCGTCACCAGGTTCAGCGTGCTTTCGTCAAAGTTCGCAAAGTTCCACGTCAGCCGTTCGGAGGGCCCCAGCTCTCCCTGCGCCGCTTTCACCGTGTACGCGCTTCCGCTTGACGGATGCGAACCCGGCCCTGTGAAGCGTCCGACTAACGGAAGCTGGCTGAACACGGGATGTTTGATTTCAACAGGATTGTTCTTTCCCCACTTCCATTGACTGAGGTCCGCAGGAACCGCCGTCTGCTTCAGTGCGTTCTCAACCGCAGCCGTCAGCAAGCTTCCGTAATCTGAATATCCGGGCGGCAGCCAGCGCGCCGGCTGCTTGGTGAGCACGTTTTCCAGCCAGACCGAAGACATACCCCAGCGATAGCTCTTCCAACTGAGCGCGCCGGAAGCTGTGCCTGCACTCGGACGATCCGGCGCCGCACCCAGCTTCGGCTCCAGCAACAATCGCGCCAATTCCTGGCGAGCCTTCGTCTCAATGGTTGGCGCCGCCGCGTCCACTGACATGCGTCCATCCCAGTCCCGCAGAATGTCTGCCGCCCGCTTCGCCTGGTCGGAGGCATTCGCGGCGTGATCGACCGCATACACAAACTTGTCGGCGCAGAACCGGTCGTAGGTCGAAGACACATCCATCTGCAGCGCCAGCATATCCGCGGGCGCAAATTTCTTTCCCGATTCGAGCACGCGATAAATGCGATCCGTTCGCCATGGCGCGTCCCAATCTGTGCTGATCGAATACTTGTAGCCGTTCGGCGTAATGCGCCCGTTGGCCGTCGCCAGAATTCCCGATGGCGGATCATAAACATGCGGCATCTCGTCGAAAGGAATCCAGCTCTTCCACTCGTGCGCGTCATCGCTGCCGTTTACCGGCAGGCTGCCATCTCCCGCCGCCCGGATCGGCACTCGCCCGGTCGCCTGATAACCGATGTGACCATCCACATCGGCGTACATTACGTTCTGTCCCGGCGCGCCAAAATTCGAGAAGGCTTTGCGAAACTCATCCCAGTTCTGCGCCGAGTTCACATCGAAAAAAACCTGTCCCACGCCGTCCTGCAATGTCCAGCGCAAAGCGATCTTGCGCGTCTCGCCCGGAATCAGGTCGGTGATGATCGGCCCATGCCGCGTCGTCACCACATCGAGCGTCACATCCGGCTTGCCTTTGACGTGGATCGTTTCTTGCCGATGCTGTGGCTCCGCCCATCCCGCGGGAGTTTTGTACTGCCCCTCGGCATTGAACTCCTCGATGAAATCATCTTCCACGGTTGGGCCGACATTGGTAAACCCCCATCCGATGCGCTGATTGTGGCCGACAATGACGAACGGAACTCCCGGCAGCGTAACCCCCGCGACGTCAAAGGTGCCGCTAGTCGTTCTCAAATGCGCCCCAAACCACAGGTTCGGCATCTGGTGGTCGAGGTGCATATCGTTCGAGAGCAGTGGCTTCCCCGAAACCGTATGCTGCCCCGAGACCACCCAGTTGTTCGACCCCCGCCGCAACGATTCATCGGAGTATTCAGCCCCGGAGGGGCGACCTAGATTAGCCCAGCGCTTTAGCGCTGGGACGATGGGAAGAAATGATTCAAGTCCCGGAGGGACGACCGAGTCCCCCGAGGCCAGCCCCGAAATCAGCCTGCTGTTTCCGCCCGCCGGATCGACCTCTTCTTCGTCGTCCTCATCTTCATCGTTGCCCTTGCCCGCGGGCTGGTCTTCCAGTCGCCGTACCTCGCCCGGCGGACGGCCGCGCCAGGAGAAATTCACATACAGGTCCGCCGTCAGTTCCGGTCCCAGCTTTGCCAGAATTGTTTCTCGCGTGAGCGCACGCCGGTAGCTGTAATGATTCAAATCCTGCACCATGCGCGCCCCCACCAGCACGGAATCGGTCACCGTCCAGGGTCGTGGCGTGTACTTCAGCAGGCGGAATTCCAGCGAAAGCCGGTCGCGATGCGATTCCAGAAACGCATTCACGCCGCGGGCGTAAGCGTCAAAATAAACCCGGTCGCGGGCGGAAATATTCTTCTCCGCCGCTTCGGCGGCGACACGCAGCCCCAGAATCCGCTGCTCGCGGTCCATCTTCAGCGTCTCTTCGCCGATTACTTCCGAAAGTTCTCCGGCCGCGGCGCGCCGCAGAATATCCATCTGCCACAGCCGGTCCTGCGCGGTCACATACCCTTGGGCAAAAAATAAGTCTTCGAGCGTAGCCGCCTCAATCGTCGGAACTCCATGCCCATCGCGCACCACGCGCACTTTGGACGAAATCCCAGACACCGCAACCCTGCCCTCCAGTTGCGGCAGAGGACGACGCGCGATCCAGTAGAGCCACCAGACGCCGACGATCAGCGCCGCCAGCAGCAAGCAAACGGCGTAGTACAGGATCCGGAGCGCAGGATTGCGCTGGCGAACTTCAGGCAGGGAGGCAGTGACCGACATTCTCACGATTGTAGGGGTGCTCTTCGCACCTGACAACAGCAGGACGGGGTTAGCTACGGGAACTGGAAAGTTCACTCCCCTCCCGACTCAGGCGGGTAAAGGGTCGTGGGCGCGTGCTAGTGGAGCGGGGAGGGGCGGCAATTCTCAATGAGTTCTATAAAAAGGGATGTCAAGAAAAAAGCTCCGCCTCGACCGGCGCGTCGAGATTCTTTCTCGAGATCCAGCCCACTGTAGTTTCACTTCTCTGCAGAGGTTTGGCTTGTTGTCCATTCTGAGGAGTTTCTCCTGTGATCGTGGCGGCGCAATCGAGTTGGAAAGAGCGGCAAGCGACCAGTGTTTTGATGCGTCAACCATGGTTCTATCCGAGGCTCGTGGCCTATGGCTATTTCTGGTTATCCGAGGGGGCATAACGTGTAATGGGTGACTCGGTGCCGAAGCACACAGGGCCGATCTCATTGACGGATACTCCCCTCGAACCGAGCATCTTCAGAACCCGACCGACCACCACCAGGGAAAAAATCCCAGGGATGGAAAGGCCTCTTCCTCAGCGATGCTCAAACTGCTTGCTGCTGCAATCGTTTCGGGTCGAAGCTCACTCCTTTCTTCCAGATAGTCAAACTAACAGCGGCAATCTTACGTGCCACCGTGAGACGGGCCATCGTCGGCCGCATCCCCTTCTCCACCCGAGCCATATAGAAGTCGTGCAGAGGACCAGGACGTATGCTGGCGGAGATGGCGGCCCCTTTGAACAGATTCTTCAAATCCTTGTTGTAGTTGTCGTTCAGACCGCGCACCGTGATGCGCTCGCGGTTGCGTTGCGGTTTGCCGCGCACATAGCGGTACTCGCCGCTGTCGTGCGTCTCCACGGCGAAACCGCTGTAGGCCCAGAGTTGGCGTTTAGTGCGGAATCGATGCGGTGTCTGCAGCAAGGCCACCAGCAGAGCGGCCCGAATCGGGCCGATCGAAGGAATCTGGTGGAGTCGCTTCACCGCCGCATGCTTCTGGCTCTCCTGCAGGAGTTCGCGTCGTGCTTCCAGCCGCAACGGTTGCAGAGTATCGAGTTGCTGATATAAATGCTCGGCTCGAACCCGAACTCCTGGTTCCAAGAGCTTGGCCAGCCACTCGGCGCGATGACGCGAAGCGTAGACCGTCGTACCGCTGCAGGGAATGCCCCAACTGCGATACAGCGCTTTGATCCGATTCATCACCCGGGTCACATCTTGGGTCACGGTCAGATAACTGCGCCCCAGTTCCTTCAACGTGCGCAGCCCATGCTCGCCGTGGTAGACCGAGTGGAGTTGGTTGGTGCGTAACATCTCGGCCAGCTTGCGCGCATCAATCCGGTCACTCTTGTTGCCTTCTTTCAACAGAGCCGCTTGGCGCGGATCGCAGACTACCAGCCGGCTGACGTGTGGCTTCAGCAGATCGTGTAACCAGGCCGCTGCCGTTCCTTCTTCGAAAGTCAGCGACAGAGTTCCATGCAGTCCTCGGATGAACTCGACGATCGTGGCTGCCTGGGTCTCCAGCAGACATTCCATGATCAACTTGCCACTCCCATCCATCACGGCAACCGAAATGGTGGCCTGATGAACGTCCATGCCGATATACTTTTCCTGATTCATAAAGGCGCTCCTTTCGCTAGGTTGGTGATCCAACACTCACAACCTATCGCAAAAGTGGGCGCCTTTTTATATTGCGTGTAATCGGGATTTTTCGCCAACAGTCCGACAACGAGTGCTATCGGTGACGAAAAGAAGCCCCGCCGAAAGGAGCCTAGACGGGGCGAAGCCACACGAAATCGAGGATAGAGCCAGACTAGAAGGTGTTTGGTGTATCGGAAAACTATCAGAAGTGACAGGAGCAGCGGAATCCGAAAACGTTCACAGGGAGTCCGGTGGGCAAAACCCTTAGAACAGGGTCAATTAGCGTGAGGAGCCGCCGCTCACAATACCCCTTTGGTTTCCAGGCAATCAGCTTCCCGATGTCTTCCTTAGAGTACGTCTGAGGAATGGTCTGGGGTTCCTTCATCTTGGGAATGCGAGGGTGTGAACAGTACGGACCACACGGCTTATCTGAGCCGGTCATCCAGTGCAGGTAGGAATTGAGCGCGGTTCGATAGGAATTGATGGAAATGGGCTTGATGCCCGCCTCACGCATCCGCATGACCACGGCTTTGATTTCCCCCTCGTCAGGATTGGGGTGTGGCAGCCAGCGAAGAGCTTGCTCGTACCAGCTCAGTGTTCTTTCGCTGACGTTGAGAAGGTAGCGTTTTTCGCGCAGGAATTCTTCGTACATTGAGGTTCCACCCAAGGGGTCAAATTTGGGTTGGAATCTCTGTAAGTTGTTGAATGGTCGGCCAAACAGTACCAGTTTGAACCACATTATGCGGTTACGCGGGGTCCTGATGAGTTTCGCCTAGGCCCCATCTGGTAGCCCAAGACCCGCTTGTTTCGCAGCAGCCCGCCCCAGCTCTCAATGTACACACCGCCTAGGGTTAAGACGGTCTCAACGAACTGCGTGTGCTCCTAGGGCTTCCCAGCGCCGCCTGACCCTTTATGCAAAAACGCACGTTCGCTTGCATCTGACACGATTGATGGTCGGCCCTCGCAGGCCGCTTTCAAACCGGTCCCCGTTGCCGACTAACATCACGAATCGCCAAATGAGCCGGCTTAGCTCTCTAATTGCCGTTGGTTTCTATCTTCTGATGTGGTTTGAACTGGCTCCAGCTGAGAGACAACACTGCCTCCCATTCTTTTTCCATCTCCGTAATCAGTTCCCTTCGTTCCTTCGATATAGCAGCAACGTGGTCGACAGTGAGCAGCATGGCTAAGGGTAAAGTGAATCTACTGGAGCTCGGTTTGACAGCGGCCCTTGCACTCGGGTTCATCGGGATTGTGGTGAAATGGGGAACGAAGACAGCTAGTAGAGTGATTCCAAGGCTTCACCTGAAAATGCGGGCTGGAGAAGGGCAGTTTGCCGCTGCCATGGTACTGATGTTCACCTTGTCGGCCTTAGCAGTGTATGTGGGTGTGGCGGCCATCATCGGGGCGTTCCTCGCCGGGATGGCGTTGTCCGAGAGCGTCGACCGCCGTGTCCACGATCTAGCACAAGGAGTCACAGAGGTCCTGGTCCCTTTCTTCCTTGTGGGAGTGGGGGCCCGGTGGCACGCATGGAGTCGCTTCACGCACTGAGAGGCACACGAGCATGGACGGTGGTGCCACGCTTGGGTTGCGATTCGATTGTAAGGGTTCCGTTTACTAGCTTCAGTCGTTCCTCCATGCTGATGAGACCAAGACCTTGGCTGGTCTTTGCCGCTTCGCGGTCAAA
>Ga0326728_10015839_pt1 | contig 15556 bp, 7 predicted proteins | sample MB3enrmetagenome_FD_207602 | JGI IMG/M metagenome (GOLD analysis project Ga0326728, IMG submission 207602) | Lab enriched peat soil microbial communities from McLean, Ithaca, NY, United States - MB31MN | ecosystem: Environmental > Terrestrial > Soil > Wetlands > Peat | place: USA: New York...
CCACTTCAACGACTTCATCGACAGCAAAGTTTACAAACGGGACTTTCCCATGTATGCGAAATGGGGCATTGCGGGACTGAAGATCGACTTCATCGATCGTGACGACCAGTGGGTGGTCAACTGGTACGAAGATATCGCCAGGACGGCGGCCGAGAACCACTTGCTCATCGACTTCCACGGCGCATACAAGCCGACGGGCCTGGAGCGCGCGTGGCCCAACCAGATCACGCGCGAGGGCATTCAGGGCAATGAATACAACAAGTGGAGCGCCAGAGAGACACCCGAACACAGGGCCACGCTGCCGTTCACGCGCGTCCTGGCCGGCCCGGCCGACTACACACCCGGCGGATTCGCCAACCGGCAGCCATCGCAGTTCCGCAGCGGGGCGCGGCCCACTCAAACGCAAGGCACCCGTGCCAGCGAGTTGGCGATGTTCATCCTCATCCAAAGCCCGTTCACCGTCGCCTGCGATTCGCCCGCCGACTACAAGGACGCGGATGGCAACTACCTGTGCGGGATGGATTTCCTCAAGGGCCTTCCGACCGTCTGGGACGAGACCCGCGGCCTGGCCGGCGAGGTGGGGCAATACGTAGTCGAGGCTCGACGCAACGGCAAGGACTGGTATCTGGCCGCGATCACCGATCGCAATGCCCGCGAATTGCCGGTGCCGCTCAGATTCCTCGGCGCGGGCGAATGGCAGGCCACCCTGTGGCAAGACGCGCCCGACAGCGACCAGAACCCCGAGCGCCTGGTCAAGAACGCAACGACCGTGTCCCCATCCGACACCCTGCAACTCAAGTTGGCCCCCTCGGGAGGAACCGTCGCGATCTTCTCGCCTCCAAAGTGAGTAACTGACAAGAGCCACTTTTACTTCTCTTCATGCGATATGGATGGAATCCGCTCTTCGTTCTCGACCACGGTCTCCAAGAGTACACTCGATAGGTTTGCCGCCCGCAAAGAGACGTTTGGGTTCCTGGTCGTCCTTGGCGCCGCCGCGGCGCTTTACCTGTACCATCTGGGGTTTAGCGATATTTGGGGGGACGAGGCATTCACGAAAGCGATAATCAGGCATCCGCTCCGGGACCTGCTGCGGGTTGTTGCCGGCGATTTTCATCCGCCGCTCTACTTTCTCGCGCTCAAGTTCTTCACCGGCGTCCTCGGGAATACCGACCGGACGATTCGTCTGTTCTCCGTTCTCGGCGCACTCAGCACACTGGTGCTTGGCTACACCGCCGGCCGGCGCGTGTTTGGCAAGCCGGGCGCGCTGTGCCTTTGCCTCCTCCTGGTGGCGCTGCCCATGCCGGGCCTGTATTCTCACGTCGCGCGAATGTACACCTGGACGGCCTTTGTCACCACCGGCGTTTTCTTCTATGCCGTCTTATATGCAAGGGAGGCCCGCAAAGCCGATCTGGCGCTGCTGGGCCTCTTTTCGTTGATGGCCGCTTACATCCACTACTACTGCCTGATCGCCGCGTTCTGGAGTGGCTTGGCCTTGCTCGCAATCTGCTTCGCCAAGAGGCTTCCGGCCTGGCGCTCGGTGGCGGTAATGGGCGCCGCGGTGTTTCTGCTGTTTTTGCCCTGGCTGCTCGCGCTGCTTTCGCAGGTGCGGGCAGTTCACAAGGACTACTGGATTCCGGCCGTCTCGTGGTCCACGCTGCTGACCTGCTATGCGCAGCCGTGCGGAGGCCTTTTTCGATTGTATCCCCACTCGTACGTGCTGCTGGCCATTATCGGTGTATTGACGATAGCCTCCGTATGCCGGTGGGCGGTTTCCCCCAATAGCGAGCATCAAGTGCCGCTGGGCCTTTCGCTGCTGGTATTCAACGCTACGATCCTGACGGCCGTGACGGTGTCCCTGCTGGTGAAACCGATCCTGTATCCACGCTACGTCATGACCGTCGCGCCCCTGCTGTTGATTCCCCCGCTCCTGGCCTTGACAAGCTGGAGGCGGACCTGGCTCAAAGCCCTGGTGCTGGGCGGGGTTGTATATTGCGGGGGCTTCGTTGTTCTCGCCGAGTCCACTTTCTCCTGGGGGCCGTATCAACAGGCTCTTCGGCAGTTGTCCAAGGCGCATCCCGAGGTGAGGAAGATCCTGCACGTCGCAGAACTCACCGCCGGACCGTTGGCGGAGTACGGCCGCGGCGGCCCCTGGAGCCAAGGCTACTTCAAGAACGACCAGTCCTCCTGGTACTCGAATATGGAGGCGCTGGACGGGGTGATTCCTCTCAAGCGCCTAAGCGATTGGGTCAAGCGCGAGGAGATCTTCTGTCTGGTCGTGTTTGACAAGCTCCCATTAAACCGGGCGAATATCGACCTTCTGCTGGCCCAATGCCAGACTCTTGCGGTCGATGACGTGGTGGATGAAAAGCCGTATTCCGGCGTGAAGCTCAAGCTCTATATCCTGAGGTACAATGGTCCATAGTTGCCCTATCCTCTTCGCGCCCGGGCGGGCGGACGCCGTGGGCAAGCAGGGGATGTACTGAAAGTCCAATAATCGTGAAAGGGTCAACGACGAAAGGCACCAAACCGTAGGTCCGTGGCTGTGGTGCGCGATTTCGTGGTTTCCCGGCGCCCATGCGCTCGAAGCGCGTGGGAGGAGGGAAGGGCCCACGTTTCCACTCTGCCCAGGGCGGTGGTCTCGCCTGCGCTACGCTCCCGCGGGCGTTGCCCTGGGCTGGCATGGCGCTGCCCCTCCGAGGCGGAAGGGCGCGGCGCTCCGCGAGGGTGAAGTGGGATCGCGCGCGGCGTCAGGGCACGCCACGGGCGAGAGAGAACAGTTTTTGCTTGTGGCTCGTTCTCTTTGCGGGCCGACGCATGGCCCGGATCATGGCGAGGTTGTGCGGACTTGCGCCATCGGGCCCGGCAACTGCTGGGGCATTTCTGTTGACAAGCCGGCGGTGATTTCCACCGGCGCCGACTTAATCTCGATCGTGGCCGGCGTCAGACCGTCCCGTTTGGCCGTAAGGGTGATGGTGCCGGGAGTGGCCATCGAGCGGATGGCCACGCGGTTGATCCCGCACTCCGTGTCAAAATCAACGCCGGGAAAAGACTTTGCTTGCGTTCGCCGATGTTATTACACTCACAGGGTGAAAGCTAGCGACGGACGCTGGAAATATCCGGCCGACAGCGCACAATGGGTTTCACGGGCGCGGGCGTTCTCCGTGGTGGAGTCCGTTCAGTGGCGCCGTTCCGTGGTGGCGCCGCTCCTTGCGAGCGCTATGGGTGCTAACGAACCGGTTGCGACGAACTCCCCAGATGGCCATCCTGGGACTGGAAGAATGATATATCCACGCACCGCCCTGCGTTACCAGCGCCAACCAGCCACAAAGTACTCCCGCCGTCGGGTGAACCCATGAACACTCGCATTGGACTGCGGAGCCCCCGCCACCTCTCCACCTCGGCCACACGCTGGCTGTGCCTGACCGTCTGCAGCCTCGGGCTGGCAACCCAACTGCCGGCCCAGTGGACCAACACTAACTTGCCAGCTTCGCAGCGCGCCAGCGCGCTCGTGGCCGCAATGACTCAAGCCGAGCAGCTCGCCATGTTGAGCGGAAACCCCCACATTTATATCGGCTGCATTCCCGGCAACAGCCGACTGGGTATTCCGTCGCTGAATTTCCAGGACGGCCCGGCCGGGTGCGGGGACGGTGACACCGGGGTGACGGCGTTCCCGGCGCCGGTCTGCCTGGCGGCGACCTGGGATGTCACGCTGGCCAGAACCTATGCGTCTTATGTCGGGGAGGAGGAGCGTGGCAAAGGCGGTCAGGTCATACTGGGGCCGATGATGAACATGGCCCGAGTTTACCGGGACGGACGCAATACCGAAGGCTACGGCGAGGACCCGTATCTGGCGTCCGTGATGGCGGCGACGGAGGTTCAGGGCCTCCAGAGCCAGGGCGTCATCGCCAACCTCAAGCATTTTGCCTGCAACGACCAGGAAACCGACCGGTTTCTCATTAGCGCGGATTCCACCGAACGCACCCGGCAGGAAATCTATTACCAGCCTTTTCGCGCATGTGTTCAGTCCGGTGCAGGTTCGATCATGGCTGCCTACAACCGTGTGAACAACCATCATTCCTGCGAATGGGGTGCGCTCAATGCCACGGTGAGAAAGCTCTGGGGCTTTGACGGCTTCATTATGAGCGACTGGGCGGCCTATTTCGGGACCACCACCGCGGCAAACAACGGGTTAGACATTGACATGTATAGCGGCGCTTTTAGCGCTGCCCCGCTCGGCAACGCCATCGCCAACGGCAACGTCTCCAGCGCTGAAATCAGCGACAAGGTGCGCCACATCCTGACGGCGATGTTTCAAAACGGCGATTTTGACAATCCCTCCAAGGGCAATGTCAATGCAGTGGTGACCAATGCGCTCCACCAGCAATTCGCCCTTGATTGCGCGACGGCGGGAACCGTCCTGCTCCAAAACAACCACTCGGTGCTGCCGTTGGACGCCCGCTCCATTCATTCCATTGCGGTGATCGGCTCAGTTGCCCACACGGCGCCCATTTCCACCGCCTATGGTTCCAGCCAGGTCGTCCTGCCTTACAACATCACCCCCTTGCAGGGGATCTCGAATCACGCTGTTGCTGTGGGCATCACCACCATCAACTACAGCCAGGGAGACGGCGGCAAAATTCCAGCGGCGGTCTCGCTCGCCCGTTCGTCCGACATTGCCATCATCTGCGCGGGCCAGCAGACGGGTGAGAGCCTTGATCGCACCAACCTTTCGCTGCCCAACGATGATGACGCCTTGATCCGCGCGGTGGCCGCCGTCAACACCAACACCATCGTGGTGCTCTACTGTTCGTCGTCCACCCTCATGCCGTGGTCTGCCAACATCGCGGCCTCCCTCGTTGCCTGGTTTCCGGGCCAGGAAAACGGCAACGCCCTGGCTCGGGTTTTGTTTGGCGACGTGAATCCATCCGGCCGGCTGCCGGTCACTTTTCCCAGCGCCGCCAATGAGGTACCGGCAAACACCCCGGCGCAGTTTCCCGGAGTGAACGGCCATTCGATCTATTCCGAAGGTTTGGACATCGGCTACCGCTGGCATGACGCGAACAGTATCACGCCGCTCTTCCCCTTTGGCCACGGGTTGTCCTACACGACCTTCGGTTACAGTAACCTGACCGTGAGCGCCGTCAGTCCCTCGGGCCAGACGCGGATCGGCTTCGATTTGACCAATACCGGCTCGCGGACGGGCGCGGAAGTGCCGCAGCTTTACCTCGGTTTTCCGGCAGCGGCAGGCGAGCCGCCGAAATTGCTGAAGGGATTCACGAAAGTGACACTCTCGCCGGGCCAGTCGCGGCACATGACCTTTGGTCTCGACTGGCAGGATTTGGCAAACTGGGACCCCACCGCCCGCGGTTGGCTGGTGACACCCGGTACGTTTCAGGTCATGGTCGGAGCATCATCTCGCGATGTGCGCTTGACCAATTCCTTCACGGTGACCTCCGTTCCATCGAGTGACCTGGCCAACGCGGCGCTGCATAAAGCGGTCACCGCCTCATCGGGCAACAACCCCATGCCGGTGGTCGTGGACGGCAATCCGACGACGGGCTGGAGTTCGGCGGTCAGCGATCCGCAGTGGTTGATGGTAGATCTCGGTTTGATGAAAGATCTGTCCCGCGTCCGCCTGCAGTGGAACACTAACTACGCGTCGGCCTACTCAATTCAACTTTCCGGGGATACGAGCACTTGGACAACCATCTTCAGCACGAACAATGATCAAGGTGGTGTGGAGGATATTTTAGTTTCCGGCCGGGGCCGTTATGTGCGGATTCTGGGCACACGGCAAGGCGTGTCCGGGACCGGCTATGGGGTTCAGGAGTTTGAAGTGTATGCGCCATCGCAGGCGCCCTACGGTGGCACGGTGCCGGTCCTGCCGGCGCGGATCGAAGCGGAGGATTTCGACAACGGCGGCCAGGGCGTGGGCTACCACAACACCTCCGCAGGAAACCCTGGCGAGGCTTATCGGACGAATGTAGATGTTGGCATCGAAGTGACGACAGATACGGGCGGTGGCTATGACGTCGGCTATGTGAACCCCGGTGAGTGGCTGGAATACACGGTGAACGCGCCCGACCCCTCGGCGATATACGGCATCAACGTCCGGGTGGCGTCAGCCACCGCCGACGGCCAGTTGCGGGTGCGGCTCGACGGTACGGTGCTGGGCACCGTGAATATCCCCAACACGGGCGGCTCGCAAAAGTGGCAAACGATCAGGCTGCCGAATGTTCCGATTGCCGGTGGCATGGGCAGCCGGGCCTTGCGCGTCGAAGTCATCAACAGCGGCTTCAATCTCAACTGGATTGAACTGGACCGGGTGCAGGTTTGCGGGACAAACAATGTGGCCCGGGGCCGGCCGGCCTGGGCTTCCTCCGTCCTGTCCAACAGCTACCCCGCGAGGGCGGCTTTCGATGGTGATACGCGTTCGTACTGGGCATCCGAGGCCGGCGCGGCGCAATGGCTGGTCGTGGATCTGGGCTCCGTCCTAGACGTAACGCGCATCCGGCTGGACTGGGTCACCCAGACTTGGAACAACAATGGCTACGGCCAGGCGCGGTACAGCCGGGACTTTAGCCTGCAGTTTTCGCCGGACGCCAACACTTGGACCAATGTGTATTCCACCACCAACGGCATCGGCAGCCTGAACGACCTGGCGGTCTCGGGCAAGGCGCGCTACGTGCGCATGAACTCGACCCACGATGTGAACGGCGTCGGCGTGGGGCTTTATGAGTTCGAGGTCTATTTATGCGAAACCCACTGATGTTCCAGTTATCTCAGCCTCAGATGATCTTGGGCTTGGCGGCAATTCTTGCGGTGGGCGCGCCGAGCCTTCGGGCTCAAGACCATCTCTGGGACACCGAGCCGTCACTCTGGAAGGTCGCGCAGGCATACCAACTGACCCGGCCGCTGCCGGTGCAATTTGGCGTTGAGGGACCTACCGTCGGCGGCGCCAATCTAAATAAGGCGAAGGTCACGGCCGCCAATCCGCAGGGAGAACCCGGAATCAATCTAAGCAATGGAAAGATCAAGGCCTCACTCTGGGGGCCGTGCGATCGCTTGACGCTCAGCATTTCTAAAACCGACGTTTACGACCGGACCAGCCCTAAACCGGGCACCGATTGGAAATGGGAGGAAGGCCATTCACCCAGGCCCGTCGGTCAGCTCCTCTTGTTGGCGCGTGATTTTGCGGACGCCACCCAACCCCAGGTGTCAACTGCCCTCCACAACGGCGTTAACTCATTCACCATGACGAGCGGAAAGAAAACCGGTCACCTCACTTACCTGGCCAGCCGCAGCCAGACGAATGTGTTGGTGATTAAGGGGGATTACGCCGGGCTTACCGAGCCTGTATTCGTTAGGGTTTTCAGTTTCCACCATCAGGGCGCCGAGAGGCCGCAAGCCGGTAATGACGGTGCGTTCTTCTGGATCCGCCAAAGCCTTCCCGCCGAAAGGACCTTTCCCAAGGGTTTTGACTATTACCTCGTGGCCAAAGTTGTGGGGGCGGACTTCGCTCTCAAGAATGTTGATGGACAAACCGGACTGGGTTCACCCACTTTTGGCCAGGATGCCGGGTCCGCGGCGAGCGCCCGCATACCCTCGGGCGCGGCCACTAGTTTTCTCGTTTACGCCACGGTGGTGACTCGAGCGGAAACGGCCGATCCCCTGGCCGAGGCTAAGAGCCGCATCGAGGCCGCCGAACGCTCGGGCCTGACTCGAATCGTGGCCGACAACCAGCAGTGGTATCAATGCCTCTACGCGCGGAGGGAACGCGGACGGATCTTCACCGGCGACCTTTCCAACAGCCTGAAGGACATCCTCTTGCCGTTCTTCTACCAGGGTAGCTGGCAAAACCGCCATACCTACATGAGTTGTCCCGATCCCACCAAATACGAAGGCGACGCCTGCTACGCCGGATTGGAATTGGATGCGGCCCCATGGTACGGGTTGCCCTGCTTCAATGAGGAGATGTACACGGGGGACTTCGTAGCCGGTCGGAACGAGAGCATTTCTCCTTACTACGTGAACTTGGTCAATTTCTGGCGAGGGGCCTGGGAGAAGCACGCCGCCGCCGCGGGGAAAGCGGGAATGTACTATCTGCGCGGCTACGTGCCGCCCGTCACAAATGACACCTACTTCTCCTATGATAGCGCAGCGATGAGCGGCAATGATTGGTGTACCATGGCCTGGTCATACAAGAACGTGTGGGATGAGTTTGATTACGGGGGCAGGGACGATGCGTTTTTGCGCGATTCGGTCTATCCCGGGCTCAGGGATCTTGCTGATTTCTTCGGCTCCTTGGTGGTCATGGGCAGCGACGGTTTTTATCACATCGAGGATTCTCAATTGCGGGAAAATGTGGTTGGACGCGACGCACAGGATTGCGTGGCGGCGGCAAAATGGTTCTGGAAAACTGCCATCCAGGCATCGGTTCTCCTGCATAGCGACCCCTCGAAGCGGGTAGCCTGGCAGAAGTTCCTCGACCGAATGAAGCCCTATTACTTGATGCCGGACGGCACGTTCGGGGGAATCGTGGAAAAGGGAACCGTCAAGCAATACAAAGGGATGCAGCATTACATCGTCAACGTCACCGATGAGTACAACCTGGAATCATCACCCGAGGACAGGGATCGCGCATACAACTCCTGCGAGCATGACTTTCTGGGCGCGAACGTGGCCCACCTATTGGGTAAGAATCCCGACTCCTTCACCGGCGGCGCAACCTACTGGTTTTGGATGTTCAGCCGTCACCCATGGTTGATGTATTATTCGATCAAGGTTCTGGGCGTCGGCATTAACGGCACTACGACCCTCGAAAAACCGGTTGAGAAAGCCATCGCCTGCTGGTTTGAGCCCGAACGGTTGTGCAACTCCCGCAGCGGGACCATTTTCTTCTTCCCCTGCGTTCCGAGCAACTTCGACGTGGCGTTCAAGGACTTTCAGGCGCGTGGCGGGTTCCTGGTCACTGGCGAGTTGCGAAAGGGTGTGGTGACGTATGCGCAGCTAAAGGCGCGACGCAGTACTCAATGCGCGGTCATGAATCCGTGGCCAGCCAAAATGCTTTCCATCACGCAGCAACCGGAGAACACTCCGGTAGCCACGGCCCACGCAGGCGAGAAATACACTTTTGCCGCTCAAGCCGGAAGGAGTTACCTTTTACACTATTCACGATAGGAACCGGGGTTTCCTGCTCCGGGGCAAAGGCTCATTGGATGATCGAGTCAATCATAGACGACAACGTCCCTGTCGAAAGCTATAAAGTAGAAGCAAGGATGCAGTATTGGCGGGCGTCATTCAGATAGGCTCAAGCGCGGTCTCGAGCGGTTCGGCGGGTGTGGTGCGCTAGCGCGGTGGCAGACCGGTGAGCCGCGGTTCCGTGGTCCGGCATCAACGGCTCGCCAATTGTTTGAAGGACGAACATAACGAAGCCCTGCCCGAGATCACGGTCCCGCGGTCTCGGCTTCGTTCAGAGCCTCAACCGGCGGCGTCACGGTGTTCGTCAGAGTCAAAGCACAGATAGCGCGGGTTTCCCGGGCGCTTGCGCTGGGTATCGCGAAGCAAGCGCAGGAGAATGTGGGCCGTCTGATTTCGCCTTGTTTCACGCGTTTTTGAGGTTTAGCATCTCGTAACACGATGGGAAGATGAAAACACGAACAGGCTTCATTGGAATCATCGGTCTGGCTTTGGTCATTGGCAGCCATGCGGCTTCGCCACCTGACCTTAAGACCAAGCCATGGAGGGGAGAGCGGCGGGCCCTCCCGGGCCGGATCACGGCGGCTTTTTATGACGAGGGCGGCGAAGGTGTCGCCTTCCATGATACCGACGCGAAAAACAACGGCAAGCCCACCGCTACGGGTCATGACCGCCGCATCGATGTAGTGTGGGAGCAGTCCGACACTCCCGGTTTGAACGGCTGGAACGTCTGGCGGGCGAGCCAGGCCAGCGGCCCTTTCGAGCGGCTGAATGCGCGCCCGCAAAACCACACGGTCCACAGTGATTTCCTGCGCTCGAACGGAGCCACATTCTTCTACCGGGTTTCGGGCGTCAGCGGGGGAACCGAAGTCTCCACTTCCGCGGTGGTGTCGGCCAGCTCTCGCGCCATGACCGACGACGAATTGCTGACCTCGGTGCAGGAGGCTACGTTCCGTTACTTCTGGCATTATGGACATCCCACCAGTGGTCTGGCGCGTGAGGGCTTCGGCGATACCGACCGGGTCACCACTGGCGGTTCCGGCTTCGGCGTCATGGCCATTCTAGTTGGAGCTGAACGCGGTTTTGTTTCCCGTTCGGCCGCCGCCGACCGCATCCTCAAGGTGCTCGTCTTTCTGGAAGACAAGGCTTCCCGGTACCACGGCGCTTGGGCGCATTGGTTGAACGGACAGACGGGTCAAACGATTCCCTTTTCCCGCTTCGACGATGGGGGAGATCTGGTGGAAACGTCCTTTCTGGTCGAGGCCCTGCTCACCGCCCGCCAGTATTTCAACGGCGCGAACTCGACCGAGCGGGAGATTCGCCGCCGCGCCACCAAGCTGTGGGAGGCGGTCGAGTGGGATTGGTATTTAGGCGAACCCAAGGGCGAGCAACTCTTCTGGCACTGGTCGCCCAACTACGGTTGGAAAATGAATCACCGCATTGGCGGCCACTTCAACGAATGCCTCATCACCTACCTGCTGGCGCTCGCTTCGCCCACGCACCCGATCCCGCCCTCCTGCTACACTAACGGCTGGATTGGCAGGGACTCTGCCAAATTCGTGAACGACAACTCTTATTTTGGCATTTTGCAGCCAGTGGGCTGGCCGATGGGCGGGCCGCTGTTCTTCACGCACTATTCATTTCTCGGCTTTGACCCCCGAGGGTGGCGAGATCCTCACTGCAATTATTTCGAGAACAACCGCGCCATCTCTCGCATCCACTATGCCTACGCCGTGGCTAATCCGGGACACCACACTGGTTATGGTGAAAGCGTCTGGGGACTGACGGCCTGCCGCGGTCCCGATGGCTATCAGGCCTTCGAACCCCGCAACGACAACGGCACCGTCGCCCCGACAGCGGCGCTCTCGTCGATGCCCTACACCCCGCGCGAATCCATGGCCGCCCTCAAGCACTATTACTACACCCTCGGCCACCGGCTCTGGGGTGACTTCGGTTTCAAGGACGCTTTCAATCTCGACCGCAACTGGTTTGAGCCCGGTTACCTGGCCATTGACCAGGGACCCATCGTAGTGATGATCGAGAACCATCGCACCGGTCTGTGCTGGCGGTTGTTCATGGCCAATGAGGAGATTCCGCGGGCGCTCGGCCCCAGCGGCTGGGCCAAGCAGTGACGGCAACAGCAACCTGAGGCAACATCGATTCACAATATGGCAACACAACACAGCCGAACCGGCAAGAACAACGCGCGGAGGCACCGGGAGTTTTCCAGATGCACAAAACTCCTTCTTGGGCTTGCCGCTTCAACCTGGCTGGCCGCAACCACCGGCCTGCCCGCTGACTGGCCCCAGTGGCGAGGCCCGCTGCGGGACGGCGTTTCCACCGAAACAGGCCTGCTCAAAGAGTGGCCCAAGGACGGCCCCCCGCTCCTTCGGAAAATCACCGGCCTGGGCGTTGGGTTCTCCGGGGTTTCCGTCGTCGGCCAACGCATCTTCACCATGGGCGATGGCGCCGATTCGTGCTACCTCCGCTCACTGGACGTTGCGAACGGCCAGGTAATCTGGTCCACCGCCGTGGGCAAGGCCTCCTCGAGTGGCCCTGAGCCCGGGGGTGCGCGCAACGCCCCCACGGTGGATGGCGACCTTACGATCGCGCTGGGTCGGTTTGGCGACCTGATCTGCGTGGACACCGAGTCCGGCAAGGAACGTTGGCGGCACAGCCTCCCAAATGAGTTCGGCGCCCAAGTCATGGCCGGCTGGGGAGACCTCAAGTCCGGCTGGGGATACGCGGAAGCCCCGCTGGCAGACGGCGATAAAGTGATTTGCACGCCCGGCGGGTCACAGGGCACCCTGCTCGCCTTGGACAAGCGAACCGGCGCAGTCCTCTGGCGGACCAAGGACTGGACCGACAACGCAGGATATTCCTCGGCGATTTCAGCGGAGATCGGCGGCGTCCGCCAATGCATCCAACTCACCGGAGAGAGCCTTGCCGGTGTCGCGGCGGCGGATGGCCGCCTGCTGTGGCGTGTGCCGCGCCTGGGCAAGGAGGCGCCCGTTCCCACGCCCATTTTTGCCGACAACCACGTTTACGTCACCTCCGCTTACGGGGCCGGGAGCAGCCTTTTCAGAATCAGCGAAAGCGGCGGCCGGTTCTCCGCCGAGCCGGTTTACGCGAACAATGTCATGGAGAACCATTACCATGGCGCCGTCAGGGTCGGCGATTACGTCTATGGTTTTACCGACGGCAAACAGTGGATCTGCCAGGATTTCAAGTCGGGCAACCTCGTGTGGCAGGCAAACAAGCTTGGCAAAGGCTCCATCACTTCCGCCGATGGAATGCTCTACATCCGCAGCAGCGGATCGGGGACTATGGTCTTGATCGAAGCCGCGCCCAAGGGCTGGACCGAGAAAGGCCGCTTCGAACAGCCTGACCGCACCAAGATAAAGGCCGATTCGTGTCCCGTGATCTCAGGGGGCAAACTCTATCTCCGCGACCAGGACATTCTATTGGCCTACGATGTGAAGCAAAAGTAGGTCAGCCTGGAACTGCTCGCGCGATTGAGCAACGCGACGGAGTTTTTGCTGCCACGGGCCGCCGCATGGCCCAGATCATGGCGAGGTTGCGCGGACTTGCCGCGAAATTGCATGTCAGGTTTTGAAGGCCCATGCGGGATAATAGTTAACATGAACCGATTGACCCTGGTGGAACCGGTCTGGCCGGGTGGATGAACCGCCCCCAGCAGCACGCCATCGAATGCCTCCAAGAGGACTTTTATATGAGAATCAACCTACTATCTGCGTCGAGAATCTTCCTGGCCGTCCTTTTCATCGGCTTGCTGCCGGCATCTGCATTTGGACAATCCACCAGCTTCCGATCCCAGCCGTACACCTGGAAGAGTGTCACGATCAAGGGCGGGGGCTTCATTTGTGGGGTTGTCTTCAACACCACCCAACCGGGCCTCGCCTACTGCCGCACCGATGTCGGCAGTTCCTACAAGTGGGACAGCCAGGCCAAACTGTGGATTGCTCTGACCGACTGGTGCGGAGACGACAATCTCCAGGGCTCGGAGAGCATCGCCACCGATCCGATTGACCCGCAGCGTGTCTATATCGCCGCGGGGATGCATCAGAACGAGCCGGCGGCCATCCTGCGTTCGATGGACCAAGGCAAGACTTTTAACGTGTTGGATGTGCCCTTCAGGATGGGGGGGAATGAAAATGGGCGGGGCGTCGGAGAGCGTCTGGCCATTGATCCGAACGACAACGACATTCTTTATTTCGGCTCGCGCTCGGCCGGGCTTTGGATGAGCAAAGATGCGGCGCTGACGTGGAAAAGGGTGGACAGCTTCCCGGCGGCCACGGCGCCCGCGGCCCCGGGCAACGCGGCCGCAGGCCCGCGGCGCGGCGGCGGCGGCGCTGGTGGCGGCAGAGGAAGGGGGGCGGGATTGAGCTTTGTGGTGTTCGACCCCAGCACAGGGACACGCGGCAAACCGACTCAAGTGATTTACGTCGGCTCGACCGAGCCGGGAACCAGCCACCTGTTCCGCAGCACCGACGCGGGCCAAACCTGGCAGACGGTTCCCGGCCAGCCCGCGAGTTTTCTCGCCATCCATGCGGCCTTTGATACCCAGGGCATACTTTACCTGGTTTATGGCAATGGCGTCGGTCCTGGCGGCGTGACCGATGGCGCGGTTTGGAAACTCAATCCCAAGGACGGCGCATGGACCGACATTACTCCGGTCAAGGACGCAAACCGGTTTCCGGGCGGGTACGGTGGCTTGGGGGTTGATCGCCAGCATCCGGGCACGCTGGTAGTGGCTTCATTGGACCGCAAGGACCCAAAACCTGGCGGGGAGGACGATGACCGCATTTATCGAACGACAAACGGGGGCCAGACTTGGACTGACATCAGCCCCAAATCCCACCGCGATTCATCCGCTTCGCCTTATGTGCCTTGGGCGGGAGTGTACGATGACAAAGTTGCCAAACCCGAAGCATCGGTCGGCTGGTGGATGGATGGGCTGGCAGTTGATCCTTTTGATTCCAAGCACGTTTGTTATGCCACCGGCACCACCATCTGGAACACGATGGACATAAACAACGCCGATTCCGGCGGCGACACTCATTGGACGATTTGGACGGATGGCATCGAGGAAACCTGCGTTGCTAACGTCATCAGCCCGACCGCCGGCCCACATCTGATCAGCGCCGTTGCCGATGTTGGGGGCTTCACCCACGACGACCTGGACGTAAGTCCTGCCCAAGGGCCGAACCTGCACCCGCTGTTCGCCAACGCGACGTGGTTGGATTTCGCCGAGAAGAATCCCAACGTCATTGTCCGCACGGGAGTCCGGCCGTATCACGGTCCCAAGGAGGGCACGATGGGGTATTCGTTAGACGGCGGACACAATTGGAAGCCCTTCTCGTTGGGCGAATCGCCTGCCGCCGGTGGGCCGCGGGGCGGCGGCGGTGGAGGGGGTGGAGGCGGGCGGGTGATTCTGTCGGCGGACGGGGCGGTTTTCATGAGCACCGTAGGAACCCCGCGAACCTCCACTGACGGGGGCGCCACGTGGAAGGATGTGGCGGGCCTGCCTTCAGGCATCAGCCCGATCGCCGACCGCTCCAACCCCGCAAAGTTTTACGCGCTGGATGCCGCGGCGCATCGAATGTATCTGAGCACCGACGGCGGGGCAACGTTCACGAACAGCTACGAAGTCACCGGCCTGCCCGCGGTCCGAAGTGGTGGCGACCGCGGTGGGCGTGGCGGAGGCGGAGGCGCTCGAGTGGTCGCGGTTGGAGGCCGAGAGGGAGACCTTTGGGTTGTTGGAGAAGCGCTTTGCCATTCGAGCGACGGCGGTCGAACCTTCAGGGAAATCCCCAACCATCCGCCAATTGGCGCGAGGAGCTCTATCATTCCGATGAGCTTTGGCAAGGCCGCGCCGGGCAAAGACTATCCCGCCATTTTTGTCGCCAATCAAGCCGGGAGTGACAGTGCGGCGGCGGGAATTTACCGTTCCGATGACGAGGGAGCCACCTGGGTCCGCATCAACGATGCGCAGCACCGATGGGGCAACCGGTGCGACTGCCTGGCGGGCGACCCGCGCATTTATGGACGCGTGTATGTCGGCACGTTTGGGCGTGGAGCTTTCTACGGCGATATCACCAACTGAGTCGTGAAACCAGAGCAACGATTCTGCATCCAGGAGAAAACCAATGAAAACAACGATTCTGTGTCCTTTAGCCCTGTTCTGCCTGGCGCTCCCCGCAGACGCCGACGTGACCGTGACCAGCCCGGATGGCCGAGCACGGTTTGTGTTGTCGCCGGGCGCCCAGGGTCACCTCCAATACACGGTGACCTTTAACTCGAGGAACATCATCGATCCCTCCCGGCTGGGCATCAT
>Ga0326728_10015840_pt1 | contig 15555 bp, 12 predicted proteins | sample MB3enrmetagenome_FD_207602 | JGI IMG/M metagenome (GOLD analysis project Ga0326728, IMG submission 207602) | Lab enriched peat soil microbial communities from McLean, Ithaca, NY, United States - MB31MN | ecosystem: Environmental > Terrestrial > Soil > Wetlands > Peat | place: USA: New York...
ACAAAGCTACCCGCTCACGACCAACGAATTCAGGGTGAAAGGGCCGAATAAGGCCGGCGAGACGGTGAACAACGCGGTGGGCGGAGCCATTGTCGGCGCCATTATTGGTTGCGCGATCGGGCGTGGCCCGGGCTGCGCAATCGGCGCCGGGGCTGGCGCGGCCGGAGGCACAGCGGCTTCGGCTGCTTCAGGCGGACCGCGAGTCTGGATTCCCGCAGAGGCTCTGGTCACGTTCCACATCGCTGCGCCGCTCACGGTAAACCCCGTGAGCCCGCAGGAAGCAGCGCGGTTGGCCGAAGGCTTGTATCCGGGCGGCCCCAGCCTCTACCGGCGTGGTCCCTACGGTTACGGCCCGCACTACGGCTACTATTCAGGCTACGCCTACCCGTATCCGCCGGTTTACTACCGGCCCTACTACCTGGTCGGCGGAGTGTACTACTGGCGGTAAAGAAACACAGGGAACAGGGATCAGGTTTCAGGGATCACAAACGGGCATCCTGCTCAGGCGGGGTGCCCTTTGTGCGTTGACGCCTCTTTTCGCGCTTTGTTGCGGCAATCCGTCGCGCGCAGGCCACAGGAGGCCGTCGTCTATAATGGCTAAAGCATTTTCGGAAACGGTATAGACCGAAGCCGCAACCGCTAAGTGGATTTTTCTTCAAGAAAAATCCACGGGTACGGTTCTCAAAAGTCCGCCTTGTTTCCGAAAATGCCGAGAGTCGCATACAGCGAGAATCGCGCATACGCAGGCGCGCCGCGCATTGCAGCAGACCATGCTGCCGCCCGCAGGCCAGGCTTGCCGCGCTCAGAGGGTTGAAGTCCATCCATGATTCGTTTCCTGCAAACAGACAATCGCATGGTCAAGGCGCTGATCGTGGTCATTATCGGCGCAGCGTCCGTCACCATGGTGCTGTACCTTATTCCGGGGTTGGGCGGCATGGGCTCCTCATCGCCCGACACGTACGCGGTGGTTTATCCGCATTGGTATAGCCGCATTCTTTCCTCCGGCGACAGCATCAGCCAGGCGCGCGTGGAGCAGATCACGGAGAACCAGCTGCAGCAGCGCGATCCGCAATACGCCAGCAATCCCATGATCGTGCAGCTTTTTGAGCAGCAAGTGGGCCAGCAGCTCGTGCAGCAGCAGGTGCTGCTTGAAGAGGCGCACAAGCTGGGCTTTTACGTGACCGACGATGACGTGCGCAAGTGGCTGCGAACGGGGCCTACCGCAGAAGTGCTTTACCCCGACGGCAAGTTCATTGGTGAAGATGCCTATAAGCAGTTGATCGACGAGCGCCTGCACGAATCGGTAACGGATTTCGAAGACCAGATCAAGGATCAAATTACGATCCAGCGGCTGGAGGCTTTTGTTACCGCAGGGGTCACGGTCAGCGATAAGGAGGTGCGCGACACCTACCTGAAGCAGAACATCAAGATCAAATTCGATTACGCGGTGATTTCCGCGGACGATGTGCGGAAGTCGATCAATCCCTCTGACAGCGAGCTCGAAGCATTCTTCAAGTCCAACGCAGCGCGGTACGCTCAGGCCGTGCCCGAAGAGCGCAAGATCACGTACTTCGCGTTCACCGACAGCCAGATTCCCGGAGGAGTCCAGCCGCCGAGCCAGCAGGCTGTGCAGCAGTATTACAGCGAGCATGCCGCCGAATACGCCGTGCCGGAACAGGCCAAGTCGCGCCACATCCTCATCAGCGTCCCGCCCAACGCCAATGCCGCAACCGATGCCGCGGCCAAGGCGAAAGCGGAGATGGTTCTCAAGCTGCTCCAGGCCGGCGGAAGCTGGACCGATCTCGCGAAGAAATACTCCGACGATCCGGGCAGCAAGGACACCGGCGGCGAACTGGGATTCGCGCAGCGGGGCAAGATGGTGCCGGCGTTCGACAATGCGATCTTCACGCAGAAGATTGGCGAGATCGACATTGTGAAATCCAACTTCGGTTACCACATTGTGCAGGTTGAAGAGCGGCAGGCCGCGCATACGCAACCGCTGAGCGACGTGCAGGCCAGCATCGTTGCAACCCTCACGCGCCAGGCACAAGCGGCGGCCGAGGACAACTATGCTCAGCAGTTGACCAGCGAGGCAAACAGGAACGGCCTGGAAAAGACGGCCGCGGCGCACCACCTCGATCTGGTGACCACCGATCCGGTGGCGAGCAACGGCGTGATTGCAGCTCTGCCCGACAGCGCGCAGATTCTGTCCAAGGCATTCCAGGCCAAACAGGGCGACCCGCCGCAATCGGCGACCACCGGCGAAGGCTACGCGATCTTCCAGGTAACGGGGATCGTCCCGGCGCACGCGCCGGCCTTTGCCGATTGGAAGAGCCACGTGCTCGACGACTATCGCCAGGAGCAACTGCCGGCGTTGCTGAGCCTGAAAACAAAGCAACTCGCCGATCAGGCGCAGGCAACCAAGGATCTGGCCAAGGCGGCAAAAGCCGTGGGCGCGACCGTGAAGACCAGCGACCTGGTGGGCGAAAGCGGACAGGTGCCCGATTTTGGCGAAGTTGGCCAGGTGGCGCCGCAGCTCTTCGACATGAATGTGGGCGCCATCAGCGGCCCCATTAACGCTGGCCGCACCGGCGTGGTGGTCAAGATCGACGACAAGCAGGCGCCGACCCCGGACGAGATCGCGAAGAATGTCGACCAGACGCGCGATCAGCTTCTCGACCAGCGGCGCAATGAAGCGTTCAGCGTATTCGTGAGCAACACGTGGAACGACTACAAGAAGCGCAAGCTCGTGGTCATCAACGCCAAACCGAAGGGGCCGGGGCAGCAGGCGCCTGGTATGTAAACGGCAGGCGAACTCGATCAAGCAACGAGCCCGCAGCCTCAATGGTTGCGGGCTTTTTGTTGGCGCGCGTAATGGCCTTTAGCGCAGGCCCGCGGTTGCAAAGGGCAACCCCGTTGCAGGCCAGCGATCCGGTTGGGCGTCGAGATTTGGCTTGATCGATGCGGCGGGGAATGACGCCGGCGCCGCCGTCACATTCCATCCGTCGACCACGATCAGAGCAGCTTCGCCCTTGAAGTCGCTTGCAGCGGCTTCCATTTCGATGGTCTTCGTTTCGCCAGGCACAAGCGAGACGTAATTGTCGGTGTAGAAAACCGGCAGCACGCGCTCGCCGGACCTGCGCCGCAGTTGCACATGCGCCATCAGGGCAATGTTCTGCGTTGGGTTGTGCAGAATGACGCGCAGCCTGCGTTGCCCCGGCACGTTCTCCTTCGGCGCTTCCACCGTTGCAGTCAGCTTGACCATGGGCATTTGGTTGAGAGCGGCGAGGTTGTCGGGATCGGCGGGCTGCGCGCGCCAATAGAAATTGGTTGAGAGCAATTGGCCCGCGGCGTCGCGCAGATCGAGTTTGATGAAATGGACGGCTGAAACCGTCGCGGGAAAATCGATCGGGCCAAGATCCGTGGCCACATCGGCAGCGGCATCGACTGTTGTCTCGTGCTCGCACGCGAGCGATCCGTCGAGATTGTAGACGGCAACGTGCGCGTGCAGATTGGGCAGAGGCTCAGGCTTGTTGTTGATCACCTGCACGTCGCCCGTGGCCTCGTTGTACTGGATGTGCACGAGTTCCGACGCGTGCATCACGGCGAAGTAGGAAGACATCGGCTCCAGATCGTAGTGGTAAATCTGCCACACGAAGCTGGGCTGCGCCGGATTGCTCATCCACGTGATGACGGCCGTTGTGGGATGGAAGAGCAGCGCGTTGCGGCCCTCGTACATGGCGCGGAAGGCTTCGTAATTGGCCAACTGCGCTTTGCGCACAAAGTCGGCGAGATTCGCGATGTTCCCGTAGCGCCCGGCGAGGATGAGCGGGTAAAGATCGCCGTGCTGGTTTCCTTTTGCTAAATCGTGCGCCGCCCAGTCGTCGTCGATCGTTTCCCAATCTTTCTGGGGCATCATGCCGCGGATGGATTCAAGCGTGGGGATGGAGGCGCTGCCCGTTTCAGTCTTGAAAAAGTCGTCAGTGACGGTGTAGAACTCCCGCGGCGCGCGCCAGAAATACGGCCCGTGGGAACGCACGCCCGGGCCATCGGTTGAATTCGGCCAATAGATTCGCGTCGGGTCGACTTCGGCAAGCAGCGTGCGCAGCTCGGCGTCAATCTCCGGCGGGGGGTCGCCTTCGTTGCGCGCGCACCACAAAAGGATCGAAGGATGGTTGCGGTAGCGCAGAACCTTGTCGCGCACGTTGGCGACGTAGGTGGGAACATCGGTGGGGTTAGGACCGTCGAGCGGATTAGGCTGGAAAAATTCGTCCCACACCAGCAGGCCGTACTTATCGCACAGCTCGTAGAAATCCTCGCCTGTGCTCTGGCCCACCCAGTTGCGAATTAGGTTAAGATTCGCCAGTTTGTGCAGGCGAATCTCGGTGTCGAGCCGCTCGCGCGGAATGCGTTTCAGCGCTTCGTCGAGTCCCCAGTCGCCTCCGCGAATGAAGATGAGCACCCCATTAACGGAGATGGTAAGTGTGTCGGTGCCGGGAACGGAGTAGCTGATCTTCCTGATGCCGAACTCTACATCCTGCGCGTCTGAAATGACAGTGCCCGTTTGAAATTCAAGATGGAGTTTATACATCGGCTGCGCGCCGTAGCCGTTCGGCCACCACAGGCGCGGATGGTCAATGTGCAGCACCGGCGTATTCTTCGCGTCGAAGGTGACTTGTTGCGAACTGTTCGGCGCGAGGGTGACTTGGCGCTCAAAAACAATGCTTCCGATCGTGCCGCGAACTTCACCCTCGACCGGCTGGTCGCTCACGTTTTCAACCGTTGTCGCGACCGTCACGTCGGATGAATCGGTCTTCGGTAGCGGCAGATCGGTGGTGACAAACGGATCCTTCAACTGCACAGGACCGGTGGCGGAGAGAAAAACCTTTTGCCAGATGCCGGTGTCGCGATCGCGGACGGCATCAAGCCAGTCCCAGCCGAGTGTCGACAGAAACGTAGGTCCGTCGAGCGCCGTGATTCCGCCATTCTGGCCCACGCCGTTGCGAAGCGTGTGCTCATGCGCGACGCCGGGATGCGGCTCGGGAGTGATGAGCACAGCAACCACGGCAGGCTCGCCCGGCGTTACCTGCGCGGTGACGTCGAAGTTGCCGCGAATAAAGGCGCCGCGCATCGTGCCAACTTGCGCGCCGTTCACCCAGACTTCGGCGGAGTAGTTGATGCCGTCGAAGTTCAGCCACACGCGGCGATCTTTATATGCGCTTGGAATGCGAACAACCGCCCGGTACCAATACGAGGTGTGCGCGAGGCTTTCGGGAATGATCTCGGGGCGCTCGTTTTCGCCGTAGAGCGGTTCGGGATAAACACGATCGTTGACCAGAGTCGTCAAAATCGTGCCCGGAACAGTGGCCGCGTACCAGCCGGCTGTGTCGAAGCCCGCGGACGAGACCTGCGCACCGGGTTGCGGCACCTTTGCCACGTCCTGCAACTGCCAGCCTGAGCCGAGCGTTACAGGCTGCGGAAGCGGCGCTGCCGCGACGGCCTGAGGCGAATACACGAAAAAAATCGAAATCAGGGCAGAGACACAAAAGCAAAAGCGGTGCAAACGATTCTTCAGCAACGGAGGGCCACCTCGTTCGGTTGATCGCAGCAAAAATCTGTGCGGGAACACGCCCAACATTGTCTCAAATGCGGCTGACTTCCGGCGGCCGGCGACCCGCTTGCAATAATTGCTTTATGGATTTTCAACGTTCGTCGGGCGTTTTGCTGCACGTCAGCTCGCTGCCCTCTTATGGAGGCATCGGCGACCTCGGTCCTGCTGCACATGAGTTCGTAAGCTTTCTGGCGCGCGCCAAACAGCATGTATGGCAGGTTTTGCCGCTCTGCCCAACGGGGTTCGGCAACTCGCCCTACGCGGGTTCGTCGGCGTTCGCCGGAAACCCATCGCTCATCAGCCTGGAGTTTCTCGCCGACTGGGGATGGATCGATGGCGCGCGCATTGCGGGGCTGGCCGGCCGATCCGGCGCCGTCAACTTCGATGAGGTCGAGGCACGAAAGCTGCCATTGCTTCAGGAAGCGGCGGGAAATTTTCTCGATCTCGGGCTGGACTCGCCGGCACTCGCCGATCAGTGGGCCGATTTCGAGGCATTTTGCCGCGACGAGGCAGCGTGGCTCAACGACTATGCGCTTTACGCCGTGCTGCGCCGGGAATTCAAGACAGACGCGTGGACCGAATGGCCGGAACCGCTGCGGCGGCGCGATCCGCAGGCATTGGCCCAGGCTGAAGCGGACCACGTTCGCGCGGTCGCCATCGAGCGCGTGCTGCAATTTGCCTTTTCCCAGCAGTGGGATCAGCTGCAGGATGCGGCGGATGAAAACGCGATCCGAATCCTTGGCGATGTGGCCATTTTCGTGAACATGGATTCGGCCGACGTGTGGGTTCATCCCGGAATCTTCGAGCTTGACAAAGAGCTGAAGCCCATTCGCATCGCCGGCGTTCCGCCCGACTACTTTTCACCAACCGGCCAGCGCTGGGGCAATCCGCTTTATCGCTGGGAGGTGCTGGCCGCGCCTGATGCAAACGGAGTTCGATTCGCCTGGTGGGTCGATCGCATTCGCCGCGCCGTCCAGCTCTACGACATTCTGCGCCTCGACCACTTTCGCGGATTCGAAGCCTATTGGGCGATTCCCGCTAAAGAAAAGACCGCCGTAAACGGCGAGTGGATCAAGGCGCCGGGGCTGGAGTTGTTTCGCGCGCTTGAAGCGGCGCTCGGTCCCTTGCCTCTCGTGGCCGAAGACCTTGGCCTCATCACGCCTGAAGTCGACGCGCTGCGGCAAGAGCTGGGAATGCCGGGGATGAAGGTGTTGCAGTTCGGATTCAGCGGCAAGGGTGCGCACACGCACCTGCCCCACAAATTTACGCCGGGCACAGTGGCCTACACCGGTACGCACGATAACGACACGACCCAGGGTTGGTGGAAGCAAGCGAGCAAAGCGGAGCGTGCGGCTGCTGAAGCGCTCGTAGGTCCGGTCGGTGGCCGGCCGGCGTGGCCGCTGATTCGCGCGGCCGAGGCCAGCGTGGCTGAGATGGCGATCGTGCCCGCGCAGGATTTGCTGGAACTGGGATCGGAGGCGCGCATGAATACGCCTGCGGTACCGGCAGGGAACTGGAGCTGGCGCGCGCCCGAGAATTGCTGGACCGATGAATTGGCCGCGCGACTGGCCGCACTCGCCGAGGTCACCGACCGTGACAATGACCCGCTCGCCGAACCGGAAAGAGAAGACAAAGGTTAATCCGCCTTCATGCCTTTCCGGCCGATCCGAATGCGGGACCTTTTGGGATCGCGTGGATTTCCAGCATTCGGTCTATCAATGCGCATTCTTCCCGTTCCGTTAATCCCCGGACAATCGTGTACGTTTTTCCAGCTACTCGGAATTGGACTCTGCTCGTCTTTGGATCCGTATCGGTTCGGAAAGCCCAGATGTAAGCCGGAGGGACATATCTCAAGTCATAAAGATCCTGGGTCGCAAAGCTGTCCGTGCCCGACACGATCCCCGCTATGCTGCGTCGAATGCTCAACGCCATCAGATCGAAGGTCAACACGGTCCGACCTGTCATGCTCCACAAGAGCCAGCCGACGGCGAAGCACGATCCTGCAGCACCGGTTGCCAAGCACACCCACGCGAAGATCGAAAGATTGGAGTCTGCAGGAACGCTTCCCACCGAAAACCATGCAAGCATGGTCCAGAGCAACATGAGAATGAAAGCAACGACGGACTGTAAGTTCCGTCGTGCTGGAATCTCCACTCGAATCCCGCTGCCAGCCGATTCCCAGGTCAGTTTTCCGGAGAGTTTCTGAAGCATTTTGGCGGGCTGCCCCCTTACTCAAGAAGTCTCTCAACGCGAATGAGTTCACAACATCGGCTACCGGTAAGACGAATCGTCAAACCGGCTCATGTCGATTGAGTCGTCAAGCACTCCGAGAGTTACAACCGCGAACGTAAAGACCTGCGTGTCTGGCTCGAGATGCCCGCCGATGACCTTGTCGGGAGTTGCCAGTGTAATGTGCGGATGTGCGCGGCCATTCATCACAATGCCGCTCATGCCAATAATGTCCGCCGAAGCAGTCGGGTTCTTGATGAAGAGAAGCTTCGAAGGCATGTCGCGATTCGCAACCATGTGCAGCTGGTAGCCGCGCACCGATCCCACCGCGCCAAGAATCACGGCGTTCTTGATCTTCTGCTCAGCTATCATCTTCTCGAGCCCGGCAAGCAGATCGGCCCCGAACTTGAAGCGCAGCACAACAATGCGCTCTAAATGGCCGCTCACGGCAAAGACGTCGGGCACATCGGGACTGTTCGGCTTGGAGTCGACGGCCGGATTGCCGGTGGAGTGGCTGACTTCGCGGCGCGTCTCCTGCGCCGGCAGCGCCATGCAGGCTGCGAGCAACGCAGCGACAAAAAACATTTTCATGAGTATTCTCCCTTTCGCCAGCGGACTAACCGCAGAAGGCAAAAGCCGCCCGTTCCCGGCGGCTTTTCCTGATCCCTGATCTCTGACCCCTGATCTCTGTGTCTCAGAACGGGATGTCGTCGTCGGAGATTTCGGCAGACTGTGCGAAATCGTCCGCACCCGCCGGCACGCGCTGGTCCTCGTTCACCGCGGCGTTTGAACTCGATCGGCTGTACCCGCCCCCGCCTTGTGAATCGTCACGCCCGGAGAGCAGCGAAAGATCGTTGACGATGATCTCTGTGCGATAGCGCTTGGCCTTGGTGTCCTTGTCTTCCCAGCTGCGCGTCTGGATTTTGCCTTCGATGTAGAGCTTGGAGCCCTTCTTCACATAATCGCGGATGATCTCCGCAGTGCGCTTGAAGGCGACCAGGTTGTGCCACTCGGTGCGGTCCTGCCAGTTGCCCTGCGCGTCCTGAAAGCGGTCGCTGGTGGCGAGCGAAAAGTTAGCCACCATGGTGCCGCCGGGTGTGGAGCGAATTTCGGGGTCCTTGCCTACGTTGCCTAGAAGTATGACTTTGTTTACGCTCTTCGCCATGTTCTTGCTCTCCTCTTATCCCAATGCCGGCGCGGCATGTTTGCCAAAACGCCGGGCTGTTCCTGATTCATCGCTTTGACGTTCGCAGCCAATTGCTCAGCCGCCCGCGCAATCCAGGCAAAATCTTAATATACCTCTCGCTTCGACCTTCTGCCCGCACGCCTCTCGAAGCTTTACTCCGAATACGGCGCCGGCGCGCGCACGCCTCAGCTCATTCGTGCCTGTTCGCGGAACTGGTGCGCCACGGCTTCAAGAAAAGTTTCCACGCTCGTTTCAGGCGGAATCGCCAGGCCCGACTTGGCGCAGAGAGCCGTGGCGATGCGGCCCGCCAAAGCAGCGCGCGTGGTCAGGTCCATATCCAGGCGCCGCGTGAAGAATCCTTCCAGCACTTCGAGGTCGGATGCGGACAACTTCGCCAGCGCCGGCGCCGGCAACACAACGCGCAGATGCGGCGGACCACCCCACGGGCCCGCCTGTGCCACCCCTGACGCAGTAGTCGACGGCTCCGTGACCGGCGTTGGCGCAGTGATCGTACGCCCGCTGCTCTCGCCCCAATTCGGCGAATCCACTTCGCGGTCGCGAACCACAAGTGTCCCGGCGACCATGTCGCCGAGGCGCTGGCTGCGCCGGCTCAGGAAGATGGCGACAACACCCACCGCATAAAAGCTCGGCGCGGCGTCCACAAAGCGCACCAGGTTGCGAGCCAGCGCTTCAACAAAATTGATGCCGCGCCCCGACTGATGAATCACGCGAATGTGTGCAACCCTTTTGCCCGGCGTGCGCCCGTTGCCAAAGGCCTCAAAGAGCGCGAAGTATCCCCATTGCAAAAGGAAAACGATGAGAAGCGTGATGCCGATGGCCCAGTTGGCTGAAACGCCGCCGAAAAAATGCAGCGCGGGAATAATGATGGCGGCCAGAAGTCCGAGAATCAGAAAAACAAATCCCCAGATCAGATAGTCCACGAGAATCGCGATGAAGCGGCTCCCGATCCCCGCCAGCGGCAACTCGATCGCCACCAGCTCCGGGGTGTCGATGTTAAGCTGATCTCCAATCGGACTCATGGCGACTATTCTCTCCAATCAGTGGCTCGCAAAGCGCCGCCCTTACTGGGACCGCCTTGCCGCGCTGCTGGCTGAGGCTACCACAGGCGGCGTGCGACAACTTTCGCGCGAAGAGCTGCGCGAAACCGCGCTGCTCTATCGGCAGGCGGCGAGCGATTTGTCCACGTTGCGCCAGGATTCCACCGCACGCGCGTATGCCGAGCACGTTAACCAGTTATTGGCTCGCGCCCACCATATCATCTATTCCAGCCGCCGCAAAGGCTTCCTCAAGATTTTCTATTTTCTGCGCGATGAGTATCCAGCCACCGTGCAGCGGCAGATCCGCTATGTGCTGCTGGCTCTGGTGCTCACGCTGGCCGGCGCATTGCTCGGGTCCGTGCTTACGCTGGCGCGTCCCCAGTTCATGCGCCACATGCTGGGGCCGGCCATGGTCGAGACCATCGATCGCCACGAGATGTGGACGCACTCGATTGTCGGCATCGAGCCCATCGCATCGAGCGCCATCATGACGAACAACCTGACTGTCTGCTTTGTCGCATTCGCCGGCGGAATCATCTTCGGCATGGGGCCGGTATGGTCTATGTTTTTCAACGGGCTCATGCTCGGCGTTGTTGGCGTGGCCTGTGCGCAACACGGCATGTCGGTCGATCTCTGGAGTTTCGTCGCCCCGCACGGCTCGTTGGAACTGCCATCAATCGTTCTTTCAGGTGGCGCCGGTCTGCGCCTGGCGCAGGGCGTGCTGTTTCCCGGGCTCTATCGCCGGCGCGACTCCATCGCTTTGGCTGGAGTTGAGGCTACGCGGCTTGTCTCCGGCGTCATTCCTCTGCTCGTCATCGCCGGATCGCTCGAAGGATTTTTCTCGCCGTCAAAGGCGCCCGTCCCGCTCAAATTCATGGTGGGCGGGTTGCTGTTTACGTTGTTGCTGGTTTGGCTATTCCGGCCGCTGCCCGCGACCGTTAGTATCGGTGGCAAGCCTGCCATCGCTCCAGCCGCAGCGATGCGACCAGCTGCGGCGAAGCGAGATAAAGGTAAGAAACGCCTGAGGACGATAGTCTCCATCTCTATTGGTGGAATCGCTTTCTTGGCCATCGTCCATTGGCCGGCCCAAAAGGTACCAATACAAATGGCGCTCTATTCAGCGATGGTCATTCTCCCACTGATATCTGCCTTCTGGTCCGATTGGTCTCGCAAGCGCTTTTGGATTTGCGCCCTTCTGGTACCTGCATTACATATAGGGGCGCTTTTTCTCATCCGGCCTATCTTTCCATTTAGGTCGGTCCTGACAATCGTCCCTTTCGCACTTATAGAGTCCACCATGTTAGCCGCCCTGGTTTTCAAGATTCTCGGAAAAAGCGATGCTCCCAAGTGACTTTCGCCCCCCAGAAAACGGTACTTTTCACACTCTCGGATTCTTTACGTGAATTCCTGATCTGGCAGAACAGCACTCAGGCAGCCCTCTGAATCTTTGCCGTGAGTCTGATATTCAGCGCCTTCATGACGGCCAGAGTGGTTTTTAGTGTGGGATTTCCCTTGGCACTGAGGGAACGATAAAGCTGTTCACGAGAGAGTCCCGTCCGGCTGGCGATCTCCGACATCCCCTTGGCACGCGCGACCACGCCCAGTGCATGCGCGATGTAGGCGGGATCGTCGGTTTTGAATGCCTCCGCCATGAAGATTGCGATGGCCTTTTTCGATCCCAGATCCTCGGCAGGATCGTACTTCGTCAACTTCTTAGCCATTCTCTTCGCTCCATTCCACCGCGAGGCGCTTCGCGGTTTTGATGTCCCGATCCTGCGTGCGTTTGTCGCCGCCGCATAAAAGGATGATGATCGTTTTTCCGCGTCGTTGAAAGTAAGCTCGGTAACCAGGGCCGTAGTCGATTCGCAACTCGCTCACGCCCTGGCCGACCGGCTTCAAATCTCCGGCGTTTCCAAATGCAAGTCGATCCAGGCGAGACGCAATCATCGCCAGTGCGCGCTCGTCTTTAAGCTTCGTTCGCCACTTTCGAAACGTGTCGGTCTGCTTGAGTTCGATCATCTGCGACCGTAGTTTTTAGACTACTATAATTTGAACCAATTTGTCAATCGGTGCGGGCAGGATCGGCGCGGTCTCGCTCCAAACGACTCTGTGGTCTCGCCGCTTTTTATCGATTAGCGTTGGGACTGTCAGAGAAATCCCGGCTCAGCCCAAGCTTCTGCGCTGCTTCGTCCAGTTCGCCCTGCGTAAAGAAAAACCGATGCTCCGGGTTGGAGTTTGGGTAGAATCTGATCACGATTTCGCGTTTATCAACTGAATCACTGATCCCGTCGTGAAACGGATACCCCAGGTCTTGCAATAAGTGCAGGGAGCCTTCATCGCCGGTGGGATTTCCTGTATCTCCGACAACCGCGAAGACGCTCTTGTGCGTGCGCTTGGAATAGACAGCCACAAAGTCGCCCACCTTTGCGCCGCGCCGCCGGGCTCGATTGCCGCGAACGACATAATTGATATTGCGCGCATCGACGTAACGCCGCGGATCACGTTCATTCTGATTTTGAATATCGCTGAATGCAGTCTGCGAAATGTAGTAGCCCGGGAAAGGATCGTTTGCCCCTTGCAGAATGGGGCGTCCGTGTTCGTCCGTCAGATAACCGACGATCGGCTCGTCCGCGCGATTCAGATAGTGCGCATCAAGCAACGTATCGAGCGTTTCTTTGTCCGTCGGCCCGTATGCGTTCGGCGCTCCATCCACGTCGACATCCATGCGGTGCGTCAGGATTTCGAAGCTTGGATGTTGCGCCCCGCCCTGTGACTGCGCGACGATCGCCACGCTGAAGGAAAAAACCAAAGCGATGGCCACGAGGGGAAGCGTGCGCATTGCCGAGAGTCCAAGCACAACTCGATTCTAAGACGCTGCGGCGTTTGCCGACACCGATCGTGCATTGAGTGAGTGACGCAGGCTGGATGAGCGCCTTGGCGTGAAGTCGTCAGCCGGGATTTCAGAGCGCTGGCAATGAGTAAACAGAATCCGGTATCATTCTGATCGATTTACGCAGCCTGGCAAGGGACTCCAATCCAGTGGTTCGCGGAACAGTGGATTGGTGCCGCTAAGCCAAGGAGCCTTACATGAACTTGCAGAAACAAATTAAGGAGTATATTGCCACTCAACCGGAACCAAAACGTGGCGAAATGCAACAGTTGCAAGCCATGATTTTGGCGTTAATGCCAACATGTAAATTGTGGTTCCTGGATGGAAAAGACGAAAAAGGAAAAACCGTTTCCAACCCAAACATTGGATATGGATCTCAAATCATTCAATATGCCAATGGAAAAACCAGGGAATTCTATCAAATCGGTATAAGTGCGAATACAACAGGTATTTCCGTCTACATTATGGGAGTCAATGACAAGAAGTACCTGGCCCGGACATTTGGGAAGGCACTCGGCAAAGCAAGCGTGACGGGGTATTGCATCAAATTCAAAATACTAGCAGACATAAACATCGACGTACTTAAAGCGGCAATTCAATATGGAATTGAACAGACAAGCATTCAACATTGATTGCAGCTTGAGTCAATGAAATGCCATTCCCGCTGGTAGACCTACTCCAGCCGTTCGCAGTCCGGCCCCGCCATCCAGAAAGATCGGGTTCCCCGGCTGTCAAGGCCTCTCTTCGCGATCTCCATCGCAATCCGCTGAAAACACTCGCAAAAAACATTCCCCAAGTTTGCCGATTATTTCCGCAAAATCTCTACACTTGAACTTGTAGAGGGATTCACTCCAAGCATTCCGAACCGGTAGTCACGCCAGGGCACGCGCAAGCTCCGCAAACCCGGCCAACTCCGCTGTTTTTCCCGAGTGCAAAGAATAAATTAAGAAAAAATTTGGGATGTTTCACCAAATTTTCGCCATATAACTCGTTTGGAATCAACAAACCGATCGAAGAAACATTGAAAAATGACCGCAAATCAACTCGAATTGATGACCAATAACCCCTTTAGAATGAGCGACGATTAGCGCAATGATGCACTCGCGCGGAAAGGTTCGGATCTGCTTCATTTCAGACAGTTTGAATGGGGAAATGCGGCCTACACCATTGCCCGTTCTTTCACTCTCAGATACTGATTCAGCACCGCCGACGTGAGCAGCGCGGGATCGAGGTCGAGGGTGAGCGCGCCCTGGTCGCGAAGACGAGCCAGCAGCAATTCGCGGCGAGTGGTCAGTTCCTGCGCGGCGGAGGCGCGAAACATTTCTTCCACGTTCTTCGGTCGGGCGTTGGCGATGGCCACCACGTCGGGTTGAGCCATGGCGACAAAGAGCAGCACATGGCGATGCAGCAACTGCATGGCTCCGTCGATGACCTCGGGGCGCATCGCGGTTTCGGCGAGATCGGTGATCCAAAGAATCAAAGCGCGGCGCGGCTGCCAGCGATTCAGAGTGGCCGTGGCGCGAAGATGGTCGGCTTCGCTCAATTCGGCGCGCGCCTGCGCGAGCGCTTCCACAATTTGCCGTAGATGCGCGTGGCCGCGGCCGGGAAGCACGCGCTGCTGCACCTGCTGTCCGTAGACCAGGAGACCTACGCGATCGCCGGAAAAAAGTGCCAGTTGCGCAAGGGCCACGGCGGTGGAGCAGGCGTAGTCGAGCTTGGAGTGGCCGCGGCGTTCCTGATCTCCGGAGTCGTCGAGGATTCTGCCGCGCAGCAGCCTTCCGGCGTCGAGCACGATCCAGACCGCCTGGCTGCGCTCGGTTTGGTAGCGGCGCGTGATCAACTGGCCGCGGCGTGCAGTCGCTGTCCAGCACACATCGCGCAGATCGTCGCCTTCAAGATATTCGCGAAGGCTCTCGAAGTCGCGGCCCAGTCCGCGTTCGCGCGCGCGCCGGAGTTGGAGATCGATCTGCCGGCCGCGAGCGAGAAAGATCTCCTGGTCCTCGCCCTGGCGCAGTGCCGGATAGACGCGGACCGGTTGCTCGAGCGGCGCCATGGCCCAGCGCTCCACAAGCCCGAGCGGCGAAGCGTAGCGAATGTAAACCGCGCCGGCGCGAACATCGCCACGGTCGCGCGGCTTGATTTTGTAACGGAGCGTTGCACGCACGTGGGGAAAGGCGCGAAGAAATTGTGTGGCCGGCGCAGCCACCAGCGCATCGGGCAAGTCGTCAACCAGGTGGCACTCGAGTATCGTCTCGGCGCTGTGATCAACAGCGAGTTGGATTTCGGTTTCACTGTCGAGCGACGGTACGTTGCTCCAGGAGCGTTCGATCGTGATTTGCTCCGCGAGCGGCAGACGCAGATTATCGAGGACGGCCGCGAGCAGCACCAGCGCATCCCAGGCGAGCATGCCGTATCCCCACGTGGCCCGGAAGAATCCCGGCAGCGAGAGCAGCAGTCCAGCGGCAAGCAGCCAGATAGTGCGTTGCGTGAGGCCAAACGCGAAGCGGCCGCGCGGCTTGCAAGCGGCGCGAACTGGCTCGGGATGGAGGGAGGATGAGATCATCCGCGCGGCACCGCAACA
>Ga0326728_10015842_pt1 | contig 15553 bp, 5 predicted proteins | sample MB3enrmetagenome_FD_207602 | JGI IMG/M metagenome (GOLD analysis project Ga0326728, IMG submission 207602) | Lab enriched peat soil microbial communities from McLean, Ithaca, NY, United States - MB31MN | ecosystem: Environmental > Terrestrial > Soil > Wetlands > Peat | place: USA: New York...
TGGTGCGGCCTTTCTTGCCTCCCAGTAACGTGAAATTTGAGATGGTCAGCTCGCCCGAGGTTTTGCTGCAGGCAGCGCGCTTTCAGAATCATCTCTTCATAGCCGGGCCCTCGGGACTTTCCGAATACGATCTTGGCGGCACCCTGCTGCGGCAATTTGTGGCCGGAAAAGAATTGCCGTCTTCCCCCCTGGTCGCTCTGGCAGTGGGCACAATTGGAGATTCTTCGGAGCTGGAACTCGTGCTGGCCACGGCGGGAGAGGGAATCCTACTCTTCAACGGAAAGAGCTTCCGGCAAATCTATGCGGCCGACGCCGAGGTGCGATCGGTCACCGCTATCCTGCCTGTAGCTGCGGGGCATCTGCTGATCGGCACAAAAAAGCGCGGTGTACTTCTCTACGACGGGAAACAGATTCGAGAGCTGCATCCGACACTGAGCAATCTCTACGTCCAAGTCCTCGCCGGGAATGAAGTGGACTTGTGGATTGGCACGCTGAACCAGGGCGTTCTGCATTGGCACGCAGGTACGAGTGAAACGTTTGGCGAAGAGCAAGGATTACCCGACCCGCAAGTACAGGCAATCGCCCTCGCGGGAGACAAAAGCTACGTCGGGACACCTGTGGGTGTCGCCGAGTTTGACCGCGGGCGATTCTCGCGCGTGCTGGGGGAAGGGTTGCTGGTCACTTCGCTCTTCGTGAGCGGCGAGGAATTATTCGTCGGCACGGAAGACCAAGGCGTCGTGCGCGTTCCCCTGTCCAAACGGCGGCCGGGCCTCAATGCACAGGGCTTCACGGAACTCGCGGAAGTGCAGCAGTTTTTCGGGGCAGACAATGGCGTTTATGTCCTGACGCGGAACGGCGTGTACGAACTGCCGGAGCACGGATTTGGCTGGAAAGAGGTCTTGAAACCGCGCCCGGCCGTTCTAAGCGATCGGAATATTTCGGCGCTTGCCGAAGACATGAATGGACAACTGTGGGTCGGCTATTTCGACCGCGGACTCGATCTCTTGCCGGGCGATTCCAGGCGTGTCTTGCACGTGGAGAACGAACACGTCTTCTGCGTGAACAGAATCTGGCCGGATGCAAAGTCAGGGACGGTGGCGGTTGCCACGGCGAACGGCCTAGTGCGCATGGGGGCTTCCGGCAGCCAGGAGCAGGTGCTGACACGCGCGGATGGGCTCATCGCCGACCACGTCACGGATGTCGTGCCATATGGAGAAGGGTTGGCAATTGCAACACCGGCAGGCCTGACCTTCCTCGATGCCAATGGAGCGCGCAGCATGTACGCGTTTCATGGGCTAGTAAACAACCATGTGTATGCTTTGGGAGTTTCTGGTGACGACCTGATGGTCGGGACGCTGGGTGGCCTCTCCGTAATAGGAAGAGGAGAAGTGCGCGTGAATTACACGGCCGGTGCGTCCGGACTCAAGCAGAACTGGATTACCGCGGTTGTTCCCGTGGGCGATGAATGGATGGTGGGGACGTACGGAAGCGGAATCATGGGATTGGACCGCGCGGGGCACTTTCGTGCATTCGAGAAGGCCACCGCCGAAATGGAGATCAATCCCAACGCAATGCTGGTCACACCTCAGTACGTGCTTGCCGGGACGCTGGGAAATGGCCTGTACGTTTACGACCGGGAAAGGTCGCGCTGGGCCGTCATCCATGAAGGTTTGCCCTCGCAGAACGTCACCGCGCTCGCCCAAAGCAAGGGATATATCTACGTTGGAACGGACAATGGGCTCGTACGAATCCAGGAACAGAAACTACAACCGTGAGAAAAGCACTCATCGCGATTTTCCTATTGTTGGTCACACCGCTCGCGCTGTTCGCGGATGGCGGCGTACTGATTCCGCGGGACAAAGCGCAGCCCGATCCCGCAATTCTTTCCTTGGAAGAGATGGAAATCACCGTCCAGATCGATAACGGCGACGCGCGCGTGTTCGTGCGCCAGGTGTTTGCGAATCACACTAACCGGATTGAAGAGGGCAACTACATTTTCGCGCTGCCTTCGCGCGCCACCGTTGCCGACTTCGCCGTCTGGGATGGACCCACACGAATTCCCGCAGTGATCCTTGAGCGCAAGCGCGCAGAAGAGATCTACAACCAGTTGAAGCAGCAGTCTATCGATCCGGGGTTGTTGCATATGGGGGAGCGCGGAGAGCAAGAAGCCATGGAAAGCGCTATCTTCAGTGCCCGCATCGTGCCCATTCCGGCCTATGGCACAAAGCGGCTGGAATTCGAGTATCACGAATCCATCCCGGTCGAAAACCTCAAATCCTATTTCGCCATTCCCTTGCGACCCGACGCCTACCAGGTGCAGGCTGCCCGGTATTTTCGGCTCAACTTTGAATTGCACTCGGCCCACGCAGTGACGCAATTTCAGGCCACGGCAAAAGCGTATCCACTGAAACTCGATGAAGAGGCGCCGCACCTGATCGAAGGCCGCTTTGAAGGGCAAGACGTCAACTTGACGGAAGATTTTGTCGCGACGTTCGACCTGGATCGCACCGGCAGCGATACTCTGCAGGTGATTGCGCACAGGAATCCCATCAGCGCGCAGCCTGCCCCGACGGAAACGGCTCCCGTCCGCAGCAACAACGAACCTGGCTTCTTCGCCGCGGAAGCGCTGCTGGGCACGGGACAAGGCCCGCGCGCAGCAAGCGCAAGCACCGTGGCAGGCTCTGGCTCCACAAAAACCTTGATCCTCCTGATGGACACTTCCCTTTCGATGCAATGGGAGAAGCTGGAGCGCAGCTATCAGGCGCTGGAAACGCTGCTGCGAACGCTAAAACCGGAAGACAAATTCAACTTGATTCTCTTCAACAGCCGGACCCAAAGCTTCCAGGCTGCTCCCGTTCCGGCGGACAGCGGAGCAATTCAACGCGCGCTTGATTTTGTGCGTGCCAGCAGGCTGCGCGGAGGGACGGATTTGCAGCGCGCCTTGCAGGAAGGATTGGGGCAATGCTCGGGTCTCGGCGGCAATCGTTATCTTGTGCTGTTGAGCGACGGCGGGGCGACCCGCGGCGCCATCCAGAATGGCAGGCTAGCCGGCTGGTATGAAACAGCATGGAAGCGGCTTCCCGAAGCCAACCGCCCGAAGACCTACATCTTCGGCGTGGGTGACGATGCGAATCTTCCATTGCTGAAGATGCTGGCGCGCGAGGACGGAGTCCTGGAAAACGTGCTCTCGACAGAACCGATGGACTTCAAGCTCACTTCGTTTCTCTCGAAGATCGGCCGCAGCCCCATCGGCCAGTTGCAGCTCAGCGTTTCGCCGGACACAGCGGTGGATTCCGTGTACGCGCTGCAGGATTCCGCGTTCTCCGGTTCGATGGCGATGTGGGTCGGACGCTACCGGAAAGCGCAACAAGATACGGTGTTCAGCGTCCAGGGAGTGCGCGATGGCACGCCCCTGGCGATCTCCGCGAAGGCCAATCTTCCAGGCGAATCCATGGACCACCCGCAACTTCCACGGTTGTGGGCGCGGGCCCGCGTGGACGCGTTGCTGGAAAAAATTCAACGGGAAGGCGAAGACCAGGCAACCATTGACGAAATCATCCAGCTGGCGAGGCAGTACAAGTTTGTGACGCCGTATACTTCATTTCTCGCCGTGCCCCGCGCGCTGCTGAGGCCGAGGGTTATCCGCCCCGGGGACCCGGTTTTGCGCGTGAAGACGGATGAATCCATCGTTTCGGTTGTTGCGCTATTTCCGTTTGGGCTAATGCAGAAGCTTCGCTACCTCTCCGATGAAGACACCTGGCAAACGCGTTTCTTTGCGCCGAAGGATATGCAGGACGGCACGTACAGCGTGCGGCTCATTCTGCGGGACCGCGCCGGGCGCACCTATCGCGAAGCAAAGACCTTTGTGATTGCCAGCAAAACGCCGGTTGTGCAGATCAAGCTGGACCAGAAGCGCTACCGGCGGGGACAAGTGCTGGACTTGAAAGTGGCGGCATCGCAGAGCACGCGAAGCCTGGTTGCACGCCTGGAGGGCACGGCTCCGGTCGGGCTGAAGTGGGATGCCAAGGCCGGCGTGAATACGGGCCAATTGTTCATTCCGGAGCAAATGATTCCGGGAACCTACCGGCTCACAGTCACCGCGGAAGATATTGCGCACAACATGGGATCTCAGGGGGTGGACATTGAGATCGTTCCGTGATTTTTCACCCAAGCTAAGAGTGTGTCTCGGAGGAGCTGTTCTGGCGCTGGTGGCCACGGGGTTCGTGGTAACCGCCAGTGGAGCGCTGCCATCCTGGATCCGCAACGTGGAAGCGGGAACAGCAATCGAGCGGGCATTTTTCCGCATGATGCCGCTGCCCTACGGCAATGTGCTGTTCCGCAGACCTCCCGCGGAAACGCGGCCGGCGATTGGCGAACTCATTCAACAGAAACCCGCAAGCGCCGAACTTTACTCCTTGCGGGCATTGGAAGATGAACAGCAATTGGACTTCTCCGCGGCGGAATCGGACTGGAAACTCTATGTCGAGAAGTCAGCGAACAAAACAGCCGCGCAACTTGCGCTGGCGGATTTTTATCAGCGCCGGCTCCGGCCGCAGGAGGAAATTGCGGTTCTCTCGATCGTCGGCAGCGCTCCTCCGGATGCTTCCGAGCGCTCTACACCGGCGGTGGAGCAGCAGTCATGGCGCGCATTCGAGCGCATTTTCGGCGTTATTCAAGCGCAAGGCTTGCCGAAAGAGGTCTCGATCGCGAAGTATCGCGCCTGGATTGCCCGCTACTCGCAGGAGCCGCAACTCTACTCGCGTTTTCTGGAATACCCGATAAACCAAAAGGAATACAACGCTGCGAATCAGTTGATCGCGGACTACCAGAAACAGTTTCCCGGCGACGAAATCTTCCAAGTGAAGGCAAAAGCGCTGGTGGAATACCGGCAGGGCTCCATTCAGCAAGGCCTGGCTGTGTACGAAAAAAGTTTTCAGCCGCTCTGGGAGCCGGAGCTGGTGAAGAGCTATTTTGATCTTCTCGCGCAGACCCAGAATCTTCGCAAGTTTCTGGATGAATCTCGCGCCGCGCTCGATGCGAACCCCGAAGACCTCAGGGCTACCGCGCGCGTCTTTTACTACTACCAGCAACAAGGGAAACTCGACGCCGCGCAGCAAGCCATCAGCAATTTGCGCTTGCACAAAGAAGCGGCGAAATCGGCCTGGACGCCCCAGGAACTCTATGTCTGCGGGCGGCTGCTGGAAGATATTCATTCTTATCCCGAGGCGGCGCGCTATTACTTTGCCCTCTACAACAGCAAGGGAGCGAACGATTCGCAGGAGCGCGCGCTCAGCCGCTTGAGTGATTTGCTGCTCAGCGCGCCAGAGACTCCCATACGCCTCGGCAGCGGGGAACTCTCCCTGTACAAGGACATTGCCACGTTGGACCAAGGCCCCGGCTACCTCAACGGCGTCCTCTCGCTGATCCTGAACACGACTTCTCCTGCAAGCGAGTACTCGGAAGAAGAGCAACGTGCTGTTCCTTATTTTCATCGTTCGCGCGCCGCCGAACTGCTTGCCTTGTTGGACAAGAACTTCCCCGGTGCGCCGAGCCGCCCCGAACTCCACGCCAAGCTGCTGGATTTTTATGCGAGCAGCGCCAAGAGCGACGCCGTGCTGAGGGGCGGCAAGGAGTTCCTGGCAACATTTCCCAAAGCAACGGAGCGCACGCATGTTGCGCTGCTCATGGCGGATGCGGACGCCCGACTGGACAAAACGCAGGACGAATTTGCCATCTACGATTCCGTCCTGCAGGAGCTGGCCGCCAAAGCGGACAAAATGCCCCCCGGTTTGCGAGTTGCCAGGGCGGAGGATTTCACGCCGCAAGGAAAGGAGAGCGCAGAGGGAGAGAGCTTCGAGGGATCGGATGCAAGCGAAACGGGCAACGCGCGGTCGCAACGGGCCGAGCCGAGCGCCGCCTTCCAGGTGAAAACCGAGCGCAGCGCAGCGGAGACTGGACCTCGATCCCCCGAATACGCTCGAGTTCTGGAGCGTTACCTGGCCCGCTTGGTTGAATTGAAGCAAATTCCGCAGGCACTCGGAGTGCTGCGGCGCGAAATCGATCACAATCCTGATGATCCAGGCCTCTACGAGCGTCTGGCGGTTTTTCTGGAGCAAAACAGAATCGGCACGGAACAGGAAGAAGTCTACCGGCGAGCCATGGCGCGTTTCCCGGACCGTTCCTGGTACGACAAACTGGCGCGGTATTACTTGAGATACCGGAAAAATGCCGAATTCGAGAGACTCACAGAAGAAGTCGTCAAGCAGTTCGCCGGCAGCGACCTGCAAAAGTACTTTCAATCTGTTGTCGGCGGCACGCCGCAAATGTATCTGCGGCTGAACCAGTACGCAAACGCGCGCTTTCCGCACAATCCGTATTTCGTCCACAACCTGCTGCGCGCCTATCACACCAGACCCACGTGGGATCAAGCCGCGTGGGAAGCCTTGCTGCGCCAACACTGGTTTGAAGAAACCGATTTACGCAACGAATACTTCGAATTCCTCAGCTCCAGCGGGAAATTGGAAACCGAATTGGGTGCATTGCAGCAAGCGGCTCCTCCGCAGGAAAAGGTTACCTGGGAGGAGTTTGTCCAGAAAAATCCCGCTGCCGGACAGTACATCGCGCAGGCGAATCTCTGGCGCTCTCACTTTGAAGAGAGCGCACCCGTGCTGAAAGCATTGGCCGACGAATACCCGGCTGAGCCCGAACTGAGTCGCACGGCCTCCTCCGTGTTTCGCTCTCTCGCCTATTTCGATCCCGGCAAGACAGCCGAGGCCGTGAAAATTGAAGAAAATCTGCTGGCAGCGAATCCCGGCAATCGCGAGATTCTTGCGCGAATCGGCGATATCTACTCGGACCGCGAATTGTTTTCGCAAGCGGCTCCCTATTGGGAGCGCATTCCCACAATCGCACCGGGAGAAGCAGGCGGTTACCTGGAAGCAGCTACGATCTATTGGGACTACTATGATTTTGACAATGCGCTGCGGCTGCTCGAGGAGGGCCGGAAAAAGCTGGGCGATGTAAGCCTCTATGGCTACGAAGAAGGCGCAATCTTTGAGGGGAAGCGCGACTATCCGCACGCGATCCGGGAATATGCGAACGCCGCGTTGGCTGCCAACGGTGAATCGCCTGCATTGAATAGATTTCTGGAACTGGCGCGCCGCCCCAAATTCCGCGATTTGGTGGATCAGGAGAGCGAGCGGCTGGCGAGCGTTTCGCGATACAACATGTCCGGCGTCAACCTGCGAGTGCGCGTACTGGAGATGGAGAATCGCAAGCCGGAATTGGCAGCATTCCTGGACGCGGCAGTCGCCAACGCCACGACCATTGAACAAGCCGCGGAACTCGAATCTCTGGCACAGCAGAAATCACTGGAAAACGTGCGGCAGCACGCGCTGGAAAAGCAAGCCGCCCTAGCGACGGACCCGGTCACGCGATTGCAGTTGCGGTACGCGCTGGTTCGCCTTTATGAAAGCCGCAAGGATTTCGCTTCCGCGCAGAGAAACATCGAGGCCCTGTACCGGGATAATCCCAAAATTATGGGAGTGGTCCGGGCCACCGTTGATTTTTACTGGCGCGTGAAGCTCTACCCGCAAGCCATTACAGTTCTGCAGCAGGCTGCCAAAGACGCCTATCCCGAACTCGGCAAGCAGTTCACATTTGAAGCGGCACGCAAATCCACGGAAGCAGGCCAGTACGAGCAGGCCCGCGGGCTTCTCGAACCTCTGTTAAGAGAGTCGCCTTATGATAGCCAGTACCTTGCGGCCATGGCCGACACCTACGTGCAAGCCGGCGATCAACAGGGGCTGAAGCAGTTTTACCTCGACAAGATCGCGCTGTTCCGCAATGCGCCGCTATCCGCGGATGACCGTAAGAATCGCATCGCGTCGCTCCGCCGCGGGCTGATTCCTGCGCTGACCAAGCTGACTGACTATCCGGGCGCGGTGGACCAGTACATCGAAATCATCAACAACTTTCCGGAAGACGAGGGACTTGTGGCGGAGGCGGCGCTGTATTCTCTCCGCTACAAACGCCAGGCGCAACTTCTGGACTTTTATGCAAAAACGCTTGTCCAATCTCCGCGCGATTTCCGTTGGCCCATGGTGCTTGCCCGCATCCAGACGAGCCTGGAGGATTTTCCTTCGGCCATTGATGCGTACGGAAAAGCCATCACGGTTCGGCCCGATCGCACGGATCTGCGCATTGCACGCGCTACCCTTGCCGAGCGCTTGCTGAGATTCGACGATGCCGTCGGCGACTACGAGCGGATCTACCAGTTGGCTTACAAGGATCCGAAATGGATGGAGAAGATCGCCGAGGTGCGCGCGCGCCAGGGCAGGAACGGCGATGCCGTCACGGCGCTCAAGACGGCCTTGATCGACGTCGGCCCCGAACGCGCTGAAAATTATTTTGAGGTGGCCCGCCGGTTGGAAGCGTGGGGAATCCTGGATCAGGCGCGGGCGTTCGCGGAGCAAGGAGTCAACACTGCCGGTGGCGAACTGCTGGCGGAAACCCAATACCACGAAGGGGCAAAACTCTATACACGCATCATGACGCGCCTTCGCCAGCAGGAGAAGGCTTACACGACGCTGCGAACAGCGCTTTCCGCCGCGGCTTCCTCTGTTCCGGTCGTCAAGGAACAAGTTGCCAAAGAAGGAATTGCGGGAATCTCTGACAAGGAGTGGCGCGAACGCACGCTGCAAGTCCGGAAGGACAACGCCAGGAACGGGATGCAGGCTGCCATGACGGAAATGGGCTCGGCCGTAGCGCGCTATTTCACGCCCGAAGAGAAGATTGCTTTTGCCGCGTTCACGCGGACTCTTCGCACACCCATGAATTTCGAGGAGGTCAATTTCATTGCCCTCCCACTGATGCACAGTGCCGGGCTGGCCCAGGAAGAGGCTCGTTGCCGTTACGAACTGATGATGAATCTCCCCGCGAACTCGCTGGTTCTGCAGGGCCAGATGTCCAGTTTCGTGGAACTCCAACGGCAGCGCCTGCAGTTTGCGGAACTCGGCCCGCAACTGGAACGCTTTGCTCCTCGCGTTGCGCCGGCCCAGCGCACGGGCGTTTTGCTTGCTGCCGCGCAGGCCTATCGCGCGGCGGGCGATCCCGACAACGAGTTACGCGTGCTGGCCAGCGTGCCGCCAGACTATCTCGGCGGTGATGTACAAACGCGCTTTTTTGATCTGCTTCTCGAAAGGCAGCCGCAACGCCTTGTGCAGCTTGCGTCTTCCTGGAATCCTGTCGGCGAAATGGCCGCCGATTTTGTCGTCAGAAGCGGCGACGCTGCGCTGGCTCATGCGGTTGTCGCCGCGCGAGGAAGTTCGCGGCCGGCCGTTTGGGGAAAAGCTTACACGGCGCTCGTGGGACTCTACTTCGCGGAGCCTTCGCTGGAGGTCAACTCTGCGTTTCTCAACGCTCTTGGCGATCAACCCATTGGAGAGCGCCTTGGCAAGCCTGTGGACCGCAACAATCAGTTGGCTGGCGACGTCTGGTTTTACTATGGATCGCGTTATGGCGAGTATTTAGGTGACCTCAAACGGGGCACTCCCGAAGATTATCTTCCTGCGGGCTTGGAGCAGAGCCCTGCCTCCTGGTCCGGCTATGAAGGGCTGGCGGACTACTATGCGGAAAGCGGCGACGTGCGCTCTGCGATTGAGGACTACAAACACGCCCTGGAATTGTCGCCCGGCCAGGCCGCTATCCACGATCGCCTCGCCCTGGCCTATTACAAGGACGGCAAACGCGCGGAAGCGCTCGCCGAATGGAAACTTGGCTTTTCCAGCTTGTTGAAACAAATCAACACCGGTCGTGCCCCGGAAAGTTTCTGGTCGGATTTCGGGCGCGCTTGCGATCACCTCCATTCCAGGCGCCTGTTTGCGTCAACGAAAACGGACGTGGACGCGCTCGTCCGCGCCTACCTCCATCGCAATGGCAATTACCGCTCGAACGCGCTATTGCACAGTGTTTACGCGGCTACGGGCGATCCTGCGGCGGCAACGGCCTGGCTTCTGGACGTTTCTTCCTCCGCTCCGGATCCCATCGTGATTTTGCCGGATGTTGTGGAAGCGCAGTGGATTCCGCTCTCACAGCGCGGTCCGATTCTCCAGCGAATTCTGGAAGGTAAACAGGCCGGCCTCGAAAAAGCCGAAGGCCTCGAAAAAGAAAACGCACAAAGCGAACTCCGCTCCTGGCAAATCCGCTGGCTGGGATATTTGCTCGACACGAAACAATTCACGCAAGCCAGCGAATTCCTTGCTGTTTTGCCGCGAGACCCGCAGAACACGGATGCTTCCGCCTTGGTTCCATTCGAACTGCAGGTTGCCGCGCATCTCGGCACACTGGATGCAAAGATTGCATCCTATCGTTCCGATCCCGATCGCGCGCCCGGCGCGGAAATTCTGCGTTCCTCAGCGCAGCAACTCTTTGAAGAAGGTGACAAACAGTCTGCCCGCAAGATTCTGGAGTTCGTATTCGCCCGCGAACTCGACGAGCACAAGCTGGTCGCTGCAAACTTCCTTGGCCTTGCGGAGATTCGCATCGCTGCCGGAGATACCCCGGGCGCCGTAGAACTGCTTCGCCGGTTGGTCACCGTGGTTGGCGATCCGTACGAGGACATGGATTCGGCCGCGGCGCTGCTCGAAAAAACCGGGCACAACGCGAAAGCAATTGCGTTTCTCGATCCACTGGTCAAATCCACGCCGTGGGAACCGGCGTTCCGCGTGCGGCTGGCTAAAGCGCAAATCGCGGCAGGCATGAATGCGAGTGGCGCGCAAGACAGCCTGGCGGGAATCGCTGCCGCGCCGCGGAATCCTTACAGCCAGCGCATCGAAGCCGCGCTAGCCCTTTCCGGCTCCCGCCCCGCTGTGGAGTTTGGCAGCGCGGAATTGAAGCTTCTCGCCGGTGATCCCAAGAGCATTACTCCCGCTTCCGCCGATCAACCCTTTTTCTATGACGCGCGCGTCATTTTGGTGCGGAACTCCAGCGATGCGCGCCAGGAAGTCCAGATCCTCTCGAATGCGCTGGCGGACACGCCCGCGCGGGACGATGCTCGTATTCCATTGTTCCATGCAGCGGCTTCGCTACATTCGGACGAGTTCGCCATCGCCTCCATCGAACAATTGCTGCGCGACCAGCGCATTCGCCAAGTTGTCTCCCGAGACACCGGCAACGAGGAGGAGATGCTGAGTTCCGAGGAGGATGCCGGGGAGCAAGAAACGTCGCCCGTATACGCCCCGATGACATTTCAGGCGGCGCAGCGAGCGCAACTCGCACAGTCGGTCGGCGTTGTTCTGTTGCGCCTCCATCAATTCCCGGAGGCCCTGGCCTACTTCCGGACGGCCCAGGAGCTCGAAAAAAGTCCGGGCAGACGAAAGGAAATTGCTGCCGAGATTAGCGATGTTAGAGCACTCTTGCGGCGTCAACAGCTCAACGCAGCAAGACAGCCGATACTTCACGCCGATTTGGAGCAGGACCGTTTGGTGAGGCCGCGCCTTGTGGCGCGTTCGGCGCCGCCAGCAAAGCCAGCCGCAAAGCCGGGAGAAAGACCATGAAACGCGTGATCATTTTCGTTCTTATCGCGGCAGCGTGCCTCGGCGTGAGCTGGGGAGCCTATCAGGTGGCAACTTCTCCGGAGCCGGCCCTGTCTCGCTACTTCCCTTCTGGAGCTTTGCTTTATCTCCAAGCGAAAGATTTCTCCTCGCTTCTAGCGGATTGGGACAACTCTGATGAAAATCGTCTCTGGCTGAAAAGCAACAACTATGAAGTGTTCTCCCGTTCGCGGCTCTTCTTGCGGCTGAAGGAGGCCAATACAGAATTCTCGAAAGCCGCAGGAGTCCCGACGGATGCGAATCTGCTGCGGCAAGTGGCAGGCAAACAGAGCGCGCTGGCCATCTTCGACATCGGAAAACTTGAGTTCCTCTACATCACACGGCTGTCGTCGGCAAGTTCCATGCAATCCACGCTGTGGCAGACGCGCTCGAAGTTTGAAACGCGCAGTGCCGGAGGAATTACATTTTTCTTGCGGCGCGATCCGGAATCGGAAAGGGAGGTCGCCTTCGCGGTCTCCGGCGACTACCTGCTCCTGGCCACGCGAGAGGACTTGCTGGCGGGCGCGCTACAACTCATGGCGAGCGGCGACGCGCGTTCGCTCGAGGCGGAACCCTGGTGGTCACAATCCGTTGCCGCTGCAGGTGCGGTAGGCGATTTGCGGATGGTGTTGAACCTGGAAAAGATCGTGCCGAGTCTGTATTTTCGCTCTTACTGGGTGCAGCAAAATATCACGGACCTGAAGCAGTACTCTGCAGCGATTTCCGATCTGACCCTTTCCGGAAAAGAATACCGGGAAGAACGCGTTCTTCTGCGAAAAATAGCCGCGCCCGGGGACACTTCCGAGGGCGCGGGGTCAATTGGCGTTGCGGATATCGTGCGCCTCGTTCCCGCACAAGCGGGCGTTTATGAGGCCAAGGCGAACCCGGCGCCGCTTGATTGCCTTGCGCTTCTGGAAACCAAACTTCTCGCTCCGCACCTGGGTCCCGGCGCCGTGGAAAAGCTAGCTCCGCAAGTGGAACTTACTAATGGCGAGACTGGCGGCAGCGCGGATTTGGAAACTCGTATCGATCAACTTCCGGTGAAGGCTTCCGTTACGGACGATACCGTGGCTGCTCTTAGAGATCTGCTCGCGAAGAATCCGGCCTCCGCAATGTTGCAGGTGGAATCCACCGAACAGGATAAGGGCGGGGTCTTCATCCACGTGCATTCCGCAGTGGCATTGCTGGGCCAGTCGGAATGGAATGAATCTGCCGTGCGTTCCGCGCTTGTCGATTTTGTGCGTCCAAGTTTGACGACCGGAGATTTGGGAGTCGAGTGGCAGAAGAACGGAGCATACATCGAACTCAACGGACTATGGACGCTGAGCGTGGCCGTGCGAGGAAAGTATTTGCTCATTTCGGATAATTCGGCCTTGCTGACAAGCATGCTGGCCAACACGAATCAGAAAACGACACTGAAGCCTGCCGTTTTTGCCGCCGGGTTCGATCACCAAAGAGAGCGAGATAATTTCGTGCGGCTGACCGGCTTGCTCGATAAGCCGGAGGGAGGCTCCGGAGCCGGCAGCACTCCGAATTTCTTCTCGGATAATATCGCCAGTTTGAGTTCCGCCCTGGCCGGCATATCCTCGGAAAGAATTGTTGTTCGCGGTGCGGGTAACAAGGTGAGTGAGACGGTCACTTACGAATGGGCCCGCTAACCAGGCTTGGAATATCCGCGATTCTGATTCTTGCACTTTTGCCTTGTTTGCCAAGCCGCACTCCAACCCAGTCTCTTTCGGCCACTCCGCCGCGCACTCTTTTTTCGCAATCGGCCATCCAGGTACTGGAGCATGAATTCTCAGGCAACAGTGTCTCTTACCTGTTGTTGGACGCGAATTCGGGAGTGCTGCTGGCGAGCCACTGGGAGAATTCCGACAAGCCCATCCCGCTTGGATCTCTGGTCAAACCGTTTACGGCTCTCGCGTATGCCGGTGCGCATGATTTTCGATACCCTATCTATGAGTGCAGAGGCCAGGCGAGCGGTTGCTGGCAAGTGCGCCCTCACGGAAGGCTGGACATCGTCTCGGCGATTGCCGTTTCGTGTAATTCCTATTTTCGTTCGCTGGCTGAAAGTGTCACCTCGGAGCAACTTCTCCCCTTGACCCGGACCTTTGATCTGGAATCCCCCGAAGCAAATTTCACCGGACCCAGTCTCATCGGCCTCGGGGAACGGTGGAAGATTTCGCCAGTACGCATGGCGCGCGCATACCTCGAACTCTATCGCCGGCGCGACCAGCCGGGTGTTCGGGAAATTTTGGCCGGGATGCTGCAGTCGGCGCAGCGCGGAACGGGAGCCGCCGTGGGCCGCGCGTTAAAGCATTCCGAAGCTTTCGTCAAGACGGAAACCGCTCCCTGCACCCACGCACCTCGCGCGCCTGGCGACGGATTTGTCGTGGCGCTGGTACCTGCGCGAGCGCCAGAGATTGTTCTGCTGGTCCGGGTACACCGGGTCGCGGGAGCCAAGGCCGCGGAAACGGTGGGCCGCATGCTGAGCCGTATGGAGGAATAGCCGAATGCGCTGGAAGTGGATGCCGCTCCTTCTAACTGTTCCGCTGAGCAGTTCGCTGACGAACGCACAAAGCGTCCGAATCGGAGTTCTGGGAATTTTCCATCCTCATCAGTTCACTCTTAGCTCTCGCGAAGGGGAAGCCATCGTCGTAACTGCTTCCGGGCAGACTTTTTTTCTGCAACCTGGATCGCCTACCGAGAGGCTTCAGATTCGCGCTTCAGGAGACATTCTGCTCCTCAGTCTCGCCGGTAAGGACATCCGCACAAGGGAGCTTCGCGCGGCCGGGCGCAATCAAAACGCCGTTAATTTCGTGCTTAGCGTGCCCGCCAAGATCGAAAGAAGGTACCGGGGCATGCTCGAAGTCAAAACAGTAGATGGCGGACTGTTGCCTGTCATCACGATGGATCTGGAAACGGCTGTGGCTTCCGTGGTCCAGGCCGAATCCCTGGCCGGCACCCCTTTCGAGGCACTGAAAGCAGAAGCGGTGGTCACGCGTTCCTATTTTGCGGCTGGAGCAGGGCGTCACGCGGAGTTTGATTTCTGCGATCTCACGCATTGCCAGTTTTTGCGGGAGGCACCGCGACCCGGGAGCCCGGCCGCACGCGCGGCGGAGGCGACGCGAGATTTGATTATTACTTTCGACGGTAAGCCCGTGGCCGCGATGTTTACGCGCAGTTGCGGGGGCCGTACTCTCACGCCCGCCGATATTGGCATTCCCTCTGGCGGGTATCCGTATTTTCCCGTCGTCTGCGATTTTTGCTACAAGAATCCCGTGCGCTGGAGCCGGCGCGTGACCACGAAGGATGCCGCGCTACTATCTGATCATCATGAAGCCGAACGACTGGCTGTGGATAGACGGCTGGGGTGGAACGCGGTGCCGAGCAACAATTTCCAGGAGCACAATAGCGGGACCGAGGTCATTTTGGAGGGCGTGGGCCAGGGGCATGGTGTCGGGCTGTGCCAGCGTGGGGCTAGAGGTATGGCGGAGGAAGGCGCCGATTTTCACAAGATCATCGACCACTATTTTCCAAACACAAGCCTTGGCCACGTTGTACCGCATTAGCCACTGGCGCACTGGAATTGCCTCGCTCTGAATAGCTAACTTCCCGTCGCCACCGTTTTGGTGATTTCCTTCGATTTGCTTTGGTTCGATGCCGCACTATTGCTGCGAACTCACGAGTGCCAGGGCTTTTTCCGTAGCCGCCAGAAGTGGCTCCGGTCCGACGGGCTTTCCCGTGGCATCCTCCATCCAGAGGTCTGGCGTGACATCGCCCATCCTTGCCATCCGCTCGAATTCCGGGCCGGTATTTCCCGCCTTCTTCATCCGCTCTTCGATCTGGTAGGCAATCATGTGCCCCATGGAATAATCCGGCAGATAAAGAAACGAATCGATCATGTGCGAGTAGATACCCAATAGCACGACATCTTTCTTGCCGAACACCGGGGCATAGTA
>Ga0326728_10015843_pt1 | contig 15553 bp, 10 predicted proteins | sample MB3enrmetagenome_FD_207602 | JGI IMG/M metagenome (GOLD analysis project Ga0326728, IMG submission 207602) | Lab enriched peat soil microbial communities from McLean, Ithaca, NY, United States - MB31MN | ecosystem: Environmental > Terrestrial > Soil > Wetlands > Peat | place: USA: New York...
TCACAAGACCGTTTTCTTCGAGCGGGTAGACGACATAATCCTCTGCAGTGGGTTTTACAGCTCCGAAGAAAGCTCATGGGACAGCATTGTCAATTACTTAAGGTGCCCCGTCCGGGCCATTTACGGAGGGGGAAAGCCTCACGGGCGGTGCTGAGAATAATAGCGATCAATCCGGCCTCAATTTCCCCCGACAGCGTAACGCTCCACCCTTTCCGGATCTCACTCAGATGCTGCTGAATGTCTAACCGCCGGATTTGAGCCGCTTCAATGCCCTCCTGGCAAGGGCTTGTCCGTAAATAGGCCTTTTAGGCACCGCGCCCGATTTTGAGACCGATTTTGGTCGCGACGATTGAGCAAAACCCCAGGCGTAGCCGGCCCACGTTGAGAATTTTGCGATTGAGGAGCGGCCGAAGCGATCCAAAAGCCGGATGCGGGCACAAAGGATTTATTTACGGACAAGCGGGACAAGCCCTTGTATCTTCGGTAGCATCACCTTCGAAGGAACCCCCTTGGACACATCCCGAAGCCCTTTCAGCCCTGGAGGCCTAAAATGCCGGGGAGTTCCGCCAGCGTCGAGACCTCGACATCCGCTGCCCCGGGAAGGAATTCTTGCCCTTGTCCGTAACGGTTGCACCAGATAACCTTCAATCCGAATGATGAAGCGCCATGAGCATCCCAGGCATTGGCGGAGATGAAACAAATTGCCCGTGCCGGCAGAGATAGGGACTCGACGGAGATCTTGTATACAGATGGGTGCGGTTTGTAGATGCCTACCTCTTCAACGGAGAGCACTGCATCCAACAGATGAGTGATACCGGTGCCTTTGGCGGCTGAGGAAAGCATATCCGGAGATCCATTGGAAAGAATTGCCGTTTTGAGCCCTGCCGATTTGAGTTGCCCCAGCGTGGCCGGTACTTCGGAAAAAACATCCAAGATTCTGTAAAGACTCATGAGCCTATCCCGCAGAACCGCGTCGCGGATTCCCAGTGAATTCATGGCAAAATCCAGAGCATCCCCTGTTACCTGCCAGAAATCCTTATGCCGTCCCATCAAGGAACGTAACCAAGTGTATTGAAGCTGCTTTTCACGCCATAGCTGCGAGAGAGTATCGGCTCGGTCCCCAAGGTCATCACGACAATGGGCAACTGCGGAATTGAAGTCAAACAAGGTTCCATATGCATCGAAAACACAGCCTTTGATTCCTTCAAGTCTTTTATTTACCATCTGAACCTCCTTCGTTTTCAAGAGGTTAAGCACTGCAAATCACTTAGTACATCGGCATTTGGTCCACTTGTGCCGGAATCTCGGTGAAATTTTTCTTTATCAAATCTTGACGCGTTCTTTAACATTTCCTCACTTCACATAGTTAAGTTTATTCAGGAGGCGCCTCCCGGCTCGGCAGAAGGAAAGCAAGAGCTGACAGGGCTCCAGGGAGAGGTTCACGGAGAGACTATATTCACGGTCAAGGAGACTATACGGAATGACTTCCCAACCACACAGATTAAAGGAGTTTTGTTCCTCTTCACGGGCCAGGCTCATTTGGTTGGCGCTTGCCGGATTTTTCCTGGGCAGCGCTCTTTGTCCATTTAACCCGCCTGCAGGGGACCATCCGGATTCATTGAAAGAGAGGGCGGCAATGAACAGTCAATCGGCAAGCCTGACAAACGTGGAGAATAAGCAGTTCAACGGCTTAACTTCAGCGTCATCTGCAATCGAGACCGCAACCTTTGGTCTTGGCTGATTCTGGGGTGCGGATGCCCAGTTTGGCGGCATCAAAGGGGTGATTCGTACAAGAGTTGGATATACCGGCGGTAACAAAGAAAACCCGGTCTACTATGCTTTGGGTGATCATACTGAGAGCATCGAGGTCGATTACGACCCGAGCGTTATTTCCTATGCGGATTTGCTCAAGGTTTTCCGGCAGGCCCACGACCCCGGCAAACGCTCCTGGTCGAGGCAGTACATGTCGGCAATTTTCTACCACAACGAAGAGCAGAAAAAACTCGCCGTTGAATCCATGGAACGGGAGGAGGCAAGGACACACAGAAAGATATACACGGAGATTTTGCCTGCTTCAAGGTTTTACCGGGCGGAAGACTACCACCAGAAGTACTACCTGAGGCAGAGGCCGGAATTGGTAGCAGAGCTCAAGGCGATATACCCGACCGATGAGGACTTTGTGAATTCGACGGTCGCGGCGCGATTGAACAGCTATCTTGCCTTGAAAGGTCCCTACGCGGACCTTCAGGCTGAGCTTGGAGATCTGCTGCCGCCCGAGGAAAGCAAAAATCTGCTGGATATCGTCCGAGGCCCGAAGCGTTGATTGTTCGGTGCAGGCATCGGCAGACCGGAGGTTCAACCTGGCATCATCCTGAATAGAACCGGTGATTACAGTGTTTAACCCGAAACCATTCACGCCGTGAAAATGGGCTGGAGAAAGGGACGTTCACGGTCAGCCAGTTCATAGTCCAAAGGCTGGAAACAAAATGATAATCGACATAATGGCCAAGAAAGGAAATACGGCCGCAGACTTGACATCGGCTGAAAAGATGATGACTGAAGGCTGTAGCATGGTCCCCAAAGGCGAAAGTATGATGACCGGCGGCACAATGGCCGAAGGCCGGGCAAAAGCGCAGGCTTCAAAATGTCGAAGTACTCGAGGGTGGCCGGGATGAATCGGTTTTGAACCGGTATCCGGTAGAGAAGAAATAGTTTTTCCCTGCGAACCGTTCTCCTTTTGTGACCGTGAAAGCTGCAAAATGTTCGACGGAATCACCTGCCAGAGCTGTTTAATACCAACGATTATGAGCAAATACCCCTTGTTCATGATTGCTGGTATTAGCGTGCCCATTTCAATGCCGGAATGGGGTCCCTGAGCCATGAAAACGCCGACGGGCAATGGATTCTCTTTGCCTCACCAGCCATCATAATGACGGGCCAGTGGCGCTCCATACGGGGCGTGGAGGCGTCTATCCACTCATTTTGCCAACGAGGAGGTCAAGATGAAGGCACTGGAAATCACGGCGATCACGGCACTACTTTGCATCGGCTTGCTGGCGACCGTAGTGTTCCCGGTTGTCGCCCAGGACGTTCCCGGGCCGGACAAGCCGGGGGAGCGCGTCAAGGGATATGACGATTGGCATTTCTCATTCGGCCTGGGTGGATGGGCCCCTGCATTCCAGGGGAGTGTCACTGCCGCAGGCAGGACTGCCCCGGTCAAGTTTACACTTATCGATGAACTGCAAGTCCTTGATGATATCCAGTCCATAATCGGTGGGCGCTTCGAGGCGAGCAAGGGACCATGGGGATTTCTCATTGACGGGTTTTATGTGAGAATGAGTGAGAGTGTGTCGGGTACAAAACACGTAAAGATTCCCATTCTCGATCCACCCGAATTCACGGTCCAGGGCAATGCCAGCGTTACGGGGATGTATGGTGTGGGCGAAACGGCGATGTCTTATGACGTCTATGCCTCTCCCTGCCTGGTTGCGAACATGCCTCAACTGACCGTCGGGGTGCTTGGCGGCGTCCGCGAAACCTATATACGGTCAATAGTGGGCGTTGAGGCGACTGCGCTGGGAGTGACAAAAACCTTCGCGTCCGATAAGTCTCTGGGCTGGGTTGACCCCTTTGTAGGTTGGCGCGTTTTATGGAGACCCTGTGAAAAGTGGCTCACGTCCCTCAAGACCGAATATGGCGGCTTTGGCGTCGGTTCGAATTTCATATTCAACATCAGCCTGGACGCAACTTACAGGATCAATAAGTGCCTCTTCGCAGATTTCGGCCTCAGTGCCCTTTACACCGACTACGAAACAGGAAGCGGCGCTGACAGGTTTGCTTACAATATGTGGAGTTATGGACCATTCATTGGAGTGGGGGTTGAGTTCTAGATGAAGAACGGGCAGACCTTTACCGTCCAATATCGATGTCGTAAGAAAGGGCTTGAAAATTCGCTTGAATGAATTAGAATCACATAGAATCAATTTGAATGAAGGAACGCGCGAATGCCTAAAACAATAACTTTGCGGCTGAGTGATGAGATCTACGAGAAATTTAATCGCGCTGCCATCGAGGACAAACGAAGCATTGCCAATCTAATAGAGACCCTTGCTTTGCGAAAGCTTGATGAGGAAAGCTTAGCCGATGATTTTGAAATGCAGGAAATATTCTCAAACGCCAAGCTACTGAAGAAGCTCGAACAGGGCCATAGCGATGCAATCTTGAAAAAAGGCAGGATGATTGGCTAACTTCAAGATATTCGAGACCGATCAATTTCTCCAAGACTTATCACAGGTTTTCAAGGGACAGCGCGAAAGGATCGCCAAGAAGCTTACTGAGTACGTCTACCCTCAACTGAGGGACAATCCATATTTTGGAAAAAATATCAAGAAACTGAGGAACTACCAGCCCGAAACATGGCGCTATAGGATTGGCGGTTATCGTTTCTTCTACGAAATCGACGCAAAAGAGGGCATCGTCTATATGCTGGCTGTCGATTCACGCAAGGATATCTATAGATGAACATTGTCCGCCCCGGACACGGCCGTCACCGACCTCACGCGCACCCTCAAGTCCGCGAAGCTGGAGGCGTGAATTTAACTATAGACTGAGCGTTCCCTCCCGTTGCCGTCATCCGGGTCGGTACTCCCGGAGCCTAAGGTGCCGTGCCCGGCTTCATGACAAACAGTGTGATCGAATTGCCCGGGAAGGTGGCACTGAAACCGGTCGCACTCACGGCTTGGTCGGCGGGATGCATGATTGCGGCGGCATTTGCGCTGCTGTATCGGTACACCGCCGCCTTCGATGCCGGTGTGTACCCGGCGAGAGTGACGGTGCTGGTCAGGGCGTTCGCAACCTTATTGATCACCATTACCGTCAGAGCCTTGTCAGCGCTGCGTTCAGCCGCGTATACGGCCAGCTTGCCCTGATCGACACTCGTAGCTTCCGTGCTCACATCTCCGAACCCATGGTTGGCCGCGTCGTAATTGCGATACATAAGGAAGGCGAACGCGCCGGGATCAGTATCTGCGGGAGGTCCCCAAAGGGTTGCCAGGTCCAGCCCCTCGCGCCCGAAAATCCCCAAAATATCGGCCTGTGCCAGTGCCCCGTTAATGTCATCGAGTGCCCCCCAATTGTACTCGCTGATGGCAAGCTTGGTACCCGGATAATTTGCAGCCACCCACTCCTTCATGCGTGGAATCAATCTTACCGCCACTCCACCTGGCGCCGTGTTCGAGATCCAGCTTTCATCAATGTAGGACGGGTCCCACAAAGATCGCGTGGAACGGAGCCTGAGAGCCTGAGTGGAACTGTCTCCCGCCGGCGATAACGCGACCCCGTTTGCCTGCGGATAGCAGTGGAGATCCAGGAAATCCAGGATGCGTAGTCCCTTCTTTTGTTCATAGGCCTTCATCTGCTGGAGATACCACGGCACGAAGTACGTGTTGCCGTGGCTGGTGTAATCGTTCCCGGCCGCGCACCCGTCAAGGGCTGAATAGAAATACGCGCACCAACCCCAGGGAACCGGGCCGAGCGTCTTGGCTGTGGGATCGGCTGCCTTGACCGCCGCCGCGAACTGATATGTCCGGGTTTTCATCTCGTCATAACTGGTCGGGTTCGGATGTACGTCACGATGCGTGCTGTTCCAGAGCATCGGCTCATTGTCGAGGTCGTAGTAGGCAACGCCGCCCTTCGAGGCAGTTTCGTATTTCCCGACGAGGTAATCGACCCAGTCAGTCACAAAAGTGGGTCCGATCGAAGTGCTGGTGTCGAGAGGGGAATTGCCCGTGATGTCCTTGCCGTTCGTGTACACGCCGTTCCCGCAATTGGTATCATATTGATCTATGCTCTGCTGCTTGCCATATTTGGTGACTTTGAAGCCGCAGTCATAAGGATGATTCCGCGGGCTGTTGCTTACAGCGGTCCAGCCGATGAGGGGCACGGTCATGAGTGTCCTGGTCCCGGTGTGACGGTCCTGATCGATAAACAGATCCGATGCCGAACCGTCTGTGACCGGGTCGCCATCGGGGATGTTCTCGAAGTACCAATCGTTCCCTGTATTGTGTATGTTGGCCTGCCAGTTGTACCGGCTGGTGGAGTTGCCACCCCAGCGTCTCACGGGCAAATGGAGCGCGCGCGCCAGGGTCTCATCAGCGAAGTTCATCCCGTAGATGTCTTCGCTGATGGCATGACGGCTTTTACTCACATCTATGCTCAAGGCCGGGCCCTTTAAAGTTGGAGGCGGGGGAATCACCTTATTTATAAGATAAATTTCATCGAGAAAGAACGTGGGTTGCGCCGCACCGGTGGTATCCTGCAAGACGATTCCACCGATCTTGGCGGGGCTTCCGAGAGCGCTGAGAAGAATTGTCACCTGAGTCCATTTGCCGGCACTCGCCTGCAACTCGGTCGCCTGTGAAAGCAAAGCGTAGCTGCCATTGGCCAATAACACGCGCAGTTTCTGGCCGCCCCGATTGCCTCCATGGATCCAGAACTGCAGGGCGTTGTAAGTACTGCCGGCAATCGCCGGACTGGCGGCCAGGTAAAGGCCGCCCCATGCCGCGGTGTACGTTACGGCAAGCGAATGCTTGCCGTTGTGCACGGGAGATGAATTGGAAAAATTGGCTGTCGTGTTCCAGGACCAGTTTGCCCACCCCGAATTGAGATTATCTCCATAGATGCTCAGGTCCGGCGTCGCCGCCGAAGACGCAACGGCGAAGCCTGCTGTAAGAACAAATAGCAGGCAAATCATACGGGCCGTTTTCGATGCTTCCATCTTTGGCTTTTGCTCCTTTTCATGAATGGTCATGCTTGATTGATTACTCAATTATGGTGACTGTGGCTGAAACCGGCGAGCCATAATCACAACCAGTATTGGTTGGATACTCCTGATCCATTAGGGCCAAAGAGTCTCTTAAGCAAAATACAAGCCAGGGCAACACTTCCACACTTTCTTTGATTCGAAAGGGAATAACACCCGTCAACACTCGAAAACTGTCGTGATTCCGGCTAGATGACGGGTCGTGGCTCCTCCGGCTTTCGAGGCTCGCGTGCTTGAACGGCTCCTCGACGATGCACTTAACCCTTCAGTACTGTATGGAAAAACCTGCACATCGGATGCAAACTTGAGGTCTTTGCGCAACGCGCTATTGCGAACGCAAATGAAGAACTCGAGTAAATATGAAAACGCCGCCGCAAAATGGGCTGGAAAGGAAGGTCAAAAATTGTAAGTCAATGACGGTTTTCTGTAATTCAAATCCTTTTTCGTCACCCTGGCTAAAGAACCCCTACGGCGTCAATACGACCTGCATGGTTGTTGTATCGAAACGCCCATGATCGTCGACCACGCGTATTTGGTACTGCCCGGGCTGCGGATGCCAGATAAAGGGTTCGTTAGGCTTGGAATTTCCGAGGTACTGATTGTTTATGAACCAATGGAGCGTGCGCACCTCTCCGTCCGCGTCGGCATCAAAGGGAACGGCGTCGCCCGTGTCGTTGATACGAACGGAATACTCTACACTTGGCTGCGGTGAGGTTATCACTGGCTTTTGCCCGTTGCCGTCTCCCCGTGCCGCGCTGACTTCCAGACAGTCTTTCCGCCAGGGCGGCAGGGGTTCTATTTGAATACCGGCTTTTTGCAGCGTCTGCAGCAAATCACTCGGCCAGACTTCGAAGGTGCGATACGCCGTAACACCGGATTGATAACGGCAGGCTCGTTCACCCGTGCGCAGATCGACGAGAATCTTCCGATAGACGTCATGATTGTGAATGGGCGATACGCCCGGAATAAACCATGCGCTGTCATGAGCAGGGCAGTTCTCGGACGATAAATCCCCCGTAGTTGCACAGACGTCGATTTTGCGCAGATGCAAGTGCCTCTGCTGCGCCTTTTTGGCAATCAATTCCCGGTTCGGCTCTTTTTCGTTGACTGCGTCGACCATAGAAAAAAAGAGAGGCGCGGCGACACGGACGCCGACCAGCGCCGGATTATTCGCACCGTTGAAATTACCGATCCAAACAACCAGCGCATAATGACCAAAAATGCCGGCCGTCCATGCATCGTGGAATCCATTGGATGTCCCGGTCTTCCAATAAACGATGCGATCATGCGCTTTCGTATAAGCTCTCGGTTTATCCGCGAGCATGTCCAACGTAATAAAACTGGCCTCAGGGCTTAACAGCGATTTACCTTTAACGGGCTCAGCCTCCGTCAATTGAAAGACCAAAGGCCGCAGGACGCCGTCATTGGCCAGCATGGCATAAAGCTCGGCCAGTTCGCGTTCGGTAACCTCGGCCCCGCCCAGGACCAGCGATAATCCATAACCGGCCTTATCGCGCAATCCGGTAACCCCGGCCATCTTTAGAAAATCGTAAAGATCCGGCGCGTGAAGTCTGGAGGCAAGTTTGATTGCCGGGATGTTGCGGCTTGAACGCAAAGCCTCGCGCGCGGAAATGGGACCGCGGAAATCCCTGTCGAAATTATCGGGGGCATAGCTGCCGAAGTTAGCTGGAACATCGCCCAAAATGCTGAGCGAATGAATCAGTCCCTGATCGAGCGCCAGCGCATAAATGAAGGGTTTCAACGTCGATCCGGGCGAGCGTTTAGCCTTCGTTCCATCAACCTGCCCATTGATTGAACGGTTCATGAAATCAGCCGAACCGATGCAAGCGATGACATTCATCGTTTGGGTATCGACCAGCAAGGCGCTGGCGTTCCGGATGCCGCTTTCGCGGCGGTCGTCGACGTATTTGCGCAGAATTCCGGTCAATAATTGCTGCGTGTCCAGATCGACGGACGCGGTTATTTGCCGCCGATGCCTGTATGTAGAAAGCAGCTCTTGCGTGAGCTGAGGCAGTTCAAAAGGCAGATCTGCGACACCATGGCAGGCGAGCGGCAGAGCAAAGAAAGGTTTTTGAAAGATATCGGCGGGATGCGTTTCGATCCAGCGATTGAATAGCTGGTTGCGCGCTTCGATCAACAACGGTTTATCGGGGTTATTGCGATCGGGCCTGCAGCGTGTCGGGCTTTGTGGTATTACCGCGAGCGTTATAGCTTCCGGCAAAGTAAGATTTTGGGGGTTGACGTGGAAATAGATGGTGCTCGCCGCCCCGACGCCCTCGATATTATAGCCGTAGGATGCGCGATTGAGGTAGGCCTCCAGCAGTTCGTCTTTGCTGTAATGAGCTTCCAACTGGAGGGCGCGTGCGATCTGCAGCAGTTTACCCGTCACATGGCGGCTGTTGATGCCATATGCCATTCGCGCCAACTGCATGGAGATGGTGGACGCTCCAATCTTGCGTCCGCCAATGACGTAGGTGTGCACAAAAGCCCGGATCAACGACACGGGATTGACGCCGATATAGAAGTAAAAATATTTGTCTTCGCGCAGAAGAACGGCTTCTCGAAATTGGGGGGAAATATCTTTGAGCGGGGTAAACAGACGGTATTTTTGATCGGCCGACAATGTGAGACGCAGCAATTGTCCATGCCGATCAAAAACGGCGCGTGAGAAACCGATGTTGTCGAGAGCCGGCGGTTTACAGGCCAGAAACGCCACAATCAAAGCAGTTGAAATAACGACGTAAACCGTTAAGAGAATGCGAATAAATTTGCGCTGCATCTTCGACATGGGCAAGGCTTACCTCACCGTGATCGTTCCGGCAACTCCACGCGCCTTGATCGTACGTTCATACATGGATTCGATGTAGGCGGGCGGCGTTGTAAAAGTTCCTGCGTTCACCGCCTTAATTTTGTAATGATAGACGACGGCATCCGAAGGCACGGTACCGAAAGCAATCACACGATCTTCGCGCGCATCGACGGCGTCCGTCGCCCATGTTCGCCCATCGAAGCTATCATCTTCGGAATTGTCGTCGGCGGGCGCCCGGGGTTGCTCTACATTATCTTCCTGCTCGTTTTCCGTGTCACTTGAAGCCTCGTCCTCTGAAAGGGCCGCTGCAGGACGCGCAATGCTTTCCGGCACAGCTTCGAAACCCGAAGGCAAAAGGTCGACCAGGGCCATATTCGCAAGCGTTTTGTTGTCGTGCGCGCGCAAGGTCACGACCACATTGACGATATCGCCGATTTTGACTTCATTGACCGGCCGATGATCGGAATCGAGATATTGCCGGTCAATTTCAAGCCCGTCTTCGATGGGCTGCGTCGGGAGAACACGCTCATATCCATCGGTGGCCAACTGATAGAATATTCCATAGTTTCCGCCGCCGGAAAATTTGACTTCGCTTTGGACCAATGCCAATTGGGCGCGTTTAATTTGTTCACCGGTCAGGGTCAGCGGTTTCCATGCGCCGGAGGAATCCTGCTGACTGATCTCCAACCGAGCGGTCGTCTGGCTCATCGAAGCCTGGCCATAGGCGCTGAAGGCCATGATCGAATAGGAAGAAGAGAGAGTATTGTAATCACCCTCGCCGACAAAATTCGCAATGCGGAATAAGATATTACGATCAAGGTTGGGCAGCATGCCAGGGAAATGGTCGGCAACGACAGCCAGATACTGCGCGTAACGGTCCAGACTGTTATAGAAAGCGGAGTCGCCGAAGTAAGAGCCGTGCGCCCGCCAATATTCCGGATCGCCAAGCGTAAATTCATTCATGAGTTGGACGGCTTCCGAATCGAGTTTCATAAGTTTATAGGCCGCGGCGATATAAACGGCTGTCAAATCGTTCTTCCACTCGTTCTTTTGCCGGTCGTTCAAGTAGTTCAAAAGATTAGGCAGGTAATTGGCCGTCACAATGCCGCTGCGCGTCAGAAGATAAATCCCGTAGGCTTGATTGCGCGCCTGTTCAAGCGATGCAGGGCTGAGATTAACCAGCGTCTTGACGTATTCCTGCGCCCGCCTGAACGTTTCGTCCGGCACCGGCAAATGTTTTTCCTTCGCCGTGACCATGTAATGCAGCGCATAGACGCTGACAAAGTCATTCGCCTCGCCCCCATACCACCAGAGCCCAAAACCGCCTTTCTGGTTCTGCAGTTCGCGCAAGCGGTTCATGGTGTGAACGACGCTTTCTTCGACTATTCCGGCTTCACCACCCAAGTCTTTTTGTCCGTATAACACGACGGCGGGGAAGGCTTTGCTGACCGTCTGCTCGGTGCAGCCATAGGGAAAGCGTTCGAGATATTGGATAAGCCCGGGGATCAGGCTTGTGGGCAGGGTGGATACCGAGGCATCGGCGGCGGCGAATTCCTTATATAAATCGCGATCCTGTTTAACCTGTTTCTCGCCCTTTTCGGCATAACCGCTCAGCAATGAAGTCATGCTCGGCAAGGGCGGGCGCACACTGAGAGTCTCTTCGATCCTGGCTGACGTCTTTCCGGCGGAAGCAACAAAGGTCAGGGCAGCGCCGCCTGGAACGTCTTTAGCTTTGACGCGCACCTGTGCTTTGGCTTCGCCGCCTTCGGCTATCGTCAACTCTGTTTCTTTACCGTCAATCACATCAAGATGTTCGGAGGGCGCAACCGTGAGCACGATTTTGGCGTTCTTGCCCGAGCCGGCTATATTGTTGGCAACGCTCAGACCTATGGTGAATTCGTCACCCGGCGCGGCAAAAGTGGGAACGTTCGGAGACATGATAATGTCGCCTTGCACAAAGATTTTGCTTTGAGCGCTCCCTGTCGTTTGATCTGAAACGGACACCGCCATGACTCGCAAATTGCCGTTAAAATCGCCCGGAATTGCATAATGCACTTCGCGCGGCGTTGGGTCCGCATCGATGATGCCGGACCAAAAAGCCACCGGCGGTAGAGTTTTGCGCTTGAAGGGATTGAGATTCTTCCCGTCGGATAGACCTTTTTCTCCATCGCCGCCCGTCGCCGACATCATCTGCATGATCGAATATTCGGGCATCAGCAGATCGAGGATTTGGGCGGTTTCAACCTGCAAGCCGCGACGATTGACGAAATAACTCAGGGGGTCGGGCGTTTGGTAATGCGCATATTGAAGAATACCTTCATCAACGGCATAGACAATAATTTTACCCGGGGTCTTTGTTTTATATCCGATGGTCAGAGTATCGCCCGGCTTGGCTTTCTCGGGCAACGTCAACTCGATCCGGCTGTCAATCGCGTCCGTGCTGACGAAAAACGGCTCAACATCACAGGCGAGCGGCGCGGTATAGATGTCCTTGGAATCCAGGGAACGGACAAACTGCACGTTCACAAAACCCTTGCCGGTGAAGCCTTGGGGGATAGGGATCGATTGCACGGAACTGGTGGTTGAGGTTTTAAACCATCTGAAGGCCAGGACCTTGTCCGTTTCCAACGTAATGAGCCCGGTGCCGGTATAGGGCGAGACGATATTCATCGTTATGGTGTCTGCAGCCTCATATTTTTTCTTATCGAGCTTCACGGCGATCACGGCATCTTTTCGAGAATGTCCCAGCAGATTGCCTTCACCGACGATAGTATAGGAGATACGTTGCACTACCACACCGTGATCGTCTGACAGAATGAGCGCATAACTGCCCGGTTTGGCACTGTCGAGCGTGTAGGCGGTCCCTTCGGCGGAAAGAGCCAGTTCGCCTGAAGAAACAACGGATTCCTTCGGCACCGAACGATACTCGTAAGCCCCGCGCTCATTTGTAATAAGCGATGAAATATGATCCACCTGCGCAATCTTGAGCTTCAGACTTTTGACATCGACAGGCGTGAGATCGCTGTTGACCGCAATCAACTGCATCTTACGTTTTTCGTCTTTGTTGATATAATCAAGGTTTCCTTCCGTTTTCATACCAATGACGTAGGGAAGTGTCGATACCAGAACGCTGTTGACCGTATGCACGCTGCGCCCGGAATCTTGCGCAAAGCCATCGGCTTGGAACGTCAGGCGGTAGGTGGAATTGCCAAACTGTCCAAGGTTGAGATTGAATTCGGCTTTGCCGTCATTGTCGGTTTGCGCTTCACCGAGTGGTTTATCAAAGCTTTTTTCAGCCTTCAGTGGATCGAAAAACTGGTAATCCGGGAATTCCTTAAAGCTAAAGCTGCCCGGCATCACATTCAGGCTCGCCTTAATGCGATGATCCACGGCCGGAGCCCCGTAAAGATGCTGCAACGTGACTGCGGCCTTGAGACCTTCGGGCGACATCCATCCCTTCGGTGGCGGTCTGTTGAATTCGGAAGTTATTTTCAGTGTATCGGGCAGAAATTCCTCGACCCGTACCGATGTGCTTCCCAACTGATCTCCATTGTCGCCCTTCGCAATATATAAACGAATGTGATAAACACCGGTTGGCGACGTTTCCTGCGTGGCGAGGCGATATTCGGCAAAGCCGGCCGCGCTCAATTTGACGATGTGTTTATCGATCACTTGCTCTCGCGGGTTTGTCACTTCTATTTGCAAAGGAACATCCGCAAGATTTTTGGCCCAATCCCGTTGCTTGACAACAATGCCGATGTGCCCTTCCTCGCCGGGGCGGTAAATGCCGCGGTCGGAAAAAAGGTAGGCGCGTAAATCATCTTCCGATGTCCGAAGGCCCTCGGTATCAAAACGAGAATAATCCAGCTTGCGGTCGCGCCCCTCATAGGACATGAAGGCAAGGTCGTCGCCATTACGCACGACATAGGCCGTAGGTTGTTTATCGTTGATAAAGCCCCGAAGGCTGGGAAAAACGGCATGGCCTTCGCCGTCGGTATCGACTGTGACGACCGGCAAGCCATTAAGGCCAAGCACTTCGACTCGAGCTCCCGACACTGGTTTGCCCGTTTTAACCGATTGCACAAACACATTATGCGAGCCGTCACCGCTGGTCTTGACCACCAACCCCAAATCCGATACCAAAACGAAACGATGATCGGTGGAGACTATGGTTTCATTGCCTTTGTCATCTTTATTCAAGGCCTGGATGGTCAGAAAGAACAGTCCCCTGCCTTTCGGCTCATCTCGAAACACCCATTTCTTATTACCGGGGTTTTTCGTTAAGTACGGCGTAAAATCAAAGGCCGAGAATTGTGGCTTGCGCATATCGGCAGAAGCCAGATCCATGTCTTCTATAAAACTCTCCGCAATATTCTGCGCCGAGAAGTTGTAGTTGCTGAAAGATGGATTCTCAAATTGGCCATGCGTTTGGCTGACCAGATGACTGATATCGTCGTTCATGACGCGTTCAACCTCGAAGCGCAGCTTCTGAGCGCCTAACGAATAGACGGATATCTTTTTCTCTCCGCTCAAACTGAGCAACGCGCCATCGCTCAGTATCCGCACTTCCCTGCTGTAAGCCGGAGCCATGACCGTATTGTTATGATCTTCGGACAAAACATAACCGCCCTTGGCAGGCAGTCCTTTGGTAACGCGGACATAGAGCCAACGTCCCGGCTCGGTATCGAGCTTGATGCTATGAAGCGTAGAGTAGGGCTCGGCGGTTGGACTGAGGGTGAATTGAAGCGCCGGCGCTTCCGTGAGTAAATCGTCGGTGACTTCCGCCGCGCTCGTCCAGGCATAACTCTTGACGGGTTTTTCACCCTTGATGAGCGATTGTTTGTCCTCAGGCAGTTGATAAATATTCAGGTGCCGGGTCAGTTCCTCATTGGTCACGGGAACATTGCTTTGAACAATCAAAACTTGTTCCGGTACATAATGGTCATTCTTAATCATGCGCATCACGATTTTGTCGATCCGTGCATATTCAAACCGGCTCGGAATTCGCACCCGCTGTTCGAGTTCTCCCGGTTTTCCCGCCGTTAGCGGCTGTCCGCCTGCCAGAGCCATAAGCCCTGGCTGAACAACCACCTTCAGAAAACGCTCCTCATCCGGCAGCGTTTTAATCGGTGTCGTCACGGTTGCCTGCGTACCAACCTCATTCAATTGAAGCTCGAAGGGCAAGTTTTCCGCCTTGGCGATTATCTCGCGATCTGTTGGCCTGGCAGAGTCAGTCAGTTCTTCAAGAACAAACTGCAAATGTTCCTTAATCGCCCGGGCTTCGACCGGCGTGTTGAAATCAAGGGTGGTTGTAACGCCTCTTTTCTCAACATCATTGGGATCTTGAAAAAATACCATTTCCGACACATGGACGCTAAGCGGCTCGGTTGTAAAACTGTACGAATCGTTGGTGAGTATGACCTGATCGGGAAAGATCGCATGGTCGAACTGGACCTGATAACTCTGTCCGGCAGGCCACGGCTTTTTGGGCTTGAAAGTCAGGCTGTAATCGCTGTCCCAACGCCACAGGCCATCGGCCTCCGGCGTCATATGAATCCCGGTCAATTGCCGCCGTCCTGCAATATGTAATTTACGATCCGGTGTCCGGCAGTAAGTGTGAGGTTGTTGTACATGTTTCCCTTGCAACCAGGCATCTTCCATCACCGTTGTCTCCGTGCAAAAAGATACGGACAGGGATGCCTTGTCGCACACCTTTGGAGAAGAGGCGCCCGGATTTTGAATCGTGAGCGTTATTTTATCGGGAAGTTGGCCGGTCACAGGTCCCTCAACCTTATTGGCGGTAACAGGCTTTTGTAAAGCTGGCTTACCAGCCGCAAATACGGGAGACACCATCAGGCAGAAAGCCATTAACGCGCACCACTGTTTCATGTAAGAATCTCCGA
>Ga0326728_10015847_pt1 | contig 15547 bp, 12 predicted proteins | sample MB3enrmetagenome_FD_207602 | JGI IMG/M metagenome (GOLD analysis project Ga0326728, IMG submission 207602) | Lab enriched peat soil microbial communities from McLean, Ithaca, NY, United States - MB31MN | ecosystem: Environmental > Terrestrial > Soil > Wetlands > Peat | place: USA: New York...
GTAAGACCAACCTCAGTGAGTGGGCCAACATTCGCTCCAGCCATTCCACCAGCGGATGGAGCGGCCGGGGTGGGCTCACGCGCAATCCGTACGCCCTCGACCGCAACACCAGCGGCTCCAGTTCCGGCACCGGGGCCGCCATTTCCGCCAGCCTCGCGGCCATTGGCGTCGGCACTGAAACCGATGGCTCTATCGTGAGCCCATCCTCGTTGAACGGCCTGGTCGGCATCAAGCCCACCGTCGGTCTTATCAGCCGCGCCGGCATCGTTCCTATTGCGCACTCGCAAGATACTGCCGGCCCCATGTGCCGCACGGTCCGCGACGCCGCGATTCTTCTGAGCGCACTCGCCGGACTCGATGCTGACGACACGGCCACACGGGGCAACTCGGGCCCCGACTACGCGCAATTCTGCGATCCCAATGGTTTGAAAGGCGCGCGCATCGGTGTGGCGCGCAAATATTTCGGCTTCAGCGATCTGGTCGACGCGCTCATGGAGCAGGCGCTCGATGCTATAAAAAAGCAAGGCGCCACGCTTGTCGATCCCGCCGACATGGAAACTTTCGGCAAGTTCGACGACACCGAGTTACTCGTACTGTTATATGAACTGAAGGCCGACCTGAACGCCTATCTCGCCAAACTTGAGGGAGCACCCGTTCGCACGCTGAAAGACATCATCGACTTCAACGAACGCAACCGCGCGCAGGAAATGCCGTGGTTCGGCCAGGATTTGTTCATCAAGGCGGAAGCGAAAGGGCCACTCACCGAGAAAGAGTATGTCGAGGCGCTGGCCAAGAATCACCAGCTCACCCGCGCCGAAGGCATCGACGCGCTCATGGCAAAGCATAACCTCGATGCCATCGTCGCCCCCACCGGCGGCCCGGCTTGGCTCACGGACCTGGTCAACGGCGACCATACCACTGGAGGCAGTTCCAACGCCGCCGCCGTCGCCGGCTATCCCAACATCAATGTGACGGCGGGATTCATCTCCGGGCTGCCTGTAGGCATCTCGTTTTTCGGCCGCGTATGGAGCGAGCCCACGCTGATCAAGCTGGCGTATGCGTTCGAGCACGCTACAAAAGCGCGGCAGGCACCGAAGTTCCTGGCGAGCATCGGGCTGGCCTGAACTGAGGTGAACCGCAACCCCGATGTGCCGGGTCCCGAGAAAATTTCCCCCGCGCGGGCCCTGCGCCTTGATCCCATTGCCAAACCAAGGGGATCACTCATTAGGAACCTGGTGACTGAAGATAGTTGCTACCGCTTGCCCTGCGGATGTCCAATCTAAGCTAGGGAAAACCATAGATAGAGCTAGCTGGTCTCGTTGGACAGGCCATCGAGGGAGGCGGAAATGTTTGAAACCAGTGGAACCGTTGATGTGATCGAGAAGAGCTACGGATATAAGTTCGTGCTCTGGTTCGTGGCCGGCTGCGTGGTCACGGCTCTCATCTTTACCTCGTTCGTCATGCCGCATGCGAAGCGCGCGGTTGTTGCCTCTGCGGAGAAAGCGGCGCAGCAGAAGTTTTCCGCTGAGCTGGCAAAGAATCCGTTGGATGCTCAACTAGAAAACACGAAGGCTGCACTGCAGACGGCAAGCCAGGAGCGCGACGCGTGCAAAGCGAAGTTTGATCGCCAGACGATTCTTTACGACAACAGCATAGTCGTCGATCCCGCCAAAACGTGGATTATTCCCGCCGATGTGGAACCGATCGCGGTCGGCGACCAGCGCGTCACCTACACCTACTACGACCTGAAGACGAAGCGGGAGACGGTGCACTTCCATCCGCAGCGGCAATAATCGGGAGGCGGCCGGCTTCGAGGGGCAACTCAGATTACTGCCCGGCGGCCGGTATATCCCGCTTCGGCGTCAGCCTCTTGACGAAGAACTCCTGAAACAGATTCTGGATTGCCGTCGCGCCCACACCGAGGGCTGCGTTTTCAAATGTCAAGCCAAGCCCGTTGCGGTCATCCTTGGGATAGTAGAGGTTCGAAATGCCGCCCGCAGCCAGGCTGCCGAGGATGTTCGAGTAGTTCACCTGCCAGCGCTTGTTGTCGCCCTTGCAGATCACCGCATTCGCGATGGCGTACAACGCGCGGGATGCCTTGCTGCCGGTTCCCTTGTAGAAATATCGCGGGTCCTGTTTCAGCAGCGTCGGTAGTATCGCCGCCCCGATGAATGTGCCGGTCGCCGCATCGGCATAGCTTGCGCCGAAACGCTTGGCATACCCCTGCGTGCCCTGTCCGTATTCGATAAAGTGGTTTTGCGCTTGCTCGATTCCGGCTACCGCCCCGGCAATGAAAAACGTGAACGGGTCCACCATCGTCCGGAAGGCGAGCTTGAATTTCTGTTGCGCGTCGAGCGGCACCGCCTCAGGATCATAACTGACATAGAAGTTGGGAATCGCGCCCAGCACGCGCTGCTTCTCTTCCAACTTTATCTGTTGTTCCGCCACTTCCACGGGCGATAGCGACACCTGCACTTCGGTAAATGCGTCCGCAATATTCAGCGCGATTTCCGGCAGCGTCTCAACCTCGCCGGCCTGCACGTTTCCCGAGTAGGTCTGCGTCGAGAATCCCGGTGCTGTCACGGTGAGCTGGAAGGAGCCGGGAACAACACTGGGGAAGAAAAATTCGCCGTCGCTGCCGGAAACCGTGTCCCGAATGTTCTGTCTGGCGTGATCTGCCGAGCTATATTTCACCGTCGCCCCAGCGACCGCGGCTCCGCTTTCATCGACCACGGTCCCGTTCAGGGTCGCCGGCGCTCGCTGTTCCGGCGACCGCTGGTCCGAGGAGTTCTCACTATCGGGAGTTTCGCCTCCACCCTTGGAACCCGGCTGAAGCGCTTGACCGAAGCCGAGCGAGGCGAGAATGGCGGCGCAGGCAAGCACCAGAGCTCCGGACTTGAATCGGAAGACCATCATCGGAAATACATGAAAGCTTGAGATTACCGTGTTCCTTCAGTCTATCCAAGCCCCGAAAGTTCACACACCTTCCGCGAACCGCAGTCACCGGCCGGCGCTCCCCCATCGCTCCGACCTTTGGATGCAAGAAACCATTCCCAGTGTCACACGAGTCGTTGCCATCGCGTTATCTTTCGCCAAATCTGTGGCTGGTTATTTCCTTTACTTATTTCGTTTCCTTGTTTCCTTTACTATGGACACGGCTATGCCTGGTTCCAATGCCATCGTTCGCGCCGCCCGCAGCATTCAGGGCCTGGTCCGCATCCCGGGAGACAAATCCATCTCGCATCGCTACGCGATGCTGGCCGCAATCGCCGGCGGCACCAGCCGCTTTCATAACTTCTCCGCCGCGCAGGATTGTGCCAGCACGCTCGGCTGTGTTGCCGCGCTGGGTGCGACGTGGCGCCGCCGCGATGACGGTGCGATTGAGGTCACTGGCCCCCAGGGGCTAAAGCCCCGGTCAGACTCGACGCAGACCGGCACGGCTAAAGCCGTGCCCTTCCCAAATTCGATTCTCCAAGCGCCCTCCGCTGCGCTCGATTGCGGCAACTCGGGCTCAACCATCCGCATGCTCTCGGGCATCCTGGCGGGACAACCCTTTACCAGCGAACTTTTCGGCGACGAGTCGCTCTCCCGACGGCCGATGGCGCGCATCATCAAGCCGCTCACGGAAATGGGCGCGACGATCGCATCGTCCGAAGGCGGGCGCCCTCCGCTCAAAATTTGCGGCGGCAAGTTGCGCGCCATTCATTACAAACCTGAAGTTGCAAGCGCCCAAGTGAAGACTTGTGTCCTTTTCGCCGGCCTCTTCGCGGATGGCGAGACCGTTTTCGAAGAGCCCATCCGCACTCGCGACCACGGAGAACTCGCGCTCCAAGCCTTCGGCGCCGAGGTTGACAAGAAGAAAGGCGAGCGCGGTGGCAACTGCGTGAGCATCCGCGGAGGGCAGCCGCTCACGGCCATCGAAGCACATGTTCCGGGCGATCTTTCGAGCGCCGCGTTCTTTCTCTGCGCCGCCGCGCTCTTTCCGGGATCGCACATTTCGCTGCCGGGTATTCTGATGAATCCCACGCGGGCGCGGCTGCTCGATATCCTCATGCAGATGGGATTGCAGATCTCTGTCGGCCACATCGAACTGCATCACGGCGAGCTGATCGGCGCGGTCGAGGCCCGCGGCGCAAAATGGCTCGGCGGCACCATCGCCGGGGCCGACACCGCCGCGCTCATCGACGAAATTCCCGTGCTCGCCGCCGCCGCGCCCTACTCGGAGAACGGACTGGATGTGCGCGACGCCAAAGAGTTGCGGGTGAAGGAATCCGACCGCATCGCCGCCGTCGCCACAAACCTGCGCAAGATGGGAGCCGAAGTTGAAGAGCGGCCCGATGGCCTGCGCATTCCCGGGCGCCAGAAACTCCACGGCGCCGAACTCGATTCCTTCGGCGACCACCGGATTGCCATGGCGTTCGCTGTGGCGGCGCTCCGGGCGGAAGACGAAACCTGCATTCAGGGTGCCGACGCTGCGGGTGTTTCCTATCCGACGTTCTTCGATGAGCTCGGGGGGATAGCACAAAAGTAACGAGTAAGTCTCGGCTCTCGGCTGCCAGGATTACCCTTCATCGGGACACAGTAGATGACTGCAGGAAAATGGCGAAAAAATGCACCGCAATGCCCTTGCGCATCGATTAACACGGGGCGTTGTTCATAGCCCAAATTATTCTTTCGATGGCTTCTTTTCCGCTATGGGAGCGCCTTTTGCAGGTATATACTGCTTTGCATCACTGGGTGATTGCGGACGCAAAATGGGCCCGTTATTGGATGCAATCCGTGGTTGCTCCCAAGTTTTAATCCCCCACCTTGGACCAAGATCAAGCTTCAGTTGCAGGTTCTTGTGCCCTCCCATGGATGATCTTCAATGACAAGCTTTAACCATTAACCATGATGTTCTTGCCAGAAAGAAGAGGAGAAATTGTGACTAGAAGATTATGTCTGCTCTTGCCTATTTTTATCACGCTGGTGTCGGTCACGAGTTTCGCCAGCCAGCCGCAGTCGCTGCGGACGCGTCATGTGCGTGAAGCCGTTGTCAGTGGCGAAGCGCAGTCCATCGGACGGCTCCCCGCAACTCAAACCATGCTCTTCGACATCGTTCTCTCTCTGCGCCATCAGCCTGAGTTAGATAATTTCCTACAGGAACTTTACGATCCTTCCAGTCCCTCCTATCGGCGTTTCCTCACCCCGCAAGAGTTCACGGCAAGGTTTGGGCCCAGCCAGGAAGAGTATGGCGCCGTGCTTCGTTTCGCGGCAGCGAGCGGCTTCAAGGTGATTAGTGGCTCACGCGATGCCATGGACGTACAACTCAAGGGCACGGTGGCGAACGTCGAGAAGGCTTTTCATGTGACCATGGGCGTCTACCAGCACCCCACGGAAAAGCGCACATTTTTTGCTCCCGACCGCGAACCCACGGTGGACCTGCCATTCCAGTTGTGGCATATCTCGGGCTTGGATAATTATTCGCTGCCGCATCCGATGTACAAGAAAAGCGATCTCAAAGTGCACGCTGATGTCGCAGGCTCCTGTCCTGGCGGCTATTACTGCAGCAGCGATATGCGCGCGGCCTACTACGGTGGCACCGCTCTGACCGGTACCGGCCAGAACATCGCCCTGCTGGAATTGGCCGGCACGGATTTGGCGGACCTAAATACCTACTATTCAACCGTTGGACAAACAAAGCCTTACACCCCCACGCTCATTTCCACCGGGGGGTACAGCACCTCCTGCCTCTATTCGAAGGGCTGCGACGATACGGAGCAGACAATCGATATGACTCAGGCGATGGGCATGGCCCCAGGCTCGAAGATGCTTTACATGTACGTGTGCGGCAACGGCAACGCTTTCAGCGATACTGCCTGTCTCAGCGCGATGTCTACGACTACGGACGCGCCGTTGAGTTCGCAAATCAGCTGTTCCTGGGCATGGTCGCCGGCAGATCCCTCAAGCGACGATCCCTATTATGAGAAGTTTGCCGCCCAGGGACAAAATTTCTTCGTGGCTGCTGGCGACAGTGGCTCCTATCCCAGCCCCTCGTCTCCTTTCTACTACCCTGCGGAAGATGCCTATGTTACAGCAGTGGGCGGAACAGACTTACTAACGACCAAAGCCGGAGGCCCCTGGAGTTCGGAGACCGCATGGCCCGATAGCGGCGGCGGAATCTCGCCCGATTCCATTCCGATTCCCTCCTGGCAACTGCTTCCAGGTGTGATTAACTCCTCCAACGGCGGCTCGACGACCCTGCGTAATGTTCCGGACGTCGCCGCGGAAGCCAATTTTAATTTTTACGTTTGCGCTGACCAAGGTGCCTGCGTGGGAGGCTGGGGTGGAACCAGCTTTGCTGCGCCGACGTGGGCCGGCTACATGGCACTCGTCAATGAACAGGCGATTGCCAACGGTTATCCCGCGCTCGGCTTTGTCAATCCGGCTCTCTACAACATCGGCGTGGGCTCGAGCTACGGCACTGATTTCCACGACATCACCTCCGGTAGTAATGGCGGATTTTCGGCGGTGAAGGGCTACGATCTGGTGACCGGTTGGGGCAGCCCCAATGACTCCGGCCTCATCAACGCTCTTGCCGGAGCTTCCGGACCGAGCTTCACCCTAACCGCGAATCCGGCGAGCCTAAGCATCGTCCAGGGCAACAGCGGGACCAGCACAATCACGGTGAATCCGCTGGGCGGCTTCACGGGTAGCGTGATGCTGAGCGCATCGGGCTTGCCCAGCGGCGTGACCGCCGGGTTCGTTCCGAATCCGACAACCACCACCAGTGCCTTGACGCTGACGGCTAGCGCAACGGCTGCCACCGGCACAGCCACGGTGACGATTACGGGCACCTCGGGCAGTCTGACGGGGACAACGACGGTGAACTTGACGGTGACGGCACCGACGGCTCCAGTGGTGACGCTGACGCCGACCTCGCTGCTCTTCGGTACCTTTAAAGTGGGCACCACCAGCGGGGAAAAGCGAATCAAGGTGGCCAACACGGGCAACGCGACGCTCGACATCAGCAACATCGGGATCAGCGGCGACTTTGCCTTTACGACGTCGGCGACGCCTTGCGGCGCGACGCTAGCAGCGGGGAAATACTGTTTGCTGGAGGTTAAGTTTACGCCAACGCAAACGGGAACCCGCACGGGCGACGTGACCCTTACGGACAATGCTGCAAACAGTCCGCAGCAGGTATCCCTGAAAGGAACCGGCAAGTAACAAAACCGGGGAAAGCCTGACAACGGGGCTGCGAAAGCAGCCTCGTTTTTTGCAAGTTTCCGGTCTCAAATTTGGCTGCTTATGAGAAAGTAAAGCGGTGAGCGCTTCCCTGAAAGCAGTTGTCCGAGTGGTGGCTTTCGCCGTGATGGTGGGAGGAGTGTGCGATTTGTGGGCGCAGCCGCGCGCCGGGGACGATCCTGTGCTCCATATTCAACAGTCGGTCACCACCTCGAAAACCGGCTTCCCTCAGTTTCTCTACATGTACAAAGTGCTGGACGGAGCCAAGTCCCCTGCTGAGGCGCTGGCGCTTTCGGGCAACATTTCGCTTGCAAACCACACCGCGAATTTCAGCGAAGTCCTGTGGCTATTGGCCTATTGGCAGGGAACGTGCCCGGTCAACGACCAGAGTTTGAGCGGCGCGAACTTTATCTGGAGTGACATTCTGAAGAACCCGTCGCAGTCGGTTTCGAGCTTCCCTGTGCACCTCAAATTTCCGCAACCCTTGCCCATGACCGGATGCGTGGGGTTGGTGTTTGGCGGAGGGGCGGCGGCGGTCGGGGCTGAGGTTACGATGTCAGCGGATCTGAGCCTGACTTACCAAGCAGTGAGTTCAGACGCGAACGCGGTGATCGATCTATCCGGTGAATATTGCTTTGGCCAGGATTGGGGCTGCCAGAATGCGACGGCCGACGACTTAAGAGGGTTTGGGGTTCCGATCCCAATGCCAGCGGGACATCTGGCAGAACTGTATGGAAACATCAGCGATAGCACCTTTGATGGCACGCCAAACTTCGGTCCGCTTCCTACTGGAGCAATGTGGGGCGCGAGCAACGATTTTTACCTGCTGCCCGGAGGCTGCGGAAAATTCGCGGAGAACCTGAACAAGCATGGCTATCCGAAACCGACGCTGCTGGCAACACTTTACAGTTGGCTTCCCGCGAATGCCATGCACCTTGAGAGCGTGCCCCTGGAATATGAAATTCCCTCGGGCAAACTCGGCAAGGCCACGCTGCAAGAGCGAGTCGAGAAAATCTTCTCCACTCCTATAACCGTCAACTCGGGCGACTGTATGGTCGTGATCTATGGCAGAACCGGCAACGGAGCGACCGACAACGAGACTCAGGTGAAAGCCGTGTTGGTGCCGTAGGTAGTGAGGACTAGCGAACGGAAGAACCCCGTCTTCCGTCCTGCAGCGAACCTCGAGCAAGACAAAAGCCACCCGCGCACGGGTGGCTTCGCAAATCGCAACGGCTAGCTACAACATCCGCTGACTACTTCGTGGCAGCATCCTTCTTTTTGCCTACGGGCGACTCCTTCTCTAACTTGCAGCCCGCCTTCTGGGCTTCATCCGGGGTCATGTACTGGCCGTGTTTGGTCTTGCCATACCACTCGTCGCCTTCTTTATGAGCAACGTGGCTGCTGGTGTTGCACCACAGCTTGCCGCCTCCGCCGCCCGGAGCCTGTTGAATCGTCGATGGGTCAACGGCACCCTTTTTAGCCGCCTTTGCGGGCGCTTGCGTCGTACCCTGAGTCGTTGCCGGCGCGGTCGCTTGCGCCATGCACAGTCCGCAAACCGCCAGCACCAACACTCCCAGCGCAAAATAACGCATTTTGAAAATCTTCAAAGAACCCTCCTTAGAGACAAAAATCGATTTACTTTGCCTTTAACCAGAAATTTACGTTTTCTGATGGCAACGGATTATACACAGCTAAATGCAAAAACTGAGAACCTTGCCGCATAAATTTTGCGGGGCGCCGGCCTCCGCTCTCATAACCGCGTTCGTCATTTCCATTTCTCTGGGGTTCGCGTAGACTGCCCACGAGTATTCTGATCGAGGGCGATTTTCTCATGGCCTGGTGCAGTTCCTGCGGCAGTCAGATTCCTCCGCAAGCCCGATTCTGCTCGTCCTGCGGAGCCGCCTTCACCGGCGCAAACATGCCTGCGTCGGCCTCTGACGCGCCCACCATCGCCTCCAGCGCCCCGCCTGCGTCGGACGCTCCCACCGCCCTCAGCCCCGACGACACGCCCACGCTTACTTCGCTCGAGCCATCAGCAAGCTCGGGTCGCCGTTTCGCCACGCCAACTGCTCCACGCACGCCGCGTCCATCTTCGAGATCCAACGTGAGCAGTTCCTCCGCTGCCGATCTCAACTACGGGAAATTTCTTCCCGGCGCGCTGCTCGCCGATCGTTATCGCGTCGTCGCCCTGCTGGGCCGCGGCGGTATGGGCGAGGTCTACCGTGCCGACGATCTCACCCTTGGCCAGGCGGTCGCCATGAAATTCCTGCCGGAAGAAGCCGCAAGCAATCCCGCGCTGCTCGAACGCTTCCGCGGCGAAGTCCGCATTGCGCGTAAGGTTTCGCATCCCAACGTTTGCCGCGTCTACGACGTCGGTGAAGTCGAGGGGCACACCTACCTCACCATGGAATATGTCGATGGCGAGGATCTCGCATCGCTTCTGCGCCGCATCGGCCGCCTGCCCAACGATAAGGCTGTCGACATCGCTCGCCAGCTTTGCGCGGGGCTTGCGGCCGCGCATGCCAAGGGTGTGCTTCACCGCGATCTCAAGCCCGCCAACGTCATGCTCGATGGACGCGGGCAGGCTGTCATTACCGACTTCGGACTGGCGGCCTTCACCAACCAGACCCAGGGAGCCGAAATTCGCAGCGGCACGCCCGCCTACATGTCGCCCGAGCAATTGGCGGGCAAAGAGGTGACGGAAAAAAGCGACATCTACGCGCTCGGCCTTGTGCTCTACGAGCTGTTCACCGGCAAGCGCGCCTTCAGCGCGGACAATCTCGCTGAGCTCACGCGCTCACGGGCCGCCGGCGACATGAGCCGTCCCTCGTCCCACGTCAAGGACCTCGATCCGCTGGTTGAACGTGTCATTCTCCGCTGCCTTGAGCCCGAGCCCACCAACCGCCCCGCTAATGCGCTTGCCGTCGCGGCCGCGCTGCCCGGAGGGGATCCGCTTGCCGCCGCACTCGCTGCCGGCGAAACGCCCTCGCCGCAGATGGTCGCCGCCGCCGGCTCCAGTGAGGGCATGAATCCCAGGCTCGCGGTTCTTTGCCTGGCCGCCTGCATTCTCGGCCTGATTGCGTCGGTCATCCTCATCACGCGCACCGACGCGCTCGAGCAGATACCGCTCGATCAGTCTCCCGAGGTCCTCACTCACAAAGCGCGCGAAGTCGTCGCTCAGCTCGGTTACGACCCCAAACCTGTCGACTCCGCCGTCGACTACGACTACAACGACGATCTCGCTCACTGGATCGAAAAGAACGATCAGCCTCATCCCGACTGGAGCAAGGTTCTGCGCCAGCAGCCGCCGATCCTTACCTTTTTCTACCGTCAGAGTCCTCGCTACATGATCCCGCTGGATCTTGGCTACCGGGGAACGCCGGGCATCATAAGCTACATCGATCCCGCTACCACGCAATCCGGCATGATCAACCTCCACCTCGATGTCAGCGGTCATCTGGTCGATTTCCAGGCGTTGCCGCCACAGCTCGACGATTCTCCTATCGCGTCCAAGCCCGTGGATTGGTCTCCGCTGTTTGCCGCCGCCGGAATCGATCCCTCCCAACTTCAACCGGCAACGCCAGAGTGGAGTTCGCTGGCCAACTCCGATACGCGTGCTGCATGGACCGGGCAATGGCCTTCGAGCGGCCGTCCGCTGCGCGTCGAAGCCGGAGCCTGGCGCGGCAAGGTCGTCTTCTTTCAGTTGATTGGGCCGTGGACTCGGCCCGACCGCATGCGTCCCGAAGATTCGACTTCGAGCCAGAAAATTGGGGACGCATTCCGGTTAACGTTACTTTTCTTGGTTATCGCGGGAGCGATTTTCTTGGCGCGCCGGCAGAGCCGGCAAGGCAAAGGCGACCCCCAGGGCGCGCTGCAGCTGGCCAAATTTACGTTTGTGATGCAGATTGCCCTCTGGTTGTGTTTCGGGCATTTCGTGCCGGCCAAGGAAATATACGATCAACTTGCCCTCGCCGCCGGGATGGCGTTCCTTACGGCCGCACTCTCCTGGGGCCTCTATATGGCGCTGGAACCGTATGTGCGGAGGCTGTGGCCGCAAACCATCATCTCCTGGAGTCGCCTGATCAGCGGCCGGGTGCGCGATCCGCTGGTTGGCCGCGATGCGCTGTACGGTGTGATGCTGGGGTTGCTCTGGGCCGTAATCTACGAAACGCGTGTCACCTTCGCCATGGCGCACCTTGGCATTCCCCCGCAAATGTTCCCCACCGACCATCTTCTGGGCGTGCGGCACACCCTCGGCAACGTGGTCGCGCGCGTGCCGGACGCCATTCAGAACACGCTGATTTTCTTTATCGTGCTGGTCGCCCTTCGCTACCTTTTGAAAAAACCCTGGGCCGCCGGCGTTGCGTTTGTCGCGCTCGCCATCTTGCTTCGCTCTCTTGGCAGCCGACACCCCGCTCTCGAAGTTGTCACCGCTTTCTTCATCGAAGGTATCGCTGCCTTCGCCCTCGTCCGCTACGGACTGATCACGCTCGCCGTCGCCAGCTTCGTCGGCAATGCCGTGGCTAACGCCCCCGTCACGTTTGATTTCTCGCGCTGGTATGCCCCGAACGCCATGAGCGTCCCCATCGTCGTGCTGGCGCTGGCTGGATGGGCGTTCTGGACAGCGCTTGCGGGCCAAACGCTGATCAAAGGCGATGGGCTGGAGTGAATTGGGCAGGCAGCGGCAGGTGAGAATCAACTAATGACAACCGCGTCGCCGGTCGCGCCGAGCACGGCTCGGAAGCCACGCGTCATCCGAACAAATAAATTCACGGCGGGCGGCCGCCGCGGTTGCGGCCCCCTTCGCCATGGTTTGAATCACTCTTACTCCAGCAAGTGGAACGTGTACGCCTTGCCCGTGGAACCCGATGCCGTCGAGTTTGTCAGCCCGGGCGCCAGGAACGCATAGTCGCCGGCTGCAAGGTTGCCCTTGAAAGTCACCGTATAAACGTGCTTGCCGATCTTTGTTTGTTCGAATTCGACCGCGTCCTTCGTGGAACCTCCGGTGGCGTGAAACACGCCGCCCGTCTTGGTCCGGAACTCCCGGTTGTCGCTGTTCACATGCAGATGGACGAACTGGTAGTCGGTTGCTTCCGATCCTTCCGGCGCTTTGATCAGGATTTCCAGTGGGGTCGCTAATTTTGTCGGGCTTTCTTTGCCATTGAGGTGCCCGTTCACGTCGCCTTTCACAATGCCGTTCGAGAAGACCGACTTCGCCACTCCACCCGTCTTCCAGTTCACTGCCTCGCTCTTGATCTCCGTCCACTCGCCTTTCACCTTGCAGTACACGCCAATATCCATATCGTCGTAGGCGTCGGCAGGTTTTGCCGCCGCAGCCGGTGCCGCTGGCGCCGCGTTCTTGGCGGCCATCGCCGCCAGAATTCTTTCCGACACGCCGTCACTCTTCAGACTGACCAGGGAGTCCGGGCTGAGGTCGTAGTGTCCCGGCTGGTTTTGCACCATGGAGACGACCAGGTCTTCTCCCAATCCCGCTTTCGTCATCTTTACGATCGACGCATTGTTCAGGGCCTCCTGGCCGAAGGCCACGAGACTCAGTGAAATCAAAACCACAGCAACGAGCGAAAATTTACGCATAGACGCAGGCTCCGCGCATGAAATGCAAGACGCGCACATTCTACAGTAACTCGCTCATCGGAGCGATAGCTGCTGGAACCCATTTTCTTAGCTTCTTCGGCGATCCTCGTCACAGGCAGCCCGGCCCCGCTTACTAAGCCCACCCGAAAAGCACCGCGACCACACCGAACGTAAGCGGGGCAGGAGCCAGTTTCCATCGGACCTACTTTTTGACTGGGCGCCGGCTGCGCATGGCTTCTGCCACGCGGCGCGCGGCTGGGTCGTTGCTCTGCCGTAATTCGTGAATCACACTGTCGTAGCTCGCATCGTTGCGGTTCTGGCTGAGCTTGAAGCTGGCCTGCACATCGTCCACGGAAATCTCGAAACACACTATGCCCTTGATCTGCGACGCAAGATAGTCGGCCGGCAGCGACTCGATCGAATAACTCTTTCCCGTAGGGTTGCCGCCTTCGTAGACCTCGACCAGATTGCCCATCAGGGCTTGCACCTCGTCCGCATCAGTCACCAGCCGCGGCTTTCCATACACATGTACGGCCATGTAATTCCATGTGGGGACGTTGACATGGTCATACCAGCGCGGGGAAATGTAAGAATGCGCGGCCATGAAAATAGCCAGCGCGCGCGGGGCGGATTCCAGCAGCTTCCAGTGAGGATTGGCGCGCGCGATGTGCCCTTGCAAAATTGCCGGACCGGACTCGCGCTCCAACAGGCGCAAGGGCGCGTGTGTCGCCACCGGAACATCGCCGTCGCAGCTTACGATGGTCGCAAAGCTGTTTTGTACGATTATCTTGCGGATTTCTGCCCAGTCTTCTTCGTGGAACATTTTAGGTATGTACATGCAGCCTCTTTAGGAAACACGTTTGCCAGAAACGCCATGCTAGATAATCAACATACCCTACCCGTGTCCTTTGGTTCGAGGTCAAGGCTGGGCTCAGGTACATTGCATTTAGAATGAGGGGGAAGCAAGAAGAGAATTGAAGACTGCGGAGACTTCCAATGCCCGACCACAAGCCCCCATCCCACGACCAAATCCTGCAGCAGGAATTCAACCGCTGGGCCGAGCAAGGCGAAGGCCCGAAGATGGAGAACCATCACCTCGACATCACGGAGAAGACCTTGCGCCGCATGGATCTCCGCCCCGGCGAGCGCGTGCTCGATCTCGGCTGCGGCTCGGGCTGGGCCACGCGGCTGCTCGCGCGCCTGGTCACAGACGACCCGCACAGCCCGGGTCAAGTCGTCGGCCTCGACATCTCCGACGAGATGGTCCGCCTGGCGCGGGCCGCCTCCCGCGACTTCGACAACGTCATGTTCATACAGGGTTCAGCCGCGCAGATTCCGTGGGAAGAAAATTTCTTTGACAAGGTGTTATCAGTTGAATCGTTCTACTATTACCCGGATCAGGATCGCGCTCTGGCCGAACTGTTCCGCGTCATGGCGCCTCGTGGACGCCTTTTCATCCTCATCAATCTCTACAAAGACAACCCATACTCGCTGCAGTGGGTGCCCAAGCTGAAGGTCCCGGTTCACGTCCGCTCGGCGGAAGAGTATGTCGAGTTGCTCAGGAATAACGCATTCCAGAACGTGGAATCCGCGCAGATTCCCGACGACACGCCGACGCCTGAGAATTACAAGACGACCTCGTTCCATTCTTTGGACGACTTGAAGGCCTTCAAGCGGATCGGCGCGCTGTTGCTGATGGCGTCGAAGCCTGATGTGCGGAACCGCGCCCCGGCGTATACGATCTACTAGCTGCGAGCTATAGACGACCCCTCACGCGATCCGGGCTACAATGCCCTGTCCGATGAGAGGGTTGCTACGCGGAGTCGGATGGGTGGCAAAAAATGCCGAACATGGATGATGAAGCCACAAAAGAACGGAGACGGCTCGGCCGGCTGCTTGACTCGACGATCACGCCGGAACAGAGGCGGCTGTTCGCGATGGGCAGACAGTCGGAGATAGTCTGGACTCCCGAGCAGCTTGAAATTCACAAGAAACTACAGGCTTATTTGGAGGGGCTCACCTTCGAAAAGCAACAAGAGCTCGGGATGATGGACGTTTATCAGGACGGCTACACTTCAGGGCAGAAGGCCGGAACGCTAGTGGCGGTTGTTATCGTCGCATTCGTCGTTTTGTTCATGGTTAGCCATTGCTAAGTCCAATAACGGTGCCGACGACCGAATCGAGACCCAGTTGCGAAGCATCTAAGGTTCCAGCAGTTAAATTATAAGGAGCATGCAATCATGGCATCGCTTGAACAGGAAGTCGCGGAACTAAAGAAGCGGGTCGCATCGCTGGAAACCCGCCTGGACAACCAGTACGAATGGAATGAGAACCTTCTTCGTCGTATTGGCGATCTGGAACGTGCAGCGAAGGCTGAACTCAAGGCTGTTTCTAACAACTAACGTCAACAGCAACAACCAAAGGTGCGACTCCGGTCGCACCTTTTTCATCAGGTTGCAGAGTCTTGGCCCGACTGATAGGCCGCCGGCTGGGCGTATCGGGCCCTGCGACCTGCCACCTTACGCCTGAGACCTTCTCTTGTGATCCCCATCACCCCCAGGCGTATGATGATTGGTTATCCTGTAGGCTGTATCTTCGCCAATCGCACGAGGCCCCATGAGCTGGTTGCAGAACAAATTCGAAAAGAACTTCATGATCTCGACCGTCGACTACGTCTTCAACTGGGCGCGGAAGTCCGCGCTCTGGCCGATGACGTTCGGCCTGG
>Ga0326728_10015849_pt1 | contig 15546 bp, 11 predicted proteins | sample MB3enrmetagenome_FD_207602 | JGI IMG/M metagenome (GOLD analysis project Ga0326728, IMG submission 207602) | Lab enriched peat soil microbial communities from McLean, Ithaca, NY, United States - MB31MN | ecosystem: Environmental > Terrestrial > Soil > Wetlands > Peat | place: USA: New York...
CTTTACGAACACACGGACGAAACGTGCAAGGATGAAATCGAGTTTGCCGACGGCAGATGTTTTTTCCGATACTCGTCGCCGCTGATCAGTGCGGAGGGAGTGTACTGCGGCAGAATCTGGTATTTTTCGGACATCACGGCGCGCAAGCAGGCGGAGGAGAAGCTAAGACAGACCTTAGCCGACCTGGAATGTTCAAACAGGGAACTGGAACAGTTCGCCTACGTCGCTTCCCATGACATGCAAGAGCCGTTGCGCATGGTGTCCAGCTATACCCAACTCCTGGCCCGGCGCTACCAGGGCCGCCTGGATGCCGATGCAGACGAGTTTATCGCTTTTGCCGTGGATGGCGCCAACCGGATGCAGAGGCTGATCACCGACCTGTTGGATTATTCCCGTGTGGGGACGCGCGCCAGGGGATACGAGCCTACCGATTGCACCGCAGTCCTTGATCACGCTCTTGCCAATCTGAAGGCCGCAATTGAAGAGAGCGGCGCGGTTGTGACCCACGACCCGCTACCGACGGTGATGGCCGACAGGATGCAGATGGTGCAGGTGTTGCAGAATCTGATCGGCAATGCAATCAAGTTCCGTGTTGGGAAGTCCCCCCGGATTCATCTGTCGGCTGCGCAAAAGGAAAATGAATGGGTTTTTTGCGTCCGCGATGACGGCATCGGTATCGAACCCCAATATGCCGAGCGCATTTTCAATATTTTTCAGCGCCTGCATACTAGAGAAGAGTATCCCGGTACCGGCATAGGCCTGGCCATTTGCAAGAAGATCGTGGAACGTCATGCCGGGAGAATCTGGGTGGAGTCGCAACCCGCAAAAGGGTCCGCATTCTACTTCTCGATTCCTAGGGGAGGCACCGGATTATGAATGTTGCATCGTCGGGCAGGCTTGTGGAGATTCTCTTGGTCGAGGACAACCCCGGTGACGTACGGCTGACTCGGGAAACCCTGAAGGAGTCCAAGCTGCTCAACCATATGAGCGTGGTGGCCGATGGCGTGGAGGCCATGGCGTTTCTGCGCCGCGAAGGCAAGCACGTCAACGCGGCCCATCCAGACCTCATCCTGCTGGACCTGAACCTGCCAAAGAAAGACGGCCGGGAGGTGCTGGCCGAAATCAAGTCCGACGAGAAGTTCAGGCGCATTCCTGTGGTAGTCCTGACCACATCAAGTGCCGAACAGGACATCCTCAGAACGTATGAACTCCACGCGAACTGCTACATCACCAAGCCGGTTAATTTGGACCGGTTCAGTGTGGTAGTGCAAGCCATCGCTGAGTTCTGGTTCACCATAGTGAAACTGCCACCGGAATAAGGGAGAGGCCATGGCATCTGAATCCATCAAAGTATTGCTGGTCGAAGATAACTTGGGAGATGCCCGCCTGATATATAGGGCATTGGAGGAAGCGCCGGCTGGGCAGTTTCAGATCATCCACGTGCGGCGGCTCAGTGAGGCGTTGGAATACCTTTGGGAAAAGCTCTGCAACGTGATCCTGCTGGATCTGGGATTGCCGGACAGCCACGGCCTCGACACTCTCGTCCTGGTGCGGGCTCAGGCGCCCGGCGCGCCGATTGTCGTACTAACCGGCTTTCAGGACGAAGCGCAGGGAGACCAGGCACTGGAGGAAGGAGCGCAGGACTACCTGGTTAAGGGGCAAGTGGACAGTAAACTTGTGGCGCGCTCGCTGCGCTATGCCATTGCCCGCAAGGCGGCGGAGGAGGCGCTGATAAGGCAGGGAGTCGCTCATGCCAAGGCAGGGGAGTTGCAGCGCTCACGACAACGGCTCTTGGTCGTGCATGAGCGCGTTCGACGGGATATCGCCACCCAACTGCGTGACAGCCTGCAGGAGAAACTGCTGAACCTGAAAGGCCAACTGCAAATGCTATCGGGAGACATAAGCTCCGATGCCGAAACAGCCCGGGTGGTCAATGAAGTCATTGACGGCTTGGACCAGTTGACCAGGTTGCAGTTAAGCACTCTGATCCGCAAGCTCCACCCGTTAACTCTCAGCCACGGGCTTGTCCCCACATTCCAATCATTTTCCGACCGGTTTGGAGCAGATCTATTTCTTCAGATAGATCTGGATGAAGAGTTTGTGCGAGAGGAGATGGCGGGCAGCAATCCCGTTCCAGAGCCCGTGAAGCTAGCAGTGTACCGCATCACAGAAGAAGCCCTGACCAATGTGGTTAAGCATGCGACAGCCGGCAGAGTCACCGTGCGCCTGGACCTGCCTCGGGAAGGCTGGTTGCGTCTCAGGGTGCGCGACGACGGCAAGGGCTTTGACACGGAAAGCTCTCCCCGTGGATTGGGGCTGGCAACCATGCAGGACTATGCCGGGGCTGTGGATGGAGAGTGCGAGGTTCACAGCGCTCCCGGTGGAGGCACCGAGGTAACGGTTGTGCTTCCTCTCTCGCAACCTGGCGCCATGCTCCTTTCGGCCCCGGGAAAAGGAATCAACTGATGGAGAAATATACGGAGAAAGAGGTCTGCCCCTGGTGCCACAAAGAAGTGCTGGTGGAAGCCGGGCACGCCCTCTACTCATGCCCATTTTGCAAAAATACATTCACCGTCACCCCTAGTGCCGCTCAAGCGGAGACTGAATCAAAACCCCGGCCCTTGGAGGCATTGACTCCTTCGTCTGCAGAATTTGTGGAGACACTCTTTATCAAAGACCTGGTGGAACGCACTCTGGCCTATCTGCAGGATGGGTTGCACGTTCACTTCTCCGGTCCGGCAGGGAGTGGCAAGACTACCCTGGCCCTGCACGTAGCCCAGCGGCTGGGCCGCCCGGTGGTGCTGATCCATGGGGATGATCAGATGGGTACGGCCGACCTTGTGGGCAAGGAAAGCGGCTACAAACGACGTTATACCAATGACCAGTATATTCACACGGTAACCAAGGTTGAGGAGGAAGTGAAGCCCATGTGGGTGGGAAGAGCCCTCACCGAGGCCTGTCAAAAGGGCTTCACAGTAGTCTATGACGAATTCACGCGTTCGCGGCCCGAGGCCAATAACGTGCTTCTGTCGGTGTTGGAGGAACGGGTGCTGCCTCTACGCGGCGAGAATATACCGGCTCATCCCGACTTCAGAATTGTCTTCACCAGCAATCCTGCGGATTATGCGGGAGTTCATGGCGCACAGGATGCTCTCCTGGACCGAATGGTCACGATTCTCCTGAACGGTTTCGACCAGGATACCGAGGCAGCGATCACCCAGGAACGCTCCGGACTGCCTCCTGCAGAGGTCCAGCGGATCATCTCGCTTGTCCGGGCTTTCCGCGACGCAGGGCTCAAAACCAGCAGCGCCAGCGTCCGCCCGGCTATCCTGATTTCCCGGATCCTTCGCGTGCGGGGCGGGCATGCCCACTCCGAGGATCCCGTCTTTCTCCAGACCTGTCAAGATGTCCTTCTCTCTCAGGCACGCCGCACGGGAACAAGCGCGGAAGAGGATCTGCAAAATAGGGAAACCCTGTTGCGCCTGATCCGGCAGATATGCTCAATTCCCCTTCCCGCGGAATGCCACGCCCTTGAGGCGGCCATCCATAGGCTGGAGCCCGATAATCTCCTGGCGGAGTTGGGTGAGGATAAAGAGTTTCAGGCACTGCTGCTTAGGAAAATGCGGGAGAAAGGATTTGGCGGCAAGCTGCTCACGGAAGTGTTAAAGGGCTGAGTCTTCATCTGACGATAAGAAACACGTGCCCCTCTATATCCTAGCCGAAGGTTCGGCGTGCGTCGCGGCGAAATATTTAGCGATCGATGTTATGGGACCGCAAACCCGGCCCCAGGAAGGGAGCCATGGCACCGAAGATTCTTATTGTCGAAGACAATGAAATGAATCGGGACGTACTGTCGAAGCGGCTGCAGCGCCGCGGATACCAGGTGAGCCTGGCGGTCGACGGGCCCCAGGGGTTACAGATCGCTCGAGCGACCATGCCTGATCTTATCCTCATGGACATGAGCCTGCCGGAGATGGACGGCTGGGAAGTGACCCACCGGTTGAAAGCCGAGAGCTCCACGCGTCACATTCCGATAATCGCGCTCACTGCTCACGCAATGGTGAACGATCGGGAGCGGTCCTTTGCGGCAGGCTGCGATGACTATGATACAAAACCCGTCGAGTTCCTGCGACTCGTCGGGAAGATTGAAAGCCTGCTTCCGAAGGAGATACGCCCGTGAAGGACCATGTGGCATCGCTCTTGGTAGTGGACGACAACGAATACAATAGGGATCTGCTGAAGCGGCGCCTGGAACACAAAGGATACCAGATCCAGACGGCCGAAAGCGGAATCGAGGCTCTGGACTGCATCGCAAAACAAAGGCTCGATCTTGTCTTGCTTGATGTGGAAATGCCCGGCATAACAGGCTTGGAAGTGCTAACCAGTATCCGGAAGGTCCGGACCCGTTTGCAGCTTCCCGTCATCATGGTGACCGCAAACACCGGGAGCGAAAATATCATAAAGGCTCTCAATCTTGGAGCCAACGATTACATCACCAAGCCGGTCGACGTGCCGGTCGCGGCCGCAAGGATACAGACTCACCTCTCGCTCAAGTGGACCGAGGAAGCGCTCCGGGAAAGCGAGGAGCGTTATGCGCTGGCCGCCGACGGTGCCAACGACGGCCTGTGGGACTGGGACATTGCGACGAACGAGGTCTATTTCTCGTCGCGCTGGAAATCGATGTTGGGGTATGAGGAGAACGAAATCGGCCGCGGCATCGACGAGTGGTTCGGGCGTGTTCACCCGGAGGACATCGAGCCGCTGCGCGCAAAGATCAGTGAACACCTGACGGGGGACTCGCCGCACTTTGAAAAAGAACACCGGGTCCTGCATCGCGACGGCACCTATCGCTGGATGGTGAGCCGCGGCCTGGCCGTGCACATGGACAATGGTACCCCTGCCCGCATGGCCGGATCGCAGAGAGATACAACTGCGGAAAAAGTCTCAGATCCGCTGACGCGGCTGCCCAACCGGATGTTGTGTGTGGACCGCCTTGGATACATGCTCTCCCGCGCAAGACGGCAACAGGACTATATCTGCGCCGTACTTTTCCTGGATATCGACCGCTTCAATATGATCAACAACAGCTTCGGCCACGCGGCGGGGGACTGCCTACTGATCGCGCTCTCCAAACGGCTGGATGCCTCCGTGCGCTCGCCGGACACGGTATCCCGTTTTGGCGGCGTCCATACGGTTGCACGTATGGGAGGCGACCAGTTTTGCATTCTGCTTGATGACATCAAAAATGTCATCAACGCCAGTCGGGTTGCAGAACGCCTTCTCGATCAACTGGCCTTGCCTTTTAATCTGGGGAAGCAGGAGATTTTCGTTACTGCCTGCATCGGCATCGCACTCAGCAAGCAGGCGGATGACGACCCGGAGTTGCTCGTCCACAATTCGGAAACAGCCAAAAACTGGGCACGGATGACTGGGAAAGCTCGCTTCGAGGTGTTCGATCCGGCCATGAGGGAACATGTGGTCAGCCGGATGCAATTGGAGACGGAACTGAGGCGGGCCCTGGAACGACGGGAACTCCAAAACCATTATCAGATGATTGTCTCGACGACGAACGGGCGGATCGTCGGGTTTGAGGCCCTTGCCAGGTGGAAACACCCGATCAGAGGATTCGTACCCCCGAGCGAATTCATTGCGCTTGCCGAGGAAACGGGCATGATCCTTGATTTGGGGCAGCAGGGCATCGAAAATGCCTGCCTCCAGTTGCAGAGCTGGCAGAAGGTGGTTGGCACGGCCATCGCTCTTACCGTCAGCGTGAACCTCTCACGCCGGCAACTGATTCGCGGAGAACTGATCGCACGGGTTCAGGAGGTCATCGAGGCCACGTCGATAGACCCAAGAGCGCTAAAATTGGAAGTGACCGAGAGCTCGATCATGCAGGACGTGAATCTCGCACGAAAGCTGCTCGCACAACTCAGGGCCATAGGCATCAAGGTGGCCATCGATGATTTTGGGACCGGGTACTCCTCTCTCAGTTACCTTGTCCAGTTCCCGGCAGACACGCTGAAGGTTGACCAATCGTTCGTCAGCAAGCTCGGCAGTAACGAACAAGAGCACGTGATCATCAGTACGATCATCTCGCTGGCACACAATCTGGGTCTTGATGTCGTAGCCGAGGGGGTTGAGACTGCCGTGCAATATGACCTATTGACGAAGCTCGGCTGCGACTTTGTTCAAGGATATTACCTTGACAAACCTATGGATACGGCTGCCACTGAAGACCTGCTCTCCAGAGTAACGCAGGATCAAGAACAATGGTTGGTCGCCCCGGTATTCAGATCAGCATCCGGAGAGCGGCTTCAATCCGAGGAGATGACGGTTGGGTAAGGGCTTCCGTGATGCTGCGCGCCGTCCCAACGCATAATCAGCCCGCGGAGAACGCCCGCTGTTGGGGGAGTTCGCTGTCAAGTCAGGCATCGTTAGCGAGAGATTGAGGAATGCACACTTTCAATGCAATCATGAAGTCAAAGCGTAGGTGGCTGGCTTGCGCTCTGCTATCCCTGCCCCTCGCTGCCATTTTCTCTGATGTGGCACTGGCAATCGATCCTGCCCGAACATTCTCGCAATACAATCACCGTGTATGGAAAATAGAAGATGGTCTGCCGCAAAGCTCCGTTAACGCTGTTGCTCAAACTCACGATGGATATATATGGCTGGGAACCGAAGACGGTCTAGTCCGGTTTGACGGCATTCACTTCACTATCTTCGACCGTGCCAAGGACCCAGGCATTCGCAATAATTTTATTACCGTGTTGCTTGCCACGGATAAAGGCGACCTATGGGCGGGAACAGACGGCGGGCTCATTCACTTCAGCGGGAATAAATTCACGACCCTTACAACAAGCAACGGGCTGCCGCACAACCACATCAGCTCGCTGTCGATGGACTCCGCGGGTGTGCTGTGGGCAGGAACGCTTGGCGGAGGCTTGACCGGTTTTTCGCGCGACCAATCAGTCACTTATTCGAGTCGCAATGGACTGCCAAATGATGAAATCTGGGCTCTAAGGGGAACCTCCGACGGCAGCCTATGGATTGGTACTCGAAAGGGAATAAGCCGTTTCAAGAATGGGAGATTTACCACTTACACGAAGGCCGAGGGCCTGTCGGCCGATTGGGTTCATTCAATCTGCGAGGATCGTGACGGCTCGCTCTGGATTGGCACGGAAGGTGGGCTCGATCATCTAAAGGATGGTGTGTTCAGCCATTTTTCCACGCGAGCCGGGCTCCTGCACCCGGAAGTGCAATCCGTCCAGGTGGACAGGCAAGGAATTGTCTATGTTGGCACACGGGGTGGAGGCCTGAGCAGGCTTCAGGGTGGCCGGTTTACAAACTACACCTCGAAAAATGGACTGTCCGACAATCAGGTGCTTGCCCTTTTCGAAGACCGCGAGGGAAACCTCTGGATTGGCACCAGGGGTGGTGGGCTCAATTGCTTGCAGACCAGTTCCGTGCTTGCCTACAGTGAGGCCGAGGGATTGCCAGAGGGAAGCATCTGGAGCGTCGCCGCCGATCGAAACGGTGCTCTGTGGATTGGGAGCGAACAAGGTGGCATTTTCCGCCGCAGCAACGGACAGATAAAGCAATTTACCGAGCGTGACGGACTGCTCAGCGACGAAATCAACGCGGTCATCGCAGCCAAGGATGGAGACATCTGGGTTGGTTCGGATGCGGGTCTCAATCGTCTGAGTGGCGACCGCGTATTTAGCCTGCCGGCAAGTCCCAAAGCCCCTATCAGCCAAGTGCGCGCGCTTTATATCTCGCGAGACGGCAGTTTGTGGGTCGGGACCATGGGAAATGGCGTCACTCGATACCAAAACGGCCAGTTTACGCATTATACAAAACAGAATGGTTTGTCGGACGACTGGGTTCGTTTCATTTTTGAGGATCACCTGGGCGCAATGTGGTTCGGGACCAACCGCGGCCTGGTCCACTTGCAAGATGGGCAATGCATCACTTGGGGTGCTGACTCAGGGTTACTGCAAGAATCGATTAATGCGCTTTACGAGGATAAGGAAGGGGTGCTCTGGATCGGGACAAGCGGGGGAGGACTGGTGCGTTTGGCCCAACAGAAGATCATTGCTGTCACTACCCAACAGGGGCTGTTCAACGACTCCGTTTACTCCATCCTGGAGGACTCAAACGACAACCTTTGGATGTCCTGCAATCAGGGTATTTTCCGGGTGAGCCGCCATGAGCTGAATGCCTATGCAAGAGGGGAGATCAATCGCATCGAGTCAAAGGTTTACGATTCTTCGGACGGGATGAGAAGCCGTGAATGCAATGGCGGTGTCCAACCTTCTTCTTGCAAGGATAATCGCGGGCGACTCTGGTTCCCCACTATCGCAGGCATCGTGAGCATCGATCCGGAACGTACACAGGTCAGCCACATCCCACCCCCTGTTCTGCTGCAGCAGGTTGTGATCGATCGGCAAAGTTACAATCCGGCTGGCCCATTACGCGTTTCCGCAGGCCGAGGAGATCTAGAATTTGGATATGCGGGCATCAGCTTTCATGCGCCCGAACGCGTTCGTTTTAAGTATATGCTCGACGGGTTCGATCCAAACTGGGTGGACGCCGGCACTCGCCGGACAGCCTTTTATACAAAAGTTCCACCTGGAAAGTACACCTTTCGGGTGATTGCCGCCAATAGCGATAATATCTGGAATTGGAATGGCGCCAACCTTAAGTTCCAATTGGTGCCTGCTTTTTACCAAACCAAGTGGTTCTATGGCCTGTGTATGGGCTGCGCAGCCTGCTTTGGCTGGGGGTGCTTCAGATTCCGCGTCCGAACGCTGAAGGCCCGAGGAATTCACTTCAGCAGGCTTGTCGAAGAGCGCACGCGCGAGCTCCATAAGGAAATCGAAGAAAGGGAACGCGCACAGAAGGAGGCGCTATCGGCTAAGGAGCGTGCCGAAGATGCCAATCGATCCAAAAGCGAGTTCCTGGCCAACATGAGCCATGAGTTGCGTACTCCCCTCAATGCCATCATCGGTTATAGCGAGCTTCTGCAGGAAGAGGTGCAAGACTTGGGACAGGAGGATGCGCTCCCCGATCTTAAGAAGATCCATTCCGCAGGGAAACATCTGCTCGGATTGATAAACGATATTTTGGACCTTTCCAAAATAGAGGCGGGAGAAGCGCAATTGTTCATCGAGAATTTCGAAATCCGCCCCATGATCGATGAAGTCGTGAATACGGTGCAGCCGTCAGCAGCCGCAAATAACAACACCATTGCTGTTGAGTGTTCATCGGACCTGGGTTGGATGGACGGGGATCTAGTCAAATTACGGCAGATACTCTTCAACTTCTTGAGCAATGCCTGTAAGTTCACCAAGAATGGAACCATCTGGTTTGACGCGAGCCGGCAAAATGATTCCTCCGGAGGTGAGATCGTATTCTGGATTCGTGACACCGGCATTGGGATCACACCGGATCAACTTAGCAGACTTTTCAAGCCCTTTCATCAGGCAGACGCTTCGACAACACGCAAGTATGGAGGTACGGGGTTGGGATTGGCCATCAGTCAAAGGTTCTGTCACATGATGGGTGGGAGTATCAGCGTCGAGAGCAGGCTGGGCGAGGGCTCCGCCTTCACCCTCCGGCTGCCCGCAGACAGAGCGACCGCCCGCAAGGAAGACACGCTGAGCAGCGCGGATGCGTCTGCGGTTCTTTCGGGCGATGATGAGCGCAAGACAGTCCTGGTCATCGATGATGATGCGACCGCTCGGGACCTGATGACCAGGTTTCTCACCCGAGAGGGATTCCATATTGTTGAGTCCGGCCAAGGCCGCGAGGTTCTCTCGCTCGCGAAACAGTACCGCCCGATCGCGATCACTCTCGATGTGCTTATGAATGACACAAATGGTTGGGACATCCTTGCCGCGCTGAAGGCCGATCCGGATGTTGCCGATATCCCAGTCATAATGGTTTCTATTGTCGACGACAAGAATCGCGGCTTCACGCTTGGGGCCAGTGATTATCTGACGAAACCTGTCCACCCGGAACGGCTCATGGCTATCCTTCGCAAGTTCCGTTCCAATGGCTCACCCGGCTCTGTGCTGATCATCGATGATGATGAGCGCAGCCGCCAGCGGGTGCGGCGGATGCTCGATCGGGACGGGTGGAAGATAGGCGAGGCGGCTAACGCCCTTGAAGGCCTGGAAAAGGTTTCTCAAGCCATCCCGTCTCTCATCCTGCTCGATCTTATGATGCCGGGGATGGACGGTTTTGAATTCGTAAATCGCCTCCGCGCACAGGAGCAGTATCGCTCGATACCAATCGTCGTGCTTACGGCCATGAGGCTCACTGCAGAGGAGAAGAGGCGGTTGAGCGAACATGTCACACGGATTGAGTACAAGTCCTCCACTATCTGGCCATCACTGATGTCCGAGTTGACGAGCATTGTCAAGGGGAAGCCGCCTCAAAGGCCGGCGGTCTAATTGAGACGGGAAACCAAATCAATTTTGTTCGATCCTCGTAAGCTCCGCCAGGGAAACAAAGGACTTGCAAAATGCGATACCATTGGCCTGCAGGCAGCAAAGCGGGTTACTGCCTGCCGGTTTCCCTATGGAAAAGAACCGATTGGAAGCACTCGGCGACGGCGTGCTTGCCATAATCATCACAATAATGGTTTTGGAATTGAAGGTGCCGCACGAGTTCCAGCTGTCGGCGTTGAAACCGCTGCTGCTGGTCTTTTTTAGCTATGTCCTCAGTTTTGTTTGCATTGGAATTTACTGGAACAATCACCATCCCATGCTTCATGCCACGAAACACGTCAGCGGCGGCATCCTCTGGGCTAACCTCCATCTGCTGTTCTGGCTCTCGCTGTTTCCCTTTACAACCGGATGGATGGGCGAGAATCATTTCGCACCCAAGCCAACGGCTGTTTATGGATCCGTCCTGCTGATGGCTGCCATCGCCTACTGCATCCTGCAACGTGCCCTCATTGCCAAGCAAGGCCCGCAATCCCTGCTGGCAGCTGCAAAAGGCAGTGATTGGAAGGGAAGCTTTCTCCGGTGCCTTACCTCGCTGCAATCCCATTGGCTTTTGCGAGTCCCTGGATTTCGAGCAGCCTATATATGTTCGTTGCGCTGATCTGGCTAATTCCGGACCGCCGCACCCGGTGATTGCGATTTATCTCCTATGCGGAGCAGCCCCGGAACCAGGTTCGAGATGCCAGCGCCAGCTTCGGGCGGATCCCAATCAACCAGGGAGCCCGGAGCGGCTCATGGAAGTGCGGATGGAAGCGCGGGCATAATCGGCGCGGGAGGATATGGACAAGGCAGTGATTCCCATTTACTTGGCAAAGGAAATCATCCGGGCATTAGGAAGGTTGCGGGCTGGGGGCAGCGATCACTTGGCGTCGAAAAATCCCCGTGTTTACCGGGGGGCTTTTTCTCCGCCTGGCAAAAAGCGGGAGAAGAGAGAGGTTGGAAGGCGGGGTATCTGAAAAAAAGACTGCAAACTAATCAGCAAAAAGGCAAGCCCGCCACGCCGGGCTTGACCAATGCTGGCCTTCTCCTACAAGTGTGAATGGACCAGGATCAAAGGCGTTATTCACCGGCCCTTACCGTCTCTGTCGATTCGTCATTCCTTAATTGCCGAGCCCTTTCATGCGCCACCCTGCAGAAGTATTCCACCGGACCATCGAGCTGTCCGGTTTCGAGATGAGCATGCGCCGGGCACCAGAGGCAAAGGTTGATGATGGGGCAAACGCGGCAGGTTTCCAGAAATTCTTTCCGGTGAGACCGCAGGTCGCGGACTTTCGGAACTATATCCTTCCATGCCTCGGCCAGGCTTCCCTTTCTCAAGTCATAGGTGGCATCCGGATGACAAAGAGATGAGCAGAGCCGGAATTTTCCGTCATGACTCACATAGAAACTGCCGTTGCCGGCGCCGCAATGGAAGAGATGATCGCAGTCCGTGTGACCTGCATCGGGCAGAATGAGTTCGTTACACCCCCGTTGCATGGCACCGAACCGGTCCTGATCGGCGCGTTCGAGCGCGACGATTTCGGAGGGAGCAAGACGCTCGCTTCGGATTTCTTCGTTCCGGTTCGCGTCGCCGTCGAAGCGCAAATGAAGCAGCGGATCAAAGCGGAAGTAATCTTTCGTCCTTTCGCGGCAGAAGCGAGCCATTTCCGGCAACTCCGCAACATTCGAGCGCAATGCCATTGCCTTGAGCCGAATTTGAACCCCTGCCTCGAGAAGGCGATCCAGACCGCGCATGAAGGCAACGAAGGAACCCGGCTTGCGGGTGACGCGCTCGTAAGTTTCTCTGGTCACGCCATAGACGCTTACTTCGATGTCACGGGGCGGGTACCTCTTGAAGAGCTCTATGTGCTCGTCGTTGATCAAACAGGCCGTGGTGAAGACCGAAAGGAGCAGGCCCTTTTTTTTGAGGGCCAGGTATATTTCGGCAAAGTCAGGGCGCAGCAGAGGCTCGCCGCCGGTGATAAGACACCAGAAGGCGCCGAGATCGACGGCCTCTCCTGCGATCCGTTCAATTTCCTGAAGTGTAAGTTCGCTCCTGCGCGCTTCGTGATCCCCGGCGGGGAGATTGACGTAGCAATGGCGGCAGTCGTTAGGACAGCGGGCGGTCATCTCCAACTCGAACGAGAGAACGGCCCTGGAATTGTCGACTTTCTTCCAGAGTGGGAAGTCTTGTATTTCCATCGATGAAACGAAAGATTTCGTCATTACCACGCCTTAAGGACGGATTGCCGTCCGGCACCCGGCAGCTCGGCTGTCGATAGCCCTTATCCAATCAGTTCAACCATCTCGAGCTTCCGATGGCATCGGGCCAGAGAATAACTGATCTTCTCGTCGTAAGGGGCGCTTTTGGGGCGGCCTCCTTCAATTTGGGGACGGCCTTATAGATTGCTACGGGCAAAGTGCGTCTGAATTTCACGCCGTGCTGCCGTGCAATCTCGCACCGCAACGGGACAGGATTTCCCGGGCTTTGCCCACGAGTTCCTCTTCAAAACCGGCGCCCCGGTACTGCCTGCGCACCCAAACCTCTTCGACCCGCCAACCCGCCTCCGGACATTCCGGGGTACGGAGTGCAAACGTCGTCAGGGCAGCCGGCTGGCGGCTGCCGGAAAAGTGCAGAGCCAATGCCCAACGGTCTACGCGTCGTCCCTGCCAGGTCGGCTGTGCCGGATCAAACTTGTCAGGCGTCATGGGGCGATAGAGATTATTCGGGTTTCCGGCCTGAAACGGCACGCGGACCACGTAGGACGATTTCCGGCGTTTGGCCGATAAACAGAAGCGTGCGGCGCAGCGATAGAAAACCGTGGACTGAATATATCCCAGCCAATCGAGCAGCCGAGCCCGGGAAAGAGGGGAACCTTCAAGCAGCGTGAGCCGGACGGCCAGATAAGCTCGCATCGGCCAGCCATGCCTTGGCTTTCGTGTGCCTAACCGGCGACCGTTTCGTTCGATGGCCGTCACCACCCCCAACAGATCCTCGTCGAAAGTCGGGCCATCGCCGCCCTGGCTTGCCCGGTCGGGCCGGGTTACGATGTACGATCTGCCGTCCTTGACACTCTTTTGGATAATGCGATGGCCCAACAGGCAGCCGGGCCGGCGGCAGACTGCGATCTCGCCGACTGAAACGTCCCTAACCGTGCGGGATTCGATGCGTAGCACATCGCCCGGGCGCACGCAGGGATACATGCACGTTCCTTGAGCGCGAAACGTGACGCCATCGCGGTCCGCCAGGACCCGCCCGATATCGAGCGAGGCGAGGACCAGGCTGCGCTCCGCAAAGAATGAAGCTGGGAAGCGGAGGGGCGCAGAACCGGAGACTGCTTGTGGGGGTAAACCGCTCACTGGTTGATCCTCTTTCCTTGACCCCTTGCCGCAAGAATTTCCCGCTGCACCATCTCGCTCGCAAAGCCGAACACGTCGCTTTCGAGTAGAGCGAGCAGGGCTGCCACGTCTTTGAGCCTCCGCCGCCCGTCAAGTTTTTGCCGGATGGCTTGCCCGGCCGGGTTGAGCGCACAGAGTCCGCCCTCAAAACCGTCAATCCCCGCAAGGAGCGGCACGGTGAGGATTTCCCCTTCAAGCTCGCGCGCTACCGCATCTTCCGACGGCACGCCAATGGCGTCCAGTGTCAGTGGCCGTTTAATCGAGTTCTCCTTCGCTGGAAACATAAAATGCCCAACCTGGCCGTACTCGCTAGTGTTTTCGAAGCGCAACGGGGCGTTGGCTACGCGTGGCGATCCGTTCCGCTGCATCCACTATTCCGGCGCTCGGGGCAAGCGCAAGATATCGGGCCTCAAACGCGCAGGCGTCGTCTTAACCTGACCACCCAACCGGCTTCCCCGTTCCTGCCACCTCAAACTTTTGGTCCCGCTCAGTCAGCCCCCCAAGGAGGGCGGGCAAGAACGCTAGCTCGCAGCCACGCTATTGCAAGTCGCACAGTTGGAGGGGACGCTGGTCGCATGATAATAGCACCGGGAATTATAGGTGCTGTTGCCGCTGCTTGTCCCTGAAACCTTGCAGGCCAACAGAACTGCCTCCTCCGGCTTGCTTCGCTCAAGAACGATAAGTTCCGGTTTCCGCCATTGCCTTTTTCCCATTTCTTTCACTTTCCTGGATACGTTAACGGCCGGAATCGGCCCGGGCAAAGCTGAGCTCTAGGTAGCCTGAGATATCGGGCACCCAACGCGCAGGCGTCGTCACAAAAAGACCACCCAACCGGATTTCCCGTTCCTTTTACATCAAACTTCTGGTCCCGCTCACTCAGCGCTCCAAAGAATGCGGGCAAGAACGCTAGCTCGCAGCCACGCTATTGCAGGTCGAACAGCTGGTGGCGCTGCCGCTCGTACGATAATAGCACCGGGAATTATAGGTGCTGTTGCCGCTGCTTCTCCCTGAAACCTTACAGGCCAACAGGACGGCCTCCTCCGGCTTGCTTCGTTCAAGAACGATAAGTTCCGGTTTCCGCCATTGCTTTTTCCCCATTTCTTTCACTTTCCTGGATACGTTAACGGCCGGAATCGGCCCCCGGCAAAGTTGAGCTCTAGGCAAGCGTAAGATACCGGGCATCCAACGCGCAGGCGTCGTCACAAAAAGACCGCCCAACCGGCTTTCCCGTCCTTGCCACATCAAACTTTTGGTCCCGCTCAGTCAGCGCTCCAAAGAATGCGGGCAAGAACGCTAGCTCGCAGCCACGTTGTTGCAAGTCGAACAGTTGGCATTATAATAGCACCCGGAATGAGAGGTGCTTTTGCCACTGCTTTTCCCTGTGGTCTTGCAGGCCAACAGGACGGCCTCCTCCAGCTTGCTTCGTTCAAGAACGGTAAGTTCCGGTTTCTGCCATTGCTTTTTCCGCATTTCTCTCACTTTCCTGGAAACGTTAACGGTCGAAATCTGCCCCGGCAAAACCAAGCGCTAGGTAAGCGTAAGATACCGGGCATCCAACGCGTAGGCGTCGTCACAGGAAGACCGCCCAACCGGCTTCAACGTTCCTGCCGCATCAAACTTTTGGTCCCGCTCAATCAGCGCGCCAAAGAATGCAGGCAAG
>Ga0326728_10015851_pt1 | contig 15545 bp, 10 predicted proteins | sample MB3enrmetagenome_FD_207602 | JGI IMG/M metagenome (GOLD analysis project Ga0326728, IMG submission 207602) | Lab enriched peat soil microbial communities from McLean, Ithaca, NY, United States - MB31MN | ecosystem: Environmental > Terrestrial > Soil > Wetlands > Peat | place: USA: New York...
ATGAGATTTCGTAATCCAATCGGAAGCCATGGGTGCCCCAGGTCCCTCGCATTTGGGGACCTGGGAAAGCACGAAATCATCAAGACACGGTACTAGAACAGCATCAGGTCAGAACCGGCATGTCCGCGACGCCCTCCACTCCGAATATCCGCCGGTAGCGCTCCACTTCTTTGGCCGGTCCCAGCACCTTTTCAACGTTGTCTGAGAGCTTCACCGCCGGCCTGCCCTCCACGTCATTCAGCTTGCACACCAGGCTCACCGGGTTAAAGCTCTCATCCCCCCGTGGATTGCAGTTGCGAAAATCGTTGGTCAGGAAGGTGCCCCATCCCGCGCTGAAGCGGATGCGGCGATTGGGCTCCCATTTGCTTTCATCCTTGAAGTCGCCTGCCCGGTGAAAATCCTGGGGCTTTGCGCCGTTCAGCAGTCTTCCGCCAAAGTACGCATGAAGCCCGAGAATCTGGTCCACGTCGAGCGCATCGGAGGCGATCAGACGCTTCTGGCGCGGATCGCGCCCGCGCCGCTCCAGCCACGCGATATATTCATCGCCCGCCAGGTACGGGTCCTTGCTGTCGATGCGCTGGCCCGTCCAGTCCGCCACCCAATCCGGCGCATTGCGCAGGAACTGCGTGGTCCCGAAGGTGTCCGGCAGCAGGATCAGCAACTCGCCCTGGTAGGTCTGCTGCCATAACTCGAGCAGCCTGTACTGCGCCGTCTTCAACTCTTCCTCGGTGTTGGCCATCGCCGCCAGCGCCATGGGCAGCTCGTGCGCGTTGGTGCCGATAGCCTCCAGATCGTGCTTGTAGGCCAGGTAGGTATTCGAGCTGCCCGTAAAGCTCGCGCCCAGCACGTCGCTCATGGCCTTCACCACGTACTCATGCCACAGGAAGCTGTGCCGCCGCCGCGTCCCGAAGTCGCTCACATTCAGCCGGGGCACGCCGCGCAGCCGCTCCATCTTCTCCCACAGCTTGGTCTTGGCCCGCGCATACAGAATGTCGAGCTCGAACTCGCTCAGCCGCTTCAGGCTGGCGCGCGTCTTCAGCTCGTCGATGGCCGAGAGCGCATAGATCTCCCATAACGTCGTCTCGGCCCAGAGGCCGTGAAAGCTGAGGGCGAGCTGGCCGTCCCGGACCGACAGATCGAAATCCGAGAGCCGGAAATCGCGCTCCAGCCACTCCAGAAACGCGGGCTCGAAGATGCCTCGGCGGCCATAGAAGGTGTTGCCCGCCAGCCAGATCAGTTCGGACTTGTGGAAGCGCAGCTTTCGCGTCGATTCCAATTGCTCCCGCAACTGCGCCACGCCGACAATCTCGCCCAGGCGCGCCGATTCGGTGCGATTGAGCAGCGTAAATGTGGCATGAACCCGCGGAAAATGCTTCCAGATGAACTGGAGCATCAGCAGCTTGTAGAAATCCGTATCCAGCAGGGAACGCGTGATCGGATCCAATTCCCAGTTATGATCGTGCGCGCGCCTGGCGATATTGACAATCACAATGTCACTACTTTATCGCAACAACTCAGCCTGTACATCCCCGCAACGCAACAGAACCTCGCCGTCCAAGTGGTTTTCTGATCCCTGATCCCTGATCCCTGTTCAGTAGCTCAGCTCCAGCACATTGATCGAATACGGCGCGAAGCGCTGCACAAACTTCGGCCCGACTACCTGAATCGTTTGCTCCACCGGGACAATCGCCCTTGGATTCGCAATCGTGTTGGTCGCGTTAGGCGTCTTTCCGCTCAGAGTAATCAGCTTCGCCTCCGGCCCCACGCTGGCCACTCCGCTCAGAGCGATGCTCAGCGGCGCCGCCTCCGACGACGCATTCACCACCTTGATGAAGAGTTTGTGCGACTTTTCGTCGCGCGTTACCGAGGTATAGACCCGCGGTCCTCCATTGGTCAGCGTCGAGGCCACCACCTCCGTGCCCAGGTAGCTGCCAAACAGCACCTGCGCCCAGTAGCTGGGCGAGCCGTAACTGGTAAGCGCATTGTAGCCGATCAGGTCCGTTGCCCACTGCATCCCGCCGGGATTTACATTCACGAACAGAGGCGCATAGCTGGCCATGATCACGAGGTCGCTGTTGCGCTCCATGCCCGTCATCCAGGCCGCATCGCCCAGCGCCGCCTCCAGATTCGGGGTCGGCTCTCCCTCGCGCGTCGCCCACTCGCCCACAAAGATCTTCGGGCCGTTGCGGTCGGCTTTGTCGTAGTGGCTCGCATCCGAAAACGACTGCTCGGCCGGCATGTAAAAGTGTTCGTCCAGCACATCTGGCTTCACGCTCTTCACCGGCGCGGTCGCGATCACCTGCAGGTTCGGGTAGCGCTGCTTGATGGCCTTGTAGTACTGCGCATAGCGTCCATCGTAGGAGCCCGACCGGTCGAACTCATCCTCGTTGCCGATCTCCACGTAGTGCAGCGGGAAGGGCGCGGCGTGTCCGTTCTTGGCGCGCTCTGCGCCCCACTTGGTATCCGCGCCTCCGGTGGCGTACTCGATCTCGTCGAGCGCGTCCTGTACATAGGGTTCGAGCGCCGGCCCCGGCTCCACATGCTCCTGCGCCATCGAGTAGCCGGCGTACACCGCCAGCACCGGCTCGATCTTCAGGTCCTCGCACCATTCCAGAAACTCCAGCAGACCCATGCCGTCCGAGGAGCGGTAGCGCCAGGGGCTGGGATGGGTTGGCCGGTCGATCCACGGGCCGATGGTCTTCTTCCACTCGAAGCGCTCTGCGATGTGGTCGCCCTCCAGGTAGTTGCCGCCCGGCAACCGCAGGAACTTTGGGTGCATCGCCGCCAGCTTTTCCATCAGGTCGATGCGGTTGCCGAAGGGCCGGTCATGATAGGTCGGCGGAAAGAGCGAGACCAGGTCGAGCCACACCGTCGCGGGCCGCGGAATGGTCAGGATCAGATGATTGTTCGAGGACTCCGGCGCCTGCCCTGTTTTAAGCGTAAAACTGTACTGCTTCCACTCGCCCGTAAGCCCGCCGACCGTCGCCGTAGCCGCGGTTACGCCTGTCTCATCGTTCACCAGGCTGACGGTGACGGGAACGCCGGCGCTCCACCCCGCGGACGAAGAGCTGTCCGCGGGGGCCCCGGTGCTATAGGTCTTGGCGTAAAAAGAGCCGGCATAACTCGTCTGCGGCCTCACCGCAATGCCCCAATAGCCGTCATTTTGCACGCCGGCCGGCGCGGCATCCGTCGCCGCGCTCACGCTCACTTTGATGCTGCGCGGCAGCGCCGCGCTTGGCCCGGTCCCCTCGTCGATAGAAACCTTTGCAATGGAGTTTCCGCGCGCTGCCAGCGTCCAATGCTCCAGCGCTCCCCAGCCGCGCCCGATGGCGCGGTCGCGGACCAGCTCAGGATAGAGTCCGCCATCGTAAGAAAAGTTGATCTCCTCGGTCATCAGCCCATACAGCATCGGACTGACATTAGCCGTAGGGTGATCCACCTGAATGGCAAGCGAGGGCGCCTGGGCGGCCAGGCTCAAGGGCAGCACATAAGCGGCCACGACAACAAGAGCAAAATATCCTTTACACATAGCGAGGCCAGACTAGTGGAAACCGCCGGCTTCTGGCAAGCTGGCAAACGTTCCCCGCCAAGCCTCCTCCACTACGATTGCATCCGTTTGCGCATAGAAACTCAATGGCGGCCGCGCGTCTTGTAACGGTGCAACAGCCGCTTCCTGATATGCGAAGACTGGGCGCGCCAGAGCGCGAGAGCCTCGTAAACCCGCTCGATCCCGTCCAATTTGGCGGGCCGGTATTCCGCCAGCACGCGGTCCACCGAGGTGAACTGCCCGGCATGGCAGCTAAGGAAGGCGTGCAATTGCTCGATCAGAGAAGCGCGCGCCGTATTGGCATGAACGCAGATGGTCCAAAGGCCCTTCGACTTCTCCACCGGCGCCCAGAGCTGCTGCGGAATCCAGATGAGGCCGTTACGGGTGAAAGGAATCCGCGCAAAGCCGTCCGACAGCACTCCGATTCCTTCCTTTCGGAGCGCTCTGAGCGTATTTCTGTCAAAACCGTGGCGCGGCGCAACCCATACCCGGGGATTGAGGCCATGGCCGCGAAGCAATTCCATCCCTGAGTGAATCCAATGCCGCTGCGTCTCTTCGTTAACCCCTGCGAATTCCGACCTGTAGTGCAGTTGCAACAGGCTCTTGCCCCAGCTTTGGCAGAGATGTCGATAGCCGTGCAGGGCGACCGTGGCTCCGGCGGCTTCCAGCGCGCGTATCCGCTCCCAGAATTCCGGATCCTCAGGTGAATACCGCAGCTTGTAATCCCAATTGTCGGGAATCACGGCAAGTATAGGCTGGATTCCGAACTCCTCGATCAACGACTGAAATCTCTGCCACCGTTTGTACGAAACGGTGGGGCAAAGATCGTCGAAGCGAAGAAGATACTGAGCCGGTTTTGGCATCATGCCGCTGTCTCCCTTGTAGTCATTGGCATTTTCGGCAAGATCGCGCCTCTCCCAGGTTATGCATCTGCCTGCTCTCTAGTGCTATGTCCGTGAGATTTCGTAATCCAATCGGACGCCATGGGCGCCCCAGGTCCCTCGCATTTGGGGACCTGGGACAGCACGAAATCATCAAGGCACGGTACTAGGCTTCTTCCGAAGACTTTCTACGGAGAAGCTTCCAGGTCCAATACCAAAGAAAGAAAAACGTGCTTACTGTCCATAGTGACGTGGCCAGCGCAATTCCGGCTATGCCGAACCAGCGCATAAGAATCAGGTTCAAAACCACGTCGAGGCCAAGATTGAGTGTACCGCAATAGAGGATCAGGTCGGTGCGGCGCACGGCAACCAGGAAGCGGTAAAAGACCCGGCTGGAGACGAAAAAGGGAATCTGAAGGGCGTACATGGCCAGCACCGGAGCGACCACGGCTGTGTCGCGCGGCCCAAACGCGCCATGCTGGAAGGTAATGCGGATCAACCAGTGCGAGCCGCCAATCAGCACCGCCGCGATGGGCGCGGAAACCTGCGCGGTTAGCCTGACCCAGGTGCGCAGAGTGTGCCGGCATCCGGCCCAGTCCCGGTGCGCGATCAGGCGCGAGAAGTAGGGCGTTATCGCCGTCGACAACGCCCCGCCCAGCAGGGTTAGCGCCACGCCCACAAACCGGCCGGCATAAACCAGCGCGGAAACGCTTCCCGAGGGCAGCATGGCGGCCATCGCCTGATCCACCAGCAGGCCGCCCGAGGCCACTACGCCGCTCAACAATACCGGCCCATACTGCTGCGCCACCTCGCGGGCGGCCTCGGTCATGCCATGCCACCACAGGCGGAAGCGATACCCATGGAACTCCATCATTCCCGCCACCACGGCCGCATGGACCAGCGCGCCGGCCAGGTTGGCGTAGACCAGGGCCCAGATGCCCATGCGTCCGCTCAGCAGCAGCACGCCGGCGATGATCGCCGCGGGAGTCACCGCCTGCGCCAGCGCCGGCAGCGCAAAGCGCTCCACGGTGCTCAGTACGGCGGTGCAGTTGGCGGCGATTCCGGTGATGAGCACCACCGGCAGCAGCGCGTAGAAGAGCCGCACCGAGAGGTCCAGCTTGGCGGCCGGAAAGTGCGACGCAATCAGCGGAAAGAAGCCGCGCGCCGTCAGAGCCATCGCAACCGACACTGCCGCCAGCAGCATGCACATCCACAACATCGAGCTGGAAAGCAGTTGCTGGGCTTGGGTCGGGCCCTCCCGTTCCCGCACCCGGATCAGCGTGGGCACCAGAGCCTGGTTCATTGACTCGGAGATCAGGTTGATCAGCAGGTTGGGTATCAGCGCCGCCGCCAGAAAGGCATCCAGGGCGTCGGAGCGGCCATAGACCCCGGCAACGGCGACCTCCTTGAAGGTTGCCACCGCCTTCACCAGAATCCCCGCGGCGGTAACCGATAGGACAGCGCGTAAGATGCGGCGATTGACGCTGGCGCCCTGGAACAGCCTTGCGATTTGAGCGGTCTCAAACATGGTGGCTGGCTAATTCGCCAGTCTACAGGACAGGCACGGGGCTGCCACAAGCCCTCATGCAATGAATGTGCCCTTGGGTTTCTCTATGTACAAGAAACTGGAACACCGTAACATAAGACCTTGCCAGCCTAATACGACAGTTGTTGATCGAAGATTCCGGGAGGAACAGGGGGCTTTATTGAGGACTGCATAAGTAAAGTCCGCACAAACGCGCCGGAGGCGGTCGCCGCGGCGACTTGGTTAGCCACGCGCTTCAGCGTGAGGCTAACTTCGTCATATTTCCACAAATATGTGGTCCTTTTTGTACAGATTTTTCATATTAATCATATTTAATTTGATTAATAGTAAAAAGAAGAGGCTTATGGTGTTTGCTTTTTCTTGCCTGTGGAAAGCATTCGGAACCATCACCATTCGCGGAGTGAAGAGTCGTCAATACTTGAAAGTGTTTCCTCGGGATTTGGATGAGATTATTAACTGATTCCCATTCTGTTGAATTACCTGATACTGCGGCTTCCCTTCATCAGTAATTGGGTAAGAATCACTTTCATCGTAGTTCGATTCTTGGTGGGCAATGCCAGCATCGGGTAAAAATTACGCTATTCTAACCTTGTATATTCGAAATCTGCGCGGCGGTTCGCAACCCATTTTTGCACAGGCAAGTGACGGACTCTTCTATGTAGTCAAGTTCACAAATAACCTTCAGGGAACCAACCTGCCCTTCAATGAGAGTATTGGGACCGAGCTTTACCGTACTAGCGGACTTGATGTTCCAGCATGGAAGCCGCTGTTGGTTACCAATTCGTTCATCGACCGAAACCCAGACTGCTGGATGCATACTCCAGAGGGGCGTCGTCGGCCAGATTCCGGCCTGTGCTTCGGGTCTCGCTTTCTCGGTGGGGATAGTATTCGCCTGCTGGAAATCCTGCCTGGAACCAGCTTCAAGTGGGTACGTAACTACAAGGACTTCTGGCTGGCATGGCTGATTGACATATGTGCCGGACATACCGATAACCGGCAAGCGATCTTCCTGCAAGCGAGTACAGGAAGGCTGGACGCGGTCTTTGTCGATCAGGGACATCTTTTCGGCGGTCCCAAAGGGGAACTAATGCCGCGCTTTTTAGCGTCCCGCTATCTTGATCCTCGCATTTACCAGATTGTATCCTCAAAAGAACTTCTGAATTTTCAGAAGGCTGCGCGGTGCCTGAATGTGGATCAACTCTGGCAACGGATTCAAGCATTACCGGACGATTGGAAGACAAAGTCGGCAATCGACCGCTTCGCGCAGTGCCTTTACAGACTATCGACGCCATCCCTGTTGCAGAATATCCTCGATACGATGGTGGAAGCACAACGGCATATCAATGAGCGTGAAGAGATTAAGCACCCCGCCGGACGAAAGCCAAAAGTATCAGTTCTGCGCCCTGGATTACAGGCCGCAGGATAGGGACATAACCTCGTCGCGAATTGCGCCAGTCGTTTTGCTTGTACTTAGGGATGAGAAGGGAAGCCTGCGCTTCCTTATCCATCCGGAATTACGCGCCGTTGTTCAGGAAAGCGACTGGGCTTATCTTGAATCCCTGCTGCAGGATTTCCTGAAACGCGCCAAGCTGCATCCGGAAGCTCTCTTTAAGCAACTCTCCTCCCTCAGTGTCGGGCCGTTGGTGACCCAGGAGGTTGGATTGAGCCTTTCAGAGTGTCCCGCTCTCCATACACTGCAATCTCAGTTTGTTGTACTCTAGCGCCGGCGCGGTACTCCCGTTCCCTCGCCCGGACCAGCGTGGGCGTCTGGGAGTGATTCATCAGCTCGAAGATCAGGCTAATCAGCAGGCCGGGGAAACAAGCGGCCAGGCTGCCTCTAACGTGGCAACCGGAGGCAGGATGATCCTGACCGTCAGCGAACCGTCTACCCAGTGAGTTAACGGCCGGAAGCGCGGCGTCCCACCATGCCGCCCATGCCGCTTCGCGCCGTCATGACACCACGGCCCTGCCCCCAGCCTGCTCCCATCCTCTGCTGAGGCGCTGCGTACCGATATCCAGGCCGTGGCGCTGCATACCCGAAACCAGCCCTCGGCGCTGCATACCCATAACCGGGCCGAGGCGCTGCGTACCTGTTGACAGGAGGACGCACAGCGTATCCATATGCCGGCGGCCGGGGCGCTGCGTATCCATAGGCAGGCCGGGGCGCTATATACCCGTATACAGGCTGAGGCGCAGCATACCCGTAAACGACAGGCGGTGGCGCGGCGTATGCGTAGGCAGGCGGAGCCGGCGCAGCGTCAGGGTAAGCGGGCGGAGCAGGCGCAACGTCCGCGGGAGCATTTTCCGCATCAACCGGGCTTGGTGGCGCATCCTCGGCAGGCGGCGGAGCAGCATACGCGCTCGGCGCGCGACGGATGAGACCGGAAGGATCCCGTTGCGGCGGCTCCGTGATGGGAATCCCAATGTCGTCCATCACCTTCAGCGTCAGGCGAGTCTCTTGCTTCAGAGTGGGCCGCGGGCCTCGCATGGGCAGGGTGATCAGGTTGACAGGCCACAGGATGGGAATCGACCACATGACTGCATCGCGCACCGCGTGTCCCTTGCCCAGGATTCGTCCATTTCTGTCCACGTTGTAGCCTGGTACTTGCACGACTTTCGCATCGACCGGAATGATGGTGCCGGGCTCGATCACCATGCGCTCGAACTTCAGTTCCATCCAGCCCTTCCCCACAAAGTGCCCCGGATCCTTGTAGTCTTCGAACCGGCCGACCAGGTAGCTGTCGTAGGGAAGAACGGAGCGTCCATACCGCTCCGCATGGCCCATCCGGCAAAGAATCGGATCGCCAATGGCTGTCGTTCTTGCGGAGAGCTTCGGCTCTGAAACCGTGCATTGGATCAGAGAGCCGGCCGGGATGAGCTGCTCACCGGCGTAACCATACAGCGGTGCTACGAACAGAAGGCAGAAAGCAAGCGAAGCGCCTTTCATGACAATCCTCCTACGGGCTTGAAGGGCTCTGCGATAGAGCCGTTGATCTTGCAGCTTGAGCGCGGTCGCGCGCCCGCTGATCGGGTTCATATATTGAACAAACCGATTCGCGCGGTATAGTTGCGCCCCAGGCAAAATAAACTCGAAGGATTTCCACCCGGCGCTCGCCAGGGGATCGATGCGGCAGTTGGCGAGGCCCTGCGTCGTTGTTCCACTTGTCAGGACGAAAGTGAAGCGCTGCGGAGAGCGCCGCCCTCAGGGAAGCAGGCGGCCAGCCGTTCCGGCTCCTCCACGGCAAGCCTTCCGGCGAGCGCAATCAGCCCCAGGAGCAGCCATGTGGAGCGGCTCTCCTCCACTGTGGCAACCAGCGACGTGACGACCCAGACCAGCAGCGTAGTGGCCATCGCCAGGCGCAGGGGGCCATGGGTCTGCAAAACCGACCGCGCGGCCAGCGCAACAATGGCCACGGCCAGGAAGAATGCGCATAGGCCTCCGCCGACCAGGATCGACAGAACCGTATTGTGAGCCGTATCGAGAGGATCCACCCCCGCGGCGCCGACAAAGGAACCCGCGCCGGAGCCGAATAATGGCGCCCGGACAAAGGCATGCCAGCCGGCGGTCCAGATGTTCCACCGCTGGTTCAGGCCGCCGCCCTGAAGCTGCTCGGGAATAGTAGTCAGGCGCTCAAAGGTCTCATGGGGAACGGCAAGCCACAGGGCGGCGGCGATAACCGGTAAAGCTGCGGCTCCGGCAAGCAGTCCCTTTATATGGCTCTTGTAGTTCCTGCCCAGCAGCAGGGCGCAACCCATCAGCGCCACCATCGCGGCCAGCAGCCCTCCACGGGAGGCCGTGAGCAGCACCGCAACGAAGCCCAGCGGCAAGTAGCCAAGGGCCAGCAGGCGCCCCGGCCAGCGCGACTCGCTGTTCAGCAGCAGGGCTGCCAGCGGAAAGCTCAAATCGAGAAAGCGGGCCACGTCGTTGGGGTCCTGCCCGGTAGCGGAAAACCGAATCTGGCCTTCGGCGATAGCCCCTGCTGCGGCAAGGTTGACCACGGTCAGCACAGCCAGAACCCACGAACCGGCCACGTAGGCGCGCAGGAGTGCGCGCAAATCGTTTGGGCTCTCGGCAAACTCCCATACCAGCCAGACAATCATCATCTCCTGGAAGTAGGCCCGCATCTCCAGGATCGTCGCCTGCGGCGCGATAGTCCAGAAATAGGAGCAGCAGAACCACAGGTAGAAGGCCAGCACCAGCCACTGCATGGGGCCGGGCGTGCGCAGGCGCCCGGCCTGCAGAATAGCCGGAATCGCCGCCAAAAGCACAATCAGGCCGACAAAGCGGGCAATGTTGCCCAGCGGTTCGCCCAACTCCAGGGAGTACTCCCACGGAATCGTAAATGCGAACAGCAGCAGCAGTCCCCAGGCAATTCTCCGCATCGCCTAATACCTCTGCGAATAGACCAGCGCGGAGTAGATGGTGATGCCGACCGCCGACTGGATGGCCGATTCCACGGTCCTGTTCCACAGGTTCCTGGCCGTCGAGTCGGGCACAAAGAGGATGTCGCGGTCGTAGACCGGCTGGTCGGGTTCCTGGCCGTGAATCATGCGTTTCAGGTTCAGAGTGGTCAGGGTCCGGCCGCCTCTCTGCTCGCGAATCAGCAATGCCTTGCCGGATGCCGCGTTCTGGCTCGGCCCCCAAGCCAGGCTGAGCGCCTGCACCACGGTAAGTCCCTGCGCGGGATCCACCGGGAACCCTCCTGGGCGGACCACATCGCCAATCACGTAGACCAGCCCGGCGCGGCTCACCTGCACTGTGTCCCCAGGAGTCAGTTCGGGATTGTGGTCGGAGCCGGTGTCGGTTCCGCTGGGGTCCAGAACTACCGGATGCGGAGTCTGCGGGTCGCCGCGGTGGAAGACGTTCACCAGGCGTCCGGCGCTGGGCGCGAGACCCGACGCGGCTGAAATCAGGTCCAGCAGCCGGTGGTGGAGGGTATAGGGATAGACTCCTGGGCGGGCCACCTCGCCCAGCACGCTTACGTCCTGGCCGGCGTACGCGGTCACCAGCACGGAGACCTGCGGATGAAGAAGTATGCCCTTGGCTATCAGAGCCGCCTCAATGGCATGCGCGGCAGCCTGCTCGTCCATCCCGCCAATCGCCACGTCCTTGACCATGGGCAGATTGACCGTGCCTTGCGGCGAGACGCGCGCCATCGAATGAAACTCCGGAGTGCGGAATTCGCTGATATCCAGAAAATCGCCCGGAGCGATGGGCGCCGGCATGGGAGAGGCGGACTGCGTTGCCGCCAGCGGCGGCATCCCAGCCTGGTTTCCGCTCCCCGGGCTATTCCACACCGCCGGCGAATCCTTGGGATTCGGCACCGTCTTCGTATCCTGCGTAAAAGGAATGCGGGCCACGCCGGTGGGCAGGCCGTCGAGGCTGGGCGTGGGCGCTTGAGCGCGGACCGCCGCGCCGGCCAATAGCACCGCCAGCAACGTCACTGCTGTGCGCATTTGTGAAGCGCTGATCGATTCGAGCAAGAGAGCGGCTCCTAATGCCAACCAGAGTCCGGCGAAGAAGGTGATGGCAAGATAAAGCGGCAGGTCCGGCGCCACCGGCTTTGCCGGCTGGCGGGCATAGTCCACCACCGAGATATTGGAACTGTGTGTGCCGGCGGCCAATCCCGCTTCCTGCGCCTTTTCCAGCACCCGCAGATAGACATCGTGGCTGGAGTTGGCCTCCTGGGCCATCACCGCATACTCGGTGGCGGCCTCGTTCAACTTCATGCCCGCGGCGGTCCGTTCTTCCAGGCTCTTGCGCGCCATTTGCTCGCGATCCACCGCCGTCTGCCAGGCGCTGCGGAATCGCTCCACAAGTTTGGCGTCTTCGGCTTGCTTCTGCCGGTCCAGATCCTGCAACTGGCGGCGAATTTCCACCACGCGGGGAAAGTTCGGACCGTGTTCGGCGCTGAATTGGGCCTCTTCCAGTTCCAGTTCGCTGCGGCGTGCGTAAATCTGCTGCAGGAGCGCGGTCGCAAAATAACCGCTTTCTGTCTGAAAACGAGGATCGGAGGCGATCACCAGCTCCGGATCGCCTTGTGATGCAGCCCGGTATTCGGCCTCGCGCAGAATGCGATCGCTGGTGACAGCCGCCAACTGCCGGCCCAGCTCGTCGATCTCCAGCAAGATGGCGTTGTGCTCGGTTTCTTCCGTCTTGCCGTTGGCCAGCGTCTGTGGAGCGCTGAGGATGCCGTGTTCATGCTGGAAGGCCGCCAGGCGCTGCCGGTCCCGTTCCACGCCGGCCTTCAGGTCGTTGAGCTGGCTCTTGAGCCAGACCGAGGCATCTAAAGTGGCCTTTACCCGCGCTTCGCTATCCTGTTGGCCGTAGGCGCGGATCAAGCCGTTCACCACGGCTGCCGACAAGGCCGCATCCCGCGACCGGAAGCGTATTTGAATCAATAGCGTCCGCGGCAGGCTCTGCACCGTGAGCCGCCGCTGAAACCTCTCCAGAAGGTAGGCCTCGGCGCCGGCCCCTGGCGCCTCGGGGTTAAAACCGGGAAATCGATGGGCAAAACGGCCCATGAATCCTGGCTCCCGGTAGAGCTTGAGCTCGGTAATCACCCTCCAGGCAAGTTGATCGCTACGAAATACATCGGCCAGCGTCTCCAGTTGCAAAGGCGCTGAAAGAGCGGAAGCCGAGACCAGCGGTTCGGATGAGTCCAGGATGAGCGAGGAGGCAGGCGAGGTGCGCAACTCCACCCTGGCGCTGGCCTCGTACTGGTTGGGAGCGATCAGGCAATACAGCAGGCACAACAGCAGCAATCCCCCCATCACGGACGCAATCAGCCCGCGGCGGCGGACCACAACCTCCCAAAGCTCGCGCAGGGATGTCGAGGAACTCTGCCGGCTTACGCTTGCCTTGGGCAGCGCATTCGGCTCGTGCGGCGAATCGTACTGGTTGAAGGAGGTTTCGGGCACAGGATTAGACCTCAGTTCCAGGGAGCCCTCTAGCGGGGTCATTCCTGCCTGATAATCGAAAAGCATCTGGGGAGGAAATCTTCGACAGTGTGCTTCATCCGAGTCAATTCGTCAATATATTCCTTCACATGGGAGAAACTCTGTAGAAAAAACCGCGCCCGTTGCCGGGTTTCAAGCTTCTGCCGGAGCGGTTCTGTACCACTCCACGGTGCGGCGCAGTCCCTCGCGGAAATCGACGATCGGCCGATAGCCGAGCAGCTCCTCTGCCAGAGAATTATCGGCCAGCGAGTCGTGAATATCCCCGGCGCGCGGAGGCTCATAGGCCGGACTGCCGCTATATCCGGTCAACTCGCGCAGGATAGCAACGATCTCATTCAGCGTGATGCGCGTGCCGGTGGCCGTGTTCATTATCTGGCCTGAAACCTTCTCCGCCGGGGCCGTCGCCGCCAGTAGATTGGCGTGGACGATGTTGTCGATATAGGTAAAGTCGCGGCTCTGTTCGCCGTCGCCATAGATCGTGGGCTGCTCTCCGGCCAGCATCCGGCGGCAGAAGATGGCCAGCACCCCGGAGTAGTGCGAGGTAGGGTCCTGGAAGGGCCCAAAGACGTTGAAGTAGCGCAGCGTCACCGTCTCCAGCCCGTAGACGCGGGCGAAAACGCGCATGTAATGCTCGCCGGCCAGCTTGGCCGCCGCATAGGGTGAGATGGGATTCGGCAACATGCCCTCATGTTTGGGAAGGGTCGGAGTATCGCCGTACGCCGAAGACGATCCGGCATAGACCACGCGGCGCGCTCCCGCGGCGCGGGCGGCCACTAATATATTCAAGGTGGCGTCCACGCAATTCCGGTTGGTGGCTGCCGGATCGGCCACCGAGCGCGGCACCGAGGCCAGCGCCGCCTCGTGGAAGACAACCTCAACGCCCGCGCAGGACCGGGCGCAGGCGGCCGGATCGGCCAGGTCCCCTTCCATGAACTCCATCGCCTCCAGGCCTGCCAGGTTGGCGCGCTTGCCGGTGATGAAGTTGTCGATGCCGCGAACTGTCTCTCCGTGCGCCAGCAACGCCGCGGCAATGGAGCGGCCAATGAATCCGGCGACTCCCGTGACAAGATATTTCGCCAAGCCAACCTCCTCAAAACCCGAGACTGCGGGTCGGAACCTGCACTATCCGTTTCGCCCAGAATACTACTATGGATGTACCCCGAGGCCCGCATCGAGATCCAGGCTACGGCATCATAGGCGATCTCTTTGAAGTGGTTCCCGCGCTCATCGCGTCAGTATTGGCGGCGAAGCAGTAGTATTCTCTAAGATTTGAGGTCCAACCCATGAACGACCCCCGCAAACCGATCGTCATCGTAGGCAGCGTCACCATGGACCTGGTCTCGCGCGCCAGGCAGATTCCGCGCATTGGCGAGACCGTTATCGGCGACAGCTTTGAAACCACCCCCGGCGGCAAGGGCGCCAACCAGGCGGTCGCCGCGGCGCGACTCGGCTATCCGGTCAAGATGGTGGGCATGGTCGGCGACGATGCCTACGGCCCGGCCTTGCTCGAAAACCTCGCCCGCGCCGGCGTAGGAACGGCAGCCATGGCGCAGGTCTCGGGAGCCTCCGGCCTCGCGCCCATCTTTCTGGCCGAAAGCGGCGAAAACGCGATCATTGTCGTCCCCGGCGCGAACGGCAAGATGGACACTGCTGCCGTCGATCTTCACTCCGCGCTCATCCGCTCCGCCGGCATGGTCCTCTGCCAGTTGGAGCTTCCCATGCCGACCATCAGCCACATTCTGGCCCTGTGCGCGGAGGCCGGCGTTCCGGTCATGCTCGATCCCGCTCCAGCCGCGCCGCTCCCCGATCAAATCTGGAGCCAGGTCGCATGGTTCACTCCCAACGAGACCGAGGCGGCCTTTTACCTGGGAGAGAATCTGAAGCCCGAGGACGGCGCTGAACGCTTGCTTGCCAAGGGATTGCGTGGCGTGGCGCTCAAGCGCGGCGGCGAGGGAGCTTATGTGGCCGTCGCCGGCGGCCGGGCGGCCTGGGTGCCTCCGTTCCCGGTCGAGGCCGTGGATACGGTCGGTGCCGGGGACTGCTTCAATGGAGCCTTTGCCGTTGCTCTTATGGAAGGAGAAGACCCGTGGCAAGCGGCCCGATTCGCCTCCGCGGCCGCGGCCATCTCAGTTACCCGCAAGGGCGCGCAAGTCTCCATGCCGTCCAGGGCCGACGCGGAGTCGTTTCTGGCGGCGCGCGCCTGACATTTTTTACAACTAGTACCGTGACCGGTAGTGCTATGTCCATGAGATTTCGTAATCCACTCGGAAGCCATGGGTGCCCCAGGTCCCTCGCATTTGGGGACCTGGGAAAGCACGAAATCATCAAGACATGGTACTAGTGCTATGTCCATGAGATTTCGTAATCCACTCGGAAGCCATGGGTGCCCCAGGTCCCTCGCATTTGGGGACCTGGGAAAGCACGAAATCATCAAGACATGGTACTAGAATTTGTAATGGCAGGAATGTAGCGCCGGCCTCCCGGCCGGCTGTCGTGCGGGCGTCCTCGCCCGCACATATCCATGCACAATTACTAAATCACACGGTCTTAACACTAGCTCTCTCTGGCCCGGATCGTCTCCTTGCGCGCCGTGAGCCGCTCCACCAGCTCC
>Ga0326728_10015852_pt1 | contig 15545 bp, 12 predicted proteins | sample MB3enrmetagenome_FD_207602 | JGI IMG/M metagenome (GOLD analysis project Ga0326728, IMG submission 207602) | Lab enriched peat soil microbial communities from McLean, Ithaca, NY, United States - MB31MN | ecosystem: Environmental > Terrestrial > Soil > Wetlands > Peat | place: USA: New York...
AATATCTACTCCAGGGATAAAAATGACCTACGACGATAGTAAGAAAAAGTAATCCATCAATGAGATCGGGAGGAGTGGCGCCATTGAATCCATGGTCGTGGTTGAATTGGTGCGCCTGGGGTGTTTCAGCCGGGCTGTTTTTGCTGATGCTGGTCGATCTGCTCAAGACAGAGCGCGCAGGCCTGAAGAAGAAACGGGATCAGCAAAAGCAAGCTTAAACGGCGGGACTGAGAAGGGATGGAATTGGAGATCGCTCGGGGCGAATCGAGGACCTGGTTTATGGCCCTTGGGATGAGCGGTATATGACGGTCGGGCCCGGGCAGGAAATTACCAGAGTAGCGTTTAACCCTGGTTGCGATGGATAAGGATCTTGAAAACTGGAAACGAGGTATGCATTTTGAGTGGCGATGCAGATAGAGGTAAAAATGATCGAGGATTGCTGAAGGTCTTGGGCCCGATGCATATCTGGGCGCTGGGCGTCGGCATAGTGCTGGTTGGGGAATTTATGGGTTGGAATTTTGCCGTAGCCAAGGGTGGCACCCTGGGCGCGATCATTGCCTGTTGGGTGATAGGACTGCTCTATATCTCCCTGGTCATGGTAAACACGGAGATCGGTTCGGTGATACCGGAAGCGGGCGGACAGTACGCCATGGCCAAGTATCTGCTGGGCCCACTGGCCGCTTTCAATATTGGATTGATGCTGGTCTTTGAATACGTGATGCTGGAGGCGGGGGATGCGCTGGTGGTGGGGGTGATTCTGAAATCCCTCAACCCGCATATCCAGAGCCTGCCATGGATTGTGCTGACACTGATGCTGTTGACTTATTTGAACTACCGGGGTGTGTACGCCACGCTTAGTTTTAACTTTATCATCACCTCCATCGCTTATGTTACCATCTTTGTCTTGCTGATCTCCACCCGATTCTGGTCACCTGGCTTGTCGATGCTCAGGCTGCAGGCTTTTTCCAACGGCTTGCCCTATGGTTGGATTGGCATTCTTGCAGCGCTGCAGTTTGGAACCTGGTTTTATCTGGGCATCGAGGGGACCGCCCTCGGTGCTGAAGAGTGCCGTTCCACAGGTCGTTCACTTCCTTTGGGAGCGCTGACAGGAATGGTGACGCTGTTGACGGGGGCGACAATCACCTGGTTTGTATGCTCAGGGCTGGTCAAGGCTGCGAAACTGGGCGTTTCCATATACCCCCTCTATGATTCCGCCCTGGCCACGAAAATACCGGCGGTGATTGTAGCGCTGTTTATTGGAACTATTCTCGCCTGTTTGGCCAGCGCCACCGGGTGCATCAATGACGCCAGCCGGGCCTGGTTCTCCATGTCCAGAGACACCCTGATTCCAGGGATTTTCAATGCCGTCCACCCCCGCTATAAAACCCCGTATCGCGCTATTCTGTTCCTGTTGCCCATTTCCCTGGCCTTTGGCCTGACAGGCCTGCTGGACCAGGTGATCTCCTTTTCAATTCTCTCGGCTATCCTGGTCTATATCCTGATGGCCGTTATGGCCCTCAAATTTAGAAAGATGTATCCCATGGGGGCTATCGACCGGGGCTATGTCTGTCCGTGGCACCCGCTACCGGCGATCCTGCTCCTGATCCTCTCTGTAGCCACCCTGATCGGGATGTATTTTGGGTACTTCGTCAACCTGATGGCTGGTTTTATCTTTTATATTCTGGCCTCGCTGTGGTTTATCTGGCACCGTCATAAATCTGTTGACGCCCGACAGTTTATCAGCGCTGGTTCCAGCAAATGGCCACGGCCTCTGGGATATTGAGCCGCTATTGAGCCGTCTGATAATGTTGCTGCCAATATGTATATTTTGTCAGGTGGCAGACTGACGCAGACTGACGCCGGTTGGTTATTTAAGCATGGCAGGACGGAACGGTAAAAAGAGGATTGCAAGGTGGCCATCTGCTTTTAAATGATTCAATTTTCTTGGACATTGATACGCAGGAGTTTCAGACGATACTGCAAGTGCTGCCTGGAGATCCCGAGCTTGGCGGATGTCTGCGTAATATTCTGATTGTTGTTGGTGAGTTCCTGGGTGATGATATCTCTTTCTATGCCGAGCAGCGTCTGTCGCAAGTCCTGCACCTGGTAGTCCCGGTAGAAGTGGTGGCTGTGGCTGAATTTTTCCCTCAGGTGAGGAGGAAGATGCTGCAGTTTCAGAGTTGTCTCGCTGCTCTCGGCCATATTCATCGCATGCTCTACCACATGCTCCAACTCTCTGACGTTGCCGGGCCAGTTATAACTCTTGAGGATATTTATTACCTCTTTTTGGGTCTCCAGAATGTTTTTCCCCATGATCCTATTATAGCGTCCGATAAAGTGCTCAACCAGCACCGGTATCTCTTCCTCCCGGTCCCGCAATGGGGGCACCGCCAGGGTCACCGCGGCCAGCCTGTAATAGAGATCGTTGCGCAACTGGTTTTTCGCAATGGCCTCGCTCGGTTCCAAATTTATGGCGCTGATGATCCGGGGGTTTACTACGATGTCCCTGTGCCCTCCCAACCTTCTCAGGGTTTTGGACTGAAGCACTCGCAGGAGTTTGGTCTGCAACAGCAAACTCATGGAATTGATCTCGTCCAGGAAAAGCGTTCCCTTATCAGCCTCTTCGAATAGCCCCTCTTTCTCCTCTGCCCCGGTGAAGGCCCCCTTGCTCGTCCCGAACAAAATTCCCTCTAGTAAGGTCTCCGGAATGGCGGCGCAGTTGATGGCCACAAACGGCCCCTCCTCCTTGGGGCTGTAATTGTGAATGCTCTGGGCAAAGAGTTCCTTGCCTGTTCCCGTTTCTCCTTGAATGAGCACCGGAGAGAGATTTTCAGCAAACTTTTTAGCAATATTGATGGTTTCTAAAAGTTTTGGGCTAGCCCCGATGATGTTGTCGAAAGTGAACTGGGTACCGTTCTTCTTATGTTTTGCCTGTTGGGTGTAGAAGTCTTTCTGCAGTTTGATCAGCTTATCGGTCAGCTCTTTGACCTTGGTGATGTCCCGGTTGACGGATACGACGGCGATAATGTGGCCATTATCGAAGATCGGATAGGTGTTGGTGATGATGCTGGCTGTATTGCCTCTCTTAGTAATGTAGGTTGTGCGGTGGTCCCTGACGGCAATACCCGATTTTAAGACCTTGAGCAGTACGCTCGTGTCCTCGTTCAATTGGTAGGCCTCTGAAATGTGCTTACCGAGCACATACTCGCTTTTGGAGTGTTCGATTTTTTCCATCGGCCGTGAATAGAGGATGGTGTTGCCCTTGCTGTCAACCATGTGAATGCCATCCTCCAAGACGTCCAGGGCCTTCAGCAGCAGATCCTTCTCCTTGCCGAGCTGTTCAATCTCATGCTCCAGTTCGACAATATCAGTGCTTTGATCCATGCTAACACCACCTTGGCTAAATCGTACGGCTCAATTCTACTATTTCGGGACATCATTCGACAATTCCTTTCGCAGGCAAAAAATTTTGCGACGCAAAAATATTTGCCGATGCTCTCTGGCCGGTCAACCGGACTGAACAACAGAAAACGTCTGCCGGCAGGCATAAACGGCTGTTTATCCGATCTGGCACACATCTTGCTCTAGAACAGAGAGGGGCAATCTAAAAGTCCAAATTTCAACCCCAAATCATAAAAGGAGGAAAGTTCAATATGGGTGACATGTCGTACTTGAAGGACAAACCGATTGCTGTCCTGGGCGCTGGTGCGGTTGGCAAGGCCATGGCCGCTGATTGCGCCAATGCTGGTGCAAAGGTGCGGATCTGTGATCTGCCGCCCTTTGCGGAGAAGACCCTGTTTGGCGTCAAAGAAAAGGGGATCAGGTTTCACGGAGACCAGTTGAACCTTTATAGTTTCGAGCGGTCGGGAGTAGCCACCTTTGACAAGGTTACAACAGATGTTGCCGAGGCCGTTGCAGGAGCTGGTCTTGTTATTGTTACCACCCCAACTTTTGGTCATGTTCCTTTCTTCGAAAAACTGATCCCGGCCCTGGAAGACGGCATGGTCATTCACATCTTCCCGGACAATTTCGGCAGCCTGATCTTGCGGAAGATGATGCGGGAAGCGGGCTGCACTAAGAAAGTGATCATCGGCGGGTGGTCGAGTTCCACCTACGGCAGCCGGGTGGATATCAAGGGCGGTGTGATCCTGCCGAGTGTCCGGGTATACTACCGGGCGATCACGCTCCGGGGAGCCTCCTTGCCGTCCAGAGACCAGGACGATTTCCTGGCAAGCGCCTATTTTCTGCCCTGCATGGACGCAGTGACCAAGGGAGACGGGCCGGTAGGCGGCAATACCGTGATGGATACCGGCTTCAGCAACGTCAACCCGGTCCTGCATTGTCCGGGCGCCATTTTGGGTGTGGCTGTGATGGAGAACTGGGGAGTTATCTACGGCGAGAATAAGTACGACTACTCCATCTATTCTCATGCCTATTGCCCCACGGTGTCTACGGTGCAGTACACCTTCTATACAGAAGAGTGCGCCCTGGCTGAAGCTATGGGTGTGGGCATCCAACATTATGAGAAGGAGAACTTCTTCTCCAGAGAAAACGTGCTCGGCTTGGAGTACATGGGACCCGACTACAAGATCCCGTTTGACCAGCAGGATTACATCCAGTACGGCACAGGCCCCTTCACCATCGAAAACCGTTATATCACTGAGGATATCCCGGTGGGTTGCCATGTCTACCACGAACTTGGTAAAAAATTTGGCGTTAAAACACCGGTTATCGATGCCATGATCAACATTGCCAGCGCCATGCTGAGCCGGGATTTTTACAAGCAGGGCTATACCCTGGACTATCTGGGTTTTGGCCATATGAACAAGGAACAGATGCTCAAGTACCTGCAGGAAGGGATCTACACCGAAAAATAGAACAGAATACCCCCCTCTTCTTCTGGAAAGGTCTTTATCCCCGCCCTGCGTGGGGATAAAGACCTATTTACCAGAGAGGGCTTTGGAGGTCGAAGGCATGCCCAAGGCCATTGATTTCGCAGATCTCCCTAAAATTCTTTACCTGACCATGGACGACGTCAAGACAGTAGGACTGTCCGACGAGGAGATTTTTAATTGCGTATCCGAAATCTTTATCCAGCATTGCCAGGGAAGAGTGGATGCGCAGCCGGAGCAGACGCTCTGCACATCCCCGGAGTCTTCTTTTCAAGCCTCGATAGGCTGGATGGACAAAGTCGACGTGGCGGGTATGCGATGGTCCTCAAAGTGCGAAAACAACTGGAGGCAGGGGCTGCACAGAGCTTTTGGCATGATCGTCTTGAACAATGCCGGCAACGGTCTTCCCTATGTCTTCATGGACAGCCTTTACATAACCCTGAAGCGTATTGCCGCCACAACGGCAGTGTCTGCAAAATATCTGGCACGCCAGGACTCGAAAGTCTTAGGCCTGATTGGAGCTGGGGCTCAGGGCCGCGATGACCTGCGGATGCTGCAACTGGTTCTGCCTATGCTGGACAGGGTGAAGATCTACGACTCCAGGCCGGGAGCTGCCGACAGCTTTGTGCGAACCATGGCAGATGAGTTCAGGGGCGAGATCATTCCTTGCAGCACCATCGAGCAGGTTGTAAAAGATGTCGATGTTGTATTGAATGGCGCTGCGGTGTTGAAGAGTCCGGGATGCCAGGTAAAAGACTGCTGGCTGCCGCGTCAGGGCTTGTTTATCGCGCCGCTTGTGCCACTGGCTCTCTACGAGCTGAGCACCGTCAGAAGAATGGATAAGATCACGACCGATAACCTGCCGAAACTGATCTCGCTGATGGGCAGCGGGCACCTTCCTTACGGCCTGCCGGTGATTCATGCGCAACAGGGTGAGATCAACAACGGTCAGAAAGCCGGCCGGGAGCGTGAGGATGAGAACGTCATGGCTCTCAACCTCGGCTTGGCAGTGCTTGATCTGTATATCGGGCGCAAAGTCTATGATGTCGCCAGGGAGAAGGGCATTGGAACCTGGATGGAGCCCCTGACCTGGTAACAGAACAGGGCAAATAATTTTGCGCAAGATATATTGCGGGGAGGCTAAAAATAGGGAAGGCTGTCGAGCAACCGCTTACTAAAGTATCCTTTGTCAAGCGATCTGACAATAGGCATGAAGATTGCATTAAGTATTGTATGAAGATTCCAATCGGTTTGTCTGTTTCTGTTTGATAGGAAAAGAATATCGGCCAGATGACAGATGCAGCCGAATTTGGATCAGGAGGTGGAAGAGATGCATTTATCCAATGGGAATAAAAATGTGGAGTTCAAAATTCTTGAGGATGATCAGTTTGCGCTCATCCACCAGGCCAGCCTCACCATTATGGAAGAGGTGGGATTGAAGATCCAGGGTGAACGGACGCTGAGCCTGCTGTCTGATCATGGAGCCCGGGTGGAACGGGACGGCCTGACGAGAATTCCTGCCGAACTGGTTGAGCAGTCTTTGGCCAAGGTTCCGGGAGAGTTCATGCTGTATGACAGAGATGGCGCACCCGCTCTCAAGGTCAACAGCGACAGCATCTATTTCGGCACGCATGCTGACCAGTTGGAAATCATTGACCCGTTCTCAGGAGTGGCGCGCCAGTTCCTGAGAAAAGATACCGAACTGATGGCCAGGCTGAGCGATTACCTGCCAAATATCGATTTCTTACTTGCCGTGGGATTGGACGCCGACGTTCCGGCCGGGATCCAGTCTCAAGTCACTTTCCTGCAAACAGTCAAACACTGTCGTAAACCCATCAATTTCTCTTCCAATGATGTGCAGGGCCTGATAGATATTATCGACATCGCTTCCCAGATTGCCGGCGGCAGAAAAATATTGCAGGAAAGACCGTTCGTTTTTTACTACTGCGAACCAATTCCTCCTCTAACGCATCCCGAGTCCAGCACGGAGAAGCTGCGGATCAGCGCTGAAAACCGGATTCCGGTCGTATACATGCCCTACTGCATGATGGGGGGGACGGCGCCAATGTCATTTGCCGGAGCCCTGGCTCAGTGTAACGCCGATGTCTTGACCGGGCTGGTGATCAGCCAGTTGGCCAGCCCCGGGGCGCCCTTCATCTATGGGGCGATGCCGTCCATCTTCGATATGCGCACTACTATCGGCAGTTATGGCGCTCCCGAGTTTGCTTTGCTGGTGGCAGCCTCCTCGGAGATTGCCCACCGGTATGGATTACCTTTTTATGGTACGGCAGGCACGACCGACGCCAAGTTTATCGATGAACAGGCCGTAGCCGAGGTGACCATGTCCTGCTTTGCCTCGCTGCTATCTGGCCAGAACCTGGTTCACGATGTTGGCGTGATGGACCACTGCATTAATGTCTCCCCAGAAATGGTGGTATTGGCCGACGAGATCATCGAGATGCTGAAGCGCTTCATGCAGGGAGTCAGGGTCGATGAACAGGAACTGGCGCTGGATGTCATCAGGGAGGTGGGACCGGGAGGACAGTTTCTCACCTCCGGGCACACCGCCAACAACTTTAAGGCCATCTGGTATCCCCGCTTTTTTAGCCGCAATATGAAAAACACGGCAACTTCAGAAGTTCGTGGCAGGATCAGGGAAAAGATCCGCTATGTTATGGAAAACCATCAGGTCAGGCCGCTGGACGCTGTCATGGTGCAGGAGCTTGAGCAGCGGTTCAGACCGGACCCCGAGTCTTGAAAAACTCTCGATAAAGTTAAAAACCGGAAGGAGATGTACAAGAAATGGACTTAAGCAACATCTACGATTCTGTGATCAATGGTGATCGCGAGCAGATCGTGCAGCAGGTCAAGAATGCTTTGAGTGAAGGAGCAGATCCGGACGTTATTATCAGTGATGCCCTGATCAGGGCCATGGATGAAGTGGGGCAGCGCATGAAGGACGGGGACGTGTTTGTGCCCGAGGTGCTGATGGCCGCCAACACCATGAAGAAAGGACTGGAGGTAGTCGGCCCGCTGCTCAAGGGAGAAAAGCGCAGATCGGCGGGCAAGGTCGCCATCGGTACTGTGGAGGGCGATCTGCATGATATCGGGAAAAACCTGGTTGTGATGTTGCTTGAGAGTGCCGGTTTCGAGGTTGTCGATCTGGGGGTCGATGTTTCCAAGGCGAAGTTCTTGGCGGCGATCGAGGAAGCGCAGCCGGATATTATCGGGCTTTCCGCCCTGCTCACAACGACCATGACCACCATGGCAGATGTCGTTAAAGCGATTGACGGCAGGGTGAAAACCATGGTGGGGGGTGCTCCGGTCACTGAAGAATTTGCTGCCAAGATCGGTGCCAGCGGGTATGCCCCTGATGCTGTGACCGCCGTCGATATGGCAAGGAGCCTGCTGGTTTAGCGCCACAGAAGCGTCAAACATTCGGGAGGTAGATAGCATGTGGAATAAATGCAGCGCGAGTAACGAAGTTGATAATCAGTCAGTGCAGTTCCGGGTTTTGTCAGGCAGCCAGTGTAGGCGGCTCTACAACGCTGTCCTGGAGGTGCTGGAGCACACCGGAGTCGAGATCTTTTGCGAAGAGGCCGTGGATGTGCTCAAGAAAGCCGGCTGCTGGGTAGACGGAGCGCGGGTTCGGATACCGTCGCACCTGGTAGAGCGGGCAATAGCCACTGCTCCGTCCCGGGTGGTCCTGTCAGACCGGAACGGTGCGAGGCGGCTGTTTTTGGAGGGCAACAACTCTTATTTCGGACCCGGCCCCACCAACCCTACCATTTTCGATCTGGAGACCGGGGAGCGCCGCGACGTGTTGAAAAGTGACGTCTGCCAGGCGGCCCGGCTGACAGACGCCCTGCCCAATATGGATTTTGTGATGTCTCTGGCCTGTATCTCGGACTGTACGCCGGGACTGGCAGACGTGCACGAGGTGCACGCCATGCTGCAGAACAGCATCAAACCGATTGTCACCTGGGCGTATGATCTCCAGAACGTGGATACGATCATTTCCATGTGCGAGGCGGTGGCTGGCAGCGCCGAAGCCCTGCAGAAGAACCCGTTCGTGGTGGTCTATGCCGAACCCACGGCTCCACTCCGGCATTCCAGGGAAGCCATCGAGATCATGATGTATATGTCTAAAAAAGGCCTGCCACTCTTGTACACCCCGGGTGTGCAGGGATGCGCCACGGCGCCGGCCAGCCGGGCCGGGGTGCTGGTGATCACTGCCGCCGACAACCTGGCAGGGCTGGTCATTAACCAGCTTGTCCGAGAAGGGGCGCCCTACATCGTGGGTGGGGTCACCACCAACATGGACATGAAGACGATGATCCACTGCTATGGATCGTCACCGGAATTCTCGCTGATGCACGCCGCCATGAACGATTTCATCCACTTCCTGAACCTGCCCGGCTGGAGCACGGCCGGATGCGCCGACTCCAAGCTCCTGGACGAGCAGGCGGCGGTCGAGTATACCCTGTCCATCTATACCGCAGCGCTGAGCGGTTCCAACCTGATCCATGACTGTGGCTTCCTGGAGACCGGTCTGTCCGGCTCACTGGAGGCACTGGTGATGGCTGATGAGATCGTCGGAATGGTCAGAAGCATTATCAGGGGCATCCGGATCGCCGATGAGACCCTAGTGCTCGACCTGATCGACAAGGTTGGCCCCGGAGGGAATTTTGTGTCAGAAGAGCACACCTTCGACAACTTCAAGAAGGAATTCTGGCTCCCCAGAGACATCAACCGGGAGATTTTCCGCCAGTGGGCCAAGAAAGGCAAGACCACGTATGCCCAGAGGCTGAACGCCAGGGCGAAGCAGATCTTGAAGGACAGCCAGCCGTCCCTGCTGCCGGACGAGAAGTTGCGGCAACTGCAGGCACTGGTGGACCGGGCGGAGGCGGCGAAGGCTCACTGAGGCAAGGGACAATGATGAATATCTGGAGGCGGGGAGTTTCCCGTAACTTCCCGCCTCTGGGTTTCACAAAGCAGACTGTATAGAGGAAGGTTGCAGTATCCGGAAGACGAGTGGGGGGTATGGAAGTGGGTATGCTCAGCTTCTTGAACAACATCATATTGACAGGGATCCTGACCGGTGGCTTGTATGCTCTGATGGCCATGGGGCTCTCCCTGGTGTTTGGTGTGATGAACATCCCGAATTTTGCCTATGGCGAGTTCTACATGATCGGCGCCTATCTGGCCTTTTTCGGGATCGAGGTTTTTGGGTGGGGGCCGATCCCCAGCATCCTGTTTGCAATGGCTGGGGGGTTTATCTTCGGGGCAGTGATCGAAAAGAGCCTGTTCTATCCATTGCGCCAACGCTCCAAGGAAAATTGGCTGATGAACACCTTTCTCCTGACCCTGGGTCTGTCCATCATCTTACAAAACGGTATGGTCATCCTCTATGGCGCCAACTATCATGGCATTACCTACTTCTGGCCTGGGAATATCCGTCTTGGCCCCGTGAATATCTCCTATGACCGTGCAGTAGCGTTTCTAATTGCCATTGTGGCGATCGTGCTCTTTTCCCTTTTCCTTAACAAGACTCGCACCGGGCGAGCGATCCGTGCGGTCTCCCAGGATGAGACTGGAGCGAAATTGATGGGGATCGATCTGAATGGGATCCACATGCTTACCTTTGCGCTGAGTTCTCTATTGGCCGCTCTTGCAGGGGCGAGTTTGCTATCGATATCGGCGGCCTATCCAACCATGGGTGTCACTCCATTGTACACGTCCTGGTTTGTTCTGATTCTTGTCGGCATGGGTAATGTGGAGGCCAGCATCTGGGGCGGATTTATCGTTGGTATTCTGGAGACCCTGTCCACCTTCTACTTGGGTTCCGGTTGGCAGAGCGCAGTCAGCTTGGGAATTATTATCCTGATTCTGCTTTTCAAGCCCGCCGGCATCTTTGCAAAAAAGGGCGTCAAGACCGTTTGGGAGTAGGGAAGATCATATTGGAAGGGAGATTGACGTGGTGAAGACTGTTCTTGACAGCATAAAGCCATATACCAACGGTCTAAGAAAAGTGGGATTGCCTCCGATAGGGATATTGTTGGTAATACTCCTGGCTCTGGCTCCACTGGCCTTGCAGAGTGAGCTATGGACACGGCTGCTGGTTGATGCTTTGATGTCGGCATCACTGGCCATGGCCTTCGATTTTACGGCAGGGTATATCAACATCACTAACTTTGGGTATGCTGCCTTCTGGGGACTAGGAGCCTATACGTCCACCATCCTGGTTCTGAGAATCGGGATGACCCCCTGGCTGGGCATGTTGGCCGGAGCTATTGCGGCGGGTATCCTCGGTTTTGGAGTGGGGATTCTAACTTTGAGGTTGTCCGGCATCTTCGCCTCATGTATGACCTGGTTTGTGGCCCTGGTGATGATGGGCGTCTGCGCCAACTGGACATCTCTGACGTCCGGCAACTCGGGGCTGATCGCTCCGTACTTGTTGAATACAGATTCAAACCTCCCCTATTTCTACATCATTCTGATATTCACCTTAATCATCTATCTAGGGCTTGTCTTACTGACCAAGTCGCATGTTGGCATGGCTTTCAAGGCCATCGGCCAGGACTCCCAGGCTGCGGCGGCCTCCGGCATCAACATCACTTACTATAAGGTCTTGAACATGACTATCTCCTGCGCAATCGCCGGCCTGATCGGAGGCTTCTATGCCCACTTCGTGGGGATCCTGACGCCGGATTTGATGAGTACCAGCCATACGGTGGAATCGATTGCCATCAGCACTATCGGCGGACGTGGCAGCATCTGGGGGGCGTTTGTTACGGCCCTGATCCTCATACCGAGCCTGGAGTTCATGAACAGCCTGATGGAATTGCGCATGATCATCTATGGGGCCTTGTTGATCCTGGTCATGCTTTTCTATCCTACAGGTCTAGCTGGTGCCTGCGGCAGCGTCTACGGGTATGTAAAACACAAGCTGACGACGTCACAGCGCCCAATGGCAGGCTGAACAGCACGGCAGCATCAACCAGTGCGGCTGGGTTGGCAGCCCCTTAACAGCACACGTGGCGACGAGGAGGTGAAGCCTGAACTAACGGTCAACTCGGATGTCTAAAAGCACTTTGGTTTTTAGAGACAACTTAAAAAAATGGAGGGGTTATGGATGGGGAAGATGAGACGCGTTCCCGGGGTGAGCATGGTTTGTTTGGTCCTGGCTGTGGTCATGCTGCTCAGCGTGTCGTTGACGGGATGTGGCAGCAAATCGTCGTCCAGCGGCCAGAAAGTGCTTAAGATCGGAGTGGACGGGCCCTTCACCGGGCCAGGGGCGGAGGTCGGCACCGAGTTCAAGGATTCCATTCAAATGGCTTTTCAAAATATCAACTACCAGGTCGGAAACTACAAGATCCAGTTGGATTGGATCGACGATCAGTCAGACGCCGAGAAGGGTGCCCAGGCTTATGAGGACGCTATCGTCAGAGACGGGATCGATTGCGGCTTTATGGATTGGAACAGTTGGGTTTCCGTCTCGGAGATGGAAGTGGCAGCCAAGTATAAGATTCCTCATTTCTTCAGCTACGGAGCTACCGAAACCGTCAACCAGAAATATCAATCCGATCCGGGCAAGTATTTCTACTGGGCGGGCAAGGCCTGGCCGGAACCGGAAAAATTGACGAATGCTTATGTGCAGGCGGTCAACGATGCAGTGCAGAACGGCACCTGGAAACCAAACAATAAGAATATTGTGATCTACGGAGTAGACAATGATTGGGGCCGGAGTTTCGCGGCGGCGGTTACCCAACAGTTCCAGGCTACCGGGTGGAAAGTGGTCGATACCGAATGGCTGCAGCTTGGTCAGACTGAATTTACCCCAGTGTTGAAAAAGATCAAAAGCCTCGATCCTGCACTGGTCATAGGTTCAATGTCAGATCCCACTGCTGTGTCGTCTTTTATCAAGCAGTCCCAGGAGATCCAATTGCCGAGCCTGATCGTTTCAGATGGTTTGGGTTGGATCGGTAATTGGTACACTCTGACCGGCAATGCCTCAAACTACGTGATCGATTCGATTCCGCAGTTTACCAGCCCCAAGGCCAAGCAGTTTGAATCAGATTTCAAGGCCAAGTATGGGTTTGAACCAGGTGCCATCACCAGCGGCATGACCTATGATTACGCCAACTTCCTGATCAAGATTCTGAACAGATGTTATCAAAAGTATAACGGCGTGATCAACAAGCAGAACCTGGCCGAAATCGCCAAGGATGAGCTAGAGACCGGTAAGTTGGACTATGCGGACGGGATCATCATGAGGGACTACCAGTACACGCCGCAGACTTTCCCGGATCCGGTTGTCGATGCGCAGCACTATATCTTCCCTGCCGTGCAGTATTTTAATGGCCAGGGTATGGTGATCTGGCCTGACTACATGAAGCAGCAAGATATCAAAATTCCGGCGTACGCCAAGTAACAGGTCTAACAAGATTGAAGCTGATATTGGGGGCCGGGCGGAAAAGCGAGCCCGGCCCAACTACCTAAACTCTATTAAAGCAGGTGGTTGCTCGTGGTCGTCTTGGAAACAAAGGGAGTGTGCAAGCGATTTGGCGGCCTGCAGGCGGTCAGGAACGTTGATCTGCAGGTAGAAGAAGGCGTCATCTTTGGGCTGATCGGGCCGAACGGCGCCGGCAAGACTACGCTCCTGAATACTATTGCCGGAGTCTATCATGCCGATCCCGGCAGCGTCTTCTTTAACGGCAAGAACATCACCAGCTTGAGCGCCGACAAGATCTGTCATGCAGGGATGGCCAGGACATTCCAGATCGTGCACTCTTTTTCCCAAATGAGTTCCCTGGAGAATGTCATGATTGGAGCCATTTTTGGGCGGGGGACTGGTGGAGTGACCCCTAGGGAAAAAGCGGCTGAGATGTTGGAGTTTACTGAGTTTCCGCTCAGCCACGATACTCTCGCCCATGACCTTAATACGATCCAGTTAAAACGCCTGGAGTTGGCCCGTGCCCTGGCAACAGGATGCAACCTGCTGTTGCTGGACGAAGTGGCGGCAGGACTGACCCCGGCGGAACTGGATGTTATGAGCGTACTGATCAGAAAGATCAGGGACCGGGGGATCACTATTATCATGGTCGAACATTTGATGAAGCTGATTATGGGTGTCTGCGACCGGATCGCCGTGCTCTATTTCGGGGAAAAGATTGCTGATGGCACACCAACGGAAATCACCCGGAATAAGAAAGTGGAAGAGGCCTACCTGGGCTCGGTGGCGAGCCTGTAGCTGCGCAGGCGGGTGCCGGTAGGCGGCGTTCTGCGAGAATCAAGGTCTCACGTACAGGGAGGCAAAATATGCTGGAGATCAGTAACCTCAACTCCGGGTACAAATATCTGCAAGTGCTGTGGGACGTCTCCCTCAAGATTGACGAGGGGGAGGTGGTGGCGCTGATCGGGCCGAACGGGGCTGGGAAGACCACGACCTTGAGAAACGTTCTGGGTATCCTCAAACCATGGGGAGGTAAAATTACCTTTCTGGGCAGGGACATCACGGGGATGCCTACGGAAAAGCTGGCGCGGCTTGGCCTGGCCTTCGTCACCGAGGATCGCAACCTTTTTCCGGCGATGACGGTTTATGAAAACCTGTTGATGGGGGCCTACACCGTCAAAGCCAGACCGCAGATCCAGGAGAACCTCGACTATGTTTTTTCCCTGTTTCCCAGGTTGGCGGAACGGACGAAGCAATATGCCGCTACTATGAGCGGTGGAGAGCGACAGATGCTGGCTGTCGCCCGCGCTCTCATGTCCAGGCCGAAGGTGCTGTTGCTTGATGAGCCGTCAATGGGCCTGTCGCCGCAGAACGTGGCAGTGGTCTTCCAGGCGGTCGCCAAGCTCAGGAAAGAAAAAGTCACGTTCATGATCGTCGAGCAGAATGTCCAGACCACCTTGAAGATCGCTGACAGGGCGTATGTACTGGAACAGGGGCGTGTGGTCATGGAAGGAAAATCTGGCGATATGCTCAAGGACGATCACATCAAGAACATGTACCTTGGCATTGCTTGACAACCTGGCAGAGGCGAGCCGTACCCGGAGGCGCCGGGAGTGATGCGCTGTCTCACCGGCTTGGAGAGTTTCCGGGTTGCCAGGTACTGGCCCCGGGAATTACGGGGCGGGGCGGCAAAAGCCGTACCACTGCAAAGGGAATGCTGTTGACGAAAACGAGGAGGGACCGGAATGAGTCGACGCGTCATCTCTGTTGTTGATGCCCATGTAGCGGGGGAACCGGCGCGGCTGATCACGGGAGGGCCCAAACTGAAAGGGCGCAGCATCGTCGAGAAAACGGAATACATGAAGAAGCATTACGATACCATCAGAACCGCGGTAATGCTGGAGCCGCGCGGCCATGGCGATATGTATGGAGGCTACCTGACCGAAGCGGTGGATCCCCGCGCTGACTTGGGGATCATCTTTATCGACGGTGGACTGTACAATGCCATGTGCGGGCATGCCTCCATCGCTTTCGGAACTATGGCGGTGGAGTTGGGCTACGTGGAGACCAGAGAGCCAATCACTGAAGTGGTACTGGAAACTGGCGCCGGTCTGGTGACAATCCGGGTAGAAGTCCGTGACGGCAAGCCGGTTGCGGCCACCCTGCAGGGAGTACCGTCGTTTCTTTATCGTCCGGAT
>Ga0326728_10015854_pt1 | contig 15544 bp, 11 predicted proteins | sample MB3enrmetagenome_FD_207602 | JGI IMG/M metagenome (GOLD analysis project Ga0326728, IMG submission 207602) | Lab enriched peat soil microbial communities from McLean, Ithaca, NY, United States - MB31MN | ecosystem: Environmental > Terrestrial > Soil > Wetlands > Peat | place: USA: New York...
CGAATTAAGCGAATGGCCTGTGGATTCAGGAACAGAGATCGCTTCCGCATGGCGATCCTATTTCATTTCGGCGGCCTTGATATGGGATTTTAATATTACACATGAATAACGGAAGCGCCCTTCCCCGATCCTTCGATCCACGCTCAACTGCTTGAGCTCCACCCTCTTGTCCAGGCCGATCGCGATAGCCTCCTCTAGGCTCCGGGCCGGGACCTGGGGATCGGCGGCCTCGGCCACAGCGAACTCCTCGTCCGCGCTCAGTCCCACGAGGTTCGCCAGCGTCTCCCGCGCCGAGCCAAGCGAGAGCCGGCCGTTCATCAGGTCGACCTCGGCGCTCTCCACATTGATCTGCGCGGTCTGAAGATCGACGTCCGCCGCCTGATGGAGGTCATAGAGCGACTGCTCCTGCGCGAGGGCAGACTTCTGCAGCTCGAGGTCCTTCGCGTATACGTCGAGGTTGCGCTGAGCGCTCAGCATCGAGTAATAGTCCTGCTTGACTTGGTAAATCAGACTCAACTTGTCCGAGTCCGCCGACAGCTCCGCGGATTGGAGAGTAAGGAGTCCCTTCTGAACATTCCCTTTCGCGATCCCACCCGGATAGCCATCCCAGACAGTCTGGCTCAGGCTGAGATTGACGCTGCTGTCGTTGGTGCTCGCGACGGGCGAAAAGGAGGCATTGCCCGTCAGGCTCAGGCTTGTGGATGGCCCACTCAGGGAAAGAGAGCCCGAATAGTTCAGCGGGATATCCGTAGTGTAATCGACGGAAGTCCCTACCGTACTAGCAGCCCCGGAGAGGAGCGTAGTGTTGCCGATTCCCCCGGTGGCTCCGGCGTCGAGGCTACCGTTTAGCGAGACCGAGTTAGTCGCCACCGTTTGCTTGTACTGAGCTCGGCTAATATCGAGGTTTTTCTGAAGTATCGCGCCACTATTGCTTTTTGATAGAGCTGTCTCAAGGCACTGCTCGAGAGTCAGGACCTTCTGCCCCGTCTGCGGCGCCGCCACCTGTTGTGACCACAGAGCCATAAAAGGAATGAGAAATGCGCCAACGCACGCAATTCGTATGAAGTCCATTATTCTTTATCTCCTGATCTTTGGTGTTGGAATTGATATTACCAAGTGGCTTTTTAGTATGACATATAAATAGCCTAAATAAATTATAAACTTTGCTATATTTGTGATTATCCTTTTATTTGCCGTTGGATTTTCAGCTCGTCGCGCATATACTCCGAACTCGGGGACTAGAAGATATGCAGGCTAAAGTACTCGTCGTCGAAGATGTCAATGAAATGTCCGATCTTATCACGCTCTTCCTATCGAAGGATGGGATAGACGCGCAGGCTTGCAAGAATGCCGAATCCGCTCTCGAGCGCGTCAAGACGGAACGCTTCGACCTCATCGTCCTCGATCTGAATCTGCCCGGAATGGATGGCTTCGAGTTCCTCACGGAGGCGCGCAAGCTCACTGCATGCCCCGTCCTCATCGTGACGGCTCGCGCTTCTGACGAGGACCTGATCGCCGGCCTCGGCCAGGGCGCCGACGAGTATATGACCAAGCCCTTCTCGCCCAAGGTCCTCGTGGCGCGCGTGCGAGCCTTGCTGCGACGTTCGCGTAGCATCCCCGACAAAGCCTCTCCCGATATATTCCACTTCGGACCCTACACTCTCGATCGCTCGACCTTCGTGCTCAAGCGCGGCGACGAGGCCATACCTCTCTCGGTCAAGGAATTCGGAGTCCTATCCTACCTCGCCGAGCGCGCGAGCTCGAAAGTGCCACAGATGCCCCAGTCCATCTACAACGCTGTGTGGGAATCCAGCTATGGCGATATTACGGTCGTAGCCGTCTACATCCAGCGGCTCAGGAAGAAAATCGAGGACGATCCTGCCAACCCGGCCTATATCGAGACGGTCTATGGCCGGGGCTATCGTCTCCGAGTCCCCCCAGAGTCGGGCGACGGGGACGGTCATCGATGAAAATAAAGACGCAGTCTTATATCCTCATTGTCGGTATCGCAATCATGCCGATCGTCGTCATATCGCTCTTTTTCGTCTATGAGCGGGCGAGCCGCCACTCAGTGATGGATATCGGGAGGGCGGGGGGCCGTTCTCCAAGTTCAGAGGAGGTCGTACGGCTCCTACAAAAGACTCCCAAGGACGTTGATATTGCCGTGGCAGATCCGTGGGGCAGCGTAATCTACTCCACGATACCATCCATACACCCCGGTTCCGCCATTACGCTCGGTATCGCGACCGTTGCTCATGACTTACCCACAGGACAAGCCCTAATATTCGGCATAGGCCCATCCCTGCCAAAGGGCTTCACGATAGTGACGACCCTGCCGATCAGAAGTTTAATTATACACCAACCTCTTATCGTCGTCGGCGCCCTCGCCCTAGCGGTCATCATCGTCTTCGCATCGGTCATGTGCATACTCATTGTCAATTCCCTAACGCGTTCAGTCGTTTCCCTCGAGGCAGCCACGAGGCGCGTCGCCGCAGGCGAGCTCGATCTTCCCATCTCAATAGAAGGGAGCAACGAGATAACCTCCCTCTCGCACTCGCTCAACAGCCTGCGCGAGGAGATCAAAGAAGATCAGGCACGTCGCGCCCGTTTCATCATGGGCATCTCCCACGACCTCAAGACGCCGTTGGCCCTCGTGAAAGGCTACGCAGAGGCCCTCGAAGAGGATCTCGGCGATCCAGGTCCAAACGCATCTTCGTATCTCCGTATTATCAAATCCAAGGCCGACCAACTTGAGGGCATGATCGAAGACCTCATAGATTTCGAGCGAGTGAATACCGGCGAGTGGAGCCATGGCCTCGCAAGCGTCGACCTCGCGACCTTCCTACGCGTCTTCTCGAAGCGCATCGAGGCGGACGCCCCTCTTTTCGATCGTAAGGTTTTTTGCACAATAGCCCTGCCCCAGCCGAGCTATATCTACATGGACGAGCGCCTTGTGACTCGGGCCCTCGAAAACCTCGTCAACAATGCCCTACGCTACACCTCTTCGGGCGGCAGGATCGACATCGCGGCGAAGGCCAAAGGCGGGAACTACATTGTCTCCATCATCGACGACGGTCCGGGCATCGCGCCGCAGGATCTGCCACACATCTTCGAGCTATTTTACCGCGGCTCCTCTTCCCGCAACGAGCCGGGCATGGGGCTCGGTCTTTCCATAGTCAAGACCGTCGTCGAGTCCCACGGCTGGGCCATAGAGGTCCTTCCCGGGCGGGATCGCGGCGCCGCATTCGTCCTCACGATCCCGGTTTCAGCGACATAGACTAGGTAGGTGAATTATGCGCCCGCTGTGAGATCGGTATTTCTAGGCCCTCCTGAGTGATGCGGCGAGACTGGCCGTAAATATCCACCATGACTTCTTTTCCCTCAACGACCCTAAACCGAGCTGTTGTGCCGGCGATCTCGACCGACAATAGCGAGCCCGCGTAGAAAATCTTAAAGCGGTAGGCTTTCCACTGCGCCGGAATCGATGGACTAAAGATAAGGGTCTCGGCATCAGTCCGGAGTCCCCCGAAACCCGAGACCATGCTAGCCCACACCCCTGCCGCCGAAGATGAGTGGATGCCTTGCTCCGTATTGCGATTGTAGTTATCGAGGTCCAGCCGCGCCGCGTAAGCGAGGAAGTCGTAGGCCTCCTGCATCTTCCCGAGCTCCGCGGCCAGGATCGCGTGCAATGAGGGCGAGAGGGAGGACTCGTGGCTCGTGCGCGCCTCGTAGAACTCGTAGTTCTTCCGTTTCTCCTCAATTGTGAAGTCCTGGCTGAAGAAGTACGGCAGATTGAGGAAGTCGGGCTGCTTGAGCATGTCGAGGCGGAATATCTTGATGTACGCCCAGTTCTTGTAGATCGGCACTTGGGACATGGGGATGCTCTTCACCTCGATGTGCGGAAGGTCGAAGTATCCATCGTGCTGCTCGTAAATTCCGCTCTCCTCGTCCTTGGGGATGCGCATCTTCTCGGCCATGCGCTTCCATTCCCGCGTCTCGTCGGGCTCGAGCCGCACCTTAGCGAGGACTTGCCGGTAGAGCTCAGGCTTATTCTTCTGCATCTCCGAGAGGACTTCCAGCGTGTACTCGAACATCTTCTTGCCGAGGTAGTTCGTGTAGCAGTTGTTGTTGACCATCATATGGAACTCGTCCGGGCCCATGACGCCGTAGAAGCCGAAGTCGCCCCTCTTGGGGCTCCAGCCGCCGGCGCTCGCCATACATCGGCACATCTGGAGCAGCATCTCGATGCCCTCGCGGTAGAGGAAGTCCTTGTCCTTGCACACCCGGTCGTAGTGCCAGATCGCGTAAAAGACCGCCACGTTCTGATGGATCTCTAGGTCGACGTGCTGCCAGGTTCCCGAGTCCTCGTAGCCGGTGATGGTAGAGAAAGGATAGCGTGCTCCCTCGAGGTCGAGCCGCTTGGCGTTCTCGAGGGCTCGCGGGAGGTAGTGGTACCGGTACATGAGCAATTTTCGCGCGATCTTGGGATCGAGGAACATAAACATGCGGTGACAGTAGATTTCCGTATCCCAGAAGTTGACGCCGCTATAGACCTCGCCGCCGAGTTTGCAAAGGACGTTTCGCCGATCGCTTTCGCCATGATAGTTGATGTACATCGCGAACAGAGAATAGCGTACGCCTTGCTGCAGCTCTGGGTCGCCGTCGATCTCTATGTCCATGCGGTCCCAGAAGCGCGCCCAGAGCTTGCGGTGATCGTCGAACGCCTGGTCGAAGCCGATGTCGGAAAGCTCCCGGGCGAGGGAGAAGCCCTCGGACCAAACGCGCTCCGCATCGTCCGTCTGCTCCCAATGGTTCACCGCCATCTTCTCGAAGACTGTGGCCCTCCCCTCTTCGAGCGTGAGCGTCGCCTCCATTCCGATGAACTTCTCTCGCTCAATGAGACGCAGCGCGATCGACTGGTCCGCAGAGACGCGGAAGCTCGAAAAGAGGCGGCATCCGCTCTTTTGAGTGCGGGCCTGTATTGCACAAATATCGCCTGAGCGCTCACTGTGCTCAGGCACCCAGAAATTCGTCTGCGCGGACGATACTTCATTGCTCGCGCCGGAGCCCTGGGTTTGGTCCCAGCCTGCTGCGAGCTCATAGATCGTATTGAAGTCGAGACCGGATAACACTCGAATCTCACCGGAGAAATTGAGCGGTTCGAAGACGATGCTTTGGCATCCGAGCGCCGTTGTATGGATATCCGTGAACCTGACAAACTTTAGCTTCAGTCGTTTCCCGCCGCGCGCCGTCCAGACGAATTCTCTCGTTAAGGTAGCATCGCGCATGTCGAGTGTACGCCTGAAATCCGAGAATATGGCTGTCGCGAGGTCGAGTGTCTCGCCGTCGAGCGTAATGCGAGTGTAGAGCCAGTCCACCGCGGTGATCATGGCGGCGACTTCCGGGACGAAGCCCTTGAAGGCCTGGGGATACTTCACGTCCAGCATCTCGTACAGCTGGCTGAAATAGCTCCCAAGGAGATGGTCGCCCGAATAGCCCTCCTCGAAGTATCCGCGGACGCACATGAACTCGTTCGCTAGCGAAAAGATCGACTCGGCCAGGCGCTGCTTTTTAGGGTCGAAGCCTTCCTCGACTACGAGCCAAGGATCTACCTTGAAGTATTTTTCGGAAGTCTTGAAAAGATGCATTCGTTATTCCCCCTGCCCCATGCGCGCGAGAACGTCAGCCAATGTCCCTTGGAACGGCCCTAGCGTCTCCATCTTGATCGAGACGAGAGCGGCCGCGAATTTCAGGGATTCGGCGACGCCGTGGTCGTTCCGGCGGGCAAGGTAGGCGGCGAAGGTCGTATCGCCGCGGCCTGTGCGCCCAACCGTGCTTCGGTTCGTGAACTTCTCGCGGTAGGTCGTGCCGCGGAAACGAGCGAGCACTCCTTCAGCGCAGGTGATGACTGTCTCCGGACAGCCCCAGGACTCGAACTGCTTGGCCGCTTCCTCCAGGTCGTCAGTCCCCGTGAGGACCTTAGCCTCAACGATGTCAAGCTTGACCTTGCTCAGGAGCCTGGCGATGTCCCGTTTCATGGGCACGTCCTTGAATCGGATATCGCGCGTGACGGGATCAACCTGGCGGACAAAGCTCTGCATATCCGCCGAGAGCTCGTAACCGTGTTCGCGCAGGCCGCGGATGAAGTCAAGACTGAACTCCTGGTCGGAGATCCCCGCAAGATGGAGGTTGCGCGTCGAAGGCACATCATTCAGGGCGAAGAAGCCGGAGTTCCGCTTCAGTCTCAGAATGCGCTCGTCCACGTTCGGGCTCGGATGGATGACGACGGAATAACTGGTCTCCGGGGAGGGAATCACAAAGATCTCAACACCCAGCTCCTTGAGCGGATTCAGTATTCCTTCGTCCGCCGGGTCCATCCTGGTTACGACGGCGACCTTCTGGCCGACACGCGCGGCCGCGATGGCGCCACAGAGCACGGCGCTGCCGGGCGCGACGACGGTCTGGCCTCCGTACGGCGTTATTTCGTCGAAGCACATGTGCCCGACGAAGGTGATGTCGAATTCCTTCAATCGATTCTCCTCGATGACTAGGTCAACCTTTGACTGCGCCCGCTGTTACGCCGAGCGTGATGTAGCGCTGGAATAGGAGGAAAATCGCGAGCGGAACTACCATGGCGATCACCAGGGCTGCGGAGAGGATGGGTACGCGGAGGCCGTACTCTCCTCTCAGCACGGCTATCCCGACGGTCACGGTCCGAAGCGACTCCCGCTGCAGAATGAGCATGGAGAAGGGCAGTTCGCTCCACATGGACTGAAAGCCTATTATCGCGATAGTGGCGACCATGGGCAGGGCAAGCGGCGCCATGATGCTAATGAGGATTCTGAACTGGGAGGCTCCGTCGATGCGGGCGGCCTCGACGAGCTCGTAGGGCATGTCCGTGAAGTAGGTTGTCATGATGTAGGTGCCGAAGGGCGCGAAATAGGCGACCCAGGCGAGGACCACGCCCAAGCCCGTATTCATAAGGTGCATGAGCGATATCAGCTTGGACACTTGCATGGCTAGGAGGAGCTGCGGGAAGATGGACATGAACAGCACGAGTAGGAAAAGAGGCCTCCGCAAGGCGAAGCGCATCTTGCCGAAGGCGTAGCCCGCCATGACGCAGACGATAACATACAGCACGACTCCTATGGGCACGTAGATAAGGCTGTTCACGGTGAACTGGAGGAGGTGCCCGCTGAAGGCCGCGTATTGGTAGTTGTCCAGGGTCGGCGCCTGCGGGAGCAAGATTGGGTTCGTCGCATACTCGTCGAGCGACTTAAGGCTAGCGCTTAGGACGTTGTATAAGGGAAGGACCGACGCGACTACGAGGAGGACCATGAAGGCCTGGACCGCCAGGCGAGCGACGGGGCCGAAGGGCGATGCTTTCTTCATTCGTCCCTCCTTTGCATCAGGCGTATCTGGGCGACCGAGATCATGGCGCAGAACAGGAAGAGGACGACCGACCATGCGCTGGAATATCCGACCTTGAACTTTGAGAAGCCCTGGATGAAAATCCCATACTCCAAAGTGAAGGTACTATAGCCTGGTCCGCCCTGAGTGAGGGTGTGTATGAAGGAAAACATGCGGGCAAAGACCTCGATGAAGTTGAAGACCACCCAAAACTCGACCGCGAAGCGAACGCTCGGGATCGTGACGCGGAACAAGGTCCTCCAGAAGCTCGCCCCGTCGATGAGCGCGGCCTCGTAGATGGACTTGTCGATGCCGTTCATCGCGGCCAGGAAGTAGATAAGGCCGAAGCCCAGGTGCAGGAAGACGACAAGCAAGAACCCGACGGCATTGATGGCCAGGACGGGAGTGATCAGGAAGTGGATAGTCGACCCGGTAATCCACTTGATCACCATGTTCAGCGCGCCGTCGTCGCGCAGATAGATCGAAAAGATGACGCCCATGAGCACGTAGCCGAGGAGGTTCGGTATGTACAGGATCGCCCTGTAGACTTTCCATCCCCCGATTCCCTCGCGCAGGAAGGCTGCGATGAGGAGTGTGACGATCGTGCTGAGAGGGATGTACAGGACCATGAGCCCGGTGTTCCGGATCGAAGCCCAAAACTGTTCGTCCGCGACCATGGTCTTGTAGTTGGCCAGCCCGATCCACTTCCAGGGTCCGTAGCCCTTCCACTCCGTGAAGCTGGTGACGATGTTCATGACGACGGGGTAGATCATGAAGGCCGCCAACAGCACGAGGAGGGGTGCAAGAAACACGTAGGGGGCCGCGCCGTCCCTCTCAAAACCTCGACGATAACGCATGCATACTCTCCAAGCGATCGAAAGAACGGGGCCGCGGCCCTCAGGCCGAAGACCCCGTCCTTTCGATCTATAAAACGGACTCGCGCCGGTTAGGCTTACTTCGTGATGAGCTTCTGGTACTCGGATATGAAGGAATCGATGGAGAGCTCACCGATAACAAAGGCGCGGTCGCAGAGCCGGTTCGCGTCGTCCTCGTAGCCGTTGTAGAACATCGGGATGTAGTCCTTCTGGCCGCTCTTTAGGTAACCCTGGATGACCTTAAGCACCGGGTAGGTCGTAGCCCCGCCGGCGGCCGCGGCGTTCGGGGAAAGGGCGCCGGTGGCTGAAGAGTAGGTCTTGGCTCCCTCGCCGGTCGAGACGTACTTGATGTAGGCGGCGGCGAGCTTCTGGTTCTTCGACCACTTCATGACGCCATAGCCGATGCCCGCGCCTTGCATGACCTGCTGGTCCTTGTACTTTCCGTCGGCGAAGTTGACCGCGGGGAAGTAGCCCACGTTGTCGGCGCCGAGCTTGTCGGAGAAGGCCTTCCAGTTGCCGACGTCGGAGAGCAGGCCTACGAACATGGCCCCGCCGCCCGAGGCAAACTTATCGATGCTGTCCATGAAGTAGGGGCGGGAGAAGCCTTCCTTCTCGATGTAGCCCTTGTCGATGAGGGTCTTGAGGAAGGCCGCGCTCTCCTTGAACACGGGGTTGTCGAACTTCTGAGTGCCGTCGACTAAGCCAGCGACGTTCGGGCCGTAGGCGTTCGCCGCGGCGCAGCGGAGGAAGAAGTCGATGGTGTAGGTCTGGCCCGTCGTGATGGGGACAATGCCGGCGGCCTTGAGCTTCTCGCAGGCGGAAAGGAAATCTTTCGGGCTCTTGGGGGCCTTCTCGGGATCGAGGCCGGCCTTCTTGAAGTAGCCCTTGTTGTAGTAGATGCCGAAGCCCTGCATCGTCAGCGGGAGAACCTTGATGCTCTGGCCGAGCTTCTGGTTCAGGGAACACATCTCGATGCTCGCCTGGGTGAACTGGCCCTTGATGTCCTTGATGTACGGGTCGAGGTCGACAAGAATGTCGGCGAAGCCGTTTACGCGGGCGCCGGGGTGGAACATTGCGACGTCCGGCCCATCGTTCGCCGTGGCCGCGCTCTGGATTATCTGGTAATACTGCGTGTCATCGGTCGGCTGGGCGACATGGACGACCGTGACGCCGGGATTCGCCTTCTCGAAGGCAGCGTCGTTAGCCTTCATGGGAGCCTGTGCGCCGGTGGCATTGACCTCGCTGTACTTGAAGTCCCAGACGGTGATCGTCTGCGCAACGAGGGACGCCGCGGCGACCACGACGAACGCGAAACCGAGGATTGTCTTCTTCATCTCCAATTCCTCCTTGAGCATGATAACTAATAATCACTATGTGGGCACCTCTTGAAAACCGTAAATGGACTGGATTGCGTCAGATCATGGACAAAATTCACCGCCCGGGCGTGCACCGGCGTGGTATCATCCTGAGTGTGACTCGGTATCGGACCATCCGCGGGAGCATCTTCCTCTGGGTCTCCATTCTCCTTGTCTGCGTGCTCCTGGCGTTTTCGCTCGTCGTATACGACTATGCCTCGACCGTGGCGACGGAACGCTTTGGCGACGCGTTGACCTCGCTGTCGAAATCGGTCATGGCCAACCTGGATGCCCAGGTAGCCGAGATGAACCGGCTCAGCCTTACGTTGATCTACTCCCAGCTATTCAGGACTCTTTATTCAAGGCACCTGGCCCTTCCTCGCTCGCCAAAGACCGTGCGGGAGAGAATCGCCAAGCTCGAGAATACGGAGGCCTTGATCGAGATAGGCGACACTATCCTTGGACCCAGCCAGTCGGCCCCGCAAGTGAACGTCTTCGATCTGAGAGACGAGATGATCGGGGCGGGATACTTCAGCCGCCTCATCGAGCGGGACGCGAGGCTCGAGCCCTGGTATTCCGAGGTCATGAGGAAGAACGGCGATCGGGTGATTCTCCCGCCGCACATGGATCCGTTGCTGGAGGAGACCTCGGTCGTGGTGAAGGGCAAGCTTTACATATCCCTCGTGCGTTCGTTCCAGGATTCTCTGCTGTCGACCCAAGGGATTGTCGAGGTCAAGCAATACTGCGACGCGCTATTCTCCGAGCTGGACGCGCTGACCGGTTCCTCGGCTTCGATCTTCGTGCTCGACTCGGGCGGTCGCCTCCTCTATCCCTACGAAGGCAGTCGAGCGAAGGACTCCGACCTCTTGCGTCTCGCGGCACTGTCCGGGCGCGGTCCCGTGGCGACGGGCATCCTACCGGGCAAGATCGAGCGGCAGATATACGCGACCGCCGTCTCAAGCGACACGGGCTGGACGCTCATCTTCGGCGAGCCTTCCGCGGGCCTGTCGTCGAGCATCCTGCAATATACGACGCGAATCGCGCTCGTGGCCTTGTCGGCGATCCTCTGCTCGCTCGCCGCGTCCTACTTCATCGCCCGCCGCGTTACCGTGCCCATCAAGGCTCTACATTCAGAGATAGAGGCCCTCGAGCTCCACAACCTAGACGACGTAGACGGGGTAATGCCTATGTCGGACCTCAGCGAGATTGATTCGCTCAGGCTCGCGTTCCGCGATATGAGGCTGAAGCTCAACGAGTCGGTTCGGGAGGCGGTCTCACTCCGCGCGCACGAGAAGGAAGCGCAGCTGGTTGCGCTTCAGTCCCAGCTCAATCCCCACTTCCTCCACAACATGCTCCAGACGATCGCCATCATGGCGGAGGACGGCAGTCTGGCTCCGATCCAGGGCCTGATACTCAACCTTTCGAAGGTGCTTCGCTATGTTTCGTCGTCGGAGGGGACGACCGCAACGCTCGGGGCAGAAGTGGAATACGCGGAGAGCTACCTCGCCGCCATGTGCGCAAGGTTTGGCGATAGTCTTGGGTATATGATCGATGTCCCCGACTCGATGCGTGAGATCATCGTCCCCAGGCTGATCATCCAGCCTTTCATCGAGAACTGCTTCAAGTACGCGACATCGACTCGCCCCCCGTGGCGCATCGAACTCCGAGGGGAATCGTCGGAAGGCCGATGGGCGGTCGAGATCCTGGACAACGGTCCAGGCTTCTCGGAGGATACGCTTGCGCGCATAAGGGAGAGACTCGTGGCCAGGCGGCGCACGGGAGAGGGACTTGCCCCCATGTCGATCTCGGGGATGGGACTGCTCAACTCCTTTGAGCGCCTGAGGCTGGCCTTCGGCGAGGATGCGTTCTTCGAGATCGACAATCGGCCCGAGGGAGGCGCGAGGGTCGCCCTGGGAGCTCGGCCAAATGCCGGGAAGGCCGCGACGAATGGCTGATCGACGCTTCGCCTTCGCTGTCGCGGAGGACGAGGAGAAAATGCGGGACTATATGGTCCGCAAAATCGCGGAGCTCGATCCGCGCTTCGAATGCGCCGGAACGGCGGCCGACGGAGAGGAAGCGGCCGAGCTTGTCGAGTGCCGCATGCCGGACCTCCTCGTCACCGACATCAAAATGCCCGTGCTCGGCGGCTTGGAGCTGGTGGAACGGATCCGCCGCACGAATCCCGACCTTCGGATCGTCATCGTCTCCGGCTACAGCGAGTTCGAATACGCGAGAAGGGCGATCGAGCTCGGGGTCGATGAGTATGTCCTGAAACCTGTCGACGTCGAAAGCCTGCGGGAGACTCTCCGACGAGTGCGCATCCGGCTCGAGGCCTCCGTTGGACAGGTGGAGGCCGAGTTTGGAATCGACGGCGTCAAGGCGGGAGAGGCGGACCTCGTCAAGGCGATTGGCGTGTACCTCAAAGAAAACTACCGCCAGAGCTACTCGCTCGAGCGCCTGGCCGCGGCCTTCTCATGCAAGAGTGCCTACCTTCTGCGGCTGTACCGGAAGGCCACCGGGAGCACGCCGACACAGGACTTGATCCACCTCAGGATTGAGAAGGCCAAGCGCCTCCTCGTGGGGCATCCCCATCTCGAGGTCAAGCAGGTCGCGGCCGCTGTGGGCTACGAGGACCCGCTGTACTTTTCCCGACTGTTCAAGAGGGAGACGGGGCTCAATCCTTCCGCCTTCAAGGACTCGATAATCCAGCCTTAGCGCGCGTCCAGGCGGGATCCCCCGCGGCGACGGCCATGTTCGCCCTGCGCGCATCGACGATGGAGAGAAAGCGCTCGGGGCCGATTGCGCCGGCCAGCATCTGTTCGAAGTCGGCCTCGATCTCCATCCACTGCCCCATGATGTATTTAACGCCGCCCTGGAACGGTTCCCCTCCGAGACGAGTCGATGCGAAGAAAGCTTCCTCGTTCTGCTGCAGGGGGACCAACTTCGTGGGGAAGGAGAGGCTCGTGCCCTCGGGCTGCTCGGAGGCGTAGCGGTCGAGGTTGTCCTGTCTCGCCATGAAGCGGAAAAACTGCAGAACCGCCTCCTGGTCGCGGCTCTTCGCGTTCCCGAACCATGTGGGAGCGGATCGCTCGATGCTCACGAGCCGGTTGTCGAGCCAGGGAATGGGAAACATTCCCCAGGAGCCAGCGCCCGAGTCGGGGTTTGCCTTCAAGGCACTCCGCGAGAACCCTATCTTGTTGAGGGTCATCGCGGCGGTGCCGGAGATGAGGGCGGTCTTCGACCCTTCGATGGTGTTCGCCATGAAATTGTCCCCTAAGTAGCCGCGGCGCATGGCCTCGAGTATCTGGCCAAGGGCGCGATGGAAGGGCTCGTAGCCGGCAAAGGTTTGAGCGTTCGAGTTCAGGCGCTCGTACAGGCCAGGATCCCTCTCCTCGAATGTTGCGCCCATCTCGAAGAAGGTGAGTGAGGAGTGCCAGCGGCTTGCGCCCGGTTCGTAGATGGGCGTGATGCCCGCCCGCTTGATCCGCTCACAGGCCGCCATGAACTCCTGCGTTGTCCTCGGCGCGGCGAGTCCCAGCCTCTTGAAGATCTTGTCGTTATACGTATAGACCCAGCCCGTGTCGTCGTCCCATATGACCAGGCCGTACACGCGACCGTTGTGCGAAACCGAAGGGAGCCATTCCGGCTTGAGGCGCTTGGTCCATTCCTCGTCGGTGAGATCGAGGCAGTACTTGTAGGGATTGATCTCGCTGTCGAGGTACCACCTGGTCGATTGCATGAGAAAGATATCGGTAGCTTCGCCTGAGTCGAGTATCGTCTTGAGCGCCCGGAAATAGACATGGGGGGCGTATATAGAGAAGGAGACCTTGATGCCCGTCTCCTTCTCGAATAGTTTCACGTTCTCCCCAATAACGTCATAGATCCAGCCGTCCGAGGCCATGACTTTGATCTTCCTCGTCTCCTGTGACATCGGGCCGGGATTCTTCCACGCCCTGCAGGCTGCCGTTCCGTAGGCTACGAGAATGGAGAGGAGAATGAGTCCCGCCAGGCTGCAGGAGCGTAGAGTGCGAGGAGTCCTCACGGCGCCACTATATCATGGGTTTGGGGTATCCGCGAGTGAATGACTCTATCTGCGCGGCTCGACGGGAAAGTACACCGAATAGCGCTCATACCCGATGTCGCGAAGGGGCATGAAGCGGATGCCCGGATCCTGACCGCGAGTCTTATAGCCGCCCTTCCAAATTCCCCACTCCCTCTCGTCATCGGAGACCAGGACTTCCTCCGGCGCCGCGGGATCGGCGCAGTAGAGGATACGCTCTTCGGAACAAAGGCCAGCGAGGAGATCGGGGCCATCCATGAAGGCGTACATATCGCTTGAACCGCTCAGACGCTCCGAGACGAGGTGCTTAGGCAGCTCAATCCGAATGCGATCGTCTTTCCACTCGCGCCTGAGCGAGACAAAGGACGAGGGCCCACTCTCCACGCACTGTGTCTCGCTATTTACTGAGATCCGGGCCTCTCCCGCGAGCCACCAGGGCAGGCGGACCGAGATCGGGAACTCGGCAGATCGTGGGCAAAATATATGAATCTCGAAGGCCTGGCGATCGGGAGGGGCGGGATGAGCTGGAGCGACGCCATCTATCCTCTGGATATTCCCGGCGAGGTCGATTCGGCGGATCTCGACCGTTGAACCTTCGCCCCCGCGGTCCCACATAAGCTTCGATTCGATAAGCTGGCAGATCGCGAGCCCCGAGCTCGTCCTATAGAATATGCCTCCCGTATGCGTCGCGTTCGCCTGCACATTGCTGCCATGGCAGCAGAAAAAGTGGTCGGTCTCCGAGGCCCAGAGCTTCACCGAGCCGGGGCGCAGGGGCAAGAAGTAGGACACGAGGCCCGTGACCGGATAGTCGATCTTCGCCCCGTGCGTCGGATTCCCCTTCCAGAAGCCCTGCGCGAGGATCCCGTTGCGCAGGTTCCGCTCCCAGTAGTCGGCGTAGCGCGCCTCGCCTGTGTGCCTGAGGAGGAACTCCGCGAGGCGCATCATGTTGTAGACCGAGCAGAGCTCCTGGTTCTTCTCTCCGAGCCGATGTAGAAGCCGTCCCTCCGGCACCCATATCTCGCCTGTCGTGCTACCGCCAGTGGCGGAGCGGGGCAGCCTCTCGGCCGAGAGCTCCCAGTAAGCCTGCACTATGTCGAGCCAGCGCGTTTCGCCCGTGACCTCGTAGGCACGTGCGGCGCCGAGGATCTCGGGGATAGTCGTGTTCGCATGCATGTTGGACAGAGGATCGGAACCCTCTAGGAGCGGGTCGAAGAGGCGTCGGCGCGTATAGCGGTCCAGGAGCTCGCGGTACAGAGAAGCGCCCGTGATGCCCAGGAGCTCGGCCCATATCTCGAGCATGCCTCCGGTCTCGAAGTCCAGGATCTCGTCCATCTTCTGCCTCGAGAAGGCCGAGGTCCAGCGGTAAAACCACTTCGCCCAGTTCTCCGCGAGTTCGAGCGCCTTAGCCGATCCGATATACCGATAGGCGTCCAAGAGACCCATGAAGGTCTTGTGGATCGTATAGTGCGGGGCCCACACCCAGGTTCCCGCGGCTATGATCGTCAGGTACTTCTCCGGGATCGAGCCGAGCCACTCGCCGCCATTCGCCTCTTGGCATTGGGCGAGGCCCTCGATGACCGCCTCGGCCTTGCCTCGAATCTCAGGGTCGCCCGTCGCGGCGGCGTTCATCGAAGCGGCGGAGAGCCAGTGGCCGAGGAAGTGGCCGCGCAGCTGGCTTGTGGGTGATTCCCATCCCCAATGGATGCCCTCGGGCTTCCCTGGCTCGGACCAGAGGCAGGCTTCCTGCCTATAAGGCCTGAGCAGGTTGTCGCTCGTGAGCTTGAGCATATATGCGCGATCATCAGCACGCTTCTGTAAAAGCTCGGGATCGCGGAGCTCTATTT
>Ga0326728_10015855_pt1 | contig 15543 bp, 22 predicted proteins | sample MB3enrmetagenome_FD_207602 | JGI IMG/M metagenome (GOLD analysis project Ga0326728, IMG submission 207602) | Lab enriched peat soil microbial communities from McLean, Ithaca, NY, United States - MB31MN | ecosystem: Environmental > Terrestrial > Soil > Wetlands > Peat | place: USA: New York...
TAAAATTGGCCCAGAGCCAGAGAGACGCGATAAAGGCCGCGCCGCTCGAGATGGCGGCCAGGACGCGGACCGCTTGGACCTTCTCCCTGGGGAGCAAGAGAACAGCCAACCCGCCGATCAGCGGTAAAAACGTGATGAATGAAAGTACGCCCATTGCAGCCTCCTAGTGTTTGCCGACAAACGCTTCCATGGCCATCAGGAGCGCCACCAGCGCCATCGTGATGACCAGAAGATAATTTTGCACAAACCCGTTCTGCACGCGGCGGGCCAACGCCCCTACGCTTTCCGCGGTCCACCCGCTGCCGTCGACCAGCCCGTCCACCACGTGATCGTCAATCCAGGTCTGGATTTTTGACCAGAGGCTGGCGACCCAGCCGAAGCCGTCCACAAAGATACGGTCGATGACATTTAAGTCAAACCACCCAATGAGATCCGCTAGTTTCCCCGTCGGCCGCACAAAGAGCGCCCAATAGATTTCATCCACGTAATATTTATTTTTGAGGAGACGATAGACCGGGGCAAAAATCCCCGCGAGGCGTCCGACCAGGGAAAGAGAACCCATGTACAGGAACCCACCAATCACCAGACCCGAGAGCGCTGACCCTAAGGCCACCCATCCCACCCACTGCGGCTCACTCATCTCGCGCAGACCTTCCATCGGGAAAAATCTATCCAGAGTCTGCGGCTGATGCATGAACCAGCCGAGAAACAGGGCCGGCAGCGCCAGGGCGATCAGAGGCAAGGTCATGCTCCAGGGCGACTCGTGCGCGTGGGCAAACCGGTCGCGCTCCCGCGGGGCGCCCAGAAAGACGAGCGAAAAGGCGCGGGTCATGTAAAACGAAGTGAGAAATGCCCCGGCGCAGCCAACCGTGTAGAGGAGCACGTGCTGCGAGCCATAGGCCGCGCCCAGGATCATTTCCTTGGAGAAATACCCCGAGGTGCCGTAAAAGCCAACCAGGGCGAGCGTGCCGGCCAGGAAGGTCCAGAAGGTCGTGGGCATTTGTTTGGAAAGACTTCCCATCTTCCAGATGTCATTGGTATGCACCGCATGGATAATGGATCCGGCTCCGAGGAAGAGGAGGGCCTTGAAGGCGGCATGCGTGGTCAAATGGAAAAGCCCGGCGGAGTAGCCCCCCACGCCTAAGCCCATGATCATATATCCCAGCTGTGAAATGGTCGAATAGGCCAGCACCTTTTTGACGTCATCAGCCGTCACGGCGATCGTGGCGGCAAAAACCGCTGTGATTCCCCCCACCCAGGCCACCACTTCCAGCGCCTCGGGCGCCTGGAGGAAAAAGCCATAGGCGCGCGCGACGAGATACACTCCGGCCGCCACCATGGTCGCCGCATGGATGAGGGCCGAGACGGGCGTCGGGCCTTCCATGGCGTCCGGCAGCCACACGTGCAGCGGCACCTGCGCGGATTTCCCGATGGCCCCGCAAAACAGGAGGAGCGCGATGATCATCGCCATGTGCGTGCTGACGTTTCCGTCGTGGAGATGGCTCTGGATCTGCGTGAAATTAAACGTTCCAATCACAAAGAAGATCGTCAGGAGTCCCGCATAAAAGCCCAGATCACCCAGGCGCGTGACCAGAAACGCCTTGTTGCCGGCCGCAGCGGCGGCATCGCGCTCGAATTCGAAGCTGATAAGGAAGTAGGAGCACGCCCCAATGATTTCCCAGCCGATAAAGAACTGGAAATAGTTGTTCGCGAGCACCAGCGCGAGCATGCCCGCCGTGAAAAGCGACATATAGGAAAAAAAGCGCTTAAACCGCGGCGCGTCATGCATGTAGCCGACCGAATAGATCTGGATAAGCGCGCTGATGCCGCTGACCGCGGCCGAAAAAATCAGGGACGGGCCGTCGAGCAAAACCCCCCATTCGAACTGGAAAAGGCCGACGTCAAACCAGGGGTAGTGAATCTCATGCGGAAGGATGAGCGTACCGTCTAAGACCTGCATCAGGAGGTCGACCGAGATGACGAAGCTCGCCGCGCAGGCCAGGATTCCCAGGGCCGCTCCTTTGACGGGGAGCCAGCGGCCGAAGAAAAAGATCACGATCGCGGCCAAGAACGGCAAAAACGCGATGAGATAGGCGTGCTCAACCATGAAGGATATTCATCTTTTCCGTATAAACACTCTTGATCGTGCGATAGATCGAAAGGACCAGCGAGAGCCCGACCACGGCTTCGGCGGCGGCCAGCGTTATCACAAAAATAACAATCCCCTGGCCCCAGACGCGTTCCGGGTAGAGAAAATGATTAAACGCGACCAGGTTGATGTTGGCGGCGTTAAACATTAATTCAATAGACATGAGAACGCCCAGGATGTTTCTCCGCGTGAGCGCCCCGTAGATTCCGATCCCGAAAATGATCGCGGAGAGCATCAGAAAATGGTGAAGGGAAAGAATCACCGGCCACGCTCCTTTTTACTGAGCCCGAAATACACCGCGCCGACCAGGGCCGCAAGGAGGACTAGTGAAACCGCTTCAAACGGAATCACCATATCGCCGAGGAGCAGCCGCCCCACCGACGCCGTCGTGGGCGCCGGCGGCAGGGTGGCAAAGATCCCGCGATAAACGGCACGGAACTGCACGATGAGCGCGCAGGTCACGGCCAGGGAGAAGAGGGCGCCCCACACCCACTGCTCATTGGTCTGGCGATCCATGTGATCCCGCGGCCGCTGCGACAGCATGACGACAAAAAGCATGATGATCATGATCCCGCCGACGTAGATTAGGAGCTGGCTGGCGGCCACAAAGTCCGCCCCCAGAAGCACAAACAGGCCGGCCACGACGCCCAAGGCGGCCGTGAGCGCGATCGCGCCGCGGAACACGGAGCGGGAAGTCACCACCACGATCGACAGGCCGATCAGGAGCGCCGCCATGACTCCGAAGATGAGGGTAAGGAGCGATTGTTCCATGATCCTATCTCCTCAGAAGAATCATCAGGCCCGCTAGGCTGATATTGATAATCGACCAAGGGAGCAGAAACGTCCAGCAGAAATGCATCAGCCGGTCCACGCGCAGCCTTGGGAATGTCCAGCGAAACCACAGGAAGAGGAACACCATGAAGGAAGTTTTCCCCAAAAACCAGACCCAGGACGGCAAGAGCCCGCCTGCCGGGAAGCCGTCGCCGCCGCCGAAGAAAAGGACCGCCGCCATCGCGGAGGCCAGAAAGACGTACGCGTATTCCGAGAGAAAAAAGAGTGCGAACTTAAGGCCGGAGAATTCGGTATGGAAACCCGCCACCAGTTCCGACTCTGCTTCCGGGATGTCGAACGGCGTGCGGTTGGTCTCCGCGACCGCCGCGATCAGAAAAATGAGGAAAGCAATCTGCCCGACCACCGGATAAAAGATGAACCACTTGGGAAGAAATCCGTGCCAGCGTCCCTCTTGCGCCAGAGCAATCGCCCGGAGGCTCTGCGTCCCGTAAAGCATGAGGATGGGCACCACGGACAGGACGCGGGGAACCTCGTAGGACACCAGCTGCGCAGCGCCGCGGAGACCCCCCAGCATGGAAAACTTGTTTCCGGACCCCCAGCCCGCCATGAGAATGCCGATGGCAGAAATCCCCGAAACGGCAAAAATGAAGAGGACGCCGATATCCAGATCAATCGGCACAAGCCCGATGCCAAAAGGCACCGGCGCAAAACAGACAAAAACGGGAGCCACGACAACCATGGGAGCCAGGAGATGGACCAGCCGGTCGGACCCTATGGGGATGATGTCTTCTTTGAAAATCAGTTTGATGCCGTCCGCCACCGTCTGGAAAATTCCGTAGGGACCGACATTCATCGGCCCAAGGCGGGCCTGCATGAAAGCGGAAACTTTTCGTTCCGCATAGACGAGCACGATGGGGACCAAGGAGACCAGGAGCACGATCACCCCCGCCTGGATCGCCTTGGCCAGGATCCAGGCGGCCAGAGGTGTCAGTCCGTGCGCGACGACCCACACGGTCAGGCTCTGAAAGGCTTTATGGAGGATGGGGGCAAGCTCCAGCATCAGCGGTCGACCTCCCCGAGTACAATATCGATGCTGCCGAGGATGGCGATCACGTCAGCCACTTTCCAGCCTTTGAGGAGAACCTGCAGGACCTGAAGGTTAATAAAGGAGGGAGCGCGGATGTGCATCCGATAAGGGCTGGGCGAGCCGTCGCTCACGATATAAAAGCCAAGATCGCCGCGCGGCGCTTCCAGGTGCCCGTAGCCTTCCCCCGGCGGCACGCGAAACGTCTTGGGAATTTTGCCCATCGTGTCGCCCGGCGCCATGGCATTGAGGGCCTGTTCAATAAGTTTTAAGCTTTCACGCATTTCCTGGACGCGCACCCAGTACCGTTCCCAGCAGTCGCCCTGCTTGCCGACGGGAATGCCGAAATGGAGCCTGGAATAGAGGCTGTAAGGGTCATCCTTGCGGACGTCAGATTTAACACCCGTGGCGCGCAGGTTGGGGCCGGTAATCCCCCAGGCGATGGCCATCTCCTGAGACATGCTGCCTATCCCCTGGGTCCGGTCCATAAAAATGGGATTATAGGTCAGGAGCGTATCGTACTCATCAATATGCCCGTACATTTCTTTCACAAAGGCGCGGACTTTCGTGTCCCATCCCTCCGGGGCATCGGCCATGACGCCGCCGATGCGGATATAGTTATAGGTGAGTCGCGCGCCGCAGATGTCTTCAAACAAGTCGAGGATCCGTTCGCGCTCACGGCCGAAGGCCACCAGAAACGGGGTAAAGGCGCCGATGTCGATCCCGTAGGTTCCAAGAAAAACGCAGTGTGATGCAATGCGCTGAAGTTCTCCGACAATGATGCGGAGGTAATCGGCCCGTTCAGGAATCGCCACGCCCAGCAGCTTTTCTACGGCCAGGCAGTAGGACCAATTGTTGGTCATGGCCGCCAGATAATCGAGACGGTCCGTCAGGACGATGATCTGCGGATAGGTCCGCTTCTCCGCCAGCTTCTCGGTTGCGCGGTGAAGATACCCAAGGTCCGGCTGGGCGCTCGTGACGACTTCCCCATCGGTCGTGATGGCGACCCTCAGCACCCCGTGCGTCGAGGGATGCTGGGGCCCCAGGCTGATGAACATCCCCTTGTCGGGAGCGTGCTGAGGAAAAACTTCGGGGGCTATGCTGGGAACAGAAATTTCATTCGCCATAATCTTGGTTAATCGTACCGGTCGGGCTTGGGGGCATAGTCTTTACGCAGCGGATACCCTTCCCAATCCTCCGGCAGGAGAATCCGCCGCAGGTTGTAATGCCCGGCAAACCGGATGCCCATCAAATCGTAGATTTCCCGCTCCTGCCAGTCCGCCGCCGGCCAGACCGTAGAGACGGTCGGGACTTCCGGGTTGGTGCGGTCATCCAGTTTCACCTTGAGCACCGCCTTGTGCTTATGCAGCGTCGAGGTGATGTAATAAACGACTTCGAAATACGTTTTGAAGTCGGTGGACGTCACGAAGGAGAGAAAATCAAAGGACAGCGGCGGATCAAAACGAAGATAGCGGCATAGCTCAACCAGCTGGGAAGCGGGAACCGCCACGTACAGCTCATCCCCGCGCGCTTGTCCCTGCACTTTGGGGATTTCCTGAAGGCCCGGAAACTTCGCCTGGATGGCGCTCAGAAGCTCAACGGAGTTCAAGCGGCACTCTCTGCTTTTTTCTTGGCCGCCGCGAGCATGCTGTAGGCCTGGATCTTCCTCTGCAGAGCGATGACGCCCTGCTGAAGCGCTTCCGGTCGCGGCGGGCAACCAGGGACATAGAGATCCACGGGAATGATTTTGTCGACGCCTTTGCAGACGGAATAAGCGTCATAGTAGGGTCCGCCGGAGTTGGAGCAGGACCCCATGGAGATCACATAGCGCGGCTCGGGCATCTGGTGATAGAGGAGCTCGATGCGCGGGGCCATTTTCTTCGTCACCGTTCCTGCGATAATCATGAGGTCCGCCTGGCGCGGCGTCGGCCGCGGGATGACGCCGAAACGGTCAAAATCATACTTGCTCGCGTAGGAAGACATCATCTCGATCGCGCAGCAGGCCAGGCCGAAAGTCAACGGCCAGATGCTTGATTTGCGGGCCCAATTCACGAAGGTGTCCGCCGTCGTCATGAAGAGCAGCCCGCCCGGGATGTGTTCCGCGTAGAGAGGCCCTTTATCCAGCAGGATGCCCACTTATCTCTCTCCGCCTTCACTCGCGCGAGACGGCCACTTCAGCGCGCCGCGCCGCCAGGTGTAAATCAGCCCGAAGAACAGGACCGCAATGAAGACCAGCATGCTCGTGAAGCCGGGCCAGCCCAGTTCCTTGAAGACGATGGCCCAGGGATAGAGGTAAAGGGATTCGATATCGAAAACGACGAACAGGAGCGCGAAGATATAAAACTTGATGTCCATCGGAACATAGGGCGTTCCGATCGGCTCCATGCCGCACTCATAGGCGATCTTCTGTCTTTTATCGCCGCTGGTAAACCGCAGCAGCGGCGCCAGGACGAGAAGCGTTAACAACGCGAAACCCCCGCTGAAAAGAACGAAGATGAGAACATGCCCGTACTGCGCTAGCACGGTTTGGTCCCTTCATAGATCTGAACGACCCCGAATGAAAGCGGGGTGTATCGGACCTGTCTAAAACCCGCGCGGTCGAGAAGCTCCGCCACTTCGCGGGGCTCGTAAAAATCCCGGATGGTGTTTTCCAGATACCCCTTCGGCCAGCGCTCGCCGCAGACCCACTGTCCGATGAGCGGAATGCCGAAACTGAGATGGACCTGATGGCCGAGACGGGACAAGGCGGAATCGGGCCGCCCGAAATCCATATGGAGGACCTTCCCGCCTCCTCTCAGGACGCGGATGTTTTCCTTAAACACCGCTTCCAGACACCCCCGCAGATTGCGCAAGGCAAAGGCGGATGTGATGCAATCAAAGGAACGGTCGGAGAAAGGAAGCCGGTCGGCGGAGCCGTTGATCCACCGGATGCGGCCGTCTGGATCTTTCTCCCGGGCAATGGCCAGCATCCGTTCCGAGAAATCCAGCCCGACGACCGTATGCCCGTATTGAGCGGCCAAAAAGGCCACATCCCCCGTCCCGGTCGCGATATCGAGGACGCGCGCCCCGGCGAGCACGCGCCGCAACAGCGTGCGCCGCCAATGCTGATGCAGGCCCAGGCTCGCCCAGGCGTTGAACCGATCGTAATCCGAGGCGATGCGATCGAACATCGCCCGGATCCCGGGTCCGGTGATGGGTGGGGCGGCTGGTGGCACGGAATCGGTCGGCCGTTTACTGGAGGTCTTCGGCTCCCAGGGTCTTCTTGGATGCATCGGCTTTAACCTTCGCGACAGACGCCTGGACAATCTGCGAAACGCGTCCGGAAAGCGCATCAATATAGTCGCCGCCGGTGCGCAGGCCCGCTTCTTTGACGATCTTCTTGATCTTGCTGACCACCACGAGTGACTCTGCCATTTTAAGGTCCTCCATTTGGATTTCTACAGGTTTCAATCAGAGAATCGAAGAGCGTTCAATATAGCGTAGAACGCATCTCTTGTCAAATGGACGATGGAGAGGTCCTCGTTTAGCCCGGTCAAGATTTCAAGAGGCGCCGGCCAGCTCTTTCTTGGAGCTGGCGATATCAAAGCCGGATTCTTTCCAAGCTTTGATTCCGCCGGCCAGCTCATGCACCGTGAATCCCTTCCGGGACAGAGACAAGGCCGCGCGTGTCGCCAAGTGGCAGGTCATGCTCCAGCAGTAGGGAACATATTCCTTGTTCTTGGGAAGCTCGTCCAGGCGCTTGTCCAATTCCGCTTCCGGAATGTTGACGGCTTGCGGGATGTGCTCCTCGGCGTAGGCCTCCGCCGAGCGGGTATCCAAGACAACGATCTCTTCCGCGCGGGTTTCCAACGCTTTCTTGAGGTCGAAAGGCCCCCATTCGGCCTCCAACTTTGCCGTAAAATAGGCGACCGGATCGATGCGCAGTTTATTCATAACGCGTCCTCCTATCAATCTGTTCTATACAAAGATTAAAACGTGGTTCGGGGAATAAAGTTCCTGGGGCGCAGTGCGTTGTCTTTGGGCACATTCCGGAGGCAAGCTCGAACTCCCCCAATGCATACCTAGCCCTGGCTGAGTCGCCAGCTAAACCCGATCGGCCGATAACGGTGAAGGCTTTTCTGGTCGAGCCAAGAGCGCGATTGCGGGAAAGGGGTTATAGTCTTGGCATCTGAAGAATGTTCTTCGCTGGACAGATATGTTTAAATACGGTCCTTAATTCAATGCCTATGCGGCTATCGATCATCGTTCCCGTCTATATGGAAGAGGAAAATATCCTGGTGTTTCTCAACCGAATCTTGCCGGTTCTGAAGCGTCTGACTAATGATTTCGAAATCATTTTTGCGCTCGACCCTTCATCCGACCGATCCAAGGAAACCATCTTCGACGCCCACCAGAAAGACCCTCGAATCAAGTGTCTCGAGTTTTCAAGACGATTCGGACAACCCCTAGGGACTCTGGCCGGTCTGCAATATTCCTCTGGTGACGCGACGATCGTAATGGATGTTGATCTGCAGGACCCCCCCGAACTCCTCCCTGAGCTGGTGGCCCGCTGGCGGGAAGGATTTGACGTCGTATATGCCCAAAGGCGCTCCCGGGATGGTCAGCCCTGGATCAACCGGATTGTGACGCGCCTAGGATATGCCTTAATGCACCTGATGGCTTCAGGCCTTGACATCCCAGAGAACACCGGAGATTTCCGCCTGCTGAGCCGGCGGGCGGTCAATGAAATTCTTAAATTGAAGGAAAGTCATGGGTTTTTACGTGGAATGACGGCCCTGATTGGTTTTCGACAATCGGCTGTGTCGTTTGACCGACCCAGACGTCTGATGGGGAAAGGGCACTATAACCCGTTGTTTGGATCACTGCGTATCGGAATCAATGGACTTGTCTGCTTCTCATCCTATCCGCTGATGCTAAGCACCTGGCTTGGATTTGCCATCACGTTCTGCTCGCTGATCCTGGCTATTGCGTATCTTCTCCATCGCCTCTGCGGATTTCCTTTTCCCCTAGGAAACGCTGCCATCACCATTCTGGTGATGCTGCTTTCGGGTATTCAACTGATCAGCGTCGGCATTCTCGGAGAATATATTGCGCGCATCTATGATGAGGTCAAACAACGCCCGCGCTTCATCGTCGAGCATGAGCTCGGCTTCGATACAACCACCCCGACTCCAAGGCCCTGATCACCCTCTCGTTCTTCGAATGCCTCCTAAGAAGAAGTACACATAAATCATCCTGATACACCGCCAGCCACTGAGATGGAGGGAAAAACCGATCAAGTACCCGGAACTGTTGCTCGGGAGGCACCAACGGATGATGAATGACAGCTGCCTCGATACCGTAGTGATTTAGAAACCCGATCCACGTCTCCGGCCGGCTCTTCGCTTGAGCGCAGATTCTGATCACCCGGTCAAATCCATCCACGACAGAGTCACGCCCATCCTGAAATTCCGCGGGATTGCCTTGAAACCGATACAGCCAGTAGGCGCCGAATTTATACTCATTGTAAAAGGGCCCCCTGATCTCCCAATGCTCGATAAAATCACACGCCTCTTCGATATATCCTGAGTTCTTGGTATCGATGCCCCCTCTCATGGCATGCGCCGAGGATACGGAAATCCATAGCAAGACAAGACACAGAACCGCCAGGGCCCACTTTTCATAAGCGCCTGTCGACTTGACAAGCCATGCCCGGGGACGGCTTTCAAGCCAGTTGACGGCGGCATAGGGGAAAGCCCCAACCATAAAAAAGTGCACAAAACGCTGATGCCAGCAGGCGGAATAGCCCAAAAAGAGAACCAGAAGCGCAGAATACATCACCTGAGAAGAATACGTCCTGCGGATGAAATAACTGACCAGGACAAGCCCGAAAGACAAATCGAAAAAAAGAAACCCGAGACCGCGAGGAGGCATCCATTCGTAAATATCGCTGACGGGGCTGTTCATGAACCGGAGGATCCCCAGATGCAGGCCGGCACCGTAGGGATTGATGAAGGTCGCCGCCGCGCAAAGCGTTGTTCCCGCCACGATCGCGCGGGCCTTGTACCGGTCGGTGAGCCCCTGAAAAACGGTGTAAACGGCAAGGACAAACAAGCCGAACGTAAATTGACCGTGTAGGTTCGCCCAGAATGCAAACAACACGATCCATAAGAGCCAGCGGGATCTCCCCCAGGGCGACAGGAAGGAACGGTCAATAGTCCAGAGAAGGGCCGAAAAAAAGGCCAGGGAGCTCAGATCAGCGCGTTCGACCCAGAAGGGCCAGCCGCCGAGAAAGACAAGCCCGAGAAAAAAAACCCGCTCGATCGCGCCCGCCCGCCAGAAACGTAGCCGTTTGTCAACAAAGAAAAGCGAAAGAAGGACGAGGAGGTTTTTGAGAAGGCTTACGCCGAACAGGCCGACGCCGCGGACCAGAACCGTGAGAAGCACTTCATAGAGCCAGTCGGTGTTGACCCACCGCGCCCCGGCCACGGACCAGGAGAAGACGTCCCCGCGGGGAATCATGTGGTGGGAGAGAATGTATCGGCCGGTACCTAGATAGATCCAGACATCTTCCCAGTAAATCGGCTGCCAGCGGCTCAGGGCGAATGTCGTCGCTGCAAGGATTAAGGCAAGGATTTTCCAGAAATGAAGGGACGGAAGCTCGAAGAGTTGAGATTGCCCGTCGCGGCTCATGACGGAGCAATCAAGCGAACTTCGGAAAAAGGCCGGCCGTCCTCTCCGCGCCACCAGGCTTTGGCGTCTTTGAACTTCCCCCCGTGAACCGAAGCGATCACGTTGACCCAACCGGAGAGCATCGGCTGGCTCTCATCCGTCTTGCTGGGGCGGGGCGGATGATCGGGATGGGTGTGGTAGATGCCGACTACATCCAGCTTCTCTTTTTCGGCGGCCCGCTGGGCTGCCATGAATTCCTGAGGCGAGAAAGCGAAGTCAAAACGGCCGCGCCCCTCGTCCCGAAGCGTATTTTTGAGCGGCGCAATCCTGGTCGCGACCTTTTCGGACGAGAGAGGTCCCAACAGAAGTCCGCAGCCTTCAAAAGGATAGGCGGCTTGCGCTTCTCGCTGCAGGAGGTTCCAGGCTTTTTCTGTGAAGCGTATCGAGGGAGGCATCTTATTTATTGTTGTACTTTTCCCAGAAGAAGAGGACTTCGTCCCAGAACTGGCTGCGCAGGTAGCGGTCTCCCCGATCGGGCAGGATGGTCACGACGACTCCCTCCTTCAAGCCCTGGGCCACTTCGAAAGCGGCCTGCAGAGCCGCTCCTCCGGAGTAGCCGATCAGAAGCCCTTCTTCGCGCGCGATGCGGCAGACCATTTCATAGGCGTCTTCCGTATAGATGGGAATCTTCCGGTCGTGCACTTTGGGGTCATAGATTCCCGGGACAATCGAGCTTTCCATGTGCTTCAAGCCCTCCAGCCCGTGCAGCGCGGTCGCGGGCTCGACGGCGATGATTTCGATCTTAGGATTGAGCTCCTTCAAGCGCCGTCCCGTTCCCATGAGCGTGCCGGACGTCCCGATTCCAGCCACGAAATGCGTCACTTGCCCCCGCGTCTGAGTCCAGATCTCCATCGCGGTTGATTCATAATGCGCCTTCCAGTTATTGGGATTGTTGTACTGATCCGGCATGAAATAGCGGTCAGGGAATTTCAGGAAGCGCGCTTGGGCCTCGAGCATCGCCCCATCGGACCCTTCCAGAGGATCGGTGAGAATGACGCGGGCACCAAAGGTCTCGGCAATGCGCCGTTTTTCTCCGGCGTTTTCGGGAATCACAAGTTCCACGGGGTAGCCCAGGGCCGCACCGAGCATGGCATAGGCAACACCCGTATTGCCGGAGGATGAATCCAGAATGATTTTGTCCCGCGTCAATTTTTTCTCCCGGATCCCTTCCTTGATCATGTTCCAGGCAGCCCGGTCTTTGACGCTCCCGCCGGGATTGGCGAATTCCGCTTTTGCGAGGATTTCGACTTTGGATTGCTCGCCCAGCCAGTATTTGAGGCGATCCAGGCGGAGGAGCGGCGTGTTGCCGATTAAATCGGTCACGGGAGATCCTGTCCGGGGGCTGTTTTTCCGCTTCATAAAACGATTTCCCCTTCGTGAAAGGCCCGGGTTTTCCGTCGAGACTCTATCATGATGGCTCCGTGAGTATCTACGCCGACGGCGCGCCCCCTTACATCGCCCTCTGCCGTCTTCAGACAAACCGGTTCCCCCGGCGCGGCGTAATGCGCCCAGTACAGGTCGCGAAACGGCGCAAATCCTTGAGAAGAAAACCGCGCATAAGCGGCTCGGAAACGGGTCAGGAATGCGTCCAGGATCTCTGCGCGGGGCCATGTCCGGCCGGTCAGGGAATACAGCGAGGCGGCGCGGGCGGATAAATCGGCGGAAAGGACGTTGTTCACGTTCACGCCGACACCGATGACGACCCACTCCGTCCGTTCCATCTGCCCGGACATTTCCGTCAGTGTCCCCGCGCATTTTTTCCACCGACCGCCCACGAGGACCAGAAGATCGTTCGGCCATTTGAGCCGGAAATCGACTGCGCAGGCCTGGCAGACCGCCTGCCGCAGGGCCAGTCCAGCCAACAGCGTAATCGGAGCCACGCGCGCGGGAGAAAGCTTGGGTCTCAAAAGGAGGGAGAACCACAAACCTCCGTAAGCGGACTCCCACAAGCGGTCCAGTCGCCCGCGGCCTTTTGTCTGGGTCTCCGTGATCCACAGGTGGCCTTCCGGCAGACCGGCCGCCGCGCCGGCCTTCGCCAGAGCCTGCGTCGAAGCCGTACTCAAGAAGTAATGCGGGGTTGTCCAGGCGGGCCCGCGATACCGGGCGAGAGTACCATCCAAAGGCGCGCACTGCCGGTAACCGTCCCGGCCCGCCCTCTCCAGCGGCAGGCCAAGGCGGCGGAGCGTTTTTATCTGTTTCCAGACCGCGGTGCGGGAGACGCCGAGCTGGCGGGCCAGTTTTTGACCTGAAAGCGCGTGAGCAGACCCTCCCTCCAGGGCCTGCAAGAGCTTATCGCGCAGAGACATGCGTGATGTCAAGACTACAGTCAAAGGCGGGGGTCGAATTCGTCAGGCGCCCCATTGAAATGCGGTCCGGGCGGAGTTTCGCCAGCGACCGAAGATCGGCCGGCTTGATCCCGCCGGTAAATTCGATTTCGATTCCCGGAATCGCCTTCTTCAGGATGCGCCTCATGCGCCTGAGATCATGGGGTTCCAGATTATCGAGCAGCGCCCGCTGGGGCTTGAGCCGCAGGGCATCGCGCAGATCGCGCTCCGTCTGGATTTCCATCTGCAGAAACGACCGGCGCTTTTTGAACGCGCGCTGGACGCGGGACACCCAATCGCATCCGGCCAGGCGGGCGATCTCCAGGTGGTTTTCCTTAATCATGAGGGCGTCTCCCAGAGACATGCGGTGATTGGTCCCCCCGCCACAGCGAACCGCATATTTCTGCAGAAAACGCCAGCCGGGAAGGGTTTTTCGCGTATCGAGAAGCCGGGCCCGAGTCCCTTTCAATTTTTTCAGCTGTTTATGGGTGAATGTCGCGATGCCGGAGAGGTGCTGAAGGGCATTGAGAGCCGGGCGTTCCGCCGACAGAACCGATCGCGCTTTTCCCCGGATGGCTGCCAGGGGCTGCCCGGGTTTCACGCGCGAACCATCCGGAACCAGCTGGTGAAAATGGATCGAAGGGTCGAGCGCCTTCAGGACCCTCTCGGCGAGAGGCAATCCCGCGATGATCCCCCGCTGCTTGGCGATAATCGACGCTTCGATCCGCCAGGCCGGGTCGATCATGATCTGCGTCGTAAGGTCCGAGCGGGCACTATCTTCGTGCAGGGCCGAACGAATCAAAGCCTGGATTTCCGGGGCATCCCAGTTCAAAGGGGGATTCACCCCCATACGATAACAAATCGCGAACTATTTCTTCAGTCTAAGCGTGAGCCGGCAGGTGCCGTCACGGGTCCACTCGGTCTTGACCACATAGGCGCCCTGGAGGATTCCGGCCTTGAGTTTTTCCTGGTCCGCTGCACCGCCCGACGAGCGGCTTTGAAGGAGGGAAAGCATCTTCGCTTGCGCCTGGGTGAGCGCCGCATCGCGGGACGTTGCCCGGCGCTGGGTTTCGTTGGTGATAGAGGGATCCTGCACGCCAATCCCGACCGTCTCAATATAGCCGGATCGGTTTTGCCCATAAGAAACATGGTTCCCGGGGCCTGTCATACAGAACAGAATTAAGGCTGAAACAACCACTCGCCGCATGCCTGTTAGACGGGTCAGGCGCCCAAAAGTGTTCACATTTTTTTGCCCCATTGCCTCGACTCCCCAGCCGCGCTATGATACGGGAAGGAGGCCTGCCATGGATGACCCGAAGCAAAAGTTCGTTTCGTTGATCCCGTTGGCTGAAGCCCAGACCGAGCCGCCGGCGCCTCCACGTCCTGCGAAGGTCCCCGCCGAGACCCGCTCGTTCGAGGAAGAAGCCGCTGAACGGATCGTCAAGACCAGCAAGTTTAAAACCTGAACGCTGCCTTCAACCCGGCTGATTTCGCAACGGACATTCCTTAATGCCTCGGCCAAAGGGACAAGAGGAACAGGAGAACCAGAACGATCGCGAGAGCCAGCACCCAGATTTTGGGTTTTGGCGGGCGCTCGCCATCATCACCGTCCAGCTTCTGCATGTACTCCCGGTCTCTGAGGGACATAATCCGCCCCTGCTCTGCTACGGACGCTTCTCGAAGGTCAGCACCAACAGAAGCGTGGCCAGGGGCCCAAGCACGAGCGACAGGATGAACCACTTGAGCCCGCTTCGATCCTGCGCCTGCGCCAACCCAGCGTTGATTAAAGCCAGCGTCCCCCACCCCACGGCGTAACCGTAATGCCAATAGTCGAACATCGTTTCCTCCTTGCCCGGCCGAGGCCGCGCGCGTCATGAATACCGGAGATTTTACCTTAAGTCAGTCTTCCCCTTCCCGTCTTTTCATCCGCGACTTGGATTAGTATGATCGCTTAGGCGTATAACGTAATTGCACAGGAGGCCTGTCATGACTGACCCACTTCCTAACTTCGATTTGCCGCCGTTCTCTGAGAAATCGGGCTTCCCTTGGTTGGGTGTCGTCCTGGTTGTTGTCGCGTTAGGAGTTGCCGCGTGGTGGCTTCTCTCCGGCAAGTCTCCACATCAGGGACACGAGACCGCCATCAGCGCTCTGGAGCAGCAGTTGGACAAAGACCGGGCGGCCCTGGATGCCGAGCGGGCCAAGGCCGTAGAGATAACGCAACAAATGGAGGTCCTGCACGAGCAGATCAATTTGGGGAAGGTCCCGGACAAGCGGCAGGCCCTTGCCGACTACACGAAGCTCGACGCCGCACGCACGGTCCAGCGAGACAAAGTCAAAAAGCTTACCGATCAATATAACGAGAAACTCGCCAGCTTGCAGAAATTGCAGTAACCCCCGGGACTTGCTTCGTCCCCGTTCAGCGCAAGGGGAGCGAGATTTCGGCTCTAAACATAGAAGGGATTTCAATAAAGGGCCCATCTTCT
>Ga0326728_10015858_pt1 | contig 15538 bp, 14 predicted proteins | sample MB3enrmetagenome_FD_207602 | JGI IMG/M metagenome (GOLD analysis project Ga0326728, IMG submission 207602) | Lab enriched peat soil microbial communities from McLean, Ithaca, NY, United States - MB31MN | ecosystem: Environmental > Terrestrial > Soil > Wetlands > Peat | place: USA: New York...
TCTTCAGCAACCAATTCCTTTTGAAAGTCCATTCAACAACCTCCAGTACTACGAAGCCAGCATAATCGATTCGGACGGTGAAATAGAAGGCGCAAGGATCCCTCGCGCCAACTCTGCTTCCGGCAAGTCGTCTAGCGGAATCGCGTGGAAGCGAAGGCTGAGGAGAACGCTTCTTGCCAGCCCTGGATTGGTTTGCCTGCCGGGTCAAGCTTCGGAGGCAAGGAGCCCCGAGGCGGCACATTGACGGGCAGCGCGAAGGCAGGAGGCGATGGCGTGTCGATTTGCAGGTAGTTTCCGTGCTCGAAGTTCCAGATGTCGGGAATCTCGAAAGGCGCCTGGAAGCTCGCGGGCCAGGGCTTTGCCGGACCGCAATGGCCCAAAGCCGCGCGCCACCAGGGATGCCCTTCCGCGATAATGCCCGCAAAGAAGTTGCCTAAAGGAAAGCACACCGACAATACCTCATCCTCTCTTGAGGCGAGAATGGAGATGGAGCCGATGTTGCTTGCCACGGCCTTGAACTCCGTCGTCAGGCAGTTGTCGTCGATGGCGCCAGCCATAAGCACGACGCGGCGAACGGGCAGGCGCAGATGGGAGATGGTGGCCAGCACGACGCGCGCTCCGAGGCTGTGCGAGGCGAAGGAGATGCTTGCGGCACGCTGGAAGTTGTCGTCAATGAATCCGGCGATCAAGCTTCCGGCCTCATTGGCGATTCTGGGCTCCTCGGGATAGTCGAGGCCGTGCGCCCAGACGGAATCGCCCGGCCAGAGCAAGCCGACAAAGCCGGGAAAGGGGTGCGGCTGCAAGAGGCTCTCCCAATTTGAGAGGCAGTCAATTCCATCGGAGCGATTCACGTTGAAGCCATGGGTGGCAATGAGCACATCCCTGCCCTGGATGGCATTCTGGAGGCCATTCAGGCTGACACCGCCGTAGTCGGCGATGTTTGTGCCCTGGTTGATGCTCACATGGCTTGCGAGGCCTCCGCCGACAGGCGAGAGACGACAATCGAGAAATAGTGTCATGGCAGCCTACTTCTTGACCAGTTGCATGGTATTCACGGCCGTTGCCAGGGCGCTGGTAAGGTCCTTGGCGATGGGCGCAAGAGGAGTGGCCAGCAGCCCGACCAGCAGCGCGAGAACGGGGTCGGAGGAGTGCCAGAAATTGTAGGTGCCGACCAGCGACCATCCGCCCGCGAGAGCCAACGCCACAGCCACGATGGCGGCCAGCGTGCGCGTTCCGTTGCGATAGACCTGGTCGGAATGCTGATACGCCTCATCGAGCAGGGCGGTCACAATCAGGTCGAAGCGCGAATAGGCGTCGCCTTCCGCTTGCGAGAGGGGCTCAGACTTGGCGATATTGGCGGCAACCGTGCCGAGCACGGCCGGATCGACGCTGGTCTTGAGTGCGACGGCGGCGGCGTTGTCGGCGCTGAGGTGCAGTTTGATGAGCGATTTAGCGATTGCCTTCTGGCTGGTGAGGTCGGCTCCGTTCACCCAGTTGGCCTGCAGCGTTTGCAAAATATTGGATTGTGGCAAGGCATTCACCAGCCCGCCCGCGCTGGCTCCTTCCGGGGTCAGATCCGAAACCACCTGCTTGATGTGGTCCAATCCGATTCGGTTGATGCTGCTGAAGGCCGACTTGGCCGCGTCGACCAGGCCGAACGCTGCCGTGCCCAAGCCTCCAATGGCGGTGATGACATCCTGCAGCTGCAAATCCTGCAACCCATTGATCATTTTTGGCCTCTCTTTTTCGCGAGATGACTTACACGCCAAGATTTTATGGGAATTTGGTTGATTATCCGCAAAAAAAGAAAGGCCGAAATCCAGCAACAGGATTCCAGCCTTTTCTATCAACGCAAATCCGACCATCTGGCCAGATCGCTTATACCGAGTTTGTTTTGGACTCAGCTCTTTTGGCCAGGAACTTCTCCATGAAGCTGGTGTCGAAGTGGCCGGCGCGGAAGCCGGGGTCGGCCAGGATTTCCTGGTGCAGCGGGATGGAGGTGTCGATGCCCTCGACAACGAACTGGCTGAGGGCGCGCTCCATCTTGGCGATGGCTTCCGCGCGGTCGCGGCCATGGACGATGAGCTTGGCAATCAGCGAGTCGTAGTATGGCGGGACGATGCCCTCGGCGTACTGCGCCGTGTCTACGCGCACGCCGTTGCCGCCGGGCACATTGAAGGCGGTAATCTTGCCGGGCGAGGGGGTGAACTTGACGGGATGCTCGGCGTTGATGCGGCACTCCATGGCGTGGCCGCGGATTTCAAGCTTGGGAGGCAGAATGTTTTCCAGCCGCTCTCCGGAGGCAATGAGCAACTGCGCCTTCACGATGTCAACGCCGGTGATGGCCTCGGTGATGGGATGCTCGACCTGGACGCGGGTATTCATCTCGATAAAGTGGAGATCCCCTTCCGAGTCCATCACGAACTCGACCGTGCCGGCGTTCTGGTAGCCGATGTCAGTAAGGCAGCGGCAAAGGGTGCGGCCGATTTCCTCGCGCATTTTCGGCGTTACGCGCAACGACGGCGCCTCTTCGATCAGCTTTTGATGGCGGCGCTGGATGGAGCACTCGCGCTCAAGAAGCGTGGCCACGTTGCCATGCTCGTCGGCGAGTACCTGGAACTCGATGTGGCGCGGATTTTCGACGAACTTTTCCATGTACAACTCGCCGTTGCCGAAGGCATTGGCGGACTCGCTGTAAGCCGCGTGGAAGAGATTGGGCAGGTCCTCCGGGGCGCGCACGATTCTCATGCCGCGTCCGCCGCCGCCAGCCTTGGCCTTGAGAATGACGGGGTAGCCCACTTTTTTGGCGCAGGCCAGCGCCTCTTCTGCCGTGGCAAGCACGCCATCGGAGCCGGGCAGGATCGGTACCTTGGCTCGCTTCATGGCCTGGCGCGCCTTGTCCTTCTCGCCCATGAGCCGGGTGACTTCGGGCGGCGGGCCGATGAACTTGATGTTCGAGGCGCGGCAAACCTCGGCGAAGTTGGCGTTCTCGCTCAGCAGGCCGTAGCCGGGATGGATGGCGTCAACGTTGGCGATTTCAGCAGCGGAGATTACGGCCGGCACGTTCAGGTAGCTATCGGACAGCCGTGGCGGGCCGATGCAGATGGCCTCGTCGGCAAAGCGGACATGCAGCGAGTTGCGGTCGGCCTCGCTGTAGACGGCGACCGTGCGAATGCCGAGTTCCCGGCAGGCGCTCATGACGCGCAACGCGATTTCGCCACGATTGGCAATGAGGACTTTGCTAAACATGAATAAACCTTTGAGCGGAGTTAGCGTTGATAGCGGAGTTTGCGGAGCTAGTGTTGTTAGCGGAGTTAGTCAAGGCGAACGCCGCTAACTCCGCTAGCACCGCCAACTCCGCCAGTTTCCTTACGCCAGCCGGATGGAAAAGAGGGGCTGTCCGAACTCGACGGGCTGGCCGTTGGGGACGAAACATTTGACGATTTCGCCGGCGGCATCGGACTCGATTTCGTTCATCAGCTTCATGGCCTCGATGATGCCAATCACCTGCCCCTTGGCCACGCGATCGCCGGGAGAAACGAACTGCGCGGAGCCGGGCGAAGGCGAGCCGTAAAATGTGCCGACGAGCGGAGACTTGACGATGTGCAGGCCGGCATCCGGATCAACCGCCGGAACTGCTGGAGAGGCCGATGGCGCAGGCTGCGCGCCTGCGGCGGCGTGCGCGGCCGCGGGCGGAGCGGAAGCGAGCAGATGCGCGAGATCGCCCAATCCTGCCGAGGAAGCCTCCGGCTGGCTGAATTTGAGACGAAGCTTCAGGTCGCCGCGGTCCAGATCAAACTCGGCAACCTGATACTTCTTCAGGAATTCAATCAGTTGTTTCAGATCTTCAATATCCTGTGGTTTCATTCGTTCCTTGACTCTCCCGCATCGGGGCGGGATGGGGTTATTCAGAGTTCAATCAGAGCCTTGGGCGCTGGTGTAAGCACCTGGCTTCCTGTCTGGGTTACAACCACGGTGTCTTCAATGCGAATGCCAAAATGACCGGGCAGATAGATTCCTGGCTCGATGGTAATCACCATGCCGGAAAGGAGCCTGGTTGTTTCTCCGGCGCCGATGCGCGGCTGCTCGTGAATTTCCAGGCCAACGCCATGGCCGGTGGAGTGGGAAAACGAGTCCGCCAATCCTGCCCTGCGCAAAACGCTACGGGCCGCCTCGTCGACGTCGGCGCAACTTGCGCGCGGAGCCACCGCGGCGACGCCTGCTTCCTGCGCTTCCAGCACCGCCTCGTAGGCTGCGCGCTCTTCGGCCTTCGGTCTGCCCAAGTGTACGGTACGGGTCATGTCGGAGCAATAGCCTTTGAGGATCACGCCGAAATCCATCACAACGAAGCCGTTGCGGGGCAGTTTGGCGGAAGTGGCGTGACCATGGGGCATGGCCGAACGAGAGCCGGCGGCGACGATGGTCTCGAAGGACATTCCCTCTGCGCCAAGCAGACGAGCCTGATGCTCCAGCTCCGCGGCGACCTCAAACTCAGCCATGCCGGGACGGATGACGGTCAGGATGTGATCGAAGAGCTTGCAGCCCATCAACGCTGCGTCGCTCATCAGCGCCAATTCATCTTCGTCCTTGACCATGCGCAACGGCTCGACAAGCGGAGCGGCCAGCGCGGAAAGAAAGCTGCGGCGCAGGCGCGCCGGCAAAGCGGCCTTCCAGCGGGCGAGATGGGCAACCGTGGTCTGGGCAGGGTCGAAACCGACGAACTCGACGCCGGATTGCGCGGCCATCCACTGGACGGCTGCCTCAGAGACAGAGCGGGAGACAATCTCAACCTCAGCAGCGGAAACTTCCTGAGCGGCCTGGGTTGTGTAGCGGCTATCAGTGAAGAGGCGCGCCGAACGGCGCGTGACGGCCAAAGCAGCGCTGGAGCCTGTAAATCCAGAGAGATAGCGGAGGTCGGGAAGGCTGGTGACCAGCAGGCCGTGAAGCCCGGCTTTGGTCAAACGGCGGCGCAAAAGGCCGATGCGGCGAGAGTGGTCCACGTATTCAGGATAACAGGGGGCAGGGACTGGGAGCGCCGCCTTCCGTCCTGGTCATATGGCAAACGCCCATATCAATTGTAGAAATGCAACCGATGGCGGAGCAGGAAGTACTCGTTGATCGGACGGTCATCTTGCAAAGCTGGCACGCGGGGTTCCCTGGCGATGAACTTCTGCAAAGAGAACTCGTGGGCGAGGACCAAGTCAAACTGCTGTTGGGGAGTTGTCAGCGGACCCCATTCCACCAAGTCAGAAACTGCGGCAGAGGGCATGCGCGAGGCCAGAACCGAGCTAGATACGGCCGGGATCGGCTCCATGCTGGCCATGAAGTGAATTCCGACCGAATCGTATGACCGAAAGGCTCGCACGTAGGGAAAGCTGTCCAAAAGAGCCTTGGCGATGGAAACAGATGTAGCTGTATCACCGATTGTATCCGGGTACCACATTTGCAGAATTCCATCTTTCCGCAAATGCTTCTTAACCACTTCGTAGAATTCGCGCGAGTAAAGCAGGCTGGAACCGGAAGCTTCCACGGGTGGGGGCGGGTCGACGACGACAACATCGTAGGTTTGATTCGAACCGTCGAGAAAGCGGCGCCCGTCATCAATCACGATTTGTGCCAAGGGAGAACTGACCAACTTCGGCGCGTCGGGGTGGTAGTAACTGAAGAGCTCAGGAACGCTCGGAATCAAATCCACTGTCGTGGTGGGAATCCCCCAGGACAGCATGGAGCGGAAACTGGTTCCCATTCCAAAACAGATCACCAGTCCGTTTTGAGGGCGCCTGGACATGGAAGCAAGCGGCATATGGACCATGAACTTGGTTATCGGAGTCAACATTGTCATCCCGACGCCATTCACAAGGAGCTGTCGGTCAAAGCCTTGTCCGGTTGCAATCACAGTGGCAGCGTAATCTCTTTTAACTTCTCGCGATGCGAATACGCTTTCGAAGTCATGGCTCAGAGCGAAAAGCAGGATGGCGGCGACGGTCGCAATGGCAAACTTGAGTCTTGGGTTGAAACCGGACTTGGGCTGAGCCGTCTTGGATGGCGCTCGAAACGCTATGAGGGCAGCTATGGCAAACAAGGGAATTGAAAGAACCAAGGTTGTCCAACGCTCGCTCAGCCACGGCAAGAGCAAGAAACTGGCAAGGAGAGGCCCGGTAATGGAACCTGCAATGTTGACGGCGTAGGCAGTTCCTGCTCGATCCGGATCGCCTGACGACCAGGAATCCACTAACATGGGCGTGAGAAAACCCGTCAAGGCGCAGAAGAACACGATAGCACTAAGACGCAGGCCGGCCGTCAGGGGCAGTAGGGGATCAGTCGCAAGCAGCGGGAGCAGGGCAGAAAGCGCGAGTAAACTCCATGCTGGAACACTCTCCTCGGGCTGGCGGGAGTTGGCCTTGGAGCGGTAGTCCCGCGATCCGACGACAGTGGCCAGCAGATATACCGCAAGGAGGCTGGCAAAGGCATAGACCACATTTCCAAGGTAAGGAGTGAACTGGCGAATCCAGACCACCTCCAGGCCCATACTGACCAAGCCGGATGTAAACAAGAAGAGCAGAAGAGCATTCCTGGGAAGTCCATAGAGCGCCGGTCTTACAGCGGGTCGGGGAATGGGCTTGTCAACGGAAGGCGACAGGACTACGAAGAAACTTATCGCGAAGGCTGACAGCGCCAGAATCGCATTCATGCCTCCCGCAACATAAAGGGTTCCCTGGAATCCAAGCAGTTCGATCAATACAAAAGCAGAAACGAGGGTGCCAACAAGCCCTCCAAGAACATTGCCAACATACAAGAAGCTGAAGGAATGTTCCGAGGCAGAGCTGGCAGCTTGCCGAATGGCTGCCATCAGCAAGGGAAATGTCGCCCCCATACAGGTACACCAAGGCACCAGTGTGATTGCGATCCACAGGCCCACCAGAATGTAGTAGCCCGAGCTTTGCCACGCTCCGAAGCGACCGATGTGCAGCAGGAGCAAACGTCCGGTCTTCAACTCGAAAGGAACCGCCAAAGACGAGATTCCGATCATCAACTCGGCAATTGCATAAGTGCGCAACGCCCGCCGCCCGTCAGCGGCCAGAACTCTGCGCGCCAACACTCCCGCACCCCAGGACCCCAACCCCAGGCCCGCCATGAACATGGAGATGACTATGGAAGCAAGCGCAGTGGTCACGCCGAAGCTGGCCATTGCGAGACGGCCCCAAACCACCTCATATAGCAAGCCGCAAAATCCGGAAATAACAAAGAAAACGAAGAAAATCCGCAAATTGCATGTTGTGACATCAAACGTGCGGGCGTTCGATTTGCTCTGCGTTGGCGGGACTTCCATCTTCGTTCTTCCTTTTTGTAGAAGCCCTCTCTGCGGCCAAGGGCCTAATCTATGCGTATTCAAAGTTGGATATTAACAGATTGATCTGGGCGTATCTCTTCTTACATCGCCGGGCGGACCGGCTTCTTCTGGTCCGGGTCCATCTGGACTTCGGCGGCGTGCTGATCGGACTGGCGATCCATCCACTCGTCAAGGCGGGAGCGCTTGAAGCGCCAGCGGTTGCCCAGCTTGAAGGCTGGCACGAAGCCTTCGGAGGCGTATTTGTAAAGGGTGTCGGAAGAGATGCCGAGGTAGTCCGAGGCCTGGCGAATGTCCATGACTTCGCGCACCTCGGGAACCAGCAGGTTGGAGCGAACGGCATTGCTGTGCATGATTTCCTCCCGAAAGGACAGTTATCCCGGAAGAGATTCCGGCACTTCTGCCGGTAGTCTTGTATATTGCGCGGATTCATCCGTTCTTTCAAGGGTTTTCAGGAAGTTAGAGGGGATTAACAGGCTTTTCAACTTCCCCTCAGGGACTGCGCCGCCAGACGATTTCCGGCCAAAAACGCATCTGGTTGGGCTAGGGATGGGAGCCTGTCCAATCCCTTGGGCCATTACGACGGATGGTGCGTGTTTTGTTGACAGGCCGGTTGTGTCCGAGGATTCCCACCCTAGCGGCAAAAACAAGAACGCCGCGAGTGTGGGGCACCCAAACGTACATAAACAAGCATCCGGAGACCTAGTTCTGGTCGTCGCGTCGGTGGAGGGTGGGTTTGTCGTCGTCGGTGCTTGAGGGAGTGCTGGTTGTCGATGAGCCCGTGGAATCGCCAGTCGAAGTGCCGGCCCTGCGCAACGATGGCTTTGCCCCATTCTTGGAGTCGGTGAGCCGGCGCTTGTTCTCAATGCGGGCCAGCCGCGCCTTGACGTCGTCGAACTCCGAGGTGGTCACCGTGTACTGGTCCCGTGGGGGAAGGATGCGGGCAATTTCTTCCTGGGAGTGCAGAATGCGGTCGGGGGTCTGCGGGTGGTCGGCAAAGACCTTGGCGACAGAGCCTGGCTTGCGTTTCTCAAGAGCCTGAACCTTTTCAAAGAAAGAGATGAAGGCCTGGGGGTCATAGCCAGCACGGTACATATATTGCACGCCGAGGTAATCGGCCTGTGCCTCGAACTCGCGGGAGAAATGCATGAAAGCGACGGGGATGGCGATCGAGGAGCCTTCATAGATGCCGTAGCCGGTCCAGCCGCCTACGAAAATCATGACCGGCACCATGCCGATCTGAGCGTAGTTCAGGCGCGTCATTTCGCGGGCTGCATGGTGGGCGCAAACGTGAGCGGTTTCGTGAGCCATGACACCGGCCAACTCGGCTTCTTCGTCGGCATTCAGGACGAGACCGGAGTTAACGTAAAAAAAGCCGCCGGGCAGCGCAAAGGCGTTGATTTCGTCGGAATCGATGACCTTGATGGTGAAAGGAACTTTGCAGTCGGAGTTCTTGACGATGTTCTGACCGATGCGGTTCACATACTCGGTTACGACCGGATCGGTGATGAACCTGGTGCTCTTCTCGATCTCCATGGCGTATTGCTTGCCCATTTTGATCTCGCCATCGGTCGAATACCAGTTCCCCATGCCGCGGCCGCCGATGTCGCGATTTCCGACGGAGTTTACGTCGTCGATGGAGCCTGGCTTGACGTTGACTTTCTGACTGCCCGGCTCAACGACCTTGTCCGGGTTGACGTTAGTGGCCGGGGTATCGCCCCCCACCGGGGTGGTTCCGGGCGCAGGCTGCTTTGAAGGCGCGCTGGCAGGAGTGTCCCCTCCGACCGGCGTCGTTCCGGGGGCTGGCTGGGCCGCTGGAGGATTCGATGGGGAGGTGCTCGACGGAGGCGCACTCGATGGGCTGGACTGCGCCCACGAGCCCAAGGCCAATACCAGCGCCGATGCCGCCAATACGATTGTCTTAGAAGCTGCCTGAACTGCCCTCATGACCTCACCTCCGGCACAATTCCATTCTCGCAGCCCAGAGTGCCGCGGCCTGAGCCGCTTCGCTAGATTATTTAGACGCCAATCTCCCGCTGTTTGGCACCGACAGGAATCAGAATATTGTGCGCAGGCCCGACAGCCGCCGATGCAGGGATTGTCTGCCCACAGAAAAGCCCCACCCTTGCGGATGGGGCTTCTGCTTGATTCTACTGGCCTGCGGAAGGCGTTTGGCCCGCCGCTGGGGTTCAGTCGTAGTATTCGAGGCCGAGGTGGGTAATCAGATCCACGCCCATGATGTGGCGAAGGGTGTTCTTCAGCTTCATCGACTGGATGAACAGATCGTGCTCCGGATAGAGGCCGGGGGCGCTCTGCGGAGACTTCAGATAGAAGCTCAGCCACTCCTGAATGCCGATCGACTGCAACTCCGGCGTGCGCTTGGCCAGGTCCATAAAGAGCACCAGGTCAAGAGCGACAGGGGCGGCGAGAATCGAATCGCGGCAGAGGAAGTTGATCTTGATCTGCATCGGATAGCCGAGCCAGCCGAAAATGTCGATATTGTCCCAGGCTTCTTTCTGATCGCCGCGGGGCGGATAGTAGTTGATGCGGATCTTGTGGTAGAGATCCTTGTAAAGGTCGGGATAAAGCTCCGGCTGGAAGATGTAGTCGAGCGAGCCGAGCTTGGACTCTTCCTTGGTCTTGAAGGATTCTGGATCGTCCAGAACTTCGCCGTCGCGGTTGCCGAGGATGTTGGTGGAGAACCAACCGGAGACGCCCAGCATGCGCGCCTTGAAGGCAGGAGCGAGGACGGTCTTCATCATCGTCTGGCCGGTCTTGAAATCCTTGCCGCAGATCGGAGCCGCGTTGCGCTTCGAGAGCTCAACCATGGCCGGGAAATCCACCGTCAGGTTTGGAGCTCCGTTGGCAAAGGGCACGCCCTCGCTGAGCGCAGCGTAGGCGTAGAGCTGCGAAGGAGCGATGGCGATGTCGTTATTCTCCATCCCCTTCTCGAAGGCTTCGATGCTCTCATGCACGGCCTGGGGCTTGATGAAGATCTCGGTGGAGGCAGCCCAAAGGACAACGACGCGATCCACGGTCTTCTTGAACTCGCGGATGTCGGCTCTGAGCTGCTCGGCCAAGTCGCGCTTGTTCTTGCCCTTCTTCACGTTGGTGCCTTCAAGGCGCTTCACGTAGTACTGGTCGAATACGGCCGGGAGGGGCTTGATCGTCTGCAGGTAGGGCTTCAGTTGCTCGACCAGATCCTTGTCTAGCACCTTGGCGTGTGCAGCCGACGTATAAACGTCGTCCTCGAAGATGTCCCAGCCTGTGAAGACGACATCGTTGAGGTCAGCCAACGGAACAAAATCCTTGATTTTCGGAGAGTTCTTCTCGGTGCGTTTGCCCAGGCGGATGGTGCCCATTTGCGTCAGCGAGCCGATCGGCTTGGCCAAGCCGCGGCGAACAGCCTCGACTCCGGCGATCAACGTGGTGGAAACGGCGCCGAGGCCGACCACCATCACTCCCAGTTTGCCCTTTGCGGGTGCAATTTTCGATGCTCCGGCTGCCATCTGGCCGCCTTGTTCTTCAGTTCCCATCGTTTCTCCTAACTTCACTTTGATGGCTCCGGGTTCCCGGGCCGTTCAAACTTTCTTCAGGCAACCGGAACAGTGTACGCCTTCGCGAGCATCCTCGTCCTGTTCCGTACCATTCACTGCTCTACGCGGCTTCCGACTGCCTGCCGCGCTTCAGGTGCGACCATACAAAACACAGGAGGGCTGCCAGCAACACGATTTCGACACCGAGGTGAAAGCGGTGAAAAGCCGCGTGAAAGCGTGGGTCGGTGTGCCAGGCCTCGCCCAGCTTCATGCCGGCGTATGTCAGCGCGAAGCACCAGGGCCAGGAGCCCAAAAACGTATAAATGTGAAAACGGAGCTGCGGCATCTTGGCAATTCCCGCAGGAAAAGCGATGAAGGTGCGCACCACCGGCAGCAACCTGGACAGCAGCACCGTAATGGAACCGTACTTGAAGAAAAACTCCGTCATACGGTCCAGATCGTGGTGGTTCATCAGCACCCATTTGCCGTAACGCTCGACCAGCGGCCGACCGCCCTTGGCGCCGATCCAGTAAGCGACGAGCGAACCCACATTGCAGCCGATTGCCCCGAAGGTGGCGACCCAAAACAAGCCAACCGGCAAGCCGAGCCATGTGGCCCCGGCGCCGAATCGACCGGAGTAAACGAGAAAACCCGCGAAGGGCAAGATAATCTCGGAGGGCAGCGGAATGCAGGCTGATTCGATTCCCATCAAGGCAACAATGCCGGCGTAGCCGCCCGTGCCGATCACCTGGGTAACGAAGTGCACCAATAAAACGATAATCTTTTCGCTCATGCGCCAGTTCAGTATATAAGGCCATGCCGGGTTTTGGCCCGCGGGTTGCGGTTTGCCGCGCAGGATTTGGGACGGCAAGGCCGTCGCTCCGCTCATTTTGCTACGATGAGGGGGATTCAACTGAGGATTTGGCGCCTGAGATCATGGAGAGTTGATTTTGGAGTGGACAATGTCATCGAAACTCATAAAAACCGTTAAACCTGCCAAATCTGCGGCGAGGCCGCGCACGGTCAATCGCGATCTTGCAGCGGAGCGAGTGGCCGAGATTCTCAAAGGCCTCGATGAGGCGCATCCCGACGCAGAGTGCGCATTGAAGCACCGCTCGCCGTGGGAATTGCTGGTGGCGACGATTCTTTCGGCGCAGTGCACGGATGTGCGCGTGAATCTGGTGACGCCTAAGCTGTTTCGCCGCTTCCCTACCCCGGCGGCAATGAGCAAAGCAACTCTGCTTGAACTCGAAGCCCTCATCCGGACGACGGGATTTTTTCACAACAAGGCCAAATCGATTCAAGGCGCGGCGCGAAAGCTGGTCTCGGAGTTTGGCGGGGAGGTTCCGCAAACGCTGGCGGAACTCATCACCCTGCCCGGCGTGGCGCGCAAGACCGCCAGCGTCGTTCTGGGCGTCTCGTTTGGCAAGGCCGAAGGCGTGGTGGTGGACACGCACGTCTTCCGCGTCGCGCGGCGGCTGGGGCTGGCCAAGGGCGACACGCCCCAAAAGGTCGAGCAGGAGTTGATGCGGTTTCTGCCGCAGAACCGCTGGATCAGCTTTTCACATCAGATCATTTTGCATGGGCGCGAGGTGTGCGAGGCGCGCAAGCCAAAGTGCGAACGATGCAGCCTGGAAGAGATATGCACGTCGGAAGAGAAGACGTGGAGATGCTAGCGGGTTTACCCCTGTTTATCAATGCTTTTCAGTTGCCTTCCGTCTTCGGTAACCCATGCAATAAGTCCATTTGCACTGCCGCCATGAATAACGGCAGCGGCGGCAGATGGGCTGGAGAATTCAACATCACTTGTGAACAACAGGAACCCCTCTTTTTCAACAAGTTTACCCTCCGCAATGAGATCCTTTCGCTTCGCCAAAACATAAGGGTAGCTTTCTGCGGAAGGGCGTTCTTCCAGAACAGCGGTTGACCCTTTGTAAACGACAAAACCGCTCACTGTTCTCTGGCCACGTGCCAGAGCCCCTTTCATCTGACATATCAGGATGGTACTCACATTTCCATGTGTGGAAAGTTGGGTGACGGGCGTCAAAATATCGCATCCAAGTACCGGGAGTAACTGGCGAATACGTGCTAAGAAGACTTCCATATCCTCTCGATCGGACTCCGGAAGTCTTGCGCCTCCCGCTTGGTTCTGATCAAGCTTGAATCTCTTTATCTGGAGGGCTTCTTCAAGAATCCTTGATTCGAGATATCTGATGTGGGCCTTTGTTAGATTCTCATCTTTGCTCAAAAAAGCGATCACGGAGACCCAGAATTCCTTTGTCTTATGTTGCTTCAAACGATCACGCAGAATTTCCGCTTCACCAATATAGGCAAAAGGCTCATTTGTTTGAGGATCGCTACCAATCAATATATAAACGCCCGTTTTGCCAAGCTCCTCACGTCCCAAGATCTCATCAATCTCGGTCCTCGGTGCGGCCAGGGCCTTACCGGTCCAATTTGAGATCTCTGCTGTACGTAGACTTTTCGCGTCTCCATGAGGAAGAAAGAGCCTGATAGTAGCCGAGTTATTCTGCATTCCAGAAGAATAACATTCCCTTACTTGTGGATCTCCAAAATTCGCTCTACCGCGTCAAGCAGTCCCGGTATGTCGTAGGGTTCGGCCTCGGCGGCTGGCGGCCAGCCCAGATTTGCGAGCGTCTGGCTGGTGATGGGACCGATCGAGACTGCGGAGACCGCTGCAAAGGGCCAGGCAATTCCGGCCATGCGAGCCGCTTCTGCCAGATGTGTTGCGCTGGAGCTGCTGGTGAAGGTCGCGGCGTCGATTCCAGCAGCCAGCGCTCGGCGCAACTGCTGCGGCGCGGCCTCGGGCAGGACGTTGCGATAAGCGTCCACCACATCGACCACAGCGCCGGCCGCGCGCAGAGCTTCGGGAATCACGTCCCGAGCAACGGCAGCGCGGGCCAGCAGAATTCTCTGCCTTGCAACCCCGGCCCGCAGACCCTCGATCAGGCTTTCGGCCACGTATTCTTCAGGGACAAAGGCAACCTGCAATCCGGCCTTGCGCGCTGCTGAAGCGGTGGCTTCTCCGACGGTTGCCAACTTCGGCAAGGCCATCGCTCCCAATGAAAGACCCAGGGAGGCCGCCCGCTCGACGAGCGCACGAACGGCATTGGCGCTGGTGAGGATGAGCCAAGCGTAGCTGCCAAGGCCGCGCAGGGCCGCATCCATCGCGGCAGAACTCGCCGGAGGACGAATCTCCAGCACGGGAACCTCTACCGGCTCGGCGCCCAGTGCGCGCAGCCCATCGCTGAGTTTGCCGGCCTGATGCAAGGCGCGGGTGACCAGAACCCGGCGTCCGGCCAAGGGCTGCGGGCTCATCGCGAGCCACCTGCGGAAGCTTCAGCAAGAAGCGGCCCCGCTCCCGCTTCGAGCAACATTTGCGCCGCCAGTTGCCCCAGTGTCAAAGCATCTGCGCCGGCGTCATGCGAGCGATGCCGAGTTTCACGATGATGTACACGCACAGCCTTGCCGGTTTCGGGATCAGCCACAACGCCGAAGATCTCATCCCATTGCTCGGCTTCACGGCCAACCGCCTGCTCGATGCTGTTCCGGCAATATATTCCGATGGGTACCTGACAGCCCCCGCCAAGCGCTGCGAGCGCGGCCCGCTCGGCAGTCACGGCGAAACGCGTTTGCGCGTCGTCAAGCATCTGAACGGCGGCGATTGTGGCCGCATCGTCGATGCGGGTTTCGATGCCGAGGACACCCTGGCCAGCCGCAGGGCAAAACAGCCTGGGATCGAGACGTTCGCGAATCCATTCCGTCTTTCCGAGACGGTCCAGTCCGGCGGCCGCGAGGAGAATCGCGTCCACCTGTCCTTCTTTCAGCTTGCGCAGGCGGGTGTCCACGTTGCCACGAAACTCGACCATCTCGATATCCGGCCGCAGCGCCTTCAATTGCGCCCGACGCCGCTGGCTGCTGGTTCCTACGCGCGTGCGCTGAGGCAACGCGGCAAGGCTCTCGAACTTCACTGAGACAAACGCGTCCCTTGGGTCCACGCGTTGAGGCGTTGCGGCCAATACAAAGGGCTCCGGCAAGTCGGTTGGCATGTCCTTGAGGGAGTGCACGGCCAGGTCGATTCGACCGTCGGCCAGAGCCTCCTCAATCTCCTTGGTGAACATGCCCTTGGAGCCAACCTGCGAAAAGGCGACCTGCTGCAGGCGGTCGCCGGTGGTTTTGACGATCTCAATCTTGACAGAATGGCCCTGAACACGGAGCAGCCCCGCGATATGGTTTGCCTGCCATAAAGCGAGTTGCGAGCCACGACTTCCGATGCGCAGGTTCATGGGCGGCGGACTCTGCTAATTTCTTTCACGCGGGCTTCCTCAGCTTTTTCTGGTTCAGGATTCGTGGTGTCAGTTGGACTGTTCGAGATAGCGGGGTCTCGATCTGTTCCCTGGCCGGCCGCAGGGAGCGACCAGGTCTGGCAGAGCGATTCCAGGCGCGCCTCGTCGTTTTCGCGGGCAGCCTTTTTGAGAGCATGAATGGGCGGATGAAGAAACTTATTAACCAGCCCGCGGGTCAGCGCCTCGACGGCTTCAAGCTGCTCCGCGCTGAGCGAACCCAGCCTGGACTGCATGCGCTTCAGCTCCGTCTGGCGAATTTCCTCTGCCTGGCGCTGCAACTCGACGAT
>Ga0326728_10015860_pt1 | contig 15537 bp, 15 predicted proteins | sample MB3enrmetagenome_FD_207602 | JGI IMG/M metagenome (GOLD analysis project Ga0326728, IMG submission 207602) | Lab enriched peat soil microbial communities from McLean, Ithaca, NY, United States - MB31MN | ecosystem: Environmental > Terrestrial > Soil > Wetlands > Peat | place: USA: New York...
ATCCGCGAGGCCGGCTCGACCGCGGCGCAGGAGCTGGCCTTTACGCTGGCGGACGGCATCGGCTACGTGCAGGCGGCCGTCGAACGCGGGCTCGACGTCGACAGCTTCGCTCCGCGCCTGTCGTTCTTCTTCAACCTGCACAGCGACTTCTTCGAAGAGATCGCCAAGCTGCGCGCCGCCCGGCGCATGTGGGCCAAGATCATGCGCGAGCGCTTCAAGGCCAAGCACCCGCGGTCATGGGTCTTGCGGACCCACACGCAGACGGCGGGCTGCAGCCTCACCGCGCAGCAGCCGCTGAACAACATCGTGCGAGTAGCCATTCAGGCGCTCGCCGGCGTGCTCGGCGGTACGCAGTCGCTGCATACCAACTCCATGGACGAAACCCTGGCGCTGCCCAGCCAGCAAGCCGTGCTCGTGGCCTTGCGCACGCAGCAGATCATCGCCGAGGAAACCGGGGTCACGAACATCGTCGACCCGCTCGGCGGCAGCTACGCGGTCGAGGCGCTGACGGAACGTCTGGAGAAGGAGGCCTTCGCCTACATCGATCGCATCGACGAGCTGGGGGGCATCATCCGAGCCATCGAGCTCGGATATCCGCAGAAGGAGATCGCGGAGGCTGCGTACCGCTACCAGCAGCAGTTGGATCGCGGCGACAAGATCATGGTCGGCGTGAACAAGTACCAGCTGGAAGAGGGGCCGCCGCTGGAACTGCTGCGCATCGGCCCGGAGATCGGGCCCAAGCAAGCGCAGCGAGTGCGCGAGCGCAAGCAGGCGCGCAACGCCGCGGCTGTGCGCGCCGCCCTGGCTGCGGTGGAGCGCGCGGCGGCGGATGGGACCAATTTGATGCCGGTGATCATCGACGCGGTGCAACAGGAGTGCAGCGTCGGCGAGATCTCGGATGTCTTCCGCGACGTCTTCGGGGTCTACCGCGACCCGGCCTGGATATGAGAGGAGCAGTCAATAGTTGAGAGTCAATAGTCGACAGTAGATGCTATCGACCATTGACTATCGACTATGAGCTATCGACTATCGACTCCATGGGAGGGTTCCCGTGCCTGAGAAACGACTGCGGATACTGGTAGCGAAACCCGGATTGGATGGACACGACCGCGGTGCCAAGATCATCGCCCGCGCCCTGCGCGATGCGGGTTTTGAAGTAATCTACACGGGCCTGCATCAAACGCCGGAAATGATCGCTGAAGCGGCGGCGCAGGAAGACGTCGATGCCATCGGGCTCAGCATTTTGTCCGGCGCACACATGACGCTGTTCCCGGCGGTGATCGATCTCCTCAAAGGAAAGGGGGTCGATGACGTGGTCGTGTTCGGCGGCGGCATCGTGCCGCCGGAAGACATCCCAAAGCTGAAGAAGCTCGGCGTGAAAGAGATCTTTACGCCGGGCGCATCGACCGAAGACATCATCAACTGGGTGCGAGCCAACATCCACCCGCGAGAAAGCTAGCGAGGCAGGCCTCGGGCCATAGGGCCACCGGGCCGCTCGCCGCCCGCACTCCAGAGGCTTCCGGCGGACGTGTTGGCTCGCTTCCAGCGGCTCCGAACAAAGCTTGAATCATGGACAACAAGTTTCCAACATCAAGCGCCTTAGTGCCGAGTGCTGAGTCCTGAGTCGAACAGAAAGAGCGCTGCTCGGCACTCAGGACTCAGCACTCAGGACTGACTCATGGAACGTCGGCCGCTGGTGATCATCGGCTCGGGTCCTGCGGGGAGCGCGAGCGCCTTGTTTCTGCATGCGCGGGATACCGGGCTGGCAGGTGAAGCGGTCATCCTGGAGAAGGCGCATCACCCGCGCCCGAAAGTCTGTGGCGGTGGGTTGATCCCCCAGGTGTTGCGTTGCCTGGAGGAACTCGGCGCGCCCCTGTCGGTACCGAACGTCGCCGTCCATCGTGCCGCCGTTGAGGTTCCCGGCAGAACCGTCACGTACGAGGGCGAGGAGCTGTGCCGGGTGGTGCGCCGTGATGAGTTTGACCACTCGCTGGTAGCGGCGTGCCGGCAACGCGGTGTGGAGGTGCGCGAGGGCGAGAAGGTCGTGGACCTCAAGCGTGAAGGTGACGGCATCCGCATCGAGACCGAGCGCGGCAGCTACCACGCAGGCGCGGTGATCGGCGCCGACGGGTCGGGCAGCCTGGTGCGCCGCCGTCTGTTTCCGCGCGCGCCAGAGCACGTCGGCAAGGCGATCACGTGCGACGTCCCGTTGGCCCAAGCGGACTGGAGCGGGTTCCAGGCCGCGCGCTACGATTTTATTTTCCGTTTCGTGCCCAATGGCCTGCGCGGTTATGCGTGGGCCTTTCCCTGCCTGATCGAAGGTGTCCCACACGTCAACCTCGGGGTGTACTCCGTCGACGCGGAAGGTAGCGGTGCACTGCTGCGCCGCATTCTGCAGGAGGAGCTGACGCGCGTGGGCGCACCGGCGCTTTCCGTGAAGGCGTTCCCCGTCCGCTGGTACGCGCGACGCGTTCCCCTTGCCACGCCGCGTGTGATGCTCGCCGGCGATGCGGCCGGGGTTGACCCGCTGATGGGGGAGGGGATTTCGTTCTGTTTCGAGTACGGGCGGCGCGCCGCCGCAGCAATCGCTCGCGGTTTCGCGGCGAACGACTTCACCTTCGCAGACTATGCGCGCAGCGTGGATGGCTCGTGGGTCGGACGCAAGCTGCGCCGGCTCGGCCTCGGCGTGCGACTGTTCTACGGGCCGACGTGGCGTCTCTGGTTCGCGATTGCGGCGGGCAGCCGCACGGCGCAGGAGATCGGTATTCGCTGGTACAACGGCGTCGACGGCTGGGATCAGCGCAGCGGCTGGGAGGCGTTGCGCGCCTGGTGCCGCGGTGATATCCGCCCGGCGCTGGATCAACAAGGCGGTGTCTGATGCCACGCCGCACGAGCAAACGCCGCCGGCACCGCAACTGGCTCGCCTTCCTGGCGCTGGTGGTTTCCGCCGCCCTGGTCGGGGCGTATTTCTGGCGTGCGCTACAGCCGTCGCAGCCACCTCCAGCTCCCGAACAGGCGCCGAGCCGCGTGCAGCAGCCGGGCGCGCCAGCGGGCGGCGGAGAGGATTTCACCGCGGCGGAACGGCAAGGCCTGGAAGATGCCCTCAAGCGTCGCGGCGCAGGGAAACAACAGTGATCCGCGTCGAGGACGATGCCGGCCGTGAGGTCGGACTGGCGCACGTGGCCCAGCGCATCGTCAGCCTGGTGCCGAGTCTGACGGAAGCCCTGTATGTGCTCGGCTGTGGCGAGTCCGTGATCGGCGTGACGCGCTATTGCACCGAGCCCACCGGCATCGTCGAGCGGCTTGACCAAGTGGGGGGCACAAAGAATCCGGACGTAGCGCGCATCCGCGAGTTACAGCCGGACCTCGTGCTCCTCAATGCGGAAGAGAATCGGAGAGAGGACTTTGAGACGCTGGAGCAAGCCGGGCTCACAGCCTTCGTGACTTTCCCGCATCGCGCCCGGGATGTCGGCGGGCTGCTCCGTCGCATCGGCCGGCTCACCGGCACCGACCCGCGCGCCGCGCAGGTGGCCAGCGAGTTGGACTGTACGCTCGATGAGCTGGCGCGCGCCGAGCCGGCACCGCCGATTCGGGTGTTCTGTCCGATCTGGAAGAACCCGTGGATGAGCTTCAATCGGGAGACGTATGCGCACGACATGCTGGCGCTCGCCGGCGGCAGCAACGTTTGCGCCGGCCGGGCGGAACGGTACTGCACCGTCGTCCTCTCGGACATCGCGGCGGCGCAGCCGGAAGCCATTCTCCTCCCGGACGAGCCGTATGTATTCACGCCCAAGGTGCTGCCGGACCTGGAACCGTTGCGCGACACACCAGCGTGGCGCGCCAACCGTATCCATTTCATCGATGGCAAAGAGCTGTCCTGGTACGGTCCGCGAACCGCCCCGGCGCTGCGCCACTTGCGCACTCTTCTCACGAGGCTGGGCCTCGAGCCATAGGTCCACCGGGCCGCTCCCGACACTAATTCGGTTCGACCCACATTACTGTGTGGCGGGTCTCGAGGAACCAGTGCACCGCAGCGGGATCGGGCGTGTGGTGCTCCCCGGGCTTCATGACGATGCGGATGGGCAGCTCGGTGCGATAAAAGTCCTCCAACGCAAACCAGCGCTGCAGCCCTTCCGCGAGCGCGACGCTCTCTTCCCGTGCGGGCGCCAGCATACCTTGCAGCGGTACCAGAAGCGCCACCGAGACGATGCGGCCGGTGAGTGCGGCATCGGCCTTTTCGATGGTGAGCATGACGCCGCCGCTGATGGTCGGTCCCAGTGGCCCGAGGTGGCAGAGCGGCAGCACCAGGCGCCCTCCGTCGTCGAGCTGATCGACCCACGCGGGCGAGACATCGGCGGCCCCAGCGCTGACCAGGATGCGGTCGAACGGCGCCGCCTCCGGCACGCCGGCAGCGCCGTCGCCGGAACGCACGGTCACGGTGGTGTATCCTTCCTGCGCCAAGAAGGCGGCGCTCAACTCGGCACTGTCCTCTTCGTACGCGGTGCCGACCACCGATCCGTGCTCGCCGACTAACTCCGCCAGCAAGGCGGTGGCGTAGCCGCGACCCGTTTCGATGTGCAAGACGCGCATGCCCTCCGCCGGAACCAGCTCCTCGATCTGCTGCGCGACGATGCCCGGTGGCAGGCAGTTGACGTTCTCCTCGGGATTGATGGCCACGGCGACGTCGGCATAGACCCGGCGCGGATCTTCCGTTTCGACAAACTCCTTGGCCAGGGCGTCGGCGGCGACGGCGTACGGCGGCACGATAAAGGCGTGCCGCCGGACCCGGCGGAACGCTCGCTCGACGGCCGGGGTGCGAATGATGCGCCGCCGCAACAGATCGTCCACCATCGCGTTCCGGGCCGCGTCTATCGCCGCCTCTGAAGGGGTCATCTCCTGCGCACTCGGCGCACCTCCATACGCCTGCCGGCGGGCCGGCAACGAAGTCAGCTTACATGTTTTCGAACACCGTGGCTGCCCCGGTCGCATGCCCCTGCAGATGCTAGCCGGACCGAAGCAGCCTCCCGGCTATCCGCTCCGGAGAAACTCGATCAGGATACGATTGACCTCCTCCGGTTTCTCCTGGTGCACGAAATGTCCGGCGTCGCCGACGACGATCTTGCGGAGGCCGCGCGGGAAGAGCGCTTCCATGCCTTCGAGCAACTCGCTCCCGATGCAACCATCGCGCGCTCCGTGGAAGACCAGGCTGGGGACGGGAACCGGCGCCACGCCGATCTGCGCCTGGGCCTCCGCCAGGGCAGGATCCTGCAGCGCCGGGTTGAGCGTCTGGCGGTAGTAGCCGAGCGTGGCCGGTAACACCCCAGGGGTGCGGAAGGTCATTTTCAGTGTCTCCATGTCCTCACTGGAGTACCTCCACCCGGGCGACCAGTCCTGCCACAGGCGTTCGAGGAAACGGAAATCGTCATGAGCCACCGCGGCATCGGCGAGCGGATGCTGGAAGAAGAACATATACCAGGACCGTCGTTGCTGATCGTAGTTGCTCATGAAGGCGTTCAGCACGGACGGGCCGTGCGGTACGGCGGCAGTCACCAGCTTGGTAATCTTCTGTGGCGCCATCATGGCGGCGCCGTAGCCGGCGAGGGCGCCCCAGTCGTGGCCGAACACGGAGGCGGAGGAGTACCCCAAGGCGGCGATCAGCTCGATGGCATCGAGCGCCAAGACGGCGCTTTGATAGCGCCCGTCCGGCGGGATTGCGGTCGGCGCGTAACCGCGCATGAAGGGCGCGACGGCGCGAAAGCCGGCTGCGGTCAGCGCCGGCAATTGCTGTCGAAATGAATATGCCGTGTCCGGGAAGCCGTGCAGGCAGAGGACGAGCGGCCCTTCCCCAGCTTCCAGCGTCGCGAAGCGAACACCGTTGGCGCGCACGGTTCCGGTCTTGAATTGGACCATGGAGGAACTCCCCGAGCGTCCAATTATCGCGCCACCCCGACCGCCGTCAATGCTTGTCGGGTGGGTGGTAGGGGACGACCGCGGCCGCGGCCGTGAGATCTCAATAGGAATGCGTGCCGAGAACGACCTTACACCCGAATTTCTTCTCGATTAGGGGCTTTACTCTGAGAGACTGCAGCACGACGCTCTTGCGGTCAGCGCAGCCCGAGCACGTCGGCCATCCCGTAGCGGCCGACCGGTTGCTGCACGAGCCAGAGCGCCGCGCGGATCGCGCCACGAGCCAAACACTCGCGGCTCTGCGCCCGGTGCGTCAGCTCGAGGCGTTCACCAAGCCCGGCGAACACCACGGTGTGGTCCCCGACGACATCGCCGCCGCGCAAGGCCATGATGCCGATCTCCTTCTGCTGGCGCTGGCCCACCATGCCTTGGCGGCCGTAGACGGCATCAGTCGACAAGTTCCGTCCGGTTGCTTCAGCCAAGGTTCTTCCCAAAGCGAGCGCGGTGCCGCTGGGCGCGTCGACTTTCATGCGGTGATGCATCTCGACGACCTCGGGGTCGAAGTCGCCACCGAGTGCGATAGCGGCCTCACGGACGAGCCGCTGCAGCACGGTGATGCCGACGCTCATGTTGGGGGCGATGATGCATCGCGTCTGCGGCGCCAGGCGCTCGATCTCGGCTTGCTGCTGCGCGTTGAACCCGGTGGCACCGATGACGATCGAGCGGCCTCGCTCGACCGCCGCGCGCAAATGGCCCAGCGCGGCGGCGGCGTTGGTGAAATCCAAAGCCACCGCGTCGGGTGACAAGGCGGCGGCGAAATCGTCCACGATAGGGACGCCGAGATGGCCGACGCCCGCGACCTCACCGGCGTCCTTGCCCAACCCGGGATGGCCAGTCGCCTCGACGGCGCCCGCAAGGGCTGCCGCGTCGCTCTGCGCGATCAAGCCTACCAGCGTGCGACCCATACGACCGGCCGCACCACAGACGGTCATTCGTGTCGGCATGACGTGCTCCGGCAGGAGCGAAGTGCTGAGCGCTGAGTCCTGAGTCCTGAGTGACTATCCATGCGGTTTCTTGCAAGACACACGTTCGCGTTCCTGTGCTCAGCACTCAGCACACGGCACTCAGCACTGTTCCTTGAGGGGCAAGCCGAACTGCTGCATGACGGCACGCAGCTTGGCCCGCGGCGCCTCGCTCATGGGCAGCAGCGGGAGGCGCACCTCATCGCGGCAGTAGCCCATCATCGCGAGCGCCGCCTTGACGGGGATAGGATTCGTTTCGAGGAACAGCGCGCGCATCAGCGGCAGCAGGCGGTAATGCAGCCGCCGTGCGGTGTCCCAGTCGCTGCAGCGACAGGCGGCGACCATCTCCGCCGATTCCTTCGGCATGACGTTGGCCACGACCGAAATCACACCGACGCCGCCGACCGCCATGATCGGCAGCGTGAGCGAATCATCGCCCGAATAGACGTCGATCTTCTCGCCGCAGAGCCGGATGACCTCCTGCGTCTCATCGAGCGATCCCGTCGCTTCCTTCAGGCCGACGATCTGCTCCAGTTCCGCCAGACGCGCGATGGTCGGCGCCTCGATTTTCGAGGCGGTACGCCCGGGGATGTTGTAGACGATGAGCGGGAAACGCGTACTCTCGGCGACGGCCCGGTAGTGCCGGTAAATGCCTTCCTGCGTCGGCTTGTTGTAGTAGGGCGAGATGAGCAGCGCCGCGTCGGCGCCTGCCTCCTTGGCGGCGCGGGTCAGGGCGATGGCTTCGGTGGTCGAGTTCGACCCCGTGCCGGCGATGACCGGCACGCGTCCGCGCACACACTTCACCACCAGGCGCACGACCTCGGCGTGCTCGTCGTGCGTGAGCGTAGCCGATTCGCCGGTGCTTCCGCAGGGCACGATCGCCGCGGTTCCGTTCTGCACCTGAAACTCGATCAGACGTTCGAGCGCCTCGACGTCGATCCGGCCATCCCGGAACGGCGTGATCATTGCCGCCATTGAGCCGCTAAACATAGGTCTGTCCTCGCCCGTTTCCTTCTCTCATCCTCTTCACACCTCGATCTCCCCGGTGAACACTTCCTCCGCCGCGCCCGTCATCAGGACGTGATTGTCGGCAGCGTTCCATTCGATGTCGAGGTCGCCGCCGTTGAGGTGCACCACGACCTGCCGCTCCGTCTTATCATTCAGCACGGCCGCGACCACTGCGGCGCACGCGCCGGAGCCGCAGGCCGCGGTTTCGCCCGACCCGCGCTCCCACACGCGCATACGTAGCTCCGTGCGGCTGAGCACTTTGATGAACTCCGTGTTCACCCGCTGCGGAAAGAACGGATGGCGTTCGAACTGCGGTCCCAGTTCCGCCAGCGGCAGATCGTCGACGTTGGCCAGAAGGACAACGCAGTGCGGGTTGCCCATCGACACGCAGGTGACGCGGTACGTCCGCCCACCTGCGGGCAGCGGCACGTGTACGATCTGGCCCTCTGCGGCAACCGGAATCCGCGGGCCCTCCAGGATCGGTTCGCCCATGTCTACAGTCACGTTTGCGACTCGCCCGTCGTTCCTATGCAGCTGGAGCAGCTTGATGCCGGCGTCAGTCTCGATGCGCAGCGAGTCGCGCGGCGCGAGGCCGTACTCGTACACGTATTTGCCTACGCACCGGATGCCGTTGCCGCACATCTCACCGCGGCTGCCGTCGGCGTTGTACATCTCCATGCGGCAGTCGGCCACCGACGACGGACAGATGAGGATCAGACCGTCGGAGCCGATGCTGGTGCGCCGCGGGCTGACGCGCCGGGCGAGCGCCGCCGGATCGCGAACCGCTTGTGAGAAGCAATCGACGTAGACGTAGTCGTTGCCGATCCCGTGCATCTTGGTGAAACGCAGCCGCGCCATGTCAGCGGAGTGCGGCCGGGATGCTTTCGCCGCGCACGAGATCCTCGAGCGTCTCGCGCGCGCGCACGATGTGGAACTGCTCGCCGTCGATCAACACCTCCGGCGGTCGCGGCCGCGTATTGTAGTTCGAGGCCATGACGAAACCGTAGGCGCCGGCGCTCATGACCGCCAGCAGATCGCCCGGCTCAACCGCCGGCAGCTCGCGGTCCTTGGCGAAGAAATCACCGCTCTCGCACACCGGCCCGACGACGTCGGCGGTGAACCGCGTGCCGTTGCGCGGCTGCACCGGCTGGATGCCTTGATACGATCCATACAATGCGGGGCGGATCAGGTCGTTCATCCCGCCGTCGACCACGACGAAATTCTTCTCATCCGTGCTCTTCAAGTACAGGACCTTGGTTAGCAAGATGCCGGCGTTGCCGACGATGACGCGACCGGGCTCGAGCAAGAGCGTGACCTCGAGATCACGCAAGCCCTCGCTCAGCGCGGCCGCGTACTGGCGCGGCGCGGGCGGCTTCTCGTCATTGTAGGTGATCCCGAGGCCGCCGCCCATGTCCAGGTAGCGGATCTGAAAGTCTTCCGCCTGCAACCGGTCGACCAGGTCATGGATGCGCTCCAGCGCATCGACGAACGGCGGCACGGTGGTGAGCTGCGACCCGATGTGGCAGTCGACGCCTACGACCTCGATGTGCGACAAACTGCGCGCGCGACGATAGTCCTCGAGCGACCGCTGGATATGAATGCCGAACTTGTTCTGCTTCAATCCAGTCGAGACGTAGGGGTGCGTCTTCGGATCGACATCGGGGTTCACGCGCAACGCGACCCGCGCCCTGGCTCCCAAGAGACCGGCGACGGTGTTGATCGTGTCGAGCTCGCCGGGCGACTCGACGTTGAACATGAGGATGCCGGCCGTGAGCGCGTAACGGATCTCGGCCACGGTCTTGCCGACTCCCGAGAAAACAATCTTGCCAGGATCGGCGCCAGCCTTCAGCGCCCGAAACAGCTCGCCGCCCGAAACGATGTCGAAACCGCTACCCTCGCGCGCGAAGGCACGCAGGACGGCAAGGTTCGAATTCGCCTTCACGGAGAAGCAAACCAGGTGGGGAATGCTCTCGAAGGATTCATCGAAGACACGGAAGTGGCGGCGTAAGGTGGCCAGGCTGTACACATAGCACGGCGTACCGACGCGTTCCGCGATGGCGCGCAGCGGCACCCCTTCAGCGTACAGCTCACCGTTGCGTTCCTGAAAGTGGTGCATGCCTCTCCTCGCCCGGAACCCTGCGCGTTATGGTCACGACGTTGGACGGTGTACTAAAGTACCGGTCGAGCGTGGAAGATACAAGTCGGTATTGATACGTCGTTTCGGCGTTCGTGTCACGGTCCACATACTGGAAATGCTTCACTTGCCGAAAGCGGTCGCGGTCGCTCACCTCGAGCACGGCCAGACGGTGGAAGGCGACGTGCGGCTCGGTGCCGACGGCGCACTCGACGATGAAACTGCCCAGGTCGGTCATGCGGGTGCCGTCGGCATAGGTGAGCGGACGACTCCACGAGAGTTGAATGCCTTCTGCGACATTGGTCGCGCTCAGGTCCGAGATCGTTTGCGGCGCCATATCTTCGGGCGACCGCGGCGGCGCCACGCGCCCGCAGGCGAGGAGGGAAACGGCGAGAAGGAGGACGAGCGGGAGAGAAGCGCACGAATCGATCCGCGGACTCATAGTCCCAGCTTCCTGAGTTGTCGGCGGACATTCTCGGGTGCGGTGCCGCCGGCAGCGCGCCGGCGCCGCACCGCTGCCGCGGCGCTGAGCCACTTCCTTACGTCAGCCGCGAGCAGCGGAGAAAAGCGGCGCAACTGCTCGAGTGTGAGCTGCTCGAGGCCGAGCTTCTTGCTCAAGCAGTAGCGCACGATCGCGCCCACCACCCGGTGCGCCTCGCGGAACGGCAGACCCTTTCCGGCGAGATAGTCGGCAAGCTCGGTCGCCAACGTGTATCCCTCCGTGGCCGCCGCCAGCATGCGCGACCGGTTGACCCGCAGCCGTGGGATGAGCGCCGTGAACAGGGTCACACTGCCGGTGAGCGTGTCGAGGCTGTCGAACACCGGTTCCTTGTCCTCCTGCAGATCGCGATTGTACGTCAGCGGCAGACCTTTGAGGGCCGTGAGCAGCGCGATCAGGTTGCCGTATAAGCGGCCGGTCTTGCCGCGGATCAGCTCCGCCACGTCCGGGTTTTTCTTCTGTGGCATCATGGAACTGCCGGTGGCGAATGCGTCGGGCAACTCGACGAAGCCGAACTCCTGCGATGACCAGAGCACCAGGTCTTCCGCCAGCCGGCTCAGGTGCATGCCGGTGATCGCGGCGGCCGCGAGGAACTCGGCAGCGAAGTCGCGGTCGCTCACCGCATCCATGCTGTTGGCGCTGATGTCGTGGAACCCCAAGCGGCGGGCCACATAGGCGCGGTCGATCGGGAACGTCGTGCCGGCGAGCGCGCCAGAACCGAGCGGCAGAACGTCGAGCCGTTCCAAACAGTCGGTGCAACGCCCGGCGTCGCGCCCCAGCATCTCTGCATACGCCAGCCAGTGATGCGCCAACAGCACCGGTTGCGCCGGCTGCAGGTGCGTGTAACCGGGCAGGATGATGTCCTGATCGCGCTTGGCGACCGTGCCCAGGACGCGCCGCAGGTCCCCAATCAGCCCGATGAGCTTCTTGATCTCGGCTCTCAGAAACAGGCGCAGGTCGAGGGCGACCTGATCGTTGCGGCTGCGCGCGGTGTGCAGCTTGCCGCCGCCGGCGCCGATCTTCTCGATCAGGCGGCGCTCCACCGCCATGTGAATATCCTCGTCGCTGGGCAGCGCACGGAACGTGCCGGTGTCGAACTCGGTGCGGATCTGGCGCAAGGCGGCGATGATCCGCTGCCCTTCGGCTTTCCCGATGATGCGTTGCTTCGCCAGCATCTCGCAGTGGGCGATGCTGCCCTCGATGTCGTACGGGTAGAGGCGGCGGTCGAACGGAAAGGAAGTGGTGAACGACTCGACGAGGCGGTCTGTGGGCGCGGTCAAACGGCCGCCCCAGGCTTTTGGATGCGCCCGCGGCATGCGGCGCACTTTACCGAAAAGGGCTCACGGGTCCAAGAGTGTGGCCGCGTCGGGTTTTGTCCGAGTGTGGAATGCGCAGGGCCGCCTATGGCGTATGGCCTATGGCGCACGGTTTACCGGGGCTCGCTCCGGCCATCAGCGATATGCCACCAGTCATCGACGTTCCAGAGCTTGTAATCAAATCGGGCGCCCGGTACATGACGGGCAGCCCTCCCTAGAGGTTCGCAGCGACCAACGGGAGCGGACCCGCCGTACGGACGCGGGGCGCAGCCCTCAGTAGATCCACTTGCCCTTTTCGAAGCGAAACAGCTCTGTGACCGCAGTGGTCTCGACCGGGTGCGGTGGGCTGTTCTCGGCTTCCGCAATGGTGGTGCCGCGCTTCTCGTAGCGCACTTCCTGGTAGGCGATCTTGCCTACCGGGTCCGCGTCTTCGTTTTTGACCGTGCAGGTATGGTCTTGGGTGTACCCGACGTACTCGCCTTGTACGCCGTCGGGCTTGGTAATCCACTTGATGTTGGCGATATTGTCGTGCTCGCGAACGGCCAGCTTTTGCATCCATTCCTGGCAGAACGTTTGGAAGGCTGCCGCGATCTGTTCGGGCGTCAGCTTCTTGGATGTCGCCTGCTTCGACGCCGCGCTGGGGGTTTTTACCGTCTTCGCCTGCACCATTCCGGCGGGGGCGACCAAGGCAAGCGCAAGCAGGGTCAGTATGATCACGAACCGCATCACAACCTCCGTTCCGCGCGACCATAGCATGGGGGTGAGCCGGCGAGCCAGTACGCCTGTGAGCCGGTGCGAAAGTCAAAGTTGCTGCTCGTCGGTTCACCGGCGCACTGGCACACCGGCTGAGCTGACCCGAAACTCAGTCCTTCAGAATCATCACCGCGGTTGCTTTGATCACCGCGGCGGCGGTGTCGCCGGCCTTGAGCTTCATGCGCTCGACGGAGTCGCGTGTGATCACCGAGACCACCTCGACCTTGCCGACTGTGAGGACAACCTCGGCCATGATGGTGCCGAGCTTCACCGACTTGATGGTCCCTTTGAGCTGATTGCGTGCGCTGAGCATGGTCACCTCCGGGATGATGGGATACCCCCATCCTACCGGATTCTCATGTCAATGGAACAGACGTTGAATGCGGTCGCGGAGTTCGGCGGCGCGCTCGAACTCGAGTTGGGAGGCGGCTGCACGCATCTCCTTTTGTAACGCGGCGATACGCTTCGGGATCTCGACCACGGGAACATACTCCTCGGCGTCCTCCGCGATCCTCGGGAGGTCGACGTAGTCGGCTTCGGCGATCTCCGCCCACGGTGTGGCGATGGCTTTCTGTATGGTTTGCGGCGTGATGCTGTGCTCCTGGTTGTACGCGGCCTGGATGGTGCGGCGGCGCTTGGTTTCGCCGAGGGCGCGGCGCATCGACTCGGTGACGGTGTCGGCGTACATGATCACCGTCCCGTTGACGTTGCGCGCCGCCCGCCCGATGGTCTGGATGAGCGAGCGCTCCGAACGGAGGTAGCCCTCCTTGTCGGCATCGAGGATCGCCACCAGCGACACCTCCGGCAGATCGAGCCCCTCACGCAGCAGGTTGATGCCGACCAGGACGTCGAAGATGCCGCGGCGCAGGTCGCGAATGATGTCCACCCGCTCGAGCGTCTCGATGTCGGAGTGCAGGTAGCGCACGCGCAAACCCAGCTCGTGGTAGTAATCGGTCAAGTCCTCGGCCATCTTCTTTGTCAATGTCGTGACCAGGACGCGTTCGTTGCACGTGATCCGCACCCGGATCTCCTCCAACAAATCATCCACCTGGTGTGCCGCTGGCCGGACGATGACCTCCGGATCCGTCAATCCGGTCGGCCGGATCAGCTGCTCGACCACCACGCCGCCGGCGTCCCGCAGCTCGTAGTCGCCCGGCGTCGCCGAGACGTAGACGGCGTGTTTGAGCAGGCCGTCGAACTCCTGAAAGTTCAGCGGCCGGTTGTCCAGCGCCGACGGCAGTCGGAAACCGTACTCCACCAGCGTCTCCTTGCGCGAGCGGTCGCCGCGATACATGCCGCCGATCTGGGGGACGGTGACGTGGCTCTCGTCGATGAAGAGCAGCCAGTCGCTGGGAAAATAGTTCAGCAGGGTAGGGGGCGGCTCGCCCGGCGCGCGCCCGGTGAGATGGCGCGAGTAGTTCTCAATGCCCGGGCAGAACCCCATCTCGTGCAGCATCTCCAGATCATACAGCGTGCGCTGCTCCAAGCGCTGCGCTTCCAACAGCTTGTTCTCGGCGCGCACCTCGACCAGCCGCTCCTTCAGCTCCTCACGGATACTCCTGACGGCGATCTCCATGCGGTCCGGGGCGGTGACGTAATGGCTGGCGGGGTAGATGGCGACCTTGTCGAGACGCCGCAACACCTGGCCGCGCAGCGGATCGACCTCGCAGATGCTCTCCACCTGGTCGCCGAAGAACTCGATGCGGACGGCGCGCGCTTCTTCGTACGCCGGGAACACCTCGACGACGTCGCCGCGCACCCGGAAGGTGCCGCGGTGGAAATCGTAGTCGTTGCGCTGGTACTGGATGTCCACCAGCTTGCGCAACACTTGGTCGCGGTCGGCCTGCGCCTCGCGCTCGAGGAAGACCAGCATGTCGAAGTATGCTTCCGGGGAGCCGAGGCCGTAGATGCAGGAGACGCTCGCCACGATCAGGACGTCGTTGCGCTCCAGCAGCGCCTTGGTTGCGGAGTGCCGCATCTTGTCGATCTCGTCATTGATGGAAGCGTCCTTCTCGATGTACGTGTCGGTACTCGGCACGTAGGCCTCGGGCTGGTAATAGTCGTAGTAGCTCACGAAGTAGCGGACCGCGTTTTCCGGGAAGAGCACCTTGAACTCGTCGTAGAGCTGTGCCGCCAGTGTTTTGTTGGGCGCGATGACCAGCGTCGGCTTGTTCACCTGGGCGGCGACGTTTGCCATCGTGAACGTCTTGCCGGAGCCAGTCACGCCCAGCAGCACCTGGCGCCTGCGGCCCGTCTGGATGCCTTCCGTCAGCTGCGCGATCGCCTGCCCCTGGTCGCCGCAGGGCTCGAAGTCGGCGACCAAATGAAATTCACCTTCGCGTCTCACGTTGTCGATGTATAGCAGAATCTGCGGGTGTTGCTCTCACCGGCGCTGTACAACCGCCCGCACACGTCAGCGCTGAGCTATTTCCGCCGCCTGAGCAGCTCGGGCAGAATCGGGAGCACCAGCCGGTCGCGCCGCCGGCCGGTCGCGGCCTTGATGCCGATTAACGTCGCGAGGTCTACCACCCGGACCTTCCTGGTTCGGTCACCCACCAGCTCGGATCTTACCAGCAGCGCATCGGACGCTTGCGGTTTGCGCGGCGTGTGCGCCAGACCTTGCGCACGGAGTGTGACGCCCTGTTTCGACCGAGCCTTCATTCGCGTTGCCGATTCGGGCCGAACGGCGTGCGGCTCACCTGCCGCGGCCGTTTCCCACGACCACTCCCGACGTCAGACCGGCCCCGCGGCCGCGGTCGGAGTGCAGCCGCGTGATACTCATCGAGGCCTCCTCCTTCGCGACCACGCGAAGTAAGGTGGCTGCGCGGACAACCCATAGCCCTCCCCGGTGTGGGAGGCGAAGAGAGGAGACCTGCGATGAGGTTCTACACACAACAG
>Ga0326728_10015862_pt1 | contig 15536 bp, 13 predicted proteins | sample MB3enrmetagenome_FD_207602 | JGI IMG/M metagenome (GOLD analysis project Ga0326728, IMG submission 207602) | Lab enriched peat soil microbial communities from McLean, Ithaca, NY, United States - MB31MN | ecosystem: Environmental > Terrestrial > Soil > Wetlands > Peat | place: USA: New York...
ACAGGGAAAAAGGATCTACTATTGGGCCCGAGGTCTCATCTATTTCATCAAACGTTTTGCTACGACCGCACAACTAGTCACTTTCTCCCTCTATTTTTTTTGTGGTGGATTTTGGTTCACCCCGATGTGGTATCTGCAACTTAGAACTATAAGTGAGCTGAAGGCGTTTTACAAAGGGATCGCTGATGGTTTATTCACTCGAGTCGCTAGATAGCCATTCTCTTAGTTCGTGGAGGCCCTAATATGATACGGATTACATTTTTTTCGCCCAGTTTGTGTTTTCAGCTTAAAGTATCTAATGCTTCAAACCAACTATGAACGGGTCCCTATTCGCAGCACAACTTGACCAAAAAACTGCCTGCTGTTGTCGTTTCTTCCATTCGCGTCACCGTCTCGCGGCTTTTTCTTGAATTTAATGGAATATCTTCCAGCTATCGTTTACGCACAGCAATACTAGTCAATGACCAAATTCACATCGTGCGCGATCAGATCAGTTTTTCGTGGGTGCTCTCGGAATGACTCGGAACTCCTCACGAGGCATATGTCGCAATACTCGCGCATCTAGTCTTTGCTTCGTTCTAGCATAGCGCCGACGTTTTCAGATGAGAACTCAGGTGAGTCGGTGCCACGATCGTTCACTACTGCTGAGCGCGCTGGGGCTCGGACAGTCTCTTCTAGCGTGAAAACGTCAACAAATGCGAATTGACGGCCACAATCACGGCGCTCGCTGACGGCACCAGCCACTGGGGTTGGGAGAATATGATGTAAGTAGAAGAAGCCGAGCTGCCAATGAAGGGGGAGGCTGACAGTTGCCCGTTTCGCCAGACGGGGCCCAAAATTCGCGGCGGAGAATCTCGGTCGCTGTACCGGAAAACTATGGCGTTCCTGTCGTTTCTTTGCGCTAGTTTACAGGCATGGCCGAGGCCGTGCCCTGACGTGGTTATCCATAGATTCGTGCACGCGATATTGAATGAAGGCGAGATTCAAATTTACGGTGATGGGCAAAAATTGCCGGATTTGCCTTTGCCAGCGACGTCATTGACGCGCTCAAGTTAGCGACCCAAAGCGACATCACGGGTGAAGTTATTAACATCGGCGGAGCCCACACGATACGCGTCAACGCCCTTATCAAAAAGCTTGGAACGCTTCGTGGATAAGAAGGCTCGCGCGCGGCACGTCGAGCAACAAAGCTCGTAATACGTTGGTAGATACCACGAAGGCAAAGCAGTTGTTATCTTGGAATCCCAAGACCGAGCTCGAGAGCGTGCTGAAGACATACAAGCGGATTGCAAGTCATTGCCCGCAAAAAAACGTAGACATTTTCTCGTTTCGCCTGTAGAGTAGTAGAAATAACTTTACTCAAATCTTTGCGTAATAGGGGAGCGAGCAAGTGTTCGTGGAGAGTCTGATAATGTGCATGCAGCTGCAGAACTAATGAAGCGCGTTTGCAACAAGAACACAGAAGCAACTGTTCTTTTAGGTTTATCGATAGTGAGGGAATTGAGCGAGCCAGCTTATTGCTTAGTGAGTCTGATAAGACGGTTATTCATTTTTTGCATTTCATTTAACAACGTTTTAGCTAATAAGAAGAGGTCCAGACAGCTTCAAGAGCAATATGGAAAGTATCTGCATTACCTAAACGACTATACATAGGACCTATCTATAAAACTAATTTGTATTCTCTACTTGCAAGAAGGCACGGCTGTAAAGCATTCTAGGCTGACTAGTGGCTTTGAAGAGCAAATGAAAATAGCGATTGACGGGACCGTCTTTCAGCAACCGATCACAGGTATCGCTAAGGGAACTCGATCCCTTTATCAGACCTCTATTGAATTGATGCAATCTTTGGACGTAATAGTAGTCCACAAGAAGCCCTTAACGTGCACGTTTGCTCCGAAGATCAGGTCAACCCAGTTAGCCAAGGCCGTGCCAAACATTCTTTGGAGATCATTAGCTCTTCCAGTCTACGTCTCGCGATTAAAACCAGCATTTTTGCATTTTCCGTGGAATGGATTTGTCCCAAAACGTGTCTCAGGCACCAAGGTCATCACAACGCTTCACGATGTTTTGCCCCTCATAATACCTAATTACTTTGCTTCTAAGCAAGCCGAAGCGGCGTACAGAAACAGGGTCCAAAACGACATAGATCGAAGTGATTTGTTGCTAACCATCTCAGAGTTCTCAAAAAAGGAGATACTGCACAACTTCAAGGTCAGCGCCGAACCCGTCGTTATCCATTACGCACCGACAGTCCACACGAGAGGCCTGCTTCCAGCTTCTTCTGATGGCACCAACCAGGATTACTTTCTGTATGTTGGGGGCTACGACAAACGCAAGGGCATTGAGAGCTTGTTACAGGTTTTTACAAAGTTACACAATCAAGAAAAGCTACATAGCAAGCTGTTACTTGTTGGAAGCAGGGGGTATTATTCGCAGGAGTTGAAAAGGCTAATTGATGAAGCGTTACGAGTGAAAGCTATCGCAGAGTTGGGGTATGTTCCAGATGCAGTTCTGTTTGAGTTATATGCTAAAGCAAAAGCACTTATTTACCCCTCAAAATTCGAAGGGTTGGGACTGCCACCTCTTGAGGCAATGGCTTCAGGGTGTCCTGTTTTGACAACAAAATGCACTTCTATTCCTGAGATCTGCGGCGATGCTGTCTATTATACGGATCCGGATGATGAAGAAGCGTTCGCCAGCAGCATAATTGACCTTAACAACGATCGACAGCTGCGCGATAAATTGGCACGCAGGGGCCTAAAACAAGCAGCCAAGTTTTCGTGGGATGGGGCAAGCAGAGTTTTTTTGGACGAAATGCTGAAGCTTGTCGTAGAGACCTAATGAGAGGAAGATTTGGCACCCATTTTTTTTGCGTCGTGCCCTGGTCAACGGTTTCAAAGAGAATAACCCTGATTTGCTGCAGCTAAGCACATAAGTTGTTACTGGAACATTCGGAACTAATAGCTACTCAAGGTCACCTCGTGATGCTCCAAAATCGCATATTTGGCGTTAGCCGAGCCTATCGACTTCACCTTCTATTGGGGTTTAGCGATAAGCTCATTATAGGCAAAGAGTTACATGCAAACTCATTCACAAGTAACTCGAAAGATGATTGTAATTTGCGAGCCTCAATGTGTTGGATTTGAGCACGTGGAAGTCAATGCTGCGTTGATTGCAGCAATGAGATGTGCCCTTCCACACGAGGAGATACTTTTTCTTGCAGAAAGAGAACACCTAGAACGCGTAAGCGGCGTGCTTGAAGATCAACGCGTGCAAATACAATCCCGCGAAATCGGCGTCCCTCCGCGCCCCCTCTCAGACTTCAGTAGGTTCCCGAGGGAACTGCTCTTGTGCAAGAATGTTTTTGACATTGCGCGCAATAACGCCGCAAACAAGGTTCTGTTCACCTCCATAACAAGCCCGACCCTCATCTCAATAAAAGTGCTCCTTCGATTCTTCAACGAAATTGAATGCGTTGCAATCCCTCACCGCATACTCAATTCCATAACAAAAAGACCCTCGCTCGTGCCTACGAAGACGCCATTTTGGCTCCGATTTTGGCTTTCAGTTGGAAACGTGAAGCGTCTGCGCTACCTGGTCCTCAGTCCATATATTGAAGAGAGACTGTCTGTTTTACTACCAAAGATCGGTAAATATGTAAGATCTGTCGATCTCCCGTATTTTTTTGACCCTGAGAAAGATTCCCGAGGTCTAAACAGTGATCCTATTCGGTTTGGCGCATTTGGGGAAGCTGTCCGCAGCAAGGGTGCAGACATCTTTTTTGCAATGGCAAAAGAGATTTCGCGTTCCCACGTGCGATGCGTGCCAGAATTTGTGCTTGTAGGCCACGTCCCGGACAAAACTATCGGAGAATTGCAAGAAGACTTTGTTATAGTCGAGTCATCGGACCTCCCATTAAGCCGTGAAGACTACAAAACGCGCGCAAAGAGCGTTGACTATGTGCTTTTTCTTAACAGGCCTGACGCGTATGAGTTGGTTGTGAGCGGAAGCTTAATGGACGCTTTCTCTTATTTGCGGCCAATCATCGCATTGAAACAACCGCTCTTTGAATACTACTTCAAGACAATGGGAGACATTGGTTACTTATGTGAGAGTTACGGGGAGGTAAAGGAACGAATTTTCAATATCCTGGCAAACAAACCTAATGAACGCTACAGCGCCCAGCAACGCAACATCCTTAACGGACGGGAGCAGTTTAGCCCAATGGCAGTAAGTTCAAAATTAGCAACGCTGTGGAACGGTGAAACGGTCACCGGCGCTAGCTTTTCTGCTACGCGTTTCAGAAGAAACGTTTAATTCTACTAAGGAGCTCACGTTTCGCCACCCTTCACTCCGCGATATGCCTTTGTGCCTCACGGAGTGCCGTGCGTATTGAATCTCTTGGATACAAACAAGGGTCCACTACCATGCACGAGAAAGACCAGACGTCGTCGGTAGCTGACCTTGTTACTGGGTGGTCAAGCTATAACGTTTCTGGAACGGTTCGCAACTGAACGCAAGAGATTGACGTTGCAGGTAACCGTGAACAAACAGGTGATATTCACCGAGATTGGGTATCGAAGCATCGTAGTTCTCAGCCAAGTCCGTCCTTGGAGAGGAGTGACCTTTGGCCCCCTCGACGCCAGTTTCTGTATACGACCGGAAACAAATGCTTTAGGTTAAGCAGTCGATTGCTCACCATCTGCAAAAATCGGCGTAGTTAGCACTTTTTTTCGAACGAGGCCAGAGAATTGCTCTCAACGTGTCAGCAGCAATACCCTACGCTAATAACTAGAGTACCAACGAGTCTCAATTTGAAAACTTCGTGTGACTGGTTGAGATACGCTGATGTGGGTCCGGCAAGACGTTTTTCCGTCGCCTCTTTTCGTGCTTATGATCTCTCACCTATCCCAGACTGAATGCAGTTCATCATAGCGCTCGCCTTGCTGTGCCACGAGTTTTGCCGCGCAATTTGTTTCCTGGACTCTTGCCACTGTTCAGCGTCGTGCTCCAAGAAAAAAGTGATAGCTTCAACGAACTCATCTGTCGTTTCGGCGATTCTTAAAAGCGACCCATTATCAAATCTTTTTAATTGGCGCAAGCATGTCGCCACAACTGGTTTCCCGAGAGAGAAAAACTCGTACAGTTTGATGGGATCCGCTGATTCAGAAATAGGGCCGGGCTTGAATGGGATCAGTCCGGCATCCAACATGTCGATATATGCCGGGATTTTGCTATACTCCTTTGCTCCCAATATAAACACGTTTTCCGGCTTATTGTCTATAAAACGTTTAGTGTCCTTGGCGAACGGCCCGACTAACAGGAAATCAACACGATTGAGTCTTCGTGCTGTGGCGTAGATCAGATCTATATTGACCCACGAATATAATGCACCGATGTACCCAACAATCTTCGAGTTCCTACGGTGATAGTCGGTGACCTCTCGCAAGCGCCTTTTGTTTTCGAAGAAGTTGGCGTCAACACCGTTTGATATCGTAACCACGTCTTTGTCTTTTGCAATAGACAGGACTTCCTCTTTTAACTTCTCAGCCGTTACAAAGACGATATCACTTTTAACGATCAATCTTTCGTGTTTTTCTCTCAGCTTATATGTATTAGCTGGTATGTTTACGGTATCGAGGTAATCGTAACAGATAACGTCGAATTCAGCTTTCGTGATGTACGGCTCCCGCATAAGGTCGGCCACAATTGCGACCTTTTTCTGGGTCTTGCCGCAGCATTTTTCGAGTGTTTTACGGTAGTCGAATGTTCGAAGCGGGAAGTTTTGAATGACGGGCAATCCGTGACCCGGCAAAATGAACGGAAGGGGGATCCACGTCAAAATGCGGGCATCATCGTCAACCGCTTCTCGCTTATTGAATATTCGTCTTCGAAGTGCCCTCTTACCTTCCTGCAAAGTGAAGATGGCGAAACGAAAGAGATCTTGAGGGTTTACGTAATAGAATGTGTACGACTCTTCAAAGTGTGATCTCCACTCTCTAAACAGTTGCTGCGGGCGCTGATATAGAAAGTCGTACGGGATGGACGAGAAATAAAAGACGGCGATCTTATTGGTCATATACCTCAAGTTCAGATGCGGCCTAATGGTTTATACATCTTAAGCTTCGATCAAGACATGTTCATGGCCAGCACGCACCCTACTGCATGTAGCTTTTTAAGAAGGTGTTAACTAAAGCACGTGTGCCAACACAAGATTGAAACCGTAAATGACAGAATATTATTTAATATGACGAAAAGGGCCTCAATTTCGGCCATCGTTTTGACAAAAAATAGCCAAAATACTATTAGAAATTGTCTGGAAAGCGTCAAGTGGGTCGATGAGATTATCGTAGTCGACGACTACAGCATTGATCCAACGGTTAGCATTTGTCGTGAATATGCTCACAAGATTTTTGAGAGAAGATTGGACAGTTTCTCGTCACAAAAGAACTACGGAATAGAGAAAGCGAGCTCTGACTGGATTTTATCCATCGATTCCGATGAAATTGTCTCTGATGAGCTGAAAAAGCAGATTCAGGTATGTACAGAGGTCGCGTTGAGAGATGGCTATTTTGTTCCTTTTAAGAACTACATAGGAAAAAAATGGTTACGATTTGGCGGGCTGTATCCAGATTACCACTTACGGTTATTCAAGAGAGGCAAAGGGAACTTCGAAAGGCCAATTCACGAAAAAGTTCGGATTACTAATACTGGCTATTTAAGCGCGCCGGTTATTCATCATACGTATGAGAACTACAGAGATTTTTACGACAAAGTCAAGGCGTATTCAGCCCGCGAATCACGATATTTAAAGGAAACGCAGGCAATTCCTCGTTTTTATTATTTGAGACTTTTTTTAGAGCCACTAGCGACATTTTTGAACGTATATGTAAAAATGCAGGGATTTCGCGATGGATTCGCTGGATTAGTAAATGCAGTTTTTCTCAGTGTTTATAAGTGGCGTCTCTATTACTTAATGAAAAATTGAAATGAGCGAACCTAGGTCGACGCTGAATATGACTCTACCCCCTGGCGCACGGACGTGATACACTCTAGTGCAGACAGCGAACGGAGCGTACTATGAAGGACACGGAGACGAAGCTTGCGTGCTTCAAACTGCGTGCGCAGGGAAAATCACTTGCGACGGACACGGTCGGCGTGCGAAGACAGACGGTGGCCAATGGCTCAAGGAGCACGAAGAGGAAATCGAAAACCTGAAGGCGATAGAACTCGACGCGTTGCGCGAAGCCTGCTGGATGATGACGCAAGCACGCATCGAGCGCCTGAGCGCGAGGCTCGAGCACATAACGGCGGAGCTGGACAAACGCGACTTTTCCGACGTCCCGATGGCGAAGCTTGTGGAGCTGGAGATGAAGACACGCGCTGAGCTTGCTAGAGAGTTTGCTGAGCCTCGCATCTGCAGCGAGCGACAGCTCCAGACTGCGAAGGCCGAGAGAAGATCGAAGGCCGACAGTGAGGCCGCCTACGCTAGACGGGGGTATCGGGACGATCCCACGCTGTTGCTTGAGCTCGAGGAAAGCGGCAACGGACGAAAACGATCACGCCACGCTGAGTAAACGGGGGGGCCCATTATTGGTGCTCATTGGCGGGGGGCTCTAGTGCCTGCGTGCACAGGAGACCGGAGTGCGAGTCGTGGCTATGTTTACTACGCTGAGATCGAACCTAAACAGCCCTCCTCATTATATGGCGTGTACTGTGGAGCTTCTACACGACGCAGGGGTACAACGTCTTTTTTTTGCTTTCATAGATTAAGTCGACTTGCCCTCGGACTCGTCTCTGTTCAAGTTGAGCATCTCGCCAACCGAGAACCGGATAAGGGGCCGCCCGGTGAGTGTCAGGATTGAAACCGTATCGAAGTGAACCCTTAGGCACACTGCCCATATGCAAAAAAGTGTCTTTTAGCTATTCGAGCTGAAATCAGAAGATGAGACGCGGGCACGTGCATATCTCTTTCCCACAAACATATAATGTTTAAATCTCACGCACACGCCAACATATGCGATTCAGTTTGATAGGTTCACGCCCGCTTCTCATACAAGTACACTTCCCAGCTAGAGTACTTGTTGTAGATATAGTAACTCTTGACGTAGATCTTTGCATATGATTCATTGAGGAAATTTAATGTAAAGTTCTCGGTAGGCGTTCCGAGAGCTCCGTCGTAAAACCAGACTCTGTCATGGCCATTCACGTCGGACTGAAGTGCCTCTGTTGTAGCTTCCGGATTATTGACCAACCCATTCCCATAGGAGATCTGTTTGACGGCAACATCTGTCCTGTTATTGTAGTAGTTAAAAGTGATGTTCACAAAGTCCGGATAAATCAAAACAACATCTCCGCTTTTAGCATTTGCGTCAATCAAGCTGGTCGCCTCGCGATTTTGGTCTCTTGTAACGCCAAAATAATAGCTGGGCAGGCTCGCCACCGATAATGCTGCGACGACGCCAATAACGGCGAGCTTGGTAGGCTTGTTGTTGATGTTTGCGGTCCCTTTCCCCACCAGCAGGTACAGCGCCACCGACGCCGCGATTGTGTACCTAAAGAAGTAGATCGGGGGGGTTGAAACGAGAGAGATAACGAACGGTATGAGATTAACGGCGAGCAACCATACGGCGAGAAAGTACACTGGGGTTAGATCTTGAATCCGGATCCGGACTTCCCACGAGTAGCTTTCAAGGGATTTCAGTGGGGCTTTCCAATCCATTGCGCCGCGTACTTTTTGGTATGCGAACAAACTGAACACCGACAACCCGAGGAAAAGCGCTGACAACACCTTGGCTAACAGCACAACCGTGTCGGAATCGGCTATCAGCCCCGCCGTGCCGGAATAAAGCTCATAAGTGAAAATAAGTGTGACTGCTGTGGGTTGTGGGTGCCACCATGCTATCATGTGAAGCGCTCCAGCAACGGATTGGCTGCTCAAGACACCTCCAGCAACGGATTGGCTGCTCAAGACACCTCCAGCAACGGATTGGCTGCTCAAGACAACCACCATCCACGGAGCAAAGAGCGCCAGAACGATCGCTTGCAGCCCTATCCAGTGCCTCAGCTTATACGTGTGCCGTTTTGATAGCACCAGGAGGGTCACGATGTAGATGTTCTGGGCAATGACGACAAACATACCGTAATAATGTGTATACAGAAGAAGCATTGTGGAGAGCACATATCCAGCTGACAACGCGAGGGTACTCCGCTGCAACAAGCATAAGAAGAAGTACATCGAGAGGAGGGCGAGGAAGACCATTAAGCTATACATCCGCGTTTCTTGCGAGTACCAAATGTTGAACGATGACAGCGCGAGAATGAGCGCTCCCACCAGCCCTGCCTCTTTGTTGAAGAGCTGACGGCCCACGACATAGATCATCGGTATCGCGAGAACGCCAAAGAGAACCGATAGAAGCCTCACAGCAGACGCTGAAGTGCCAAAAACCATCATCCAGTAGTGTAGGAGAAAGTAGTAGAGGGGGGGCTGGGCAGCCGCAGCAACAGTCGGCACTATTTGAGGAACGGCCAGGTTAGATGTCCATATAGAGAAGGATTCATCGTACCAGATGCTTTGCGTGCCCAACTGATAGACTCTAAGAAACAAACCGATGAGAATAATTGCCAACAATGCTAAGCCGTACTTGGTTATCCTCTCGTCAGCAATTTTCACGAAAGGTAATCATCGGGTTGATACTTATGGATTATGATTTCAGCACTTTGTGAGAGACGGTCCCCCATCCGGTCAGTCGCTTAGCTGCGCTTGTTATTTTGGTGTTGCTCATCGCAAGCCCGTTGACTGGAATCGGTTTTCTCATTTTGGGTGGCTTGGTTCTCCTTCTCTTTTTTTGAGCGTACGCGTTGATTCATTTTCGTCAAGGGTCTACACGATACGTACTCCGTCAACGCTCTGGTGAGCAGCAAAGAGCCTGTTTCAAATCGGGCAACGGATCAATATAGGGCCTCTTTTTTCTAGCCGATGCTCGACCGCATTTGGAGACACGGCCAATGGAGTAATTATAAAAACCATTGAATGATAATAACGATGAATTGGCCCAGCTCTTATTTCGTCGGCCAATTCTTCAGTCGACATGTACGGCTCTTTCCGCCGGTCATCCGGAATGGCGCCTTTGTAAGCATTTGCAGCATCATTGATTATGTCGAGGATGGTGGCACTGTGATCCGGTGACAGTTCTTTGATCTGCTGCATAGAGTGTCGACAGAAGTAGTGCTCAGTCTTTATAAAGAAATTGTCGCATTTCCGCGTTTCCGCGACTGGCGCAGAGGAACTGCTCCGGCACACGCGAGGTCATTCAATGCCAGAACTCGATGCATCGTAATACCTAACGGAGTGGATACCGATTACTTCGCCCCAGTGAACACAAGTGAGGGGCCATCCTGTTTAATGCTTGTAGCTCGCATGAACGATCCCGTTCCGGTCGCTTATGCCCTTCACTTTTATGAGGAAGTATATCCTTTGAATGATGTAACGTTGTGTCCCAAGCAATATACCCCTTAAGCTAGCTTTGAAAGAAACGCTAGTGCCTTTTTGATTGTCACAAATACTAAAAGAAGATCGAGCTGACCGCCTTTTAGTTTGGCAGCGCACTTTCTATCTCATACCGCGCCTTCAAGAAGTTCTTTCCTGTTGAGTAGTTGACCCCTTCAAACTCGACGGGAATCACCCACCAAAAAAGCTTTTCCATTCTGTTATTCGTCCACATGGAAATGAAAATCCTCGCCGTTGCATGGTTTATCGGAATATCTTCAATTCGAATGATTAATCTGTTTCTGCCTTTTGGCAAATTAATCTGCTTACCATAAGCTCGATTCGTAGCTTGAAAATATTGGCCAAGCTCATTACTACTATCTATCACCAAATCAATATCGAGATTGTCGTAGCCTATCTGACTGTCGTAATCTAGTGAAATGCAAAAAGTATCGCGAGGATGGAGAACCCGCCTGTTGATCGATTCGTTAAAAAAAGTGATGTGCTCATTTCCACTAATCACCTTCTCCAACCCAGAATCCTCCAATTTCCAGAAGAGTTTATTGTAGGCTTTCACCCCGTCTGCTACGTTTTCGAAGTGATGAGCGTTGCCTTTGTCTAGTAGAATGACCTTATCGGCAAAAGTGGAGATGACGTGCATGTTGTGAGACACGAGGATGGTGGTCATCCCCGCATCACGCAACTGCCCGATCTTGTTGAAGCATTTTTTTTGAAAGCCTTCATCACCGACAGCCAGCACCTCATCTACGAGCAAAATATCGGGCTCACAGTGTACCGCCACCGCAAATCCCAAGCGCACGAACATCCCGCTCGAGTAGTGTTTTACCGCGGTATCAATAAAATTGCCAATGTCGGCGAATTCAACGATAGAATCGAACTTTTCTTCTGTTTCCTGTTTGGACATCCCTAATATCGCTGCATTGACGTAGATATTCTCTCGGCCGGTCAACATCGGGTGAAACCCAGCTCCGACGTCGATAAGCACGCCCATCCTTCCTTTCACGGTGATTTTTCCCTTATCGGGCCAAAAGATCCCATTCAGCATTTTAAATAGCGTCGTCTTTCCTGCACCGTTGGGGCCAATGAGCCCCAGAGTCTGCCCCCGCTCCACTTCGAATGAAACGTCATCGACTGCCCAAAACTCCTGCTTTCGAAGTTGCCCGCAGCGAGACGGCATGCCTACCGCGTTCCTGCCAATGTCTTCGATTCCATACCGCATAGCGGTCTTCAAGTCCTTACAGAACTTTTTGGATACGTGCTCCACCTGTATCACTGCGTCGTCGTTCATTTAGACTCGCTCGGTAACTCGCGTCTCTGTTAAGTGGAATAACACTAAGCAGACGAAAAACACAGTCGCCGCAAAGGCGCTCGACAGCGCAAATCCCTTCCATTCGGAGCTGACGCCAGTCAACATAAGATCTCGCGGCACGCTCACAAGGTAATATAGTGGGTTATACGTCGCGACGACCGCAAGAATGCCAGTCGTCGGTTTTGTGTACAAGATCGGCGTCAAGAACAACAAAAACGTCATACAAACTGAGAGCATGTTGCCGATATCGCGCAGTATCCCATTCAAGAGAGATGCCATGAAGCCGAGGCCCAAGGTCAGGAGGATGATCGGAATAATCAGGAGAGGCAGGAGCAATATCCCCGCGCTTGGCACAAATTTATAATAAAAGAGCAAAACTACCGCCACACAGAACCCAACTAAGAACGACAGAATTGACTGACCCATGGACGCTACGACGAGTGATTTCAGGGAAAAATTGATCTTCGTAATCATTGCACCGGCCAAGACCAATGAATTGGAACTGGCAATAAGGCCCGCTGAGAATAGCTGCCAGATTGCAACGCCAAGCACGGCATACAGTGCGTACGGAACAACAATTGCTCCAGTATTGAAAACGCCAGCACCGTTCAAGACGACAAATGTGCCGACGGTTGCAAGGGGTATTATCACCGCCCACATAAGTCCTATGAAGGATTGCTTGTACAAAGCGAGAAAGTCTTTCTTAAATAGCTGAAAGATCAGCCATCGGTTCGCTTTGAGCTCATTATAGATCTCGGGAAAGACACCCTTATATCCCTTCTTCAAAGAATTATTGGGCTCATAAGTTGTTATCAGGCTGCTGTCCATATCATTAGCCTCATCATAATGCGTGTTCGAGGTTAGACAACCTATTAAGCTTATCTCTTAGAGCTAGCAACACAGCGCTTATCAAGTCTCCGCTTCGTACTTTAAATCAGTACTTTGCTGACTCTCTGAGTTGTGCCCCTCTCTCCGGATCGTTTTCAATATCGGTGTCGATTTGTCACCTCGCAAGGTCAGACAAGCTCTTAAACTATCCATCGCTGAATTTTAGCTTCGATGCGATCTTCTGCAACCCCGGCTTGAATGGACCTTTGTGTACGTGCAGCTCAATCTGCTGTAGCGAAATAACATCACGCTCGGTAACTCTCTCGTGTGGTTGCTAGATAAAGGTGATGTACATTATGGCCGGACTGAATCGTGGAGTGACTTCTCAGCTTCAATTACTGTCAAGCTCCGACATCTTCGATCAGAAATATCGATCCGCAGAGAGAGAAGCCCGCATCCAATAGCTAACCTTACTATCACCAATCTTAGATGGAGACGATTTTAACGGTACCAGTAACGTGGCCGTTCCTTATAAAAAAACGCTCCATTTTATGAATAAGTTTGATTCTTTTCTGAACCAAAAACATAGTCAGCACGTATCACGCGATACAATCAACTTATGCTCAACCGGAAGCGCGTCTTGAATTAGAAAATCGGGCATTTTTAGCTCTTGGCTTGTGTATGCGTTGGTTAAGTGCACTTTTTCTTGCCTCAAGAAATGTGATCCAGTCGCGTGTATTGCGAAACGAATATATTGTATTTGAAGTTCACTGTAGTAGGATGCAAACTTGTGTTAGGTAAATGAGATGACTGCGAAGCCACTGATAACAACGATAATCCCCACTTATAAGCGACCACAAACGTTGAAACGGGCAATTCAAAGTGTTTTAAATCAGACGTTTCCAGCGTTTCAGGTATGCGTATATGATGACGCGTCAAATGATGACACGAAAACAGTGGTATCTGAATTAGCGAAAACTGATTCGAGAGTTAAATATTATTGTCATGAGGAGAATATCGGTATGTTTGCAAATTGGAATTTTGGATTAAAGGAAGTTAACACTCTTTTTTTTTCATTTCTAAGCGATGATGACCTCCTCTTGCCAAATTTTTTTGAGAGTGCTATGCAATCTCTCGGCTCCAACGCTGAAGTGATGTTTTATGCAGGGTCGACGATCACGATTGACGACGCCAAGATTATCAATATTGCAAAAGACTACGGTCGCTTTGGGTATTTCCCTCCGCCTCGTGGTTTATTGGAGATAGTAAATACGAACGGGTTAATATGGAACTCAATCGTGTTCAGATCAGAGGTCATAGGTCGCGAAGGCACAATAGACACTAAAACTTGTGCCGCGTCAGATATCGACTTCGTGCTTCGTATTGCGGCACACCATGCAATCATTATATCAAAAGAACCAGGTGCAATTTTTGTGAGTCACAGCCAATCCCTCTCTTCCACTACTTCTGATCTCAGATTCATGTGGCCTGGATTTCAACATATGTGGAACAAAATAATGTCAGATGAATCGCTTCCGCTGGACGTTAGGGTTCATGTCAAAACAAAGCTCAATGAGTGGTTGTGCTATCAACTGCGCTTACTAGGCGAGCGAGCGCACGCTAGGCGAGAGTCTGATAATGTGCACGCGATTGCTGAATTGCAGGCTCGTGTCTGCAATGATAAGACAAAATCACGTATTCTGATTGGGATGTCAAAGCTGCAAGAATTAAGTGAACCAGCCTTCCGCTTCGTTAGTTGTCTTAGAGGAGTATTCTTCCTTATTACGTCATTTTGTGCCATCTTGGCACACAAAATACGCCAGAAGCAACTTCAAGAAAGATATGGAAAATATCTGCAGTACTTACTATAAGTTTTGCGCGATAGGCATATAGCAAACTTCTTCTTGTTTCCCTCAGCTGTTTGTGTCCACGCGCAGAGAATTGAGCAAGCAGGTTCCAGCCACAATCGTTGAAGGATACGCCGTCGAACGGAAAATAGCACTAATGAGCAAAAAAAGTCAGCATCAAATTGAGACCTTGATCTCGACGTGGAATCGCGTTGCAGATGCGTACAACGATATAGATTATCATGGGCCTGATCACAAGGCCAATTTGCAGATCTTGCTCGAGTGCACAGGCGATCCGAGGGAAAAGACGTGCTGCGAAGTTGGCTCTGGCTCAGGAACGACCAGCGCAATCCTAGCCAGTTTGGGTGCCAGCGTCATGCTAATAGACTGCGCCCCAAAGGCTCTACGTTTTGCAATGAGCCTGTTCAAGAAGCTGCACATAGAGGGTGACTTCTGTCAGATGGACGCCTTCCAGTTAGGAATCTCCGACGCTTCATTCGACGTTGTGTGGAACGGTGGCGTCATTGAACATTTTGACGACACCAGAAAAGTCAAGTTAATTCGTGAAATGTGGCGTATATTGAAGCCTGGTGGAGTCCTGTGGATCCAAGCTCCGAGTCGTTTTGATCTGCCGTTTGTTCTCTACAAATCAATAACCGAATGGCGTGGATCTTGGCCCTACGGCTTCGAAGATGACCTGACCCCTAGCCGGCTAAACGACTTGTGTCGACAAGCGGATCTGCATAATGTCAAAATCTTTTCGTACAATCCTATTGTAGGCTGGTGGTTCATACCATTCGGCAAAATAATAACCCAAAAACTGGGGTTGAACACAGCTCGATTGCACGCGAAAAGAAGTCGACGTGGGCACGTCGTCTGTATGACTGCACACAAGCCTGAGTGAGAGATTGCCGCGTTCGATTATCTGACTGGCGCGTGTTTGCTTGTAAGAAAGGAGCTGTTGGAAAGGGTGGGGTTGCTCAGAACGGACTATTTTTTGTTTTGGGAAGATATTGACTGGTGTTTCAGAGCACGGCAGCTC
>Ga0326728_10015863_pt1 | contig 15535 bp, 13 predicted proteins | sample MB3enrmetagenome_FD_207602 | JGI IMG/M metagenome (GOLD analysis project Ga0326728, IMG submission 207602) | Lab enriched peat soil microbial communities from McLean, Ithaca, NY, United States - MB31MN | ecosystem: Environmental > Terrestrial > Soil > Wetlands > Peat | place: USA: New York...
CTTCACCGCGTATGCAACGTTGAGAAACGCCCCGAAGCTTCCGCCCCACAGATGGACCTTACCCAGCCCGAGGGTCTGCCTAACTCCTTCCATCTCCTCGACGTATCTCTCCATGCTGTAGAGCAGCTCACTTGCAGGCTTGTCCGACCTTCCCGCTCCCAGCTGGTCGTACATCACCACCCTGAAGCCGTCTTCGCTGAGCTTAGCCAGCCTAGTCATGCCACCCTGACCGCCGCCTGGTCCTCCATGAATGCACAGAACTGTGCCGTTGGGTCCCGGTTCGCCGAAGCTCCTGTAGAAGAGCCAGTAACCCAGGACCTTGACGTATCCCTCCGAGTAGTCCTTAATCCTCGCGGATTCGTAAACTAGACCGTCGCTCGAGTACATGTCCGAGCGCTGCAATCGCCCACCATATAATCAATCGGAGGTTCATCAGCGTGGAGTCGCAGGGTGACGGCGAACAATTCTTACTCTCCATCGCCTATAGATTTGCCAGTCCCGCTCTTCATAAGTTTTAATACGACCCGTCTTAAACGGCGGAACGGTGCTGTAGTGTCCAGGAAGAGTTCTGAACCGACTAAACGTGGTTGGCTTATCTTAAGTTCGCTCGTCTTCTTTTCGGCGATTGCTCTAGTTGTTCCGTTGTCATCAGTTTCTGCTCAAACGCAGACTGTGACAGCTACCCCCGGAAACATCAACCTGGGCATGACGACATCTATCCAAGTGACCGCGCCAGCTGTAGGCGCGTACACAGCGGTCGTCCAGAAGCCGAATGGATCGGAGGTCTCTCTGAACTTCGCGTTCACCGCCGTAGGGCAATCGGAAAACGCAACATTTGGAGTCGCAGCATCTGGGTTCAAAGATCTGGTCAATCAAGTGGGTACATACAACGTCTTCGTTCGCCAAGGCACCCAGCTTATCTCATCCACTTCGTTCTACGCGACGAATAAGCTGGTTATCACCATGGACATGGTGACCGGCGGGACCTGTGCGTTCGTATCAGGGATAGCGAGAGGCGAGAAGTTCATTCCGAGATTCTACGTTAGTTACGCCTCGAATGGTGTCAGCTTGACCAACAACACCAAGGGGATCTACATCACCTTCACCCTGCCTGATGGCACTAGGGCAAACGCTTCGTGGGACGCCTTCGCAGGTTTGTTCGACGCATCGGTGCTGCCGAACTGGAATTACACCTCCGTGGGCTCATGGAGCCCGACCGTCACAGCAGGCGACGCCGCTGGGAATACGGGCACGTACAAGTACACAGGGGGCCCCTTTACAATCTCGCCGGCTGCGCTCAGCACCAGCATCACTGTCTTGGACGCAACCACAGGCCAAACGGTAACGGGCCTCTACAACGGACAGAGCATCATCATCCAGGCCATTGTCGCATATCCGACCAATCCCGAGCCTGTGAAAGGTTTCGTCGGTCCCCTCAACTCGACGCGAGGCGGTATCGTGACAGCCGAGGTCGGATGGGGCTTCTACAACACAACCTCTGGAACCTTTGGAGGGAAGACCCCTGGCGGCCTTCTCGGCACCGTCCTGATGACGTACTCGGGCAGTACCGGAATGTGGACTGGCCAGTTCGAGTCGAGTTCCCTTCCCACGCTAGCGAAAGGAACCAATTACGAGGTAGTGATAAGTTCCACAGACAAGGCCTCGCCTCCAAACACTGGTTTCGGGATTTCTATCCTACCCCCAGCTACGGTGGCGCCGGTCGCCCAGACCACTACGGTGTCGACCGTCAGCACAACCACGACCACACAGAACATCGTTCAGACCGTGCAAACAATCCCGACGGTGGTATACGCCGCTCTCGCAATCCTGTTGATAATCGGCGTTCTCATAGGCTACATCGTTAAGGTACCGAGGTAGTCAATTGAAGCCCGTCGTAGGTGCCTTAGCCACCTGCCTCGCTCTGTTCTGCCTTCTCCTGATGACGGTGGGTTCAGCTAACGCCGCGACATCATCGTCTTTGACGGTCTCACCTACATCTGGAATCGTCGGAAGCAGAATCTCGATCGGCGGACAGGGCTATCCCTCCAACACGAACTTGGTCGTGGAGTGGAGCACGGTGGACGCGAGCTGGGTGGTTACCGGAAACCCCCCTCAGGTCACGGGGGTCAACGCTACCTCGATTGAGAACACGCTCGTCTCGGTCGAGACCAACTCTTCCGGTTCTTTCTCTGTTACTGTAACAGCCCCCTCTGACTACGGTGGCCAGCACACCCTGCAGGCCGTGGCATCCAACGGCACCGCGCTTCCCGGGAAGGCCTTATTCACACTTGAACCCTCTTTTCATATCTCTCCTACGAGCGGACCCGCAGGCACGCCAATACTAGTGACCGCCACCGGCTTGAGCTACGGAGATTATTCTACGAGCTACTATCTATACTGGGATAACTCCATGACGGGCTACTTTACGGCCCTCTCTGGCAGGGGAGCCGCAAATTTCACAATCTATGCATCCGGGATACCAGGAACCCACTACCTTGAGATTTACCAGGGGTACCCTGGCCCAGGGTACCTAAATCCACAACAGGGGCCGCCCTCTTCTGAGACGCAGTCCATCTATCCCCCGTACATACCCTTTCACGCAGAGTTCAACATGACGACGGCGCAATCGGGTGCGAGCCTTGGTCCAATTGGCTCCATACGGGTCGCGTCGCTCGCCGCGGTGGCGGCCGCGCTGGTGGCCGGCGGACTCTTCGTCGCAAGGATTGAGCCTGAGAGGCGTAAAGCCGTTGCAAAGTCTCTGGCTGTGGTCTTAATCATCGTAGTCGTGGCGGTAGCAGGGGTCGCGGGTTACCTTGCTCTTACGATGGGCTCCACGTCAACTTCCACAGTAACTTCCACAATCACTTCCACGGCAACCTCAACCGTTACTTCCACGGTTACTTCGTCAACCCCCACAACGACGTCCGCCAGCTACACTCCAGTAACCTCGGTCGTTCGGCCGGCGATAACCGTACCTCAGAACAGCGCAACGACGGGGCCGAGGATTTCCGTGTCTCCAGACATTGCTAGCGTCGGCCAGAACATCACGGTAAAGGGCGCAGGCTTTGCTTCGAACACTCAGGTCCCGCTCTCATGGTCCACAAGGAAGGGAAGCAACGTGCTCGGGTACCAGTTGGTGGCGGAGCCTCTGAGGAATGTGACTTCTGACTCCAGCGGGTCATTCTCCTTCACCATGAAGGTGCCGGCAGACCTGGGAGGCCTCCACTTCATATCCGCAGGCAGCCTGACGGAGAATTCCAACGCAACTCTCTTCCTCCAGAGGACCGCCTCGATCAACGCCACTGAGGGACCTGCGGGGACGGTCGTAGCGATAACGATGTTCGGGGTGGGTTGGACGTTCAACACCAACATCGCCGCACTCGACTACGACAACTCGTACATCGGCTACGGCTGCGGGTTCAACAGCGGAGGCAACGTGACCTTCTACCTGACGATCACCGGTCCCCCCGGCATCAATACGATAGACATCTACCCCTCGGTATGGTGGGGCACTTCAAACTACTACAATCAGTCGATTGTCGAGTACAGGTACCCGTTGCTCACACCTCAGGACCATCCACAATTGATGCCCTCGTTCCACTTCAGCTTCCTGGTAACGAGCTCGGGCCAGCAATCTCAGTCGAAAGCAGACGTCCTATCGAACCTCTCCCCTCCTGGTCTGGCGAGCATGGTACTCATCACCTCACTCTCGCCGGTCTTCAGTCCCACAGCAGTTGAGACCTCTAGCGAGGGTTCGAAGAAATAATGGCGTCTAGCTCGGGTGCCGAGGACGAAGGACGGGAGAACAGCGCCCCACCGGAGACCGGCGAGGGGAAACCCGAGGGCGAAAATGACAACCCTCGAAGGCAATTCCTGGCGCTCTCCCTCACGCTAGGGGTCGTGTTGGTCGTGGGCGGAATCGCGTCGGTCGCTCTCTCACTCTTCAGTCCGACCGCTCCCGCGCCCAGTCCCCCGCCACCAACCACAGAAACAGTCACCTCAACCGAGACCTTGACGGTGGGCTCGGCGTCAGGTTCGAACAGCACGAGCGCGGCTTCAGGGTCCTCAAGCTCCACGAGTTCCACCTCCACCACATCCTCGCCCTTCCCGCAGATAATGGTCGCGAACATCAGCGACCTGACTGGAGCTAACCTCGGCCAGACGGTCGATTTCAACTATCCCCTCGAGGAGACACCGAACGTCCTCGTGAAGCTGGGTGTGAAGGCCCTGAACGGAGTAGGTCCCGATGGCGACATCGTCGCGTTCAGCCAGGTCTGCCAGCACCTAGGGTGCATCTGGGGTTTCGTGGCGACGGGCGACTCGCCGGGATGCGATAGCTCATACAAGGCGAAGGAGCCGGTGGGCTATTGCTGCTGTCACGGCTCACAATACGACCTTACGAACGGGGCGGCGGTGTTAGGAGGACCAGCACCCAGGCCGGTGCCCCAGGTTATACTGAGCTATGACGACTCGACCGGGAACATCTACGCAACTGGGATGACGCCTCCCACCATCTTCGGCTACCACACGGGAAGCAACAACGTGCTCTTCGATCTACAGGGCGGGACGCCGGTGTCGTAAGGTGTCGGAGAGCGAGCACGGGCCGGCCGAATCGGCTAAGAAGGCGCCGCTTGAAAGGTTGAGTGGATGGTTCGATGACAGACTGGGACTCTCCTATCCCATGCTGCGCCCGGCCCCTGCGTACTCGATAAACCCATTCTACTGGTTGGGGGCGTTGGCCGTGATTGCGTTCGTGATTCAGGGTATTACAGGAATGTTGATGATGGTGTACTACGTTCCGAGCCCGACCCAGGCGTACGCCACCACGCAGTACATTTTTCAGGACGTAAGTTACGGGACCTTTCTAGAGACAGTCCACCTGTACACGGCCTACGCCATGATAATGCTGGCGTTCATGCACATGATGCGAGGCTACTTCGTTTCGGTCCAGAAGAAACCCAGGGAGCTGATGTGGGTTGTCGGGATGCTGATGGGATTCGTCACGCTTGGATTCGGTTTCACAGGCTATCTACTCCCGTGGACGGTCGTCTCGAAATCGGCTACGGACGTGGGGACGGGGATGCTCAACGCGTTACCGACCCAGGTCTCGTCGTTCCTCAGCTTCCTCGTAGTGGGGAGCGGAGGTGACTCGGGGGAGCTGCTCAGGTTTTATGATCTGCACATCGTCATTCTCCCCGCGGCACTTCTCGCCCTGCTGGCGGTGAAGATGTACATGTTGGAGTCGCACGGAGTAGCCGAACCTGTGGCGTCGTCTGTCACGGCGGCGAAACGCAAGCTCATACCCATCTTTCCGGATGTCTCTTTCTACCTACTCGAACTCGCGGCCTTGTTCGGTGCGGCGATGCTCTTAATCTCGGTCATCTTTCCTCTGAGTCTACCCGTAGAGTACTCGGCCCAGGCAGCGGGTGCTTACACGGCGCAACCTGACTGGTACTTCCTCTGGGTCTATCAGATTCTGAAGATACAGGCCTTTGAGACCTGGGGGCTCCCGGTTGCCCTCGGCGCGATCACGTTGGTCTTTCTCGCCCTGATAGTTCTGCCCTTCATAGACAGGGGCGAGACTAGGTTGATTGCCAAGAGGATGAAGTACATCACCCTCGGGCTCATCTTCGTGGCTGAGGTCGCGGTGCTCACCGTATGGGGCCGACTAACCCCAGGGCAGGTGATTTCAAACGAACAGGCGGTGCTGGTGCTCGGCGGGACCGCTCTTCTGGTGGCGCTCGGCTCCGTCGTGGCTTATAGACTCGTCTTCGGGGGAATCTCCAGAGCCACTCGAGCCTCTCCGCCTACAGGGGGAGCTGCGATTGGGGCACCATCTGTGCAGTCTGCGCTGCATTCGGCCTCACTGTGGACCGCAAGCAGTTTCGTGGGTCTGCTCGTGCTAGGAACCTTCGGTATCAGTGGCTCGATAGGGGCGGTCGCAGGCATGATGGCCGCTAACGCGACCTCGCCAGCTCTTCTCGATTCGCTAGGCGCCTCCTTAGCGCTGATATCGGTCACAGTGGCGGGCACCGCGTACCTAGTGTACAGGCTCGACCTCTCAACGGGCTCGATAAAGAGACGCGTCAGGGCTTTTGAGGTGGGGTGGAAGGAATGAAGAGCCAAGAGTCCGCCTCTACTACCGACGCTGTCGTAACTGAGAGGATGGGCGTTCGAATCGTTGCACTTCTGCTGCTTGTTGCATCGCTCTCGGTCTTCGTGCTCTGGACGCTCAATCCAGTTGGCTCAGGCAGCGAGACGACCTTCGCCATCTACCTGGCGATTGACCTGATAGCATTTGGATTGATTTCGTACGTTGACAGACGCGTCGCCGGCGAAGGCAAGATTGGAAGGGTGCCACTGATTGCAGGCTGTTGCTTCATTCTTTTCTTGGTCATTGTCGGCTTTTATTTCTGGCCGTAGACAAGAATCCAGACGGATTGTCAATTACGGACATAGGTGCCGTCGCCCGGAGCCTAAGCCCCGGAAGGGCTTGCTGAAGCTGGAATGGCCTGCTTCGTGCGACTCTCCCGCTGTCGGCCAAGGCCCAGCAGCGGATCCTCCCCTGGGAGTCACGAGGTTCCTTGCGGCCCCCAAGATTCCCCCTGCGACTCCGCACGCTGCGACGCCGTAAACCCCAAAGATCAGCCCAACAGCAGCACCCACGACCGTGCCATAGACGAACCCCCGAACCGCATCGTTCGAGCGGTTCTGGAACACAACGAGGCCAGTCAGCACGTAATTTACCGCATACAGCCCGATGTTCACGGCACTGAACGCAACTACAACGTAGACGTCGAGGTACCAGAGATATACCGTGAAGATATTCCCCACGGTGAGCAGAATGAGCAGCTTCTTGTTCAAGTTGGTTCTGCCCAGCCTTGTCGACCAGAGGCCTACGGCGAAGATGAGCGGGAACCACACAACGCCGAAGAGCCAGTAGGGCACGCCGTAGAGAGATGCCAGAGATGAGTACTTGACCAGGAAGATGTTGGTAGAAAACGCGCTCTCCGTGTACGCGTGGTAAAAAGCGAGGATTATCCCTATAACGCTAAAGTCCAGAAATGCTCTTGACGCACTTGCAGCCATCCCTTCCACATCATTGGGGAGCACTAATATATGCTCTGGAATGCCGACCCGAAGTAACGCTGGAGAATTCGGCATCGTCCCGATAAGTCAGTCACATGTGAACAAACACGCTAAGCGTCCATCCTCTTTTCGACGAAGTGAGCGTGCTCCGACCTAACTACGTTCTCGTAGTCGGGCCGGTCAACGAAGAATGCCATGTACCCTCCCTGTGTTCCTCTCCTCGTCGCCGCGAGGTTTCCACGTATCACGACTCCGAGGTCCACAATCACCCTCGCAGCTTCGGCCAGCCCGCCTCTCATCTCGCCGAGTCCTTCGCCGATTATGCCAACCGCAGCGACTCTCATTCCATCCCTTTCGCTCCATCCCTCTTCATCGGAAATTTCGTAGTATTTCGTGCCATCCAACATGGCAACCGTCGGGTTTAGAGCCGGTCCGAATAAGTGAACGAAGTCCCCTAGATTTCTCTCTACGAGCCTGTCCACGCGGTTCTTCATCTTTTCAAGATCAAAGTGCAGCAGAACCGCATCGGCTGTACCTCCGACGTACTTCACGGCTTGTTGCTCCTTGGTCTCTCCTGAAGGATTCTCCCTGCCTATCGTTGTGAATATTCGGGAATCCTTGACGAACGCAACCTTGACAGTTATGTCGTTCCTGTAGGCTATCTCCATCCCCTTGAAATTGACGATGTCTCCGCCGAAGAGCGTTAGGTTCAATCCCTCGAGCGCGGTGAAGTACTTGACTAGGCGATGCCGTGGAACGATATCAGGATTCGCACTCCTTACTCCCTCGGTCGACTTCCATAGTATTCCTTGGGGCACCCCAAGACAGCCGGCGTAGACGAAGAGCGAAGTATCGGATCCTCCTCGTCCTAGCGTCACGGCTCGACCGTCCCTGTATCTGGCTACGAAACCGGGCGTAACAACGATGTCGTTCTTCTCCAGCAGTTCTTTCACTTCCTTCATCTTGCTCCTGCTCGCCTCCAAGTCGGGGTCTGCGTCGAGTACCCTGTACTGTTTCGCAATAATCGGAAACTCGAGGTTCGGCTCGATAATTTGACTGCCAGAATGCGAGCTCACGTTTAGGAAGTTTACCTTTCCAACTTTGACGCCTTTCGTCTTCAGGAAGTAGTACAGAAGATCCGTAGATAGTATCTCGCCGAGGCCTAGGACCTCCGCATCGGTCATTGCTCGAAGGTTCTTCATGTAGGCCTTCAGATTCAGGGAATCGGAAATGCCAATGCTGAAATGGTCAGACACGTAGGAGGAAACCAGACGCTCCTGAAGCAGGGATTCATTCTTGGTGTTGTTGTATTCCTTCAGGGCGTCCGTGACGCCTCGAAGTGCGGAGAGAACCAGTAAATGACGGCCTTTGAACTCCAAGAGTCTTTGGACCACATCGTCCAAGCCTTCTCCCCGCGCACCGAGGACATCTCCCCCGAACTTCTCAACGAGCAAATCGCCATTGCCATATAACGAATTATCGGCAGTCAATTTGTTTCCAGCGCGTTAAATCTTCGGCAGGACTACCGAATTTAAATGTGATTCGTAATCGATTACCTGATTAACGGACCTGTGATGTTCTTGAGTTCAAACCTTGGCGTGCTGGATAGCAGGATAACATCGCTTCAGCCAACACGGAAGGTAGGTCTGGCCAAAGAGCCCACTGGGAAGACGTCAACGCCCGATGCAAGGTGGCTTTGAGGAGTAATTGCGGTAGGACCAGTGAGCTTCGACCAAAATCTTGAACTACGCGCCTATCTTATTATCCATAGGCCTTCAAGAACGCTCCTCAGAACCGGAATATCGAACCAGCCGCGAGTCAACAATTCCTTGAGGCCTTGCTGCGGTTCTAGCGATAATACCAAAGCGTTTTTCGTCCTCGCCGTCTTGGTTCTTGCATGCACAATAGTCACGCCGTTCGTTGATGCCCAGGTCGTCGTCGCGAACGTCAAAGTGGGAGAAGGACCAACTGCCGTGGCCTACGATTCCGCAAAGGGCGAGATATTCGTAGTAAATGTTGGTTCTAACACCACGTCAGTGATATCCGACGACAGCAACGAAGTTGTCGCGACCGTTGCGGTGGGATCTTATCCCAACGGCGTCGCCTACGATTCATCAAAAGGGGAGATTTTCGCAGCAAACGACAACCAAGGAAATGGGACGGTTTCGGTGATATCAGACACTAGTGACAAGGTGGTCGCGACCATCGCGGTGGGGTCGGATCCCAACGGTGTTGCTTATGACTCCTCAAGGGGCGAAGTGTTCGTTGCCAACTACTTCTCCGACGATGTCTCAGTGATATCAGACAGCAGCAACAAGGTCGTCGCGAACGTTAGCGTAGGGGGTCACCCGGTCGGCTTAGCCTACGATTCAGCGAGAGGGGAAATCTTTGTGACCAACTACTACTATGGCACCGTCTCAGTGATATCAGACAGCAGCAACAAGGTCGTCGCGAACGTTACGGTGGGGCATGATCCAATTGCCGCAGCCTACGACCCCGCCAGAGGCGAGGTGTTCGTAGCTAATTTTTACTCCAGCAGCGTCTCAGTGATATCAGACAGCAGCAACAAGGTCGTCGCGAACGTTACGGTGGGGCCCCACCCCGACGGCCTTGCCTATGACCCCGCCAGGGGCGAGGTATTCGTTACAAGCAATGATGACTCTGGCGATCTCTCGGCGATATCCGACAGCAATAACCAAGTCGTGGCGAACGCTACCGTGGGGACTGGCCTCTACGGCATAGCCTACGACTCTGTCAAGGGAGAATTGTTCGCGACAAACTATACCCCAGACACAGTATCCGTGATGTCCGATGTTCTGTCGTCGGCGACAGTCACCGCAATCAGTGCCTCAACCACAATTTACAGCTCGACGACGACTGGATCAAGCTCCGTGGTGACTTCGACGCAGGGTCACCAGGCCGTCGGCTTGTATCTGTTGATTTTCGGCGCAACCGGTGCAGGAGTGGCTATCGTTGCAATCGGAGCCTGGATACTGAAGGACCGCACACGACGGACGCCATGAGCGAGTAAGCGGCCGGCGCAAAGGACCCGAGGTCTGGGGGTCGAAAGAGCGGCAGCCCAGCCGCGAGAGAAGAATCCGTCACTGTGCCAGGACTGCTCGGCTCATTCGCCTTTTCCTTACCGCCGCGAAACTCGATAAGGAAGATCAGGACCAAGATTGCCGCCATCAGGACGTAGTCGTAGGGCGGCGGGAAGAGAAGGGAGACCGATCCCAAGTATGGGATTGACATCACGACCTCCCCCTTCACACAGTTGGCGGTGACGTACGGCCACTCCGTAGGCTCATCAGGCATCGGGTTGGCCTGCCGATTATCTCCTTGGGTGATGAGGTCCCCGTTGTTGGCTATTCCCACGACCCTGTGCACTATGATTTCTTCCCCGCAGGTCCCGCCGGGTATGGGTCTGGCGAATACGATGACGTCTCCCACGCCGATGCTGCTGAAGGGAAGGCTCCGAACCACGACCATGTCCCCAACTTCGAGCGTCGGTGCCATGCTCCCCGAGACGATCACATAGACGGGCGAGCCGCCGGAAGCGTCGTCGATTATCAGTTCGGCACCAAGCACTATCACCAGTGCGACGAAGACGTAGAAGATTGCTCCTCTGACGTTTGTCTTCAAAACCTCCTTCACTTGCCACTTTGGGTTGTTAAGTGTTAGGCACGGGGGCGAATTACCTTGCGCAACAGCTCTAGCTTAAAGATTGAAGTAGCCGGCCGATTCTTAGGTTCTAGAATCGGCTATGGGGCTTAATACCCTGTTAGCGAGAGAAGAAACGAGATAGCGCATGCCCTGGGAAACTGCGGTTGTCTACCTTGCAATGGCGGTCTATCTAGCCGGGCTTGCCCTGCTCATCGCAAAGAGGATCAAGCCCGCGCGCTATCTTCTCTCGGTCGCGGTGATTCCCGTCCTGGTTCTCCTCGTCGATTACGTCTACGCGTTTCTTTCAAACGACTTCTCATTGGCGGACGTCTACAGTAGCAGTTCGACGGGGCTTCCGCAGTTCTATAAGCTGACAGCATCTTGGACCACCGCAGGAGGGTCGATTCTCCTCCTCGTTGTGATGATGGGAGTCGGGCTGCTCATCCACGAGATGAGGGCGCTGTTCACTCGCGACGAGGGCCGCGTTACGAGCATGGTCGTGTCCTTCCTCATCTTCTACTTCATCATCGCGATAGTCATGGTCAATCCGTTCAGTCAGCTCGGCTTCTCGCCGTCGAATGGGTTGGGTCTGACCCCTTCGCTTCAGAGCTATTGGGCGGCGATTCACCCTCCCACCGTGTTCTCCGCTTACGTGGTGGCGTTGTTCGCGTACTGCAGCGTCCTGAGCAACAGGCTCTCCAAGGGGGCGCGCCGTCTCGGGGACGAGAGACTGCTCACAGGGGCATGGATTCTTCTGGGCCTGGGGATTACCCTGGGGGGAGCCTGGGCCTATCAGACTCTCGGGTGGGGAGGGTACTGGTCATGGGATCCTATAGAGACGTCTGCGCTCATACCATGGCTTGCGCTGTCGGGTGTCCTATTCGCGAGACGTCAGGGCAGCGAGAATCTCGAGCTCTTCGGCGTAACTCTAGCCACGTCCACGCTGCTTCTAATCTCCTACGTCGCGAGGGGATCTTCCGTCGAATCGCTTCACGCCTACGGAGACCTGGCGACAGGGCTCCCGTTCATACTGCTGGCGCTGCTGCCCGTCTTCTTCTCGCTAGCGACCTTCTTCAAATCCCGTCCGTCCGCAACCCTCGAGACGGCGCCGGCGAAGAGCGAGTTCTACCTCCTCGAGTTCTGGTGCCTCATACTCCTTGCAGTTGCAAACCTGGTGCTGCTGCTCCTCGAAGTCTTCGGGGGTGACTTTGGGGTGATGTTCGCACCAAACCCGCAGGTCCATAACTACGTCAGCTTTCTGTTCGTCTTGGCATTCGCAACGCTGCTGACCGTGGAGGCCAGCATGAAGAGGCCGTCAGTAAAGTACGTCGTGATACTGGGCCCGATTCTTCTTACCGTCGGCGCTGGCCTCTGGTTCGGGAAAATTCTCACGGCGAGCCCCTACCTCGCGGTCGGGTTTCCATTCTTCCTGGCTCTGTCGGTCGGCGGCTTCATCGGCGTCGCGAGCACTCTTTTGTCGTTGCCGAAGAGAGCGCCTACCGGCTCAACGGTGCGGTACCTCACCGTCCTTGGCATCGGCATCCTGCTGATTGGCGTCCTCGTCAGTGCTTCGACGAGGACCACGGTCGCAGGAAACCTAGGCGTTGGAGACAGCATCAGCGTTGGGGACACCACGCTCATTGTTCTTAGCATCACGACGACCCCGAACGCGAGTACCGTCGACATGCCCGGCCACGGGATAGTCCCGGAATCGATAGACACGCTGGTGACCTACTCCATCAGCACACACACGGGAACCTCCAGCACCCTCCTCGAGTATTTCCCCGTTCTGGACGAATTCTTCTCAATCCCGTCCATCTACGGCTCGCCGGCCCAGGACGTCTACGTCGTAGCGAACACCACGAGCAGCGTCAACCAGGCGAGCGCCCAAGTCTTCCAGAATGGAGGCTCGGCAAGCCCTATCCTCGTCGGCATCACGGTTCAGACAATCCCTGGAATCTGGCTCGTCTGGATAGGGGCGGGGCTGATGCTCCTGGTGAACCTCTACTTTGTCATTAGGCGGGCCCCGTACGCTGCTCCCGAGCCGGTAACTGGGGTGGTCTCCGCCAACGACCAAGGCACTTCCTACGGTTGATAGCAAGCGGTAAACGATCGCGTTGCGAAAGTCCTTAACGTGAGAGGCATATCTCGCGGTAGAGAGTGTACGACTCCCCATAAGGCAAGAAGCGCTCAGCGGCCCGTCAAGGCTATGAGGTTGTTGAGGACTGCGGCGACGGCTCCCACCAAAAGGGCAAAAGAGAGCGCGAGATAGAAATCGAAGATATGCCCGTTCATCCTGTGTCACCACCGCCAGACAACAACTGATACCACCGCGGAGGACATTGAGGCGACCAACTTCGCGATGACGTGCCCCCTCGCCCAGAGGTGACGGGCTTATATCTGCCGATTCGAATGATTAGGCCAAGCGTGTGGCAAGATGGCTGATGGGAAATGAGCGACTCCGCCAAGGACTACTACGAAATACTAGGCGTATCTAAGAATGCAACGCAGGACGAGATAAAGAGCGCCTACAGGAAGCTGGCACTGCAGTATCATCCCGATCGAAACAAGTCTCCGGACGCGGAAGGAAGGTTCAAGGAGATATCCGAGGCTTATGCAGTGCTCTCAGACCAGGAGAAGCGGAACCAGTACGACAGCAAAGGCAGGGAGGGCGTATACCAGAAGTACGGACAGCAGGAGGATATCTTCCGCGGAGCCGACTTCTCAGACGTTTTCCGCGACATGGGCCCCGGGTCAGGTGGGGTCGATGACCTGTTCGGGCAACTCTTCGGGAGTGGGAGGGCCAGAGAGGGTCCACGACAGGGGGCTGACCTAACCTACCATCTCCAGCTTAGGCTGGAAGACGTCGTCTCGAAGTCGACGAGAGAGATAGACGTACCGCGGACTGAGGTCTGCGAGACCTGCAAGGGCACGGGGGCCGCTCCGGGCACGTCGAGGAGAACCTGCCCCGAGTGCAACGGCACCGGACAGGTGCAGAGGATGGAGAGAAGGGGCTTCGGTGGCATCATGCGAATAGAGCCTTGCCCAGAGTGCGGCGGAAGAGGTTACATCATCGACACCCCGTGCAGAGCGTGCGGAGGGACCGGCACGGTCACGAGGACGAGGCGGATTAGAGTCGTTATCCCTGCCGGTATAGACGATGGTCATACTCTGCGCCTTCGCGGGCAGGGCGACGCGGGAGAGAACGGCGCGCCCTCCGGGGACCTCTATGTCGTGGTCAACATACCACCGCACAATGTGTTCAAGCGAAAGGGCAGCGATATCTACGTGGACGCGAGGGTAAATGCGATACTGGCTATACTGGGAACGAAGGTGCGCGTCCCGACTCTCTACGGGGAGGTCGATGTCTCCATCCCCTCCGGCACACAACCCGGATCTCTCCTCAGGATAAGAGGGAAAGGTCTCCCGCGGCAGAACTCGTTCTGGAAGGGTGATGAGTTTGTCGCGGTCAGCGTCGTAGTACCGAAGAACCCAAACGGGAGGCAGAAGGACCTGCTCAAGGAGTACCTCCAAGAAGGAAGGTCCTACTAGGCCCGTGCAAACCACGCTGGGCGTTGAGCGGCGGTACAGGCCCAGATTGTTTGCAACAGACTGGAGCAGAACGCTTATTCCCATCTGTTCTGTTGGTTCGAGTCTCGCGTTGGAACCTACGAAATCGAGGTGCAGTGAATGAGCGTAGGCCGCTTCCAGGTTATGGCGACGCTCCAGGCGGCCCGAGCCTATGTCCTAGGCCTCCCGCTCGAATCGGCCCAGTCATGGGGCCTGAACAGGTCTATCTTCTATGCAGCCGCCAAGCGCGGCTTCAAGGGAGGTCCGGGAGTCGAAGGAAAGGGTACCAAAGCCAGGGGAACGTCCAAGGGCGCCGGCACCTACTTCCTAGGGGACGAGATGGCATTTAAGGACGAGAAGGGTGGGGTCCTTCGCTTTACCATCGGTGGCAAGGTCCAGACTAAGGAGGACTTCGAGAAGCAGATCAAGGCTAGGTTCTCGGGAAGCTTCCCGCAGGCCTGGAAGGAGGCACTCTCCTACGTGAAGGGCTTCCCCCGGAACGTCCTGCTCTCTGGAGAGGGTTTCTTCAACGACGTCTACCGGCCCAAGAGAGACGAACTAGCCGAGAAGTGGACAGAGATGGGTGAGTCCCCGAGGAAGCAGATCAGTCGCTCTTCTTGAACTCTGATAATCGAAGTATTCCTGAGAACCGGCCAGATGGCCTTTCCTATCGAGTAAGGTTGGCGGCTGTCCAATTCACGATTCCGGCGAAGTCGACGTCACCCATGTGAGTCAGAAGGGAAGTCTTCCTTGGCGCGGCTCATGGTCATCGCCAGGTTCGGTGGACCAGCCTTGATTGTTTCTATTGGATCTCTGCCCTCGAGAAGGGGAAGGGGAGACCCGTATTTCACCGAGCCTTCTGTTGTATTCCTTGAGCTGGTTCAAGCGTAGATCCTTCGGGGTTACCCCCTTATCGGTCCTGAACGGATTTTTCGAATCCAAACCGGGCATCCTCAGGTGTCCCAGGTTCATCAATCCGATCTCTTCGTAGCCGTCCTTGCGGCTGTACCGATAGACGCGGTTGTTTGCCGCTTCTCCTTCAGCCGGGGATAGTATGCCTCTGTAGACCAGCTTGAGAATTACTTTCGGCTCGTACCAGACGTGAAGGCCGTCCTCTCGTATCTTGAGCGGAGCCAGCCTTCCGTTGAGATACCGTTCCTGTATCCATGTGAGCCCTGTCCCAAAATGTCCCACCTCGACAAAGGTGTCTTTC
>Ga0326728_10015865_pt1 | contig 15530 bp, 19 predicted proteins | sample MB3enrmetagenome_FD_207602 | JGI IMG/M metagenome (GOLD analysis project Ga0326728, IMG submission 207602) | Lab enriched peat soil microbial communities from McLean, Ithaca, NY, United States - MB31MN | ecosystem: Environmental > Terrestrial > Soil > Wetlands > Peat | place: USA: New York...
CGGACAAGAGGGAGAGAAAGCGTGTCACTAGGCCGTTTTCAAAACTGTAACCCATTGAAAACGGACACCTTCCGACATTATGGTGTAGAAGATGAGCCTCACTCAGCCTCAAGGACGCGGATGATGGCCGGGTCCTGGTGAAGTGTCACGCTGGGTGCCCGCAGATAGCGGTTATTGGTGCTCTGAAAGCAAGAGGGCTATGGCCGGAGCACGAGAGGCGTCAAGGCGGCTTGATCGTCGCCACCTACGACTACACCGACGAACACGGAAATCTGCTGTATCAGGTCGTGCGCTACCAGCCGAAAGATTTCAAGCAAAGACGGCCAGACGGTTGCGGCGGATGGATATGGAGGAAAGGTGCACGGCAGGTTCTCTACCGTTTGCCGGAAGTGCTGGAAGCGCCAATCGTATTCGTCGTGGAAGGCGAGCGGGATGTCGAGACCCTGCGCTCACAAGGCTTCGTAGCAACCACCAACGCCGGCGGGGCTAAAGCGCCGTGGTTGCAGGACTTCACAGAGTCTCTTGGTGGACGTGAAGTGATTCTGATCCCCTATAACGACGCGCCCGGCAGAGCTCGGGTACTGACGATTGCGCGGGCTCTGTTGGGGAAGGCGGCGCGACTCGTTGTACTCGAACTGGAGGGCGGGAAGGACATTACCGATTGGTTCGCGCGGGGCCACAGCGAGACAGAGTTGATCGCCCTAGTCGAGGGGCAGGCGGTGAGCCAGTGAGGCGCGAAGTCACACAACAGTTAGATGTTGAAGCGCTCGCCGGTGGCTGAGAGATTCCCGGTACCGCACCGGTTGGCGCACGCCGCACGGAAGCGAGTCTATTGACCCAACTATTCAACGATTACGGCAACGCTCAACGGCTCATAGCGGTGCACGGCCAGAACCTTCGATACTGCCATGGTTTCAGGAAATGGCTTGCATGGGATGGCCGGCGTTGGGCAGTCGATGAATCCGACCTAGCGCGCAAAATGTCGCAAGAGGCAATGCTCGAGTTCGCCCGGCGGGCCCTCGCGAGCGGTAACGAAGAAGCATCGAAGTTCTCGGGGCGTTGCCTCAACTCCCAGCGCATCAGTTCGGCGCTCCACGAGGCACAACCGCATCTGGCGATCACGCCTTCTGAACTGGACGCCCACCCGTACCTACTGAATTTCGCAAACGGAACCGTGGACCTTCGCACCGGCCAGCTCGCGCGCACAATCGAAACCACTTCATTACCAAGTTGGTGCACTTCGACTACACGCCGGATGCCGAGTGCCCCATGTTCCTATGCTTTCTGCGCCGGATCCTGGGCGATGGCTTGATGCCGTACCTTCAAAAGGCATTCGGATATTCGCTTACTGGATCGACCGTTGAGAAGGTCGTCTTCATGTGCCTCGGCAAGGGTGACAACGGCAAGACCACGCTTCTGTCGTTGTTCCTCGGCCTGCTCAAGGAGTACGCGGTCCTCTTACAGATCGATACGTTGATGGTACGTCAGGAGTCAAACAACACGCAGGCGGACCTGGCGGACCTACGTGGCGCCCGGTTCGTGATGACCAGCGAGACGGAACAGGGGCAGCGACTGGCGGAGGGCAAACTTAAGCGGATCACTCAAGGCATGGGAAAAATCAAGGCAACGCGCAAGTACGAGAATCCCATCGAGTTTGACGAGCAAGTTGTGGTTGGATGCGAACCACAAACCGGAGATACGCGGGACCGATAACGCCATCTGGAACCGGCTGCACCTGATTCCGTTCGACGTGACGATCCCGAAAGACGAAATTGACCGCGGATTGCCAGTAAAGCTGGTGGCGGAGGCACCCGGTATCCTCCGCTTGGCCGTATCGGGCGCGATCCGCTGGTATCGTGAAGGCCTCGCCAAACCCGAGCCTGTCGAAGAGGCCGGCAAGGAATGGCGGAAGGAATCGGACCAGATCGGGCGGTTTATCCGCGAACGCTGCGTCACCGGCGAGTTCGCGCAAGCAAAGGCGCGCGGATTGTACCTCGCGTACAAGCAATGGGCGGAAGAGGGCGGCGAGCGGTTCACGACAGAAACAGCCTTCGGCGGCCGGGTGACCGACCTCGGATATGAGAAGAAGCGCGGCGAGGCTGGCACCACATACCACGGGATCGGATTGGCATCCAATCCTGACGGGCTGAGATGTCGGGCGTTGGCCACACATACCGAATTCAATTCCCCGCGAGGCCTCGGCGGACCGCCATTCTCGGGCCGCGCTGACGGTGCCTCCAGATAGAACTGACAAAAGTAACCTGGAACACGGACCCAGTAGATTGGGTGCTCCGCGTCCTTCATCAATACGCAAACACGGGCGGAAGTAAGCGGTCAATATTTGCTGCGGTTCAACGCGATCGCTTCGGTGCGGTCGCGATTAGAGACCTGGGCGTAGATCATGGTGGACGCGATGGATTTATGGCCTAGCGCATCCTGCACCACGTGGATCTTGCCCGTCTCCTCGAGCAGATGCGACCCGCGCGATTGCTTCAGTGCATGCGGATGGCCCAGGCGGACCGGGATGCCAGCCTCTTTGCAGTATTGGTGCATGAGCACCCAGAGGCGGATTCGCGAGATGGGGCGATGGTTCCGGCTCGGGAATAGCGGTCCCGGCGCCCGGCCGCGGATCTTGAGCCAGGCGCGCAGCGCCCGCAGTTCGTTGTCGTGCATGGCGAACGCCGCGGAACGCGAACCCTTCAGCCGGTGGATCGAGAGCATCTTCTCGCGATCGTCCCAATTACTGAGTTCCAGGCGGCCGATTTCGCTCGCGCGCAGGCCTTTGCAGTACATGATGCGGAAGATCGCCTCGTCCCGCCGCGAGTCGATCGAGCGGAACAGATCCTGGAGCTGGCTGGGGGAGAGGCATTTCGGCGGTTCTGGGGCATTTCGGCGTCCGAACGGGACAGTCTGACTATTCTGTTTCGTTGGGGCCGGAACAGGGGCGTTTCGGTCAATGTTTTTGATCGGCGGCATGTTTGTGGTCTTCCATAATGTTTCGTTCGCGAGCTGCGGAGCCTGGCGGAAACCGCTGAACTCCGCGCCAAACCGGGGGTTCGGCGGCTGCCGGAAAATCGGGCGGTCGGCGAATTTCCCGGCAACAATTGTTCCCAATCTATATATCGGCAGCGCGAAAAATTTCTCCTCTATGTCCGCAAATGTCCGGGGTCTGAAAAGTTTTTGGGGGGGAGTATGGCAAAGCGTAAATACCACGGCACGGCAACTTCTTCGACGGCAAGGACGCCGCCGATCTGTCCTCTATAAGCGTCGCCCCGGGATCGAAATGACGGTCGGCCTACCTCGGCGATCCAGATCTGGCTCTGGGTGTAGCTCGTCTTTGCGCCCATCGCGATCCTGGCCGGGTCCGTGGCCGGCTACTCGAATGCGATCGGGTGGGCCAACAACATCCTCGTCGTCGGGGGCACCGCGCTGGTGCTTGCGACTCTGCTCCTCATCCGCGCCGGCACTTCGATGCCATCGGCACTTCGCTATTCCATTTGCACGTTCCTGCTGGTCGCGATCGCCAACAACCTCGGATTCCGGATCGCCGGACACGATCCCAAACCTCTCGGCTTCCTGGTGCTCATCAGCGGCCTCGCCTATACTGCCGCGCAACGCGCGATTTCGCGGGAACGGAAGCTAGCCGCGGTCGACAGCGAAGTCGCCACGGCGCGTCGCATCCAGACCTCGATCCTTCCCCGTACCCTGCCTGAACTCCGCGGTCTTCGCATGGCCGCATCCTGCCGGCCCATGACCGCGGTGGCGGGCGACTTTTACGACTTTCTCCCACTCGACGAGCGTCGCGTCACGGTACTCGTTGCCGACGTCTCGGGCCACGGCGTGCCGGCGGCCCTCATCGCATCCATGCTGAAGGTCGCGTTCGCATTGCAGGCCGCGCACGCGGCCGATCCCGCGACAGTTCTCACGGCGTTAAACTGCATCCTGAAGGCGTGCTTGACGGCCAGTTCGTCACGGCGGTCTGCGCCCACATCGATGTCGCGGCACACGCGATCACTTACGCCGGCGCCGGGCACCCGCCCGCTATCTTGGTACGCAAAGCCTCGGGCGATGTCCTGGAGCTCGCTGAGAACGGCCTTTTTCTGGGTCCGTTCCGCAACGTGTCCTACACGAATGCTCTCGCGCCGTTCGATCTTGGCGACCGTCTGCTGCTCTACACCGACGGCATCATCGAAGCCACTTTCTCGGATGGCGAGCCTTTTGGTCTGGTGCGCCTGCGGGAATTCGCTGCTGCTCAAGTCAATTCGCAACCCGCAGCGTTTGTGAATGCTCTGATGAATACAGTCTCGATTCACGAGCAGGAGGATGATCTCACAGTAGTCGTGGCAGAGGCGCTGTGACAACGGCGAGTTTTAGCAGCGTGGGCAGTCTTGACTGACGGCGAGTTTTGGAGACTATTCATGGATCGGGAATAAGCCAGGGGATGTCCCGTCCCCACGTCGAGATCTTAGTTAGTTGGCCGTTTGGAGACCGTCACCGAGATTCTTCGCGCGGATAGTGACAAGTCATATAGGGCAACCGAAACATCCAGGCCTGCATCTAACAATATAGAGGCGGCGCACGAGGTTGCGAGATGAAGATCGAACAAGGCGTGGTAATTGGGATGATTGCCGTGGCGCTAATGGCCGCGAATCCTGGGATTTCGGCTTCCATTCCGGATGCCACAGGCGTTCCAACTCAGATTGTGGTGACTCTGCGTCCGGCACCTTGCAGCAGTCAAGCGGCGAACCTGGAAGCCGGCGACGTGACGGTTCTACAGGGCAAAACTCCCGCGCCTGTACTTAGCTTGCAGCGCCTGGCGGGCGACATGGCGGACATGCAACTCTTCGTTTTCCTGGACGATTCCACGCGCTCATCCAGCCTCAGCATCCAGTTGCCCGAGTTGAAGACGTTTCTCGAATCCTTGCCCGCCGCGACCGAGGTAGCGGTCGGTTACATGCGGAACGGGACCTTCACTCTGGCAGAGGCATTCACCCCGGATCACCAGAAAGCAGCCAGCGCCTTGCGTCTACCGGCGGCTATTCCGGGTGAGAATGGCAGCCCTTACTTTGCGCTTTCGGATCTCGTGAAGCATTGGCCGTCGAAACAACCGACCGGCCGGCGAGCAGTGCTGATGTTGACGGATGGCGCAGATCGCTACTACAGCGCGGCGGTTATGGACGATCCTTACGTCGACGCGGCAATCCGCGACACTCTAAAGCAGGGTGTGATGGTCTATTCCATTTATCTTCGCGGCGCGGGCCTCGATGGCCGTAGCGCCTGGGCGACCACCGTCGCGCAGTCCCGTCTCAGCGAGGTCAGCCAGGAAACCGGCGGCTATGCCTACTTCCAGGGTTTCACCGATCCGGTGACGATTTCGCCATTCCTGAATGACTTTCAAGATCGTCTCGATAATCAGTACCAGGTCACTATAGAAGCGTTGAACGAGAAGGGCGTTCAACCCGTGAAGCTGCGGACCGAAGTGCCCGGCCTAAAGATCGAGGGCCCGACGCACATTTATGTGCGGTAGGGCAGTCTTGGCGGGACCGGCGGTGTCGGAGCTGTCAACTGTTCGGCACTGACAATGTCGTGCCCGACAGTAGAAACGATGGGTTCTCAGACAGATCCGAACCACCGTGCCGTGACAAGGGAGGTCACGCAAAGTACGGGAATATTGGCTGTGTACGTGACAAGAGCGGATGCCACAGCGAGGACAAGCGGCGCCACCAGCAGTGGCCGAGACGATCATCATCATGACGCTACCGTGATGAACTATTTCATCCAGCGTCAGGCATGATGGATCTGGAAGAAGCGATACAGGCAAAGGGCTGGGGGAAGCAGCCATTTGCTCTTTGAGCTTAGAACATTCTCGCTTAAACCTGTTTTATGCAGAAATGAGGTGTCGCGATCCACCAAAAGTGCGGAAGACCCACCTGAAAACCGGCCACCAATAGGCCATCACTCAGGACGTTGACTCGACGCGAGGGCGATACCCTCCGTCAACGTGAGCAACGTCTTGAACGAGGAAAAGAAACAATTTTAGGTCCTGTTGTTGGGCCATAACGGTAGCCATTTGGGACATTACCTCTGTGTGGCGGAGACATCAAGAGAAGGTGGCAATCCACGTTTGTGGACCAGTGACGCATGCCCAAATCTTGGCCGACCGAACACCGGCGCTAATCGTCGCTGAGCCGAGGCCGTCGGTTGTCGGCCTGTCACTTCGCTTCGTAGCCGACAAACTCCGGCAGCAAGACGTTGCCAGGATACTCCATGTCCTGATGGATACCGATTTTCGACGAGTAGTAAGCGCTCGCAGTGCTGTACTTCAGCTCGACAAAAAACTTCTCTTCCGACGTTTGCGGCTGCTTCTCGTTCTGCGATATGCGAGAAAGCACGGCCACGCGCTCGTCCGGTGGCGCCTGCATGAAGGGCATGCCGTGCATTTCGCGCGCCAGGGCGTCGATGCGTTTCAACCCCTCGTGCCACTGCGTCTTACGCTCTTCGTCAATCGATTCCGCAAGTCTTCCATCGAGATATGCAGCGACCCCGGCAGCGCGTGCACCCGGCGAGTGATCGTCGGCCGGGACGATCAGCTCCGTCAGCTCGTCCAACATGGCGAACTCTTCGGGAGCGAAAAACTTCAGCGCCCGCTCGCCGGCAAAGCCGCGTTCGACTCCGCCCACTGCAACGGCTGCGGTAGCGCTGATCCGGATCAGCTCGCGCCGGGTTAAATGGTCCTGCTCCGCCATTCAAATCTCTCCTTTGCGGAGCTGGTCCGCCAGATGGTCACACGAGCGCCAGGCGAGGGCCATGATCGTCCATGTGGGATTGTGGCACGATGCACTAACGTGACTGCTGCCATCCACCACTAAGAGGTTCTTCACATCGTGCGATTGTTGGAACTGGTTCAGCACTGACGTCTTCGGATCCGTCCCCATGCGTGCGGTCCCTAATTCGTGAATGGACCAGCCCTCAGTCAGGATTTCATGTCGTGCCTCGACCACCTCAAAACCAGCCTCGTCGAACATCTCCCTGGCCGCATTCACCATGTCCAGTGACATCTTTTTTTCGTTATCGCCATACGTGTAGTGAAAGCGAATCACCGGGATTCCCCATTTGTCTTTCACGACTGGATCGATCTCGATGTGATTCTCATAGCGCGCGAGCACCTCGCCGAAACCCGACAGGCTAATGAATGCGCCAGCGTGGTCGCGAACCGCCTTTTTGTAACTGCGGCCAAACCCGGGCATGGACATGGCATTTCCGGGCTCCATAGTATTTCCACCGAAGCCTTCAAATCCGTAAGCGCGAATGAAGTTCACATTGCGATCCTTGAGATTGCGGAACCTCGGCACGTAGAAGCCTCCGGGCCGCCCGTCATCTAGCGCGCGGGGCTTACCCACCAGATCTTTGACCAGTCCGACAATGTGCGGACCCATGATGTGGTCGCACAGATCGTGGCCTACATGACCGCTGGAATTTCCGATGCCGTTAGGGTAGATCTTGGATTTTGAGAGCAGCATCAGGCGCGCGCTCTCTAGAGTGGAAGCTGCCAGCACCACGGCTTTGCCGCGGGCTTCGTAGGGTTTTCCGGTTTCCGTGTCGACGAATGATACGCCGCGCGCCCGTCCTGACGCCGGATCGACGGTGACCTCATAGGCAGTCGCATTGGTCCGGATCGTGAGATTCCCAGTTTCAAGAGCTGGGTAGATCAGGCCCGTGGGTGAATCGAACGCGGCGTGAATATCGCAACCGCCGGTGTGGCGCTCACACGCTCCCCGGCCGAAACAGCGGCTGCGATATTTGTTATGTTTCAAGCCATCCGTCGTAACACCGGCGCGATAAGGCGTCAGCACGCGGCCCATTCCAGCCAGGCTCTCGCGGAGCATCATTTCCGACTTACTCAGCTTGATCGATCTCTGGAAAATGCTGTCCGGCAGATATTCCAGATTCTCCCTGTGGCCCGAGACGCCGAGGTAGAGATCGACCTTGTCATAGTAGGGCGCCAGGTCCGAGTACGAGATGGGCCAATCCTCGCCGTACCCATCGCGGCTCTTGGCCTTGAAGTCGTAATCGGAAAGTCGCAAGGCAAGACGTCCCCAGATATTGGTCTTCCCGCCCAGGCAGCGCGCGCGAGCCCAGGCATAGGGCGTACCCGTGTAGGGATGGTCCTTTTCGTCCACTACGATGTTCTTGCTGTAATCGCCTTTGCCCCACGATTCGATATACGAATACACATGCTTGTAAGGCGTTCCCTTGGCGTATGGCCGGTCGCGGAAACGGTATTCGGCGGGAGTTAACGAGTGGGTATCAGGGGGAATGTCACCGCGATTTGGATGATCGTACGGCCACTCCATGGACCTGAGCTCCTTGTTGATGTCGAGCTTCTTGCCGGCTTCGAGAAGCAGCACTTTCATGCCGTGCGACGTTAAGACATGCGCTGCCATCCCGCCGGCGGCACCCGAGCCCACGATCACGGCATCGTATACCCGCTTCAGATCGACATCGGCGGCTTGGGGACGATCGGGAGAAAAGAAGTTCACACGCTAGGCCCCCCCCAACCACGCTCCCCAAAGGCTTCGTGTGAATCCTGCCGATTTTCACCCTTACCCACGCCGTTCGTCACCGTCTCGAACGAAGGAACAATCGAACCTTTCCGTCGGCGGATCGCCCGGTCCGTCCGGCAGCAACGCACTTCTACGAAGTCGTGGCTCCAGACATGATACTCGAAGCCAAGTTCGTATTACTACGCCCAAATTCGGTGCGCTGGCGCCGCTCTCACGTCTCACAGTTTCGCCTCAACGCCCCAGGGTTGATCCATCCGCCAACAACAGGATGGAGCGACGATGTCCGCCATTATCGGAAGGTACTCGAACACGGTCTCGCAGCACAAGGAATGCGACCTGAGCCGCCCCTTGTCCGGGGTGCCGATACGTTAAGGGTTCCCCGAGACTTTTGGCTGAAAACTGGGAGAAGCAGGCGATCGTCGATTTTCAAGCCAGGGACACGAGTTTTGATTGGTCCGGTACGCGCCAAGCGGCGCTCGCTAGATCGGACGTCTCTCCACGCGCCGCCGCGGAAGCTAAGATGCCGGAAGAACCGCTTTAGTCGACCGGCCGTAAGGGATATAATTGCCCCACTCTGAGGAGAATTCTATGTACAGAAATAGCACGATCTTGTTTTTCATTTCAGTGACCCTCTGCCTCGGAGAAGCCGACTAGGCGCGGGAGCTATCGGTCTCCGACAGGAAACCGCATCATACGGCTCTCCCCCAAGCTGCTTGGGACACCTGGCATCATGGCCACCCAAAAGGGTTAGCAGGATACCCGCAAACAGGGTCAATGCCGGGCGCTGCGAATCGAACGCCTCGCACCGAATTCGCCGTGCATGCCTAGAGTCAGAAATTTCTTCAGTTTTGAGCAATTTTGAACAGACGATAAAAACAAAAAGTGCTATTCGTGTTTAATATTTGTGCGAAGTAAGGGAAAGTCAAGGATTATGCCAACGGATTTATGTAGTTCCTGGGCGAAGGAATCAAACCTAATCTAGCTCATTTGCGACTTGAGGAGAAAGAGGAACTATGAATCTCCCGAAGATAATCGAAGAACTTCGCGAGGAGCGTGCGTGCCTTGAAGAGGTGCTCATAGGTCTCGAGAGGTTGGCGCTTAAGCGAGCGCCTCGAAGGGGCCGGCCACCGGCATGGAGCAAAGTAGCCAGTCTCACGGCACCGAAGAACGGGAATGGCCCGAACGAATCAATGAATGGGGCGCCCCGTCTAGCTGCTTCTGCTGGGAAACTAAGTCATTAGTCGTTTCCCCGCACCTCCAAGTACGTTGTATTGGACCTCCCCCGTTAGGATGTGTGTCTGTGACTCAATCCCGTTCCGAAGACATTCTGGCTGATTTTGCCCATCAGCTACGGCAGCCTCTCAGCACGCTCGAGACGTTGGCGTTCTATCTGGATCTCATCGCCAAGCCGGAAGACGCCCAGGTTCACGAGCAACTGCGGCGAATGCATGCGGAAATCGCCCACACCGACCAGGTACTTCTCGATGGCTTGTGTGCACTTCGCGCCTTTTTTTCAAGCCAGGGCTACTCCGTGCCCGCCGGCGTTCCACCAGCCGCGGCGCCGAAGGCTGGGACGTGTTAACTGCTTGTACCGGATTCCGATGCGAGTGACCAATATTGTACAGATTCGGGCAAGTTTTTGGACTACAAGTTAAGTGCACCGCTAGAACTCGTAATCGCTCAGAGCGTTGCCCTCCGATTTTGCCGGCCAACCCTCTCTGAGTTCCGAGACAACGAACTCTACCTGCGCATGGTGAAGAGGATGAAACACTGCTATGGCGCGGCACCGCTGCTTGTTTCGGAGGTCCTACATACCGAAGTGAGGAGGGCCGGCCAGCACCTCGTGGACGCTCTGGCCGAGGAGGAGTCTCGATACCAAGAGGAGCTAGGAGGCGAGGGTATCCGGCAATGGAAGGAATCACGAAAAGCTGTCGAGCGACGGGCAGTGGATTATACTGCGATAATCAAGCTCTACCTCGAAGCCATCAGGACGGTCTTTCCTAAATCGTTAAACTGACCGGAGAGCTAGCGCACACATTTGAAAGTGAAGAACACGGCTGAGTCGATGCCGCGATCCAGGCGAATCCAGGTCGCGAATTGGCGCGTGTGTGAAGCCGAAGTCATTGAAAAACCTGGAAGTGAAATCGTTGAATTTTACCGTAAAATGTGCAAAATGGTTATGTAAGTCTAGGAACCGAGCGCCCGCCGGTCTAGAGCATACCGTGGCGGCCAGCTACGAGGTTTGGGAGCGTCACTGTGAGCCTAAGAAACCGCACCACCGCTAGTGGCCATGCCCGGCGAGTTCGCGGTCCCAAGCCGCTTACAGACCAGCCCGCAAAGTTGCACTTTGACCCCAAGATCCTTCTGACCCAGATCGGAGACGGAAGGACGACTATCGATTACAGGAGTGGGCAGAGGATCTTCGCTCAGGGTGACCCTGCGGATGCAATATTCTACATCCAGCAAGGCAAGGTCAAGCTCACGGTGGTATCCAAACCAGGACGCGAAGCAGTCCTCGCCATACTGGGGACCGGCGACTTTTTCGGGGAAAGCTGTCTTGCGGGTCAGCCCATCTGGATGAAAGCTGCCACTGCGATGGGCGACTCAACAATTATTCGCGTGGAGAAGCAAGCCATGATCCCGCTGCTTAGGCAGGAGCCCGCGTTCTCAGAACTTTTCATGACGCATCTGCTGTCCCGAAACATTCGGATTGAGGAGGATCTGATGGATCAGCTCTTCAACTCCAGCGAGAAGCGTCTAGCGCGAATTCTTCTGCTACTGGCAAACTTTGGCAAGGAGACGAAACCTGAGCCCCTGATCGCGAAGATCAGCCAGGAAACGCTAGCGGACATGATTGGCACCACTCGTTCGAGGGTCAGCTTTTTCATGAACAAATTCAGGAAGCTTGGCTTTATTGAGTACAACGGCGGGTTGAAGGTGCACAGTTCGCTCCTCAATGTAATCCTACTCGACCAGGAACCCCGCAGAGCCGGGCAGCAAGCCGCTGCTTCCAGAGCGGCGTCGGCACGATCAGAAGAATAGTGCCAACTTGAGCAATATTGAACAGACGGCACCCCCTCCCAAGACTTATCCTACCTATCTCCTAGGGATTTTCTTAGGGCGCTGGCCCCCGACAGCATGCCGACTCCTGCCATCAAGCGGTCCGGACTCGAAGCTCTTCCCATCAGCGGGCCGGTTCCATACACCACAGGCCAGTCGCCAGCCCTCGATAGCGCTGCTATGTTGGCCCTCCACGAATGGCTCAACCGCCGGCGGTTCAGGCTGTTCGGCGATCTGCGGCCATGGGACCAACAGGACGCCTTAGCAGAGACCTTCACTCGGACGCTGGAATTCGCGGACCGGATGCGCGATCCCGGCGCGCTCTACGGAGCGTGTTTCGCGATCGGGTTGCGCGTGCGGGCACAGCGCATAAGCGAATACATCCGGGAGCGTCGCAGCGCGGCGCCTGGCGCGGAGCCGCTGGTGCGGTGGCATCCGGAGCGTCACCTGTTTGAAAGATGTCGCCGCACGAGTGCGCTGCTCGCTATCGGTGGCCTCCAGGCATCTGACCGGGAAATACTTTTCCGGTTCTACTTCAAGGGGCAGACGCAGGAGCAGATCCAGATCGAGATGCAGTTGACCGCAACGCAGTTCCGGCTGCGCAAGAGCCGGGCCATCAGCCGGGCCCGGCTACGTGCGCGCGCCATACTGGACGATGTCCGGATCAGCCGATACGGCGGAAACAATGCGGAGTTAGGAGCGCGGTTCCATGCTTGAAAAAGGAGTGGTGGACGTTCGGGATACGGAGCTTCAACCACTCCCAAGCTCACCATTGAAGGGCTCGAATTCGCCGGTTTCTGAAGGGCCCCTATCGCGCGACGAAATGGAACGACGGGCGCTGCTCGCCTCCGAAACGCGCTTCCGTCGCTTATTTGAAGCTGCAAGAGACGGAATACTGCTCCTCGATGCGGACACGGGAGAGATTACCGACGTGAATCCATTCCTCGAAGAGCTCTTGGGGTACTCTCGCGAGCAGTTTCTGCACCAGAAACTCTGGGAAATCGGCCTATTTGAAGATGTCGAAACATGCAGGCGCACTTTTGCGAGACTCCAACAGGATTGGTATGTGCGTTATGAGAACCTACCGCTGCGACATAAACTCGGAGGGCGCGTTGAAGTGGAGTTTGTCAGCAACATCTACGAGGTCAACGGCCAGAAAGTAATCCAATGCAACATTCGCGACATCACCGAGCGCAAGCGAGCAGCCAGCGCGTTGCAGGAGAGTGAGGAACGATTCCGACTGACGTTTGATCAAGCTGCTGTTGGTATCGCGCATGTGTTACCCGATGGACAGTTGCTGCGTATCAACCAAAAGTTCTGCGATATTGTTGGCTATTCGCGCGAGGAGTTGTTAGCGGGGAAGTTTCAAGATATCACTTATCCTGGCGATCTGGAGGCGGACTTGGCGCATGTGCACCGTATGCTCGCCGGCGAGATACAGTCGTACTTGATGGAGAAGCGCTATGTCCGGAAGGACGGTTCTCTAGTCTGGATTAATCTTACGGATGCGCTCGTGCGCACCTCTTCGGGCGATCCTACGTATTTCATCTCGGTGGTTCAAGATATCACCGAGCGGAAGCAATTGGAAGAACAGCTCCTCCAGGCCCAAAAGATGGAAGCAATAGGCAGGCTGGCAGGTGGAGTAGCCCACGACTTCAATAACCTGCTAACGGTCATAGTCGGATACTGTGAGATCCTACTGAAACGACTTGAAGACCAAGATCCCATTCGCGAGCAGATCAACGAAATCAAGACGGCCGGCGGAAAGGCTGTAACGTTAACCGCGCAGTTGCTTGCCTTCAGCCGCCGCCAGATTGTGAAGCCAGAGGTGGTTGATTTGAACATGGTCGTGGCGGATATTGAGCATCTCCTGCATCGTTTGATCGGTGAGGATGTTCGACTGATCACTACTGTTGAAACCGGGCTCTGGCTTGTGAAGGTCGACCGGGGGCATTTTGGGCAGGTCATCATGAACCTGCTAGTCAACGCTCGTGACGCCATGCCCCAGGGTGGCACTATCACCCTTCAGGCGGCCAACGTAAGCTTGGATGACGAGTATGCTCCCAGCCACGTGGGAGTCCAGCCAGGTTGTTACGTGATGCTGAGCGTCAGCGACACGGGATGCGGAATGGATGCGCAGACTAAAGCTCGGATGTTCGAGCCTTTCTTCACCACCAAGGAGCAAGGTAAGGGTACGGGCTTGGGGCTGTCGACCGTCTACGGGATAGTCAAACAACACAACGGATATATCGTGGTGGATAGTACACAGGGAGAGGGATGTACCGTCAAGATTTACCTGCCAAGGGTCGAAGGAGCCGTTACGGCGTGCGCCGAACCGGCGGCCGAGGTGAAGCGAACTCGTGGTACGGAAACCGTTCTGCTTGTCGAGGACGATGATCAACTACGGCATCTGACCTCCCAGATCCTGCGAGGCCAGGGTTATACCGTGCTTGAGGCCAATAGCGGCCCTGAAGCACTCCTGATATCTGAGCGGCATCCCGGTCCAGTTCAGCTGATGTTGACCGACATAGTAATGCCCGGGATGAATGGCTACGTTCTGGCTGAGCGGTTGAGGCTGTCACGTTCGGACACCGTGATACAGTTTATGTCCGGTTACCAGGGAGACCTATGTCGGCATCAGGGACCAATGCCTCTTGACAGCTCGATAATGATTAAGCCGTTCACACCAGGTCGGTTACTCGAAAAAATCCGTGGCGTACTGGATGCCGGAGTAAAGGCGTCCAATGTTGACACAATGTCGGCGTCTCAGGGCTTCTGAAAGTATTGCAACCCTGAACGCAATCAGCCATCAGCACCAGTGAAAAAGAGGAAGACATCATGGTAAAACAACGGAACAAGCCGGCTTTAACAGTCGATCCAAACACGAAGGCACCAAATGGGTCCCCTGGAATCGACGGAAACGGGCAGGGAAAGATAGAGAAAATTGCCACACGCGCGTACCAACTGTGGTTGGACCGAGGAGGCCCGCACGGATCACCTGAAGAGGACTGGTTGCATGCGGAACAAGAACTGCAAACCGGAGAGGTGTCAGGGATGGACTAAAAACCAGATCATCGGAGCAGCTGGCCATCAGCCAGGCCGCTGCGTGCGAGCCCTGCTGGCCGACATTCGGGTCAACAGATGTGGCGGAAACGTGTTGGTTTGCCGATTTACTCTTTTCAAAGGGATATTGCGTGTTAGGAGTGTGCTGCCATGCTTGAAAAAAGAGTGCAGGATGTTCAGGATACGGAGCTTCAACCACCCCCAAGCCCACCATTGAAAGGTTCGAATTCGCCGATTTGTGAAGGGCTCCTATCGCGCGACGAAATGGAACGCAGGCGCATGGAGGCCGGGGAGGATTTGTTGCATGGGCTCTCCCATTCCCACGTGGTGGCCAAGTTCGGCGTTAGCCGAACTACCGCTTCGCGTTGGCACCGAGCGTTGACGGCGAACGGGCTGGAGTCCCTACGAAAGGCTAAGGCGCCCGGAAGACCCAGCCGCCTCACGCCAGAACAGAAGGCACAAATTGCCGACCTGTTTGACCAAGGCACTTTGGCTCTCGGCTTCTCTGAAAATCGCTGGACAGCTGCGCTACTGGCCAGGGTTATCGAGGACCGTTTCAGCGTGCGCTACAGTTTGGATCATGTCGGGCGACTTCTGGCTAAATTAGAACCGACACGGAACTGAGCACATCCAACACGCCTGTCCGTGTAGTCGCCTTATCTGGCCAAAATGTTTGATTTTGTAGCGCTTACGCTGCAAATTAGGGTTCAAACACTTTGTTTGAATGTATAGGTGAGGTCCTCCTGATGGTTGAGCAAAAATGCTTGCTGAGACCAGCCCGTTGCTGGCTCAGAAACCAAGTCAGGAGGACCCTATGAGTAGTATTGACTATATCGGATTCGA
>Ga0326728_10015866_pt1 | contig 15530 bp, 11 predicted proteins | sample MB3enrmetagenome_FD_207602 | JGI IMG/M metagenome (GOLD analysis project Ga0326728, IMG submission 207602) | Lab enriched peat soil microbial communities from McLean, Ithaca, NY, United States - MB31MN | ecosystem: Environmental > Terrestrial > Soil > Wetlands > Peat | place: USA: New York...
CGTAAACCGTCACAGGATGCTGGCAGGATTAACTTTTCTTTCATTGCGCCGTCGTGACCGGACGGCCATGACGTCATAATGGAAGACAGAACGCGGCAAGCCTGCCCACCGCCCGAAGAGAACCTGCCATGAAGCTGCACCGCCTCGCCCTCGGCCTTCTCATGCTTGCCCTGTGCGAACCGGCGCTCGCCGCCGGGGGCGCCGGCGCCGAGCAAAGCGAAGGCCCGACCTCGGACCTCTGGCTCGCCATGACGATCTATGCCGGCGGCATCACCATCGGCAAGGTGGACATGGACGCGAAATTCGTCGGCGACAAATATCACGTCGTCTCCAACCTGCAGACCAGCGGCGTGGTCAACGCCTTCTGGCAGTCGCAGATCCAGGCGAGCTCCAACGGCAAGATCGACGGTCGCGATTTCGAACCGGAGCTATATGACTCCTTCTACACCGGCCACACCGAGAACCATCAGGAAGTTTCACTGACCTACGAGAATGGCACGCCGGTGCGCCTCTACGCCAGCCCGCCCTATTCGACGACGGGCTACGAAGTGAAGCCGGAGGAAAAGAAATCGACCGTCGATCCGTTGAGCGCGGTGGTCCTCATCGCCTCCGGCGCGGGGGCTTCGCCCAACAATCCGTGCAGCGTGCTGGCGCCGGTCTATGACGGCCGCCGCCGCTACAATGTCGAACTGACAAAGGTGAAGGAAATAACGGTCAAGATGGACAACGGCCTCTACCACGGACCGGCGCTGCTCTGCTCCATCAAGTACAAACAGATTTCCGGCTACAAACCGCGCGTCCTCAAGGACGCCAATTTCCCGGCGATCAGCGCCTGGGTGGCGATGTTTCCGAGCGCCAGCGGACGCAGCTTCGCCGTCCCTCTCAGAGTCTGGGCGGATACGCAATACGGCGTAATCGCGGTGGTGGCGACGCAGCTCAGGATCGACGGCGCCGAGCCGAAATCCGCGGGCGGCTGATTTGCCGGCGCGGGTTCGGTTGGGCTTGTTTCAGCGACCGATGAGAGCCTAAGGATCGAGCGCGGCCAACAGCGGCACCAGCGCGGCGCTGACCGGCACGGCGATGCCGTGGCGCTTGGCCTTGCGCACGATCACGCCGTTCCTCGCATCCCATTCCATGGCGCGGTGTGCCATGCGGTCGGCGTACATCGAATTGCCTTCGTCCGGTCGGGCTTTCAGGAACGCCGCGATCTGCCGTTCGATCAGCCCCTCGTCGAGCTTGGCGCCTTCGGCGCGGCCCACGGCCACGCATTCGCGAAGGATCGCGCGCGCGACATCGGCGATGCCCGGCTTGTGGAAGACCGACAGCGTCTGGCCCGTCAGCGCCAAGATCGCCCCGCTCGGCGCGTTGAGGCAAAGCTTCATCCAGGCGCGGCTGAGAAGATCGTCACTCACCGACGCGTCCACGAAGGAGCCTTGGAACAACGCGCAAAATTCGCGCCCCGCGGCATCGTCGGCCACGGTCAGAAGCGCGCACCGGTGCCATTCGACCTCGCCAGGCGCCGTGCGCGTAACCGGAAGCTCGACGACCACCGGAACGATGCTCGTTCCCGGCGGGACGAACGGGGCGACATTCTCGCGCTGCTCCACGCCGTTTTGTAAGACCGCGACTTTCGTGTTCGGCCCCACCGCCGCGCCCAGCCACGCGGCGGCCGACGGCACTTGATGCGCCTTGACGCACAAGAGAACCCAATCGGCGGGCGCGACCGCTTTTTCTTCGGTGACGACATGCGCGGGGAAAACCTTCGCCGCATCGCCGCGCTTGCGCACCACGAGGCGCTCGAACGGTTGGCGCGCGCAGAACGTCACCGCGCGGCCGGCTTCGCTCAGCGCCGCGCCCACGCTGCAGCCGATGGCGCCGGCGCCGATAACCGCAATGCGCATGTCCGTTTTGCCTGGTCGGTCTCAAAAATCGAATAAGCCCCGCGTCACCGCGCGTCAATGACAGCGGTTTGCAACGTATGGTAGCTTCATGCTGGGGGGAAAATGCATGTCTGCAAGAATGCTATCCGCAATCGCAGTGTCGGCATGCTGCACGCTGTTTTCGGCCGCGGCACAGACCGACTGCAAGCCGCTTGGTCTCATCACCTCGGTTAACCTCGTGCCCGCGCAAAACAAACGGGCCGATTTCATACCGGTTGAGATCAACGGCGTAGCGAAGCTGATGCTGCTCGACACCGGCGCCGTCTACTCTTCGCTCAGCAACGCGGCCGTCGACGAGCTGCATCTGGACCGTCAAAACGGCAATTTCGAAATGTACAATGTCCAAGGACAATCGACGAACCAGTTCGTTGTTGCCGTGCTTACCATCGGTCGACTGAAGGCCAAGGTCGCGTTCCCGGTCTGGCCGGGAAAATTCAACGGCGATCCGGCGGCCGGCATGATCGGGGCCGATATATTGAGTCATTACGATATCTCCGTCGATTTCGGGTCCGATAAGCTTGATCTGCTGTCCCAGGATCACTGCGAAGGCAAGGTCGTCTATTGGCCTGCCGACACCGTGGCGGTTCTGCCCATAGATTTGCTGTACTCGGGCCACATCGTCATTCCCGTGACGCTCGACGGCGAACACATGACTGCCTTCCTCGACACCGGCGCCAGCTCATCGACCCTGACGATCCCCGGCGCCCGTCGCTATTTCGACTTCAAGCTCGGCTCAGCCGACGCCCCGCAACGCGGCAATCTGACGGGCGATCCGGAAGACACGATTTATCATCGCGTGTTCAAAACCCTGGATTTGAACGGCATACTCGTGAGCAATCTCGATGTCGACATCATTCCGGACAAGGTCGGCCACAAGATCGAGAACATTCCCGAGACCGGAACGCGACTTACCGACCCTCGCAAGGATGAAAACAAGCCTGTCATGCTGATCGGGATGGACGTGCTCAGGCATCTGCACATCTACATCGCCTACAATGAGAAAAAACTCTATGTCACGCCGGCGACCGCGCCGGTCGCCGCGCCCTCTCACTGACGACGCGCGCGGCTTTCGATGAGCTTGAGCACTTGGCGCGCCGCGTCCGGGATGTTGCTGCCCGGCCCGAAGATGGCGGCGACGCCCGCCTCTTTCATGGCTGCATAATCCTGCGGCGGGATCACGCCGCCGAGGACCACAAGCGCGCCCGTGCCTTGCCGCTTCAACGCGGCGATCAATTGCGGGATCAGCGTCAGATGTCCCGCCGCCTGGCTGGAGACGCCCACCACATGCACGCGGCGCGCCGCGGCTTCTTGCGCCACTTCCTCTGGCGTCAGGAACAGCTCGGCAATGTCGACGGCGAAGCCGATGTCGGCGAAGGCGGTGGCGATGACCTTGGCGCCGCGATCGTGACCGTCCTGTCCCATCTTCGCCACCAGAAGGCGCGGCGGCGTGCCGGCGGATTTGGCGAACGCTTCCACTTCGCCTTTCAGCGCGGCGAATTCGTTGTCGCCGTCGAAGGCCGCGCCGTAGACGCCGGAGATCGTGCGGATTTCGGCGCGGTGGCGCGGATGCACCGACTCGATCGCGGCGGAAATCTCGCCGACCGTGGCGCGAGCGCGCGCGGCCCCGATCGCGAGTTCAAGCAGATTGGCGTTGCCCGCCGCGCCCGTTCGCAAAGCCGCGAGCGCCGCTTCGGCTTTCGCCGCGTCGCGCCCGGCCTTCACTTTCTCGAGCCGCGCGAGCTGGGCGGCAAGCACGGCGGCATTGTCGATGGTGCGCACCTCGATCGTGTCGGCCTTCTCCGCCTCGAAGCGATTGACGCCGACGATCACGTCCTCGCCCTTGTCGCTGCGGGCCTGGCGCCGCGCCGCGGATTTCTCGATGGCGAGCTTGGCGTCGGCGACGCATTGCGTCATCCCGCCCTTCCGTTCCACCTGATCGATGATCGTCTTGGCGTGAAAGGCGAGCGCGTGGGTCAGCGCCTCGACGTAATAGGACCCGCCAAGCGGATCGACGGTTCTGGCGATCTGCGTCTCGTGCTGCAGGATGAGCTGCGTGTTGCGGGCAATGCGGGCGGAAAACTCCGTAGGCAGAGCGATCGCCTCGTCGAACGAATTGGTGTGCAGCGATTGCGTGCCGCCGAGCACCGCCGCCAGCGCTTCGTAAGCGGTGCGCACGATGTTGTTGTAGGGGTCCTGTTCGGTCAGTGACACGCCGGAGGTCTGGCAATGGGTGCGCAGCATCAGGCTTTCGGGCTTTTTCGCGCCGAAGCCGGTCATGATCCGCGACCACAGCAGGCGCGCGGCTCTGAGCTTGGCGATCTCCATGAAGAAATTCATGCCGATGCCGAAAAAGAAACTGAGCCGCGGCGCGAAATCGTCGATCTTGAGGCCACGCGCCAAGGCGGCACGCACATATTCGATGCCGTCGGCCAGCGTGTAGGCTAGCTCCTGCACCGCGGTCGCGCCGGCCTCGTGCATGTGATAGCCGCTGATGGAAATCGTATTGAACTTCGGCATGTGCCGCGCCGCGTAGGCGATGATGTCGGCGGCGATGCGCATGGAAGGCGCCGGCGCATAGATATAGGTGTTGCGTACCATGAATTCCTTCAGAATATCGTTCTGGATGGTGCCTTTCAGCCGCGCCGGCACGACGCCCTGTTCTTCCGCCGCGACGATGTAATTCGCCATGATCGGGATCACCGCGCCGTTCATGGTCATCGACACGCTCATCTTGTCGAGCGGAATGCCGGCAAAGAGGATTTTCATGTCCTCGACGGAATCGATCGCCACGCCCGCCTTGCCCACGTCGCCGGCGACGCGCGGATGGTCGCTGTCGTAGCCGCGGTGCGTCGGCAGGTCGAAGGCCACCGACAAGCCCATCTGCCCCGCAGCCAAATTCTTGCGGTAAAAGGCGTTCGACTCCTCGGCGGTGGAAAATCCGGCATATTGGCGGATGGTCCAGGGCCGGCCTGCGTACATCGTCGCGCGCACGCCGCGCAGGAACGGCGCCAAGCCGGGAAGCGTAGCCGTTTCGAGCCCTTCGAGATCGGCCGCGGTGTACAGCGGCTTGATCGCAAACCCTTCCGGCGCCGTCCAAACAAGACTTTCCGGCGCGCGGTCCTTCAACTCGCGCGCCGCGCGCTCACGCCAGGCTTTTGGCAAATCGTCGGCCATGCCACACTCCGGGGCGGGGGGAGTATCGCACGCGCGTAAGACGGTCAAATATCCGTAACCGGACTGTCAGCAAACCGTCGCAATGCTCCGCATACGGAGTTTTACGTGGATAAGTCGGCGGGACTCCATGTCTCGATCAACCCACAAGATATTGGGCCGCCATGCCCTTGACAAAAGCCTAATAGTATGAGAACAAACGCTGATATTGATTCGGTTAGTGATTCGGTCGGATTTTGTTCGCTCTGCGTTCTTGCTGTGAACGAGCGCATTTATCCCTTGACAGCAAGTACGGTTGCGGAGGGCTAAATGGGTCTTGTTAGCCTCCGCTTTCGCGACCTCGAATTCAACGACTATGATTGGCACAGACAGGAAGGGATAACGCCTGTGCCTGAGATTCCCCGCCATTTTGAAAATTGCGCGTTTTACCTTTACGCCAAGACGCCCAAAGGCACGAAAGGACCAATCGCGTCCGGGGTTTTGGTGAGCATTACCTCGGACATTAACGCCCCCACCTATGGGCTTGACGATCTGATACCGGATTATCGCCCCGTCAGGCATGTCTATGCCGTTACCAGTGCACACGTCCTACCTTCTGGGGCCTCACTCATTCGCATGTCGCTCTTTGGCGGGACGCCGAAAACAATCGAATTAGAGCCACACGAATGGGAGTTTCTGGCAGGCGGCCATGATATTGCAGCCGTTGACATAACCGAGAAATTTGAACCGAAAGAAAATTACGTCGCAGTCGATGACCAAATATTTCTGACTGAAGAATTTATCGAACGCCTCTTAGTAAACATCGGCGAAGACGGATTTATGATCGGCCTTTTTGCAGATGAACCAGGCCGCAATAGAAATGCACCGTTAGCGCGGTTTGGGAACATCGCGGCAATGCCCCGCGAAGATAATCCAATTGAACAAGGCCACGGCACATCCCATCCGAGCTTTCTTTTCGACATGCGCTCTCGCACAGGATTCTCCGGTTCCCCCGTATTCATATATCGCAAGGGCGATTACGATATGTCGTACTTCACGCATGGAAGTGTGCGACCGCCTACCATCAAGAAAAAAAACCATCCGTTTTTGCGTCTTCTCGGCGTCCATAGCGGACAATACCCAGATCGGCTACCATTCCACGTCGAGAAATCAGCCATCAAAGAAGGTAAGATTGAGTGGAATAAAAAGGCGCGCCTTCTCGTTCCGAGTAGTGTCACGATTGTCGCGCCCGCATGGGAGATAACCAAATTGCTCAAGCTCAAGAAGTTCGCTGACGCTCGAAAGGCACGGGATGCTAAGGCACAGGAAGAAGGTCCGCGCATTATTCCAGAGGTAGCCGAAGCTGTCTCGGAATCCGGTAATCCCTCCCATAAAGAGGATTTCACGAGTCTGCTAAACGTGGCAGCACGAACGCCGCCACAAGACGATTGAACATCGCTTCGTGCGAATAGCGCATGTTGCGGCGATAGCTGAACTCGCTGACGTACTTCCAAAGATGCTTTGCTGAAACGTGGACGTGCGTGCCGCGTACCGCGCGCTTGAACTGACTCCAATGCCCTTCGATTGTGTTCGTGTGGAAAGAACCCCGCACCCATTCTTCCGCCGAATGCTGCACGCGGCCATGCTGACGGAACGAATGGCGCAAATCATTGTAGGCTCCGGCTTCATCGGTCGCGACGAGGCTTTCGGGGTGTACATTCCGCAGCACAATCGGCTCAAGGGTATTTTGTGTCGTATCCGCTACAGGACCAGCCAGAATGCGACCGCCGCGTTCAACCATACCCATGACGATCATCTTGTTTGTGCCATGCCGCGAGCGTTCCTGGCGCTTCTGTTTGCCGCCAATGAACGTTTCGTCAATCTCGACAAAGCCCGACAGCATTCCCTTGTGGTCCGCTTGGGCCATAAGTTTGCGAAGCTCATGCGCCATCCGCCACGCTGTTTTGTAGGTGCAGCCGATTTGGCGCTGTAGCTCTTTCGCAGCGACGCCGTGGCGCGTGCTGGTCATTAGATACATGGCGAAGAACCAGTGCGTGAGCTTCGTGCGGCTCTTGTGGAAGATCGTGTCGGCGCATGGGTAAATGTGAAAGCCGCAAGCTTGGCAGGCATAGGCCCGGCGCTTGGTCATGGCGTGAAACTGACGTTCCTCACGGCAATTCGGGCACATCGTCTTCGTGCCGCCGAAATTGATTTCCATGAGCTTCGCCAGACAGGCCGCGTCGTCGGGATATTCAGTTTGGAATTGTTTGAATGTGTACTTCATTGCCTTCAATCCTCACTTGCTGTATGTATATAGCAAATGAGGTACTTGCTGTCAAGGGATAAATGCGCTTTAGCGCCGATGTTGGTATGGCGCCAACTTCTTGGCCTGCCCATCTCTACTTGGGGAAGCCGTAATAGACCCGCAGCCAGCGGATGGGCGGTCTCAAGCGCATCCTCATCCACGGTCGCCAGACGGCCGTCTGAACAAAATAAGCATAGCCGTGTTCCTGCCGGCGCGTAAGCGCTCGGTAGTTGTCTACGATCAGTGCGTCGCCCCGGCGCAGGACGATCTTGCGCGCCTTCTTTTCCTCGACGACCTTTTGAATGCTCCTTACGAGTGCCCCAACCGCAGCGTTGTGGTCGGCCGTTGCGTCTCCGCGTTTGGGAGCAAGCCTGTTCGGATCGAACGACAGCCAATACTCGGATGGGGTGGGGCCCCCATACAGAATACGTTTGTTCGGTTTCGACTCGTCGTGCGCGATCTTGCGCCTGTTCCATTTGTCGAAGAAATCGAATGCCTCTTCGTGCAAGAGCCTCCGCTGATCCTCCGACAGCTTTTCGACGACTTCATCCGCCCGGACGAGATAGATCGGATCGGCGATCGGGTTCTCGATGCAGGCGAACAGCAGGATGCGCGCGGCCGCCTCGCGCTCATCCTTGGCCATGGGAGATTTTTCGGGTGTCGCAGTTCGATATCGCAGAGGCATATCGGTACCATCGTCGAACTGACTTATCTCGGCCGCGGTCTCGGTGATGAGATCGTGATAGACGGGATCGTCCTGCAACTTGGGACGCAGCTTTGTTCCGGTTGCCGCGACCAGCGCGGAGGCGATTAGGTTGTAACAGCCTTTTTCCATGAGCGCCTTCGCCGCATCACCGACTTTCTTACGGCTCGGATGTTGCGGATCGTCCTCCAGCGCCTTGGCGAGGCTTGCTTGAGGAAATCTTCGCGAGAAAATCCCTCTGACGATCAGAAACGGTTCCCCGCCGTCATCGATGAATCCCTCCAGTCGGCGCTTGAGATGATAGGGAAGGTGCCCCCTGAGCCCTTTGCCAAAGCTGTCGGCGTTTTTGTTGAAATACCCCGCGAATTCGTCTTGGGTATATTCACGTGTGATCCATCTGACCACCCACGCCAACTTCGCCCAGAATTTTAGCCGCAGGCGCGACGGAACGAACCACCAGATCGGCCCAAAGAAAATCCGGACGAGCAGCGGAAAGTTGAAGTTGATCGTCTGGTCGCGAACGGCTTGCTCGCGAGGCGGGCACTTGCCGTCCTTGGGCCCAGGACTCTCTGCCTGCCCATTCTGCTCTACCGTGTTTGGCTGGGAAGTGTCGCTGCCACCGGGCGTCACGACACCATTCGCGGCAGCCGCTTGCTGACTTCCGTGGGATGATCCGTCAATTGCACAGAAATCAATCATCGCCCCCACCCCCACGAGCACGATTTCGTGCCACTGATAACGTTACGTCACATTGCTTAACACCCTCAAGGTACTTAACAAAATTCCGCCAGGGTGAGACTTCCTCGCGCCAGCTGCCGCTTCTTTGGGCTTGCGACTGTCACAAAAACTGACCAAATATTGGACAAATTCAGCGACATCGATGGTTAACCGCACCAAGCTGTCTTGCCTCCTTGACGGCTCGATCAGACAGAATGTTCCTGATACGTTCTGGACTGCTCCAGTCGAGTCGCGGGCCTTGTGGGGAACCGGCCGCTCGGCCAAAGCTTGCAGTTTCGCCAGCCCGTAACTCGGAAGCGTCCAAGACTGACACCATGCTCAAAAACATCTCCATCCGCGGCGCGCGCCAGCACAATCTGAAGAACATCGACGTCGATATTCCGCGCGACAAGCTGACGGTGATGACCGGGCTGTCCGGCTCGGGCAAATCCTCCCTCGCCTTCGATACGATCTATGCAGAGGGCCAGCGGCGCTATGTGGAATCGCTGTCGGCCTATGCGCGCCAGTTCCTGGAGCTGATGCAGAAGCCGGACGTCGACCACATCGAAGGCCTGTCGCCGGCGATTTCCATCGAGCAGAAGACGACCTCGAAGAATCCGCGCTCGACCGTCGGCACGGTGACGGAGATCTACGATTACCTGCGCCTGCTCTACGCCCGCGTCGGCGTGCCCTATTCGCCGGCGACCGGCCTTCCCATCGAAAGCCAGACCGTCAGCCAGATGGCCGACCGCGTTTTGGCGCTGCTCGAAGGCACGCGGCTTTATCTCAACGCGCCCATCGTGCGCGGCCGCAAAGGCGAATACCGCAAGGAATTCGCCGAGCTGCAGAAGAAGGGTTTCCAGCGCGTCAAGGTCGACGGCAAATATTACGAGATCGCCGCGGTTCCCGCGCTCGACAAGAAGCTGAAGCACGACATCGAAGTGGTGGTCGACCGCATCGTCGTGAAGCCCGACCTCGGCAACCGCCTGCCGGATTCGATCGAGACCGCGCTCAAGCTCTCCGACGGGCTGGTGATCGCCGAATTCGCCGATCAAAAGAATGACGATGGCTCGCCCAAGCAATTGCTAATGTCGTCGAAATTCGCTTGTCCGGTGTCCGGATTCACGATTTCGGAGATCGAGCCGCGGCTGTTTTCGTTCAATTCGCCGCACGGCGCCTGCCCGGTCTGCGACGGGCTCGGCACGCAGCTCTATTTCGATCCGGCGCTGATCGTGCCCGACGAAACGCTGCCCTTGCGCAACGGCGCGCTGTCGCCCTGGCACAAATCGTCCTCGCCTTATTATCTGCAGACGCTGGAGGCGCTGGCGCGGCACTACAAATTCTCGCTCAACCTGCCGTGGGAGGATTTGCCCAAGAAGGTGCAAGACGTGATCCTCTACGGTTCTGGCGAGGACGAGATCAAATTCATCTACGACGACGGCATGCGCCGCTACGAGACCAAAAAGACCTTCGAAGGCGTCATCCCCAACATGCAGCGCCGCTACAAGGAAACGGACTCCTCGTGGATCCGCGAGGAGATGGAGCGCTATCAGGACACCTCGCCGTGCGATGCCTGCGGCGGTTATCGCCTGAAACCCGAAGCGTTGGCGGTGAAGATCGCCGGCCTGCACGTCGGCCAAGTGTGCGAGAAGTCGATCAAGGCGGCCGACGCTTGGTTCCGCGATCTCGACAAACAGCTTACCGCGCAGCAGCGCGAAATCGCCGCGCGCATCTTGAAGGAAATCCGCGCCCGGCTGAAATTCCTCAACGATGTCGGCCTCGAATATCTGACACTGGCGCGCGCCTCGGGCACGTTGTCGGGCGGGGAAAGCCAGCGCATTCGCCTGGCCTCGCAAATCGGTTCGGGGCTGACCGGCGTGCTCTATGTGCTCGACGAGCCGTCGATCGGCCTGCATCAGCGCGACAATGTGAAATTGCTCGAGTCGCTGAAAGGCCTGCGCGATCTCGGCAACACGGTGATCGTGGTCGAACACGACGAAGAAGCCATCCGCACCGCCGATCATGTGATCGACATGGGGCCCGGCGCGGGCATTCACGGCGGCCATGTCGTCGCCGAAGGCACGCCCGAAGACATCATGCGCAATCCGAACAGCCTGACGGGCAAATACCTGGTCGGGCTGGAGCAGATTCCGCTGCCGTCAAAGCGCCGCAGGGCGCTGCACGACCGTTGGCTGCGCGTGATCGGCGCGCGCGGCAACAATCTCAAGAATGTCACGGCGAGCATCCCGCTCGGCACGCTGACTTGCATCACCGGCGTATCGGGCGGCGGTAAATCCACGCTGATCATCGAGACGTTGTACAAGGCCGCCTCGCGCAAGCTGCACCAGAGCCGCGAGCATCCCGCGCCCTTCGACAAGATCGAGGGCCTCGAATTCCTCGACAAGGTGATCGACATCGACCAGTCGCCGATCGGCCGCACGCCGCGCTCCAATCCGGCGACCTATACCGGCGCCTTCACGCCGATCCGCGATTGGTTCGCCGAACTGCCGGAGTCCAAAGCGCGCGGCTATCAGCCGGGGCGGTTTTCCTTCAACGTCAAGGGCGGGCGCTGCGAGGCGTGCCAGGGCGACGGCGTCATCCAGATCGAAATGCACTTTCTGCCCGACGTCTACGTGCAATGCGACGTCTGCAAGGGCAAGCGCTACAACCGCGAGACGCTGGAGGTGAAATTCCGCGATAATTCCATCGCCGACGTGCTCGACATGACGGTAGAAGCGGGCGCGGACTTGTTCAAGGCGGTGCCCTCGATCCGCGAGAAGCTCGACACGCTGACGCGCGTGGGGCTCGGCTACATCTCGATCGGCCAGCAGGCGACGACGCTGTCGGGCGGCGAAGCGCAGCGCGTGAAACTGTCGAAGGAATTGTCGCGGCGCGCCACCGGGCGCACGCTCTACATCCTCGACGAGCCGACCACCGGCCTGCATTTCCACGACGTGAAGAAGCTGCTCGAAGTGCTGCACGAGCTGGTCGCCAACGGCAACACGGTGGTGGTGATCGAGCACAATCTCGAAGTCGTGAAAACCGCCGACTGGATCGTGGACCTCGGCCCCGAAGGCGGCGACGCCGGCGGCGAGATCGTGGCGAGCGGCACTCCGGAAGAGGTGGCGCGCGTGGCGCGCAGCTACACCGGCCAATACCTCAAGCCGCTGCTCAAAGGCATCGCCCCCGGCAAAATCGCGCCCTCCTCGCGCAAAATGAAAGCGGCGGAGTAAAGGCACACAGATGGCTGATCTAAATCGACTTAGCGAACTGGTTGAGCGTCTCCGGAAGGAGGCAATCGGAGAACCTACATGGAACGAAGAAAAACAGGTCTTTGAGTACAGTGAGCACTCCGAGAAAGTGGTGGTGGTGCTAAAAATAATACGGGCCGTACAGGGTCTTCATGCACTTGATGTGTTATGCAGCGTTGGTTTGTTTGTCGATTTTGGTGTCATCGTCAGATGCGTCTATGACTGTGTCTACGAGGTGCATTTTTTGCTGGAGAATTTTCCAGAGGCGTCCGGAAATACGACGCAGTTTGTAGAGATCTTCTTTAGTAGCACGATTGACGGGGATCTCTCACATGACACAACAGCGGTACCAACCAAGAAGATCAGAAATGCGATGGTACGCACTCTAAAAGGATGCGACGACGAACAAATGCGCGCGGTTATAGACCGAATTTACAAGACTTTCTGTGGCTACGTACATGCCAACTACGTACATGTAATGGAGATGTATAACGGTGGAACTAAGAGCTTTAATTTATCTGGCGTGCCTTCCCAACAACAGAGGCGCATGCGTATGGCACATGTAGAAGAGGCGACGAAGATTGTAGCGAACACGACCGCTATCACCGCGGCCGCGTTTGGCCTTAACGACCTATATCGGGAGATATTAGAGAGTTGACCTAAATCTTGCCCCACAAAAATGCATCAGTATATTCTCTAAACTCCATAATACCCCTGATACCATTCCACGAACCTTGGCACGCCGACGGAGATCGGCGTCGAGGGCGCAAAGCCGAGGTCGCGGCGCGTGGCGTCGATGTCGGCGTAGGTCGAGACCACGTCGCCGGGCTGCATCGGCTCGAAGCGCATCTCGGCTTTGCGCCCCAGCGCGCGCTCGAGTTCGGCGATGAAATCGGTGAGCTTCTCCGATTTGTGGTTGCCGAGATTGTAGAGCTTGTGTGGCGGTGTGCCGTCCGCGGGCCGCGCCAGCGCCGCGAGCACGCCGGCGACGATGTCGTCGACATAAGTGAAATCGCGCCACATCTGGCCGTTGTTGAAGACGCGGATCGGCTCGCCGGCCAAGATCGCGCGCGCGAACAGCATCGGCGCCATGTCGGGCCGGCCCCAAGGTCCGTAAACCGTGAAGAAACGCAGGCCCGTCAGCTTCAGCCCGTAAAGATGCGCGTAGGCGTGCGCCATCAATTCGTCAGCGCGCTTGCTGGCGGCATAGAGCGATTGCGGCGTCTCCACCGCGTCGCCCACCGCAAACGGCAGCTTCTGATTGCCGCCATAGACCGACGACGAACTGGCATAGACCGTGTGGCGCAGCGCCTTGAGCTTGCGCGCCAGCTCCAGCACCACTACCTGCCCCATCAGGTTTGACGAGACGTAGGTATACGGATCGATCAGCGAATAGCGCACGCCGGGCTGCGCCCCCAGATGCGCGATCTCGCTGATGGCGGGAAATTCGTCCGCCAGCGCCAGCATGCCTTCGCGGTCCGCCAGATCGAGCTTGCGGAATACAAATCCCGGCCGCGCGCGCAAACACGCCAGGCGCGCCTCTTTCAAACTCACCTCGTAATAGGCGTTGAGATTGTCCACGCCCACCACGTGCCGGCCTTGCGCCAAAAGCGCCTCGGCGAGGTGATAGCCGATGAAACCGGCCGCGCCGGTCACAAGCACCGTCATGGCGAATCGCGCCTCCCGGCGTTTGCATAGCGCAAAGACGGCGCGCTCTCTAGGCTGGCGGAGCTTTCGCCGTGAGCGCGCGGTAGGCGAACGAGGCCGGCGAAATCATCAGCCCGTAGGTGATCGGCGCGAACAGGAAACTCAGCCCCATCGCCAACGGAACGCGCGAGGCGGCCGCCTGCATCTGAGCGCCCAAGAGACGCATATGCGCCGCCTGATTGCAGACCTGTTCGAAATGCGGATTGTAGAAGTCGGGGCCCAGCAAGACGAATTCGATCACCACGGAGAGGAGCACCACCGGCGCCAGCGTCGCTATGCTGATGGCGAGGATGCGCCAGAAATTTCCCTTGGTGAGCCGCCAGCTGCTTTCCAGGCCGAACTTGTCCTCCATCACCGCCGCCGGCACCAAGAGAAAGCCGAGCCTCAGCGCGAAATAGACGACGGCGGCGGCGGCGATCAGCCAGACCAATCCCAGCATCTTCATCACTTGCATGACCATGGCCGGATCGCAGCCGCCATTGGCCGCTTTGGCCAGTTTGAGCGCGCCCGGCAGCAGCGTGGCGGCGACGCCCGCCAAAATGCCGCCGAGAATGCCGCCCAGAACACCGATCACCAACAGCACCAGGAAAAGACCGACGAGGCCGCCGATGGTGCGGAACTCCTCGGCGCCGAGCCGGATGCGCAGGAAGCTCGGCCCGCCGCGCGGCTTGAGTATCTCGCGCGTGATCGCCACAGCGGCCACGGCGAACAGCACCAGGCAGACGAGTTCGAAGCCGAGCATCCTCACCAGCAACGGCCCTTGGGCGGCGATGTCGTCCTCTTGATAGGCGGCCGACATGCCGGTGAAATAAGGCACCATCACGAAATAGCCGCCGACCGTCAGCACGACGATCGGCAGCCAAATCAGTCCGATGACCTTGCCCAAATGGCCAAAGGTGAACGTATAGGAGTCCGCGACGATCTCGCGGACCGAGAGTTTGGTCATTGGCCTTCCGCGCTTTTCTCCATCGGGGTCTCCGTCGGCGTCGTCACCGCGTTATAGGCTGTCCCGATCGCGCCCGCCATCAGGCCCAGAATCGCGAACCGTTCGAGCAACGATATGATCACGATCGCCGGCAGAACCGGAATCATGGCGCGCAGGACCGCGGTGAGATGAGCGGGCCCGCCGTGATGCGGCAGCGTCGCGGCGACGGAGACGATGGCCGGCGTCACCGTCAGCTGCATCGCGATCCAGGCGATGACGCCGATCGGGATGACGATCAACAGGAAGACGACGAGGATCCGCCAGAAATTGCCGCCGCCCAGTTGCCAGGAACGGCCGATGCCGAGCTTGCCTTCCGCCACCACCACGGCCGGGATGAAAAAGGTCAGCCGGACCGCCGAATAGAAGTAGACGCAGACGGCGATCACGCCCAGCACGACCGCGGCAACGATACCGGGGGCTTTCGGCATCATCGGCATCGCCGCGAGGCAGAAGGCCACTACGATGCCGGCGAGCACGGCGATCAGCACCAAGAGGATGATATAGACCAGTATGAAAGCGCCCAGCATGCGCCACACCGCGCCGCCCAGCGAGAAATAGATGAGGGTGACTCCCTTCTTGAGCCTCAGCGAATGCCGCATCAGCCCGACCATCACCATGGAAACGATGATCAGCGAGGCCAGAAGCAGTGCGGGATAGATGCGCAACAGCGGCATGAACGCGAGGAACGCCTCTTTCGGCGTATGGAATTGCGGGAATTGCCCCTGCAGCCATGCGTGCGGCACCGACACGTAGAGCAGTCCGCCGATGATTG
>Ga0326728_10015867_pt1 | contig 15530 bp, 12 predicted proteins | sample MB3enrmetagenome_FD_207602 | JGI IMG/M metagenome (GOLD analysis project Ga0326728, IMG submission 207602) | Lab enriched peat soil microbial communities from McLean, Ithaca, NY, United States - MB31MN | ecosystem: Environmental > Terrestrial > Soil > Wetlands > Peat | place: USA: New York...
CGTCTTGCGAATGGTCGCGCGCACAGACCAGGAGGGCGTCATTGGTCTCCACGATGATGAAGTCCTGAACCCCCACGGTCACTACAAAACTGCGCTTCGAGAAAATCATATTACCACGCGAATCCAGGCACAGACTGCGCTCCGGCCGGACGTTGGCCTCTTTATCTTTCGCCTTGAGGTCGTAGACCACCGCCCAACTGCCCACGTCATTCCAGCCAATGTCGGCGGCGACGCCATGGATGTCCGAAAGTTTTTCCATGATGGCATAGTCGATGGAAATCTTCTCGAATTGCGGGAAGAGGCGGCGAAAGGTTCTTGGCGACCTTGGACCGCCGGCCGCCGCCAGGCGGGCCAGTTGGTCCGCCATCCTGGGTTGATATTTGGCAAAATTTTCGAGCAAGGTGGAAGCCCGCCAGATGAACATGCCGCTGTTCCACAGGTAGCGGCCGGAGGCAACGTAGCGGCGGGCGACGGCGAGCTTGGGTTTTTCCGTGAACTTCTCCACCCGGTAAATCTCCTGCCCGGCGATGCGCCCCTCGCGAGCGCCGATGCGCACGTACCCAAAGCCGGTGTCGGGGCGGGTGGGCTTGAGGCCAAGCACCACGGAACTTCCATCCTGATCCGCGGTTTCACAACCGGCGCGCAGCACGCGAAGAAACTCGGCGCGTTTGGTGATGATGTGGTCAGCCGCCAGCACCACCATCACGCCTTGCGGATCGCGCCGGCAAATCTCGTGCGCCGCCACTCCCAGGGTGGGTGCGGTGTTGCGCGAGGCGGGCTCCGCCACGATTTGCGCGCGCGGAATTTGCGGCAGGCGCCGGCAAACCTCACTTGCGATCAGCCCGCTTGTGTAAACGTAGACGCGCTCGGGAGGGATGATGGACCGAACACGCTCCACCGTCTGTTCCAGAAGCGTGCCATGGCCGAAGAGTTCCAGTAATTGTTTGGGATGCTTGCGCCGGCTCAGGGGCCAAAAACGCGTTCCGCTGCCGCCCGCCATCACCACGGCATAGGTATGGGCGAAGACCGATTTTTTGGCCATGCGATTTCACTCAAAGGTAATTCGGCGGATTTTTTCCGGGGATACTCCGTGCCGCTTCAAAGGCTCGCGGAAATCCCTTTCGATGTCGGGCACGTAGAACTTCAAAAACCTTGCGTCCATCGCCGGCACCATGCGGTAAGGGCCGGCGGCGGGTGGAATCAACCACGTTTCGCCGCCGCGATAGGCCAACCAGCCCGCCTCATTTTCGATGCGCCCTTCGCCTTCGATGAGGGAGAGGACTTCCACCTTATCGGGCGAGCTTTGAAAGGTAGCGGTGCGGTTGAGGCGCAATTCCTCCAGGGCAAAGTAGCGGCTGGCGAGAACGAAACGCCGCGTGCCGTATTTCTCCTTGAATTCCAGCCGGGGCAAATCGCGCTGGGGCGTAAGCTCCGGCCGAATAACCTCGAGCCCCTTTTCCAGGTGCAATTCGCGTGGTTTCCCGTCCAGATCGGGCCGATTGAAATCATCCAGCCGGTAGGTGATGTCGGAATTCTCCTCGACCTCGAAGCACACCAGGCCCGGTCCCAGTGCGTGGACAATTCCGGGAGCGAGAAACACGGCCTCCTCGGGCTCCGGCCGGAAGCATTGCAGGATGTCGCGCGACATTCCGCCCTTGAACGCGGGCAGTAATTGCTCCCGGGTGACGCCGGGCTTCAGGCCGAGGAGAATCGAGGCGTCGTGATCGGTCTTGAGGAAATACCACATCTCGCATTTGCCCCGGCTGCCGGCTTCGTGGGTGGCGGCATAAGCATCGTCGGGATGAACCTGTACGGAAAGCCAGTCACTAGTAAAAATGTATTTGCCCAGCAGGGGAAACCGGCGGCCCGGCCAGGACTTTCCGTTCAACTCCGGGCCGTATTTTTCCGAAGCCTCGGCGAGGGTCATTCCCGCCGCCGGGCCGTTCAGGAAGCGCGAAGCATCGGCGGTAATCCAGACCTCGCCAATGCGTGGGCCGGTGAGCGAGCCGCCCGCTCCGGTTGCGGTTTCGGGCATGTCAAAAAGCGGCTCCAAATCACGCCGCCCCCAGAGTTTCGGCTTGAAGATGTCGGAGATTTGAACGGGGCTATTAAAGGTGGACATAAGATGATTAAAATGTTCCGAAAAAACCCGCCATGCGCCTTAATCCCTCATCAATGTGATCCAGGGAAGTTGCGTATGAAAGCCGGACGTGCTGCTGGGTTCCAAACGCCGGGCCGGGGACAACGGCCACGTGGGCTTCGTCCAGAAGTCTCCCCGCCAGCACGGTGGTGTCGGCCAGGCCGTCGCCATTCAGGTAACCGGAGATATTGGGATAGGCATAGAAAGCCCCCTGGGGCAGCGTGCAGGTGACGCGGGGAATGGCGCGCAGGCCTTCCACCACGCGGTCGCGGCGGCGGCGGTACTCGGCCAGCATGGCGCGGACGGAATCCTGGGGGGCGCGCAAGGCCTCCACCGCGGCTTTCTGCGCGATGGATGCGGGGTTGGAGGTGGAGTGGCTTTGCAGTTTCAGCATATTGGCGAGCAGCCGGGCATTGCCCAGGGCAAATCCCACGCGCCAGCCCGTCATGGCATACGTCTTGGAGAGCGAGCCCACAATCAACAGATGTTCGCGGTCCCCGCTGCTTCCCAGGGAATAGGGCGGGTCATCATATACAAATTGGCAATAACATTCGTCCGATAACAGGAGAAGTTGATGCCGCGCCGCCACCTCCAGGAGCTTTTCCATCTCCGCGCGCGGAATGGCCGACCCGGTGGGATTGTTGGGCGAATTCACCACCATCATCCTGGTGCGGGGCGTGACCAGCCTTTCCACGGCCTCCGCCCGCAGGGCGAAATTTTCCGCTTCATCGGTTTCGAGAAACACCGCCTTGCCGCCCGCGTAATGGATGATGTCGAGGTAGGAGACCCAGTAGGGAACGGGCAGGATCACTTCATCCCCGGGGTTGAGCGTGGCCATCATGGCTTCAAAAATCGCCTGCTTGCCGCCCACCGTCGCCAGACACTCCTCCACGCCGTAGTTGGACCCGAAATCCTGCGCGTGCCGGTCCACCAGCGCTTCCTTCAGTTCCCGCGTGCCGCCCGTGGGGGTGTACTTGGTAAAGTTCTCCTCCAGGGCGCGGATGGCGGCCTGCTTGATGTGATCAGGCGTGGGGAAATCGGGCTCGCCCGCGCCAAAGTCCACCAGCTTGGCGCCGGCGGAGCGCAGCTTGTCAGCCTTCTGCACCACCTGGGCCGTCGAGGAGACCGAAATCCGCGAAATGCGATCGGAGAATTCCATTAAATGCCCTGAGAAGCCGGAAGTTAGAAGCTAGAAGTTAGAAGCGAGGAACTGCACCTATCACTCTGGCTCATAACTTCTAACTCCTAACTTCTAGCTTCTAACTTCGTCCTTCTGCGTCTTGCCCTGAAAAATCTTCTGATGGAGCCGTTCTTCCACCATCGCCGGCACCAGCCCATGAACCGAGCCGCCCAACTGAAAGACCTCCCGCACCAGGCGTGAACTGACGTAAGTGTAGGAGAGGGCGGGCATCAGGAACACCGTTTCCAGATCGGGGCCGAGCTTGCGATTCATCAACGCCATTTGCAGCTCATACTCGTAGTCCGTGAAAGCTCGAATGCCCCGCAAGAGCGCCTTCGCCCCCTTCGCGCGCGCGTAATCCACCAGCAGCCCGCTAAAAGTATCAACCGTGACATTGGGGATGGACCGGGTGGCCTCCTGGAGCATTTCCACCCGTTCGGGAACGGTAAAAAGCGGGTTTTTCTCCAGGTTGGTCAGCACCGCCACGATGAGGTGATTGAAAATCTGGCTCCCCCGCTCGATCAGGTCGAGGTGACCGTTGGTGATCGGATCGAAAGATCCGGGATAAATTGCCACAATCTCGCTCATGAATGGTGTGAAAGAGCGTGCCCACAGCGTGCACTAGCTTTCAATTCATTCTAGCGTCGGAGATGGAAAGTTGTAAACGAGATTCTAGAATCCGATGCGCAGCGCGATGGCGAGCGCCAGCGCGCCGGCAAAGCTGGTGCCGGCGAAATTGACAATGCCGTTGGTCACCAGTCCGCGCCGTTCGAGCGTGGCGCCCAGCACGCTGTCAAACAGATTTCCGGCCACCGCGGCGGCGAGCGCGATGAAGGCGCCGCCCTTGCCGCACAAGCCCAGCGCGAAGGCGAGCGCCACTACCAGCGCCGAAGCCAGCGCGCCGGCGGCGGTGCCTCCGACGGTAATGCCTCCATCCACGCCGGCAGGAACCGGCTGGAACGTGGTGATCAGGTAGGCGCGGCCGGAAAGCCACTGGCCGATTTCGCTGGAAACTGTGTCACCGGTGGCTTCCGCAAACGCCGCCACCAGCGCCATCAGGAATGCGCCTTCATGATGAGTGGTGATGACCAGAAGAGAGAAAAACGCACCCGCCAGCGAGTTGGCCAGGGCTTCGCGCCAGCTCCGGGCGCCCCCGCGTTTTTCCGCCACACCCCGCGCGGCCTTGCGCGCGTAACCGAGGCGAGTGGCCACGGATCCGATGGCGAAAAAGGCAAACATCATCAAAAAGCTCTTGTAGCCATAACCCAGGTAGACCGCCACGCCCAGGAGAAAACCGCAAACTGCCCCCGAGCGATTGACCATCTTCAGGCGGAGGGCCAGCACCGCCAGCGCCAGGTTCACGGCTGCGGCCAGCACCATGCGGCGGCCGAGGAAAGGCAGGTTGCTCGCGAGCGCGCTGCGTTCGATGAAGTACAGGCAGAACATGAAACCGCCCGCCACCAATGGAACCGAGGCGTTGTCATCCAGTCGAATCGGGGCGGACTCCACCAGTGCTCCCACCAGGGCCGTGGCCGCGCAGATTTTCAAGGCGGTGGCGGGCTCGACCGCCGGGGCGATCCAGCGCGTCAAAACGTATGCACCCGCCGTGCCGGCGACAATGAAACCGAGAAAACCTGACCAGGTCTTTTGGTGATTCCAGGGGAGTGCCGGGCCCCTGAGCGCGCTGCCCGCCAGGCCCGCCGTGCCATCACCGAGGGCCATGATCGCCCACGTGGCGCCCACAATATGCAGGTCGTGGCGATAGAGGAGGATCAGCGTCAACACGGAAATGGGGTAGATGACGATTCCGGTCCAGACTCCATCGCCGATGTCGGAAGCGGGAGACGATTCGGGATTCAGGAGGGGGGATTCCAAACCGTCAACTAAAGGGAAGAATACCTCCCCGAAGGGGGAATAATGCACGGACGGCGCGCGGCCTGGACTTTTGCGCAGGTCCGCGCCCAGCCGGGGCAGCACCGCCACGTTGAAAAGCAGCGCCAGCAGCGCACACCCCGCGGCTTGCCGCCAGGTGAGGTAGGGCAGTAGGAACGCGAAGATCAGCATGGACATGTGAACGATCTTGCGTGTGGAGATAAGCGGCCCGCGCGGTGCCACAGAGGATGTGGAGATTTCCGTCATGGTCATTTCATCGGGTGATCGGGAGATCGGAAGATCGGGTGATCGGGTGAGCACAACGGGTGGGTGATTCCATCGGCGGGAAACGAAACCGCTGTGAATGTTCTTTGTTCACCCGATCATCGGATCACCCGATCTCCCGATCACCCGATCTCCCGATCTCCCGATCCTTCAGGGTTAACCTCAGGCCCTCTTCCAGCGGCGGGATCGAGTATCCAAGTTCGTTCATCGCCTTGGCGCTGGAGTATACCCAATCGTGTTTGAAAATTTCCACGACGCCGGGGGTGAGCTGGGGGGTATGCCCGAATGCACGCGCGCGCAGCAACTCCCACGCGCCCGCCACCTTTCCAAAGGCGAAAGGAAGATGCCGCACGGGATTGCGGACGTGTGTGTAACCCGCCAGAAGGTCGAAAAATTCGTTCAGGGAGCGATTGTCGCCGCCCAGTACGTATTCTTCCCCCGGTTTCCCCTTCTCGAGAGCGGCCAAATGCGCGCTTACAACTCCAGCATTATACGCAAAGCTCCATCGCTGTTTCCCGGACCCGAGCAAGCCTGGAAATCTGCCCGCCAGGTACTGGTCGATCATTCCGCCCATCAGATTTCCTTCGGTTTTGGGCCCCGGACCATAGATGACGCCGGGCAGCATGACGATGATGGGCGCCAGGCGCCGTCCCTCCCGCCGCACCCACTCGAGAGCCCGTGCCTTGGATTCCTCATAGGCGTCAGAAAACGGGCCGGGGTGGCTCAACTGCTCGCCCGCGTTCGAATCCGAGGATGGCCCCAGCGCCAGAAATGAGGATGTGTAGACAACCCGGCGCACACCCGCCTGCCGAGCGGCGTGCATCAAATTCTGCAATCCCTCACCATTGACGCGCCAGAAATCGTCCCGGTCGGGCACCCACATTTTGACGAGGGCGGCGGTGTGAATCACCTCGTCAATGCCTTTCAGCGCGGCGGTCAGGGCAGCGCGGTCACGCAAATCGCCCATGGCAACCTGGCAGTGGCAGGCCTCGGGATCGAATCCCAGGCGCTTCGGGTTTCGCACCAATACCCGGAAGGGCTCGCGCCGCGCGATGAGTTCGCGGGCGATTCCCGAACCAAGATAGCCGGTAGCGCCAGTCAGTAAGAGCATCGGATCATCGGGTCATTGGTTCATTGAATCATCTGCTCATCGAATCATTGGGTCCCAGCCTTTTAATGATCCGATGACTCAATGATTCAATGATCCGATTTTACCAAATTCCCAACCTCGGATTGCGGATCAAATACGCCCCGGCCAGGCCCAAATGGCCGACCATCATCATCCAGTACATATGGTGCCAGGAGGGATGGTTTTCACCCTCGGTCACCAGCCGGTGCGGGTCCTTGTTAATCAGGTAGGCGACGTAGGCGCCCCACGTCACCATGATGGCGCTCAGGGCGAGGATGGCCGCCGGATTGCCGCTGAGCACATGCAGGGCGAGGCCCAACGGCAACATCAGCCATGGCACGACAAAGGATGGAGTGATGGCGCGCGCGCTCCAGGTGGCTCCGTATTTCACCGGCAAGGTGATGCACCCGGCCGCGCGGTCGCCTTCGATATCCGCGAAATCCTTGGTGGTGGTGGCCCCCAGAAGAAATACAAAATAGATGGAGCCGATGTACCAGGGCTCGATGGAGGTGAGCACCGTTGCCACTGCCGCCCATCCTGCCACCTTCAGCAGCCAGCCGCGAACCAGCGCGATGATCAGGTTTGAACCCACCGGATGGCGTTTCAGGCGAATGGGAGGCGCGGAATAAGCAATCGTGGCGAGGGCGGCAATCACGTAGATGGCGAAAGTCTGGCGATTGACCACGGCCACCATCCCCAGCGCCAGAGCATAGGCCGCCGCGGTAAAAACCCACGCCTGACGCAGGGTGAGCTCACCGGAGGGAAGCGGCCGGCGCGGCTTGTTGATGCGGTCATTGGTGAGGTCACAGATCTGATTCAGGGCGTTGGAGGCGGCATTCAGCACTCCCGCGGCGAGTACCGCCAGCGTTACGCGGACCGGATGAAGGGTGGCGTGCGTGGCTCCATAACCCAAAAGGCTTCCGGAAAATATCCCGGTCATGGGCGGAACCAACGTGAAGGGCCGCGCCAACGTCCAGTAGGTGCGCAAAGAACTCATCTGCGCGTATTCTCAATTATCCCGGCCAGACTGACAAGCGGAAAAAAGCTGGAAGGTAGGTCGCAGGTGGCAGGTAGTAGGTGGGGAAAGACCCTACCTACCACATGCCATCTACTACCTACCCCGCGCGCCTTGACACAGTCGCTCTCGCTGCGCCATGCTGGAAACTCCATGACCCTCGCGCCCATCGCCGTCGTCTGCCCGCAATGTGGCTCCGCAGAGGTGTTCTATTCTTGCAAGCCGGAGTGCTGTTACAACCACGTTTGCAACCATTGCTACACCACCTTTGAACTGGAAACGACGCGGGTGGGGGAAGTCACGGAGAATTTTGCAATCCCGCCCGAGCCCGAGTCCGGCGCGCCCACGGCCCCCTGCGGCCGGTGCCACGAACCCAAGGTTTTCGCCATGGGAGAGGCCGGCTCTCCGCCGCGATTTGTGTGCGCCGCCTGCAAGGCCCTGCTCACTCTGGAGTACACAGAAATTGCTCCAGGTTAGCGCCCCTTTGACTCTCGGGACGCGCCCCGCGGCGCGGTCCGGCAGGGAAGCGTTGTCTGCTTCGAACTTAAGTTAGTTTCTGCATTTCTTCAGGTTGCGACTTGCAGGCCGGAAATCACCCCGGCGCGGCCGCGCCACCCCTCCTTATTCAGGAGGGGAGTTCCGGTAAAGGCTCCCCTCCTCAGATGAGGAGGGGTGGCGCCCTTGGCGACGGGGTGGTGCTGAGCAGGATAAATCGGAACTCGGGATTTCGCATGATCATGGCCTCCTCATCCACCCCGCTGCCGAGCGATAACCCACAGAACGGGCTCGCCATCTCCGCCACTGCCCTGGTCCTGTGCATTACGGCAGTCAAGCTCCTGGTGCACTTATTCGCCGGCCGGCACTACGGATATTTTGTTGACGAACTCTATTACCTTGCTTGCAGCCGGCACCTGGACTGGGGCTATGTTGACCAGCCTCCCTTGATTGCGGTGATCACCTGGGTGGCACGCTCGCTGCTCGGTGAATCGCTTGCTGCCCTGCGCTTCCTTCCCGCCCTGGCCGGCGGGGCCGAGGTTGCATTCACCGCCCTGATCGCGCGTGAACTGGGCGGGAAGCGTTTTGCCCAGGGCCTCGCGGCACTGGCGGCTCTGGTGGCGCCGGCCATTCTTGCAGCTGACAGCCTGCTGACCATGAATGCGTTTGAGCCGCTGTTCTGGATGGGGTGCGCCTACCTGTTCATTCGCATCGTCAAGACCGGCGACGCGAAACTCTGGGTCTGGTTCGGCGTGCTGGCAGGGGTCGGCCTCGAAAACAAATATTCCATGCTGATCTTTGGCGCCGGCATCGTGGTGGGGTTGGTGCTGACTCCTCAGCGCCGCGCGTTCTTGAGTCCCTGGATCTGGGCCGGCGGCGCGATTGCCTTCCTCATCTTTCTGCCGAATTTGCTGTGGAACATCCATCATCATTTCCCGTTCCTGGAAATACAAGCCAACATCCGGCAGCACGGGCGCGACGTCTCTCTGGGGCCGCTGGACTTCTTCGCCCAGGAAATCCTGACGCTACTGCCCCTGACGCTGCCCATCTGGCTTGCCGGCCTCTGGTTTTTCTTCTTCTCCCATCCGGGCAAGCCGTATCGCGCGCTGGGATGGGCATGGATTTTCACGGCGGCCGTGATCGTAATTCGTAGCCCGCGGATCTATTACCTCTTTCCCGCCTTTCCGCTTCTGCTTGCGGGTGGAAGCGTCATGTGGGAAGCGTGGCTTGCCCGGCCCCGGTACCACGGGTTGAAACTCGCTTACTGTGCCTTGATGATTGTGGGCGGCGCCGTATTCTCGCCGCTCGTCGTTCCCATTCTGCCTCCCGAGACCTACATTCGTTACACCCAAGCGCTGCATCTCCAGCCGCCCAGGATTGAGACTCACAAGCTCGGCCCGCTGCCCCAGCTTTACGCCGACCAATTCGGTTGGGAAGAGATGACCGCCACGGTGGCGGGAGTTTACAACCGCCTGCCCCCCGACGTGCGCGCCCGGACGGCAATTTTCGGCCAGAATTACGGACAGGCCGGCGCCATCGACCTCTTTGGACCCAAATACGGCCTGCCGCCCGCCATCAGCGGACACCAGAATTATTTCTTATGGGGACCACGCGACTACACCGGCGAGAGCATGATCGTCATGGCTGGCCGGCAGCAGGATCTGGAGCAGCGGTTTTCGAGCGTTGAGAAGGTGGCCAGCGTCTATCATCCCTACTCCATGCCCTACCAGCATTTTGATGTCTTCTACTGCCGCGGCCTTCGTCTGCCTCTGAAGGAAATCTGGCCGCAAGTCAAGAGTTGGGATTGAATCAGAACAGCCGGAAGCTGACCTCCACCTGCACTTGCACGGGCACTGCCACTCCCTGGCGCAGGGCGGGTCTGAACCTCCATGTGCTTACAGTTTTGACGGCTTCCTCATCCAAGCCCATGCCCAGGCGCTTCGCGATCCGGACGCTTTGCACGACCCCCTGCGCGTCCACGACGATCCACAACGTCACGATTCCTCCGAATTTGGCCTTGCGGGCTTCTTCGGAGTAAGCAGGTTCCGGAGAGAAGATGGGAATGGGCGCGCTGATGCCGTTGCCCACACTGAAGGCGCCCTCGCAGCACCCTCCACCCTCGCCCGGCCCGGCGCCGGGACCTTTGCCCGGCCCCACGCCCGTGCCATCACCGGTGCCGATTCCACCGCCTCCTCCCGGGCCGCCGGAAGGTGGACCCGGCACGCCCTGGGGATCGCCAAAAGTCATGTCCAGGTTCATCGCCGGGAGTTTTAATTCCGGAGGGCCCACAATCGTCGCCGGCATCGGCAATGCTGGCGGGATTTTGGGAATCGTAACCGAGGGCGGAGTGAATTGGGTGAGCGCAAACGGGGGAAGCGCGCCCCGCGATGCGGGAAGGGGAGAGTGCACCCCGCCGCCTCCCCCGCCGCGGTTGGCCTCAGGCCTGCCGTGGAGCTGCGGAAGCGTGAGCACCAGCGGAGTGAGGTCGAATATTTTCTTGGGGACGGGCACGGGGTTCAAGATCTGCCGAAGCGCAAAGGGCAGCAGCATCGCCGTGAGCGCCAGCAGATGAATGAGCAGCGAATTCGCCCACGAATAGGGGTTGGGCAGGTAGTCCTGCCAAAGGTCCCGAGCGTCAACCGCCCGTACATCAGTTCTTGCCGGAGCCGCCTTGGACGCCGCGAGGTAAGCCCGGATTTGCGCCGGCAATTCGCGAAACCACGGCCGCTGGTCGGAGATTGGCAATCGCGCTTCCGCCTGGTTGCGCCGGCTCGAGGGTTCTCGCCTCTCACGAAGTAATGCGCCAGCCTGCCGGATCAGCGAGACGGGCAAGCTGGGTAGTTCCAGCAAGGTCAGTTCAAAAGGACGGGAAGCACGGGACTTTGACTCGGGGACAGCATGCGCCCGCGGACACACCTCGGCATCGGATTGTGACACAACAACCCCTTTCTTGCGGACCCGCCATTCATGCGGCCCGCGCGACGTTTTCCGGCTGCATTCCCCGCGTTGGATGTGGGACTGGGGTGTGAGGTTGTCTTGACGTGCCATGGCCATCCTGGCCATGCCCCATCACGGGCCGGATTTGCGCTGACCTCAAAGTCAGCGCTACATCCGTTATCGCCGAATCCCTGTCCGGCGGTGAATGGACCCTGAACTGCCCCAAGAAATCATGTATACTTTGCCGCCTATGAGAGTGAAACAGTTGCGGTGGCTATTCATCGCGGCCTTCAGTCCGATTGTCATCCTCGGATTCTTCGTGTCCGAGCCTCTGACCGTTGGTGTGTCGGCGGAATGGACCGATGGCCGTTATCGTTTTGCAGCCGGGACAATGCCTTGGGCACTTCCTTATGCGCTACTGCTCATAGGGCTCTACATCTTGCTGATGTACGCCCCTCCTGCTGATCTGGGACAAATCTGCCCGGCGTGTTTCGCAGGTTTGTCGCCTTCTGGTTGGATTTCATTCTTGCAATCTTTGCACTTGCACCGATTATGGGTATCCTTCCGGCACTTACAGAATGGAAACGAACGGGAGTTCTCGCATGGAATTTCGAGCGGACGACTCAAGCTCCCGGAGACAATTTGATGGCCACAATCGTTGGGGTGTCTTGTTTTGTCGGGTTGATTCTTTATTACACTTTTCCTCTCGTTCGCGGCAAACCTTCACCCGGTGATTGCATCGTTGGCTACCAGATTATTCCTGACGAGGGGACAACCCTCAGTTTCCGGAAGGCTTTGCTTAGAACACTCATGGGTTTCATAGCAGCCTGGGCCTTTTATTTGGCGCCATTTGTCGCTCGTGACCGCAAGAACGGAAAGTTCTGGCTTGATATGGTGTTTGGTACTCGGGCAGTAAAGTTGAGCTAGCCCTATTCCTTGAAGTGCGCAGCTCACTCGAACGGCCTGCCCGTAGGTAGTGTCAGGGCGTCCCCACAGCCGCAGCCCGGCGCAGGGAAAGTGAACGGCCGCCCTTGAGGGCGGCATGGGCTGACTTCAAGGTCAGCTCTAGTGCGTGCGGACAGATGGCGGCACCCGGCACCTGTTTCCGCATTCCAGATTTGAGTCGCATATGGGAGAAGCGGCTTGAGATTCTTAGCCGCAATGGGCCAGTGGGTTGGGGCCTTGGCCAGAGTTGCTTGCAAATCAGCCAGGGGGATTCTTCCCCTTGGGGGTCACACCGTAGGCGAGGAAGCCAAACGAATTCAGTACAAAGGTATGGACCAGGAAGGGTTCAGCTTCAGGATATAGCCCTGCTTTTGGATGCCCCGAAGGATGACTTTCAACTCCGCCATGTCTTTTGCCACGGGAGCATCGGCAGCCGAGAATTGATGGGCGGGATCCGGCACAAAAAAGATGAGGGGATAATCGATGGTGGCGAAGGGATTCCCTCCGTAATCGCTGTGCTGAACAACATTGCCCGCCTTACTGTGACACTCGGCATTCAGCTCAGTGCGGATCTTCATGACGGTATGAGAGATGTTGCCCAGATGTTTGTCCTCTTGGGCGTCGGCGAGTTGGGCTCGCTCCTGGCCGCTCGCAAAAACGAGTTTGGCCGCCCTGGCCTGCTGGGTTACAAACGCTCCCGGTTGATTAACGGTGGAGACCCCGGGTTCTCCGAACTGTTTGAGGAGTCTCCCCATGGTTGTCCCTTGATTCGAGGCGCCGACTAGGTTGGCTCGGAGAGGCATGAGCCGGTCCGCGACACCCGAGCCTCCTATCGAGGAGTGGGGGAAGATGCACCAGAGGTCATAATCCCCAGCCACGGCGGCCCTCACGCCCAGCTTCTCATCAGAATTGGGGTTGGTCATTCCGTAAACGGGCCGGAGGCCGGGCCAACGGGGGAAATCCCCGGGCATGACATGGCGCGAGGACGAAGGTATCTCCGACTGTTTCGGGTGGTAATAAACCGCCCACACGGTCGTGTCGCACCCTGGAGGTATGACGACGAGCTTTACCATGGTGAACTGGTAGCTGGCGCCGCCTTCGGGCGCGGCCGTCACCTCGCACACCAGGCCTTTGCGGCTGGTAACCTTTAGCAGGCCGCACTTCTCAAGCTGCACGAACCGATTTTCGGAAATATAGATGGGCACGCACATGGCGTGATGTTCGAAAGCCTTCGCAATGTCCCGCTGCTGGTCCTCGATCTTTTGTTTGCCCTTCGTGAACCGATGGTCCTCGGGCACAAACCCGGCCATGGGTCCCCAGTCGCAAGTCTTCGCCTTGATGTGAAAGCCCTTGGCAGCATAACCTTCCAGCACTAGGTCGGTGCAGAGGGGGTTGAGTTCGCGCGAGGCAATCACCATTTTGTTGCGGCAGGCAACGCGCTTGAAAGCGTCAACGTGGACCGCCGGGAACCCGGCGGTGGGGTCATAGTCCGGCATTTTAGACATGCCAACAATCCTTGCACCGGCGCGACAAAGTGTCAATAAGAACGAAGCTCTGGAAGTGTCCTCATTTGCGGCGTAACGCCGGGTTTTACCCGGCACATGCCGCCCTAAAGGACGGCGCTACATTCAATTTAGGACACTATACGAATTTCTGATCGACTCCAGTCGGCGCCCGACTCCGGATTCGGTATTCACAACACCCGATACCTTACACCTATTTCTTCAAGCAGCACTCCCCGCGCGGGATAGGCGAGCCGTGGGGACAGGTTTGCGGGTGATGGAGGAAGGTGCAGATCTTTTCGGTTACTTCCGGGCTGAGCGAGTGTTCAATCCGGCAGGCATGCTCGTCGAGCGCATCCTTGTCGATTCCAAAGGTCTCAAAGAAGAGGCGTTCGGAAAGGCGATGGCGGCGCAACACGTGGCGGGCGCGCGCCTCCCCACGCGGAGCAAAAGAAATCGCCTCGCCTTTCAGTTGCACCAACCCTTCCTGCGCCATCAGCAAAAAGGTGGCGCGGTTAGGCGCGAACTCGGGGAGAGCATCGGGTTGTAGCATGCTGTGCCCAGTGTCCTCGCGCGCGTGCCAGACGGCCTTCAGCAGGTCATCAATCAACTCCTGCTCATGCGTGGGGAAAACGGAAACCTCCGCGAGGCGTCCATGATGGAGTTCGATGCGGCGCTCGGCCGTGCGTCCAATATCCGGGTCGTGGGTGACCAGCACGATGGTGTGGCCTTCGCGGTGCAAATCCGTGAGCAGGCCCATCACCAGGGTTTCGTTCACCTCATCAAGATTGCCCGTGGGTTCATCGGCCAGGATTACGTTGGGCTGATTGATCAGCGCGCGCGCTACACACACCCGCTGCTGTTCACCGCCGGAGAGTTGCGAGGGCAAATGCCGCAACCGGTCGCCCATCCCCACGCGGCCCAGCGCTTCAGCGGCTTCGCGCTCATCCGCGAGGCTGTGGAAATACTGCGCCAGCATCACGTTTTCCAGCGCCGTCAAATAGGGAACCAGGTGAAATTGCTGAAAGACGAAGCCGATTTTTTCCGCGCGGAAGCGCGCCAGATCGCTCGCGGAGAGCGAGGAGATTTCCTGATCATCGAGCGTCACGCGCCCGGAGGTGGGCGCGTCGAGGCCGCCCAGAATGTTCATCAAAGTGCTCTTGCCGGAGCCGGAGGGTCCCATGACCGCGATCCACTCGCCCTTCTCCACCGTGAAGGAGACGTCGTGCAGCGCATCAAAAGAAGCGCCGTAAGTCCTGGTTAAATTTTCAACTTCAATGAAGGCCAATTTTCTTCTCGCTTCCCATCAGATGTGGCGCATCCCGCCTACTCGCCCTTCAGGACCACCGTGGGCTGAATCGCCCGCACGACGCGCACGGGTATTTGCGCAGCGATCACCGCCAGTGCCGCGGTCACGCCGCAAACCACGGGAAACGTCCAAAGGTGCAAGTTAAGCCGGACGCTGAAGAGCCGCGCGGCCAGCCCCCGCGCCAGCAGAGCACCCAGCGCGTATCCCAAAACGCCCCCCGCCAACCCCAGGCCTGCCCCTTCCGCCATAAAGAGCCGCATCACCAGGGAATCGGCGGCGCCCAGGGCTTTCATCACGCCAATGTCCTTGCGGCGCTCCAGCACGATGGCCGTCATGGTGGCCATGACACAGAGAGCGATAATAACCAGAATTAAGATGGTCAGGGAAAGCAACAGCCAGCGAATGGCACCCAGGACCATTCCTTCGGAGTATACAATCTGCCGAATGGGGCGAACCTCCAGGCCGGGCAGGAGGCCGGCGAGCCGATGCACGGCGGTTTCCACATCACGGGTTTCTCCGGGAATACTGACTTCCACCAGGGTGACCCTGCCCGGCATCCCCAGGAAGGATTGCAGCGCGGCGAGAGGAAGAAAGACCTGGTCGTCTTCCGATGCGCCGGTGGTAAGGACCGTGGCAATGTGATAGGCCGTGAAGGTCGAAGCGTTGTCCCGGTTCGCATCCGCCGCATCCGAAGACACGCGGCGCACGGCAAGGGAATCAC